>Ga0209364_1000376_pt1 | contig 10292 bp, 4 predicted proteins | sample WorMetHERISLAND2_3_FD_187387 | JGI IMG/M metagenome (GOLD analysis project Ga0209364, IMG submission 187387) | Marine gutless worms symbiont microbial communities from Max Planck institute for Marine Microbiology, Germany - Olavius albidus HERON... | ecosystem: Host-associated > Annelida >... | reverse complement strand
CCACCATCTTCTTGGCTGACCGCTGATCGCAAAAATTCCCAATGTTTCAATCGTATCGTTCATCAGCATTTATGGGTCAAAGTTCAAAAAATTTTACACACTTGTAGAGCACCACGGGGACTGTTTACCGTGAAAGTTTGACGGGGGGTTACGGCAGAAAATTTTGAGAGAATTTCCAAAAACCTGGAATTTTTGCATTTGTACATGCAAAAGCGCGCACTGTGTTTACCTCGGGGGTCAAAGGTCAAGGTCAAACATACACCTTGTAGGCCATTGTCTTATGGTTCCACAGCCATTTTAAGCGTTCAGAAATTCGCTTCCGTTCCAGACTTATAAGCTCAGAACTGTATGCACCGATCACGATTTTTTTATGCGTACAGCGTTTGGGGTTTAGTTTATTTTTGGCCCATCCTGTAGAAAAGTTATGAACTAATTGGTGATTTTAGTTTTTGTTTTATTTTCACCGATCAGTGACTGTAAACTCCAACATTCAATTGTGTCTTGCGAGCTTTTTTGTTTATTTCGATGCCATAAATTCCTTAAAGAGATGGTTGTTTGATGTGTTTTTAGTGAACTACACTGCCATTTCTTCATGGATGGATGATTGAGAGTCTATCGCCGGCATGCCTCAGTTTTGTGCTGTTGCTGGATGCTATAATGTTCGTGGAAAGAACTTGCTTGATTCAGAAGGGAATCCAATCAACTATTTTTCGTTACCAGATCCGGTTAAACAGAAAGACCGCTACGACAAGTTTGTTGACTTGTGTCAGTTTAAGCAGGATTGTGAAGGTCATCGTTTGTATATTTGCTCAGTTCATTTCTCTGCTGAGGATATAATTGGCAACCGTTTCTTGAAGCCAACACTACAGAAGTCTGCTTTACCATGCCGAAATCTGCCAGAAGTTAAAAGGAGAGAGACAGTGGTAAGTCAGTCATTGTGTCCTGGACCACCACACGATGACTGTGAGGAATCTGTTACAGCTGGTTTGACATTGACAGAAATTATTTTTTCAGTTGTACTTCCAGAAGGTCTCTGGTGCTCAAAGTTGTGTGGTGACTACTTGGCATTTTTTGAACTTTCAGTTGATGAAACACAGAAGCCTATTATTGTTCGCAGTGTAACAATAGACTGCCAGCTTCACCCCACCATTTATATTGGTGGTTCCCTGGTGAAGCTCTGTTGCAAGAAACCGTTGTGTACTGTTCAAGATGTCAACAGTTTGTTACTAACTGTTTCTTCATTATCACCCGATGTATCTTCCTTTTTTACTACACTTACCGATCTGATGAATGAAGCTATTGCTGCACACAAACATCTGAATCACAGCGAGGAATCACAGTGTCTCTCCACGGATCACACCTATGCCAGCAACCTTGAAGCAAAAGATAAATCCTTACATGATCATACGTACATCTCGTCAGCAGCAGTTCACACTGATACCGGTAACACCAACATACCAGAAAATGACACTTCTCTGTACTTGTCAACATTGATGTTTCTAAGATCGCAGTGTCTTTTATTGTCGGCATCAACAGCCTTCCACCGACGATACGAGCCTGCATTCCTCCGATGGTGCTTCCTTATATATTTTCACTCACCGGCCGCATACAGGGCAATAATTGAAACAAAGTGTCTTGTTGTACCTTCTGAATGTTTACTTCGACGGTACAGTGCGCCACATGCAGTTCAGCCTGGTCTCCATGATGTGAGAGAACAGTATCTTGCCTCAGTATCAGAAAGCATGACAAGTCTAGAAAAAAATGTTTCAGTAATTGTTGACGAAATGTATGTCAAGCCTGAAATCTCCTATTCTGACGGAAAGTTGAGTGGTTTTGCTGATAATCGCCCAGATGCAGTAGCTGCTACTACAATACTGACACTGATGGTTCAGTCACTGTGCGGAAGTTTCCGAGATGTTGTGGCATTCTTTCCGGTTTACAAACTGACAGGTGCAGAGGAAGCCAAGTATGTGCGTGATACTATAATGCTGATTGAACGAAGTGGACTGAATACGCGATGTGTCGTCTGTGACAACAGCAAAGTGAACCAGACGATGCTGCGAGAGTTCAATGTTGAGATAAATGACGGCATTACCACAGGCACAGCAGTGCATCCAGTTCGACATGATCAAAATCTGTTCTTTATCATCGATCCTTGTCATTTAATTAAATGCATTCGAAACAATTGGCTGAACAGATCAGTTTTCTGTATTGATGGTGACAGTGTGTCTGTTGAGCATGTTCGACAGCTTCACAGTGAAGATCTGAAGCGAGATATTAAATTGGCTCCGAAATTGAATACCAAGGTACTCAGTCCTACTAATACTGAGAAGCAGTGTGTTCGCTCAGCGGTTTCTTTGTTTTCACCGTCAGTGACTGGAGCACTGGAAACGTACATGGCACTTGAGCCTGAGTTGTTTCGTGATGCTGCACCTACAGTTGAATTTATGAAGCGAATATACAGGTTTTGGTGTTGGACAAATATTCAGTCTGTCTCTCAAGGCCAAAATTTACGAGACGTGCACCGACAGCCATTTCGTTCCGTCACAGATTTTCGCTTTCAGGAAATGGATCAACTGAAGTCGTGGCTAGTTGCCTGGCATAATCAGGCACCAGCTAATGCCAAGTTAACTAATGACACGTACACAGCATTTTGCATTACCCTGGAGTCTCTGAAATGTCTCATAATTCAGCTGTTGGATGATGAACAGGCACAGTTCGTGTTGACTGGACGTTTCCAGCAGGATCCGTTGGAAGAACGGTTTGCGGCTCATCGACAGCGTGCTGGATGTTCATACAACCCGTCTGCACTGCAGTTCCAACAGACGGAGAAGAAGTTGGCAGTTGTGAAGTCTGTGACACATAGCAAGAACGGCAACACAGCACGACTGGAACGAAAAGCTGGAGAACTGAAAGAATTCTGGGACAACAGTGTACTACCAACTGCACCAAAGAAATGCAAGGTAGTCACCAATCACCATGCTTTGTTTTACTGTGTGGCAATAAATGTGATTTTGTGGCTATGTACATTCTTTTGTGGCCAGTTTTGACCTTACAGCTGACACTCCTTAGGCCCCTTGTTGGAAAAATTCACCACTGACAATGACATGATTTGATGAGCTGACCAGTGATATTTTAGTATTGGAATTTGTTTTGGTTTCAGTTTTTATATAGTTCCGTATAATTTGATTTAGTTTTAGTTATAGTTATAGTTCTTACTTAGTAATTGACATTGGGACTTTCAGCCAATGTTGGTACAGTATATGAGCAGGTGGTAAAAACGAAGCATTTTGTAGTAGTGGACTTTTCCTCAGATTAGCCATCTAAATGTATCCATGTCTGATTATTAATATTGTCAAAAATACTAAATCATTTTAGTTTCAGCATTGTTTTAGTTTTAGTTTTTATATAGTTGCTCATAATTTGTTTCAGTTATTATATAGTTTTAGTATGACATTTTGTTTTACTTATAGTATAGTTATAGTAATACTAATATGTTTTGATTTAGTATTAGTTTTAGTTATAGTTACTTAAATATCACTGGAGCTGACTTGCTTTGAGTGCTATACAACAAAACAGACTTGTACACTGTACAGTACAAGTAATATGTAGGCTAGAGTAGTCTACAGACATGGCACGATACAAAGAGCCAATCTTGAACGAGCAAGACAATGGTATCAAGTCTCAACTGCCAAGAGTCTCTCGGTGATTCCAAGGCAGCAAAGATAGCTGTATTTTATCCGTCATATTTCACTTAGTTGAAAATAGTGCTGTCTGTCGGTATACCATCATGATTCTCATTTTTTTTCCTTTACATGGTGCAAATTCTTGTTTTGCTGATTTGCCCACCCTACAGCTGAACTCTGACTATACCCTATGGCAAATTATATGTTTGTCTTCAAGTCTGAATGATGTACGGCTGAGTATTATTTTGTAGTGAATTGGCAGTTGCACAGCTTACATTTAGTAATTACTTGTACTCGTACTTGTACTCAATATATAACTGTTCATACTCGTACTCCAGATTTTAAAATGAGAACTACTCATACTTGTCTATTGACTTGCTTTATTTTTATGTCTTGTATTGAAATGCATTTTGTAGTTTCATTTATTAAACTATTGTTTGATTGATTGATTGTACTGTTACTCGAGCATTCAGTACCGGTACGGGTACTCACTCATACTCGTACAAAAAAGTACTTGCTACAAGTCTGCTGTTTGTTGATATATCAACTTTGCTGCAGTTGCTAAATGCATGGCATGTGCGTTTAAGGTGTTGCATGAAGTGCAGCCTGATGCTGAGCCTGCCATCAGTGTATCGACTGTGAAGTGGGACATCGTGCCGTTTGGTGGACTTGATACTATAGACAATCTTGAGTGTCAGGGACTGGCGTATATAGCGGGATACGTTGCACGTAAAGTCAGCCAGAAGATGTCGTGTGAGTTATGCACAGAAGTTTTGCACAGTGGGCGAACCATGGACGTTCAGCTGACTGATGAGACGAGAGAACTGTACATTTACTTGACTGCACTGAGTCGTGGTGGTTTGCTCGTGCCAACCAACAGTCTTTTGATGACGCTAGCTCGGTGCCGAAATGTACTCAACCAGCTTGTTCTGCGCGACGATTTTCTGCGAAGTGGAAATCAGCTAGCAGAGTTGATAGAATGTGCGACACTGCAGTTGGCTGTGGAAGACGATGCACTTTTCAGCCGTCATGAGTTGCATCGTGAGTCCTGCCTGCAACTAATACTCAGGGTTTATTTCAATCTGTCATTGAACCGATTAAGCCGGGAGCGCACAGTTGCAGTTTCAAGCAGAAAGTCGCGAAAACTTTCTGTTTTCTGCTAGTGAGTAACTTTTAGCGCATCAGAATTTCACAGTAGCAACCATAGGAGCCTGTTCATCTGTCTGTCTGTATTGCAATGGGCAAATGTTATACTGCTTGATATATCGTATGTACTCACAATGCAGTTTCAACAGTTTTATCAGCAAGAATGTTGAATAAGTGTTTGTTGTTTCAGTTTGTGTATTAATTAAGTTTCATATTGTTGGTATGATGTAATTGTTGGTGTTATTGTTGGTATAAGTTGGTGGCATAGCATAGTGGTTAGACCGCCAGTCCTGGCCAGCAAACTTTCCCGCACTACACTGACGGCTGGCCGTGTGACGGTGTGAGTGACCACTTTGTGGCTGAAGCGTCCGCTGTCAGTCAACCAACTCAGCCTGTCATCCCTCCAGGGTTGGTAAAATGAGTAGTAATGCATTATTGATGGGTTATGAATAGGGCTGTACCGAATAGTGATTTTAAGTATTCGCCCGAATAACAAATAGTTGCCGTTACTATTTGGCCAAATACGAATAGAATACGAATAGTTGTTACCGACAGGGCCACGGTACTAGAGTAAAAGTTAACAAAACTTTTTTGTCAAAACACTTCTGTATTACAAATCATATTCATTACGTTATAATGCTGTAATGATATAACGTTACATAGTGCTGTCTATAACATGTAAGAACAAGAAAGCTGTGCTATCGCAAAGATGACCGCGCAATGCGCCCTACATATGGGTGCCTGACTATGCCCAAGACAATATTCCCAACATTTTCATGGGCTTTTGTTCCGATCAACCCGATGAATGTTCCTACAAAATTCGGATAGGTCCTGTAAATAAATCAGCCAAATTTGAAGTCCGTAGCTTTACCCGTTCCTGAGATGATAGGGGGTACCCAAAAATTTGGGGCAGTCCCTGGATACGCCCACGCTCCCTTTTCTCCAAAATTTTAATGGGCTTTTATTCGGATAGGCCCTATAAATATACCCGCCAAATTTGAAGTCCGTAGCTTTACCAGTTCCTGAGATAACAGGGGGTACTCAAAAAATTTGGGCAGTCCCTGGATACGCCCACGCTCCATTTTCTTCTAAATTTTGAATGGGCTTTTACTTGGATTGGCCCTGTGAATGTACCCGCCAAATTTGAAGTCCGTAGCTTTACCTGTTCCTGAGATAAGAGGGGGTAGCTAAGTTGCGAACCCCCAGTTTTGGGGAAGGAGAGGCCGTAGGGGGTCCTGGATGGTACCGTTCGAAAGAGCGTTTGTGAGTTTCTATAGGCCGTCCATAGTAACTTTTCCTCTATCTTTACGCGTTTCAGAGATATTGCCGCTTTTGTTCTCCAGCATTCCACTTTTTCCCTACCCCACCTCTAATCTCCCCGAAATTTCCCCATGTTCCCCTGGGAGTAGGTGGATGGCCTTTTGGCTACAAAGAGCGAAGGTGTTGGGCTATTTGTCCGTGCAATTAGTTTCCAAGATTTCTAACCTATGTGATCACAAATCACCAACGTCACAGACGGACAGACAGACGGACGGACGGACGACATGCGATCCGAAGACCGCGCGTTTGCACTAAAGTGCATTGCGCGGTAAAAACTAATAGTTGGATCATTCCCGTTGAGATGCATACAAACAGTAACTGTTTATAGTAGTACAGGAGAGTTTGCCTTCTAGGCTTCATGCTGGAGCAAGTGAGCGTTGACGATTATTTCCAAAATTAATGACCTTGGATTACCAAAATTATTATGTCTTAGTATGTAATCCCTCAACCGCTTTTTATCGACATTGACACAGATGACCTTGAATAACCATTTTGCATTAATTACTGTTTTCCAAGTGGAGTCGTTTAGTGTGGATGCTCTGGTTTTAAGGCATGATTGTTAAAATAGATGGAGATGCGCATATATTGTCAGCGGCAAAGATGTAGGCCACCGTCGATGGTTCATTGTGATATAAATAAGTCTTATGCCGATATTCGTTGGTGAGGTGGTGTCAAATGAGAGTGCGATCGCTTATCTTCCGTATGATGTTTTGGTGTGGCTTTGCATATTGAGATTTACATGGCTTCGTGCGGTTTCCATGCGATGGCACAGCTCTTGTTATTTGTTGATATACCTGGTGCTGGTGTACAATTGCAGCCTAACGCCCAAGCTAAACCTTGTACGTTATGTTTCTTGTGCAAAGGCCTGCGTGCTGCAACTGGTCTTGGTGTTATTGTATGTGTTGATTTTAGCTAGATCCCTGCGCCGCCTCCGAGCGCCACCACGCCGAATTTTGTTAACCTGCGCCTCACCGCCGCCAAATTTATTTGCGGCTAGCCAAATTTCTCAGCCAGCCGAATATTTTTTCGGCACAATTTCAGCGCACCGCTTTGCTTTGTCACTGCTTTGCTTCAAACAAAGTCTAGAGTACGCAACGGTACGGTACCGCAAACATAAAAAAACAATCAATGTTTATTTTGCATGTTCTGGCCTTTTAGTATTGGTCGTTAAATATAATAAACAAATAAGAGAACAGTCAAACAGAGCAAGTGCAAATGTCGGTGCATACAGACAAAATGACACATGCTGTGACATGCATCATTGAAAATCATGAACTGTTTATTTTAAAAAATTCGGCTCAGTCGAAAAATTAGCTGTAAATATGTCAGCTGAAATTCAGCCGAAAAAAGTACAGCTAGCCGAAATTTGAGCCCTATTTTCCCCAAGGCAGCCAAACTTATCAAAAAATTCGGCTTAGGGGTCTAACTTTAGCAGATTGTCTACAATTGTAGTAATGAATGTTATTATTATTATAATACAATATACATAATATATATAATGTGAGAATATATATATACAATATGCCATGTATGTAATGTAATATATTATTGTATAATATATTATGTAAATAATGTTAATAATGTAAACATTATAAATGGTACAATTGGTATAAATAAATGAATAATTATACAGAGTGTGTAAATGAAAATTTTGACACTGTGAAACAAAGTGTTCTGTGCTATATCTCGCCAGTACTTTCTCACTGTCATTTAGTGTGTGTAATGTGATGTTTGTAACATTAATTGAAAATTATTCATGTGTTACGTGCAAAATTCTGTGTGTGTAAGATCTTTTCTGCAGGCTTTTATTCAGGATTTTATATGTGAGCTGTAAATCAGAAGGCTCCCCTCCTACTCTTTTTTGTTCAAATTCAAGCCCCTCTCCAATCCTGCTAGGGGGTCTGGTGCATTTTGTACTAATAAAAGATCACATACTCATATTTTGAATGAGAATGAATTTCATGAATTTCTGTATAACAAAACTCCGTTATGTCGTACTATATGTGTTTGTGGTGTTTGTGTAAGTATAATGATTCTGTTTATTTTAGCTGCCCTTAATTTCGGCGGTTAGACCTATGAAATTATTTTTGCTCCCTTAATATCGGTGTTTTGTTTGCTGAACCATTAGTAATAAAGTACATTACATTACCGTTCGAATATTAGGGTCGTAAGTTGGCACCAGATGGACACCCGACTGACCCGGTTTGTACTGGACACCCGGCATGTATTGGAGACCCGGCTTATATTTGAGACCCGGCTTCTATTAGAAGTTTTACGGTGGTATATATAGCATCTCAAAGTTGAATGCAGGAGTTCAGGGTTTAAATCCTGTTAGACAGTGAGATTAGCAATAAAGTTGTACATATTTTCCAGGTATGAGGTGATTTTTCATTTAAATTATTCATTTGTTGTTTTGGTGTGTATTAAGGTACGGTGTTGTTGGTAAACCTGGCACTAATGCATACAGCATCCTGATGCCCGAGAAGGCTGTGCTAAACCTTGTATGTTATGTTTCATGCGCCAAGTTCTGCATATAGCGGACAGGGCTATCAGAGTGCCATCAAAGTGTGCCAGTATCGTGCAGTCTTGAGTGTATTACAGGAATTTGGGAATTGCCAGACTTTTATACGGTAAAGGGCAGGTAAACCATCTGAGTATGTTGCCAGCAACCTTGGTACAGTGGCGTGCTCAGCTTTCATTTGTTTTATCATCCTCTGTGGGATGATAAAATGACTATCAGCTTTCAGTCTAATAATAAATTGCAGTGGTGGATGTAGATTCCTAGCTGCCTGTGGATTGTAGCTCAAGTCGGTCGGGTTGGTCCAAAGGTCAGCAACCGTCTAGCACTGTTATGAAACGGGTCCAATCTTACAGTGAGTCAGTGACTCGATGACAGCAACGCCATAAATACGTATTGTCCTGGTATTATTATTACCACAAAACTTTACCGCAAGCCAGGTCTCAGATAGAAGCCGGGTCTCCAATACAAGCGGGGGCTGAAGCGACTTGTTTTACAGTATTATCATTTTATCATTATTGTTGTATAGACTGGAACAATTGATTGTTCAGTTTTTTAATTATCAACATTGCAATGTATGCATTCATGAAGATTGAGTGCTTTGTGTCTTTTGTTGCCTTATGATAAGTTAAAGCATTGTAAAAATGTCTTTACATACAGTTTGAACAAGAATGATGTCATGTGGTGACTAGTGAATCTGGTTCCATATTATGAAAAACAGTAATATTTTAATATACTGGTACTCATCAATGAATTGTGTTGTTATTTTCATAGGCAGCTAAGGTTGATGTGAGAAATATATTTTATCAAATGACATATTAAAAGACAAGCATAAGAACTTAGAGTTGGGGTACTTGGTACTTGTACTCGTACTTGGGTGTGATGTACTTGTTCCCATTAAAACATTTTTAAACTGCTTAAGTGGAGCCCGACTTCAACCAATGTGGAATAATGAACATTGAACACTGAATTTATTGAAAACATACTGGCAGCAAAATGCTGAATAGATGAATAAAGTGAAAAGAAATAAGCAAAAAAATCACAACAATAAATGAATCAATGACTGTCACAATAACAATAAAAACAACAATAAGTCACTGGTGCTGCTGATCACGAATCACATGTACATTGGTCACACAGTGCATGCATGTCAGATAGACTCGTGCACGTTGTATTTGAATCATGTTACACAAAATTAAGAATTTTTGAATACAAGTTTGCGTCCTTGAACTTGTACTTGATAATGGTAGTGGTACTTGTACTTATACTCGTACTTGATATGCCAGTATTTGTACCGGTACTTGTACTTGATGTACCAGTACTCGTACTTATACTTGCTAGGTCAGTACTTGTACTTGTATGATGTACTTGATCCATCTCTGTAAGAAGAAGTCTTACATTTAGTTTCGTGTACCTGAAGTTAATTTCACTAGCTGAACATGGCAGTATTTCAGTTAGGCAGAGGCTATGGTTACGCCTAGGCGTAAATGTAGATGACCAGCTATGGTTACGCCTAAATCCTATCCCTATCCCTAGCTGTAACCCTAGCGCTAACCCTAGCCCTAGCCGTAACACTAACCCTAACCCTAACCGACCCACGACGCCCCTCCTGACCCTAACCG
>Ga0209364_1000372_pt1 | contig 10313 bp, 5 predicted proteins | sample WorMetHERISLAND2_3_FD_187387 | JGI IMG/M metagenome (GOLD analysis project Ga0209364, IMG submission 187387) | Marine gutless worms symbiont microbial communities from Max Planck institute for Marine Microbiology, Germany - Olavius albidus HERON... | ecosystem: Host-associated > Annelida >... | reverse complement strand
GTATTGGGGGCAATATAGCGTCCTGCCTCGCCCCGAGCTGCATTGGACCGGAAAGTAAAGGCGCCCCGCAAGCAGTATGGATTTTCCTTACGCACAATACGCACAATTACCCGGTTCGAGGGATTTTTGCGTATTGTGCGAATTCTGCGTATAGAGATGCAGAATCCCCGAGAGGGGTAGATGGTCTACTCGATGCCCTGGAGATCGTCTGCAAAGATTTGCCTGTTACCCCAGGGTATGTGCTGTCGGCGATGGCCCCGGAGGACAAGGCGGACTGGCAGACCGGGGACCTATCGGCAGATACCCTTCTGTCCTTCGCAAAGGCGCTTTCTTGGCGTCGGGCGATGGACCAAGGTAGTCTCCACTCACTACACAAAAGCGGCCCTATGCGCCCGCTGCGGTCCGATCTGGCTGTGGTTCTCTGGCAAGGTCCTGGGCTGCCCCTGGTGCTGGAACCGGGTAGCCGACAAACCGGAAGCCATTGCTAGATTGTGGGACACGGACCGGCGATATTGTGAACGCTTTTTGCCAAGGCCACGGCAAACCAACAACGACCAACCAAGGCCCACAAGGGCTGAAACAAAAAGTAAATTTTCCAAATGATTTCGGTTAAAAAATCTAGAGGCAAACATGGGCGGCATGGGAGCGGTCAACACTGGTACTGGGGTGCAAAAAACTCTACTGACGACGACTACCGATCCATCGACGTGCGGCTCTAGAAACGGAATGCTGGCTCGCCCCGCATCAATCCTTTTTGGTATTCTTCCATCCGTGCCAATTCCACAATCGCTTACGAGGTATCCCGATTCCTTGCTATGAGTGCGTCCCGTGTAAGACCAATCCGTACCGAGCAGGACTACACCCGTGCTCTTGTTCGCATTGAAGCGCTCATGGATAGGGAGCGTTCACCGTCCGAGGATGACGAGTTTGACACGCTCGCAACCCTCGTTGAGGACTATGAGGACTGGAATTTCCCGGTGGATGACCCCGATCCTATCGAGGCGACAGAATCCCGCATAGGGCAACAATAGGCGAAGCCATACCTCGGAGATCGCAGAAGGCGGTCTTCCTGTCGCGGAAAAGGAATGGGAAAATGAACGGAGGGCGCGGAGGGAAAGAAAAGCCAGGTTGGAGAAACGAGATCAAGACGACGATAAATTCTTATTTTTAAGGTATAAAAAATTGATTTTATTAAGGATAAATCCACATTTTTCCGGATGCCGGATGCCGGATGCCGGATGCCGGATGCCGGATGCCGGATGCCGGATGCTGATTGAAGCGCCCGGCTGTCCACCTCGCCTCTCAGCGTCCACACCTGAGTCTCTCAGGTCGCGAAACGGCCCCACAAAGAACAAAGGCCCAGTGACCGAAGTCACTAAGCCTTTGAGTTTCCTGGTTAGTGTCAGCCGCACTGCCAGGAATGAGTACTACAGCAAAAGTAGCGATGAAAATTGTATGCTCTCCTAAACTGGGTTTCAACCTAGTTGATAACAGTTTTTTCCCCCCCGGCATCTCTGCACCAGCGGGTAACCAGGGCGCCTCTAAATCCAGGAAGTCCCGGAAACCACGGAAGAATGACGCCTTCCAGTCCAGGCTATATAGGAAGATAGCGGCCGCTCTCAAGAAGCAGGATTACTTCGAGTCCTCCCTCACGCAGGCCATCTTCGGGTCGGGGTCGGAAACCGCCCCAGGCGGCCCTCAGAGCCCCACGAGCGCGCTTCCTTCCACCCCTTACCCAACCCCTTCCACGGCCCCCACGCCTTGCGAGAAGCCCTGTGGGAGCGGTAACCGCTGCGGGCACGATCCGAAAAATCCCAAGCTCATCGACATCCCGATACCGGAAAATCGCCCACAATTCATCCAGGAAGCGGCAAGAAAGTTACTATCGCACGTTGAAAAACTCGGATTACTACCGGTTTTAAATTTCCATGCCGACGGACGCAAAGTCCGCAGCGAGCGCCGCGACGGCATTGGCATGCTGCTCGTCGCGCTGGTGCTGCGTATGGATTTAGCGACCGGGCGCGTGGGCTTCCCGACGGAACATGGATTCTTCAATTACACCATGGACCACCTGGCGACCTGGGCGGGGTTAGGCGAAAGGCGCGCGGCGCGGATCGTAGCAACGCTCAAGGACGCCGGGTATCTCACCGTGTCCCAAATCCGGGAACGGTTGAAGGATGGCTCCTACAGAAGTTTTTCCGCGATCAAGATCGTTTCCAACACGCTCTTCGACGCTCTGGGACTCCGGGGCTGGCTTGACAAGGAACGCGCGAAAGCCCGAGAGCGGCTTAGGATAAAACAGAAAGCCTATGAGAAGGCATGCGCCAAAAGAGGCGCAACGATGATGAAGCAGCTGACCGCGCAAATCGCCGGAATGGCCCCAACAAGTCCTGCCCGCAATGCGGACAAAAAGGCTCGGGAGAAGGCGGCCCAAAAGCGGCAGACGTCCGTGCAAACCATCACCGCTACGACCGGCACCCGCAGCCTCGATCCAGTGAGCAAATACCTCGATCAGCTCAACCCCGAAGCCAAAGCGCTTCTCTCGAAACTCGCGCTTGCTATCCTGACGGAACACCCGGAATGGAGCCGAGATAACATCTACGCGGAAGCCAAAAAATTGCTTCCCGGCGTCTACCGAAGTCCCCAATCGTTACCGACCTAGCGTCGAATCATGGGGGACTGAGGTCGACGAGTGGAGAACAAAACGCCACTACGGGAGCCTATTACCCGCAACTACCTAAACGGGCCGAAAGCCCCTTTTTTTTAGCTTGCTTCCGGACATTCGCGCCAGAATATGCAGAATAGACTGAAGAAACCCTGTCCAAGGTTCTCCCTGTGGAAAATAAGTGTCATACGAAAAACAAGTAAGTGTCATTTTTCTCTAATCAAACTTAAATATTCAGACACCTTTTTTATCCACAACCGGATACCCATCGCTACAAACAGATACGTTCAAGCAAACAAAAAGCAAACGGATATTAACAAGATAGTAGAGCACTCTACACTCTCTCATTAGCAAGCTAAAATAGCCAAGGAGAGTTTTTGCACTCGACCATGGGAAATAAGAAAAAGAAGTTCGTCAAGAATGCACAAGATATTTGGAAAATCGGCTCTATGAACCAGGACTCCCAACCGAAGACACTCTAGCAGATCACCTGGATGTCACGCGGAAAACGATCCACAATTGGAGTAAAAACAATGTAGAGTTCGATGAATTTTTCGACCGCCTGAAGACCCGTCAAGAGCAATCCCTCTAGAATAATGGCCTTACCCATAAGTGACATCCCGGAATGGCGCAATTCGCTCTGGCAAACTTTGGGTACGCAAAACCTCCGTCCAAAATCAGACAAAGCATGGATCGCAGTAAACTTATCCGTAAGGTCATCCCCCGAATCGAAGACAAGAAAAACACGATTCAAATCGAGGATGAGAGGAAAGCGTCCTGCAATAGGAAGTACAACTAGAGCCAAGCCATCAACAAGGAAGAAACCGATTTAAAACGAGTTATTACCCTCGACAAAGGTTATCAGTCATGACGATAGTTCCCCACACACGGAAGAAAATCCAGCGCCGCAAAACAAACGATTGAAGGAGAAAGATAGCGAACGGCTGGACCCCGGAGCGGCGGACATGCCAGGCCGAGCTGATCCAGCACTGACAGCCGTGGGAGAAATCAACCAGGCCTAAGACCGAGGCCGGTAAGACGGAGGTGTTCAGGAACGCCTACAAAGGAGACATGTTACGCAGACTATCATAGGCGCTTCGGGAGCACAAAAAAGCCCTTCTGAAAACGAAGGTAAGGACAAGAATAACACTCGAATATCAACAAATTACACGCATCCGGAACGGCTACGATGTCCTCTATTCACTACGATCCTTCCAGCCCACAAAGGGAATGGTACTTCACTTCAATTTCACTTCAACATAGAAAGGATTATAGAATATAAATAAATAATAACAGCGTAAGCAGGGTTCGATTCTCTTACACGTCGAGGCAGGATATGCCATCGATCCCAGTACCGAACGGTACGCCAAAATCGGCCTCCCGTTCGGCCCCAAGACACGCTTGATCCTAGCTCACCTGAACGCCGAGGCGCTCAGGACCGGATCTCCCGAAATCGAAGTCGAGCGCAGCCTGACCACGTTCGTCAGACGCCTTCAAGACCCGACCAAACGGGGAAAATCGGGACCGAACGGTTACCAAATCCGCGCATTCAAAGACCAGCTTGCGCGTCTATCCGTTGCCGCCATCCGCATGGCCATGATGGCTAACAAACACACCGTGCAAATCAACAGTCAGTTCATAGACGTGATCGAATTGTGGCTAACGAAAGATGAGAACAACAGGATTCTTTGGAGTCCGCTCCTTCACCTGAATCACCGGTACTTCGACAGCCTTCAAAAGCACGCAGTACCACTCAACGAGCGTGCACTGGCGGCACTGTCACACTCAGCCATGGCGCTTGACATCTACGTCTGGCTGGCCCAACGCCTGCACCGTATACCTCATGGGAAACCGCAATTCATCACGTGGGTAGCCATCAAGGGGCAGTTCGGGGTGGACCACAGTCGGATGAACAAATTCAAAACCGTCTTCCATTCCGAGCTGTCACAGGTCTTTCGGTGCTACCCGAAGGCCAAGGTCGAGGTGGACCAGGGAGGATTGACGCTGAGGAACAGCCAACCCTCGGTTTCTACACGCGTGAGCCTTGTGGAAAAATCTGGTGATCGGTGAAGTTATCCACGGCTACTTTGGTGGACAATCCTATAGGTATAACCTATAGCTACCGATAGTTATCAGACCCAACCTGTGGAAAAAACTCCACAATGGAACCTAACTCCACCGAACCGTGGCACAGCGTCGGCCAGCTGCCCGCTATCCTGGCAGGAACAGAGCAGCGGAGAGCTTTACGGAAAGGTCTACAGGAAGAAATCCCTACCGAGGGAAACGCTCGGAGCAGAAGATTAAGCCAAGGAGCCCAATCCCAGCTCACTGGCACGAAACTGAAAATCTAAACAACAATGAATGCACAAAAGCCACCAGAAAGGCCCTCAGATCCTCTCTCAGGCAATTACAGTTATTTGAAGTAGTCATGGGGAGCAAGAAAAGAAAAAACGCTCTACAGGCTTCTCAGAGGCTCACGTACCAGAAACCTACCTGTCCCCTCTAACTCTACCAAGCAATCCCCAGATCTCCCCTGTCGCCATATCCATCTTTCAGCTTGTGAGAAAAAAGGAAATCATCTTCGGGGCCAACCGAAATATCCACCAACCCGTTGTGCACGGTGCTTTGAGCCTAGTCGAGAAGGCTTAATACGCATGAGCATTGGATAGAAAACAGGTGAAATGCAATTCATCCCCCACGGCCCCAATATTCCCAATGAGCTCTTGCAAGCGCACGAAGAAGGCCGCGTGGTGTTCTTCTGCGGTGCCGGTATTTCCTACCCTGCCGGTCTGCCAAACTTCGAGGGGTTGGTAGAGCGGATCTACGAGCTGAGCTACACGACACGCTCAGGCATCGAGCAAGAGGCCTTCAACAGTGAGCGGTTCGACATCACGCTCGACCTACTGGAACAGCGCTTTCCGGGACAGCGCCAGGCTGTCCGCCCTGCCCTGGCGCAGGCGCTAGAACCAAAGTTGTATCTCAAAGGCGCCACCAATACGCATACGGCCCTGCTACGGTTAGGGCGCAGTCGTGAGGGCACACTGCGGCTGATCACCACTAACTTCGACCGTGTGTTTCACGCGGCGGCTAGGCGCATCGGCCAAAAGTTCCAGGATTATGCCGCGCCGATGCTTCCGATTCCGAAGAATAGACGCTGGAACGGGCTGGTCTATCTACATGGCCTGCTGCCCGAAAAGCCAGACGACACCACCACAGCACTGGATCAGCTAGTGGTCACCAGCGGCGATTTCGGTCGGGCCTACCACACCGAACGCTGGGCTGCCCACTTCGTGAGCGATTTGCTCTACAACTACATCGTCTGCTTCGTGGGCTACAGCATCAACGATCCGGCGCTGCGCTACATGACGGATGCGCTGGCCAGCGACCGCATGCTAGGCGAGGTCACACCGCAGGCCTGGGCACTAGGTGCCTGCAAACCTGGGAAAGAGTGTAGCGAAACCAACAAGTGGAAAGCCAAGGGCGTCACGCCCATCCTGTACAAAGTGCCCGCCGACAGTGATGACCATTCGATGCTGCATCGGACCTTGCGCGCCTGGGCAAACATCTACCACAACGGCATACGGGGCAAGACGCGCATCATCGACAGTTACGCCTTAAAACGGCCAGCGGACAGTACACAGCAAAACGACTTCGTCGGCCGGATGTTGTGGGCCTTGTCGGATAAGTCGGGCTTGCCGGCCAAACGCTTTGCCGAATTCAACCCCGCCCCGTCGCTAGACTGGTTGCTGGAAGCCTTCTCGGACGAGCGTTTCCAACACAGCGATCTGGCCTGCTTCCGCGTGCCCCCTCACGATGAGGTGGACACCCAGCTGCGTTTCAGCCTGATTCACCGGCCGGCACCCTATGACCGCGCACCGCCAATGCTGCTGGCTTCCAGAGGCATCACCAGTAGTCAGTGGGACAACGTGATGCCCCACTTGGCCCACTGGCTGGTGCGCCACCTGGACGAACCGAGGTTAGTCATCTGGATCGCGCAGCGCGGAGGCCAGCTGCACGACTCCTGGACGTGGCTAATCGAAAAGAAACTGGATCACTTGGCTTCACTGGAGCGCGAAGGCAAAACCACCGAGCTGAAGGAGAACCGCTTACAGGCACCGAAGGCCATCCCCGGTCCGTTGATGCGAACGCTCTGGCGCCTGCTGCTCAGCGGGCGGGTGAAATCGCATCGGCGCGACTTCGATCTCTATCGCTGGAAAGATCGTCTGAAACGGGATGGCCTGACTGCCACGCTGCGCCTGGAGTTGCGCAAGTTGCTCACACCCCAGGTGGCTTTGCAGGAACCGTGTCGCTGGGGCAATGAGGTAGAGAGCGCGGACGAGCCAACGCGCATGCGGCACCTGGTTCACTGGGAACTCAGACTGGCCGTCGATGATGATGACGTCTTGCCTGGCCTTGCCGACGAGCGCTGGGCGTCTGTCCTTCCGCTGCTGCTGGAGGACTTCCAACAACTGTTACGCGATGCACTGGATTTGCAACGCGAGTTGGGTGAGGCCAACTACCACAGAGACCATTCGCACCTGGATCTGCCATCGATCACCCCACACCGTCAGAACCAACACTCCAGCGGCTGGGTATGCTTGATTAAGCTACTGCGAGATGCCTGGCATAAGGTTCACAGCCAAGACAGTGCTCGCGCCATACGGATTGCCCAGGCGTGGTTCGAGCAGCCCTATCCCATCTTTAAACGGCTGGCTCTGTTTGCCGCCAGCAAGGACGCATGTATCGCATCCGAGCAGTGGGTGGACTGGCTGTTGGCCGATCGTGCCTGGTGGCTGTGGTCTGAGAATACGGAGCGGGAGGTATGCCGGCTGTTGGTACTGCAAGGGCGCCGATTGACAGAGGCCATTCAGGAGCATCTGGAAGCGGCCATCCTGTCCGGACCACCGCGCGAGATGTATCGAGACGATCTCGAACCGGATCGATGGCAATGGCAAAGGTCAGTCTGGCTGCGTCTGGCCAAACTGAATGCATCCGACCTCACCCTAGGCGCCGCCGCCAAGACACGGTTGGCAGAACTGTCCAGAGCCTACCCGCAATGGCAGTTGAAGGACAACCAAAGCGACGAGTTCAGGTTCTGGACGACCAGAACCGGCTATCCGGACTACGAGGAAATCCGGAACATCGACATTGCCCCCCGCAAGCGGCACGAGCTGGTGCAATGGCTAACGAAGCCGCAGCCCGAACAGCAATCTCTCTATGAGGATACATGGCGCAAGGTCTGCCGCACCCGCTTCTTTCCTAGCCTGTTTGCGCTATGCGATCTGGCACGTGATGGCGTGTGGCCGGCTAACCGATGGGGGTCTGCCCTGCAGACCTGGAGTAAAGGAGGCATGATTCTGCGGTCGTGGCGCTACACCGCCACACTGGTGCAGACCATGCCAGACACCGTCATCCAGGAAATCTCCCATGATGTAACGCGGTGGATCAGGGCTGCGTCCGAGTCGATCGACTGCCGTGAGGACATCCTGCTGGTGCTGGACCTGTGCCGCCGCGTGTTGGCTCTGCCACTCGAAGCAGACACCGGGATGACACACAACGGCGAGACCATTGACCAACCTGTCGATAATAAGGCCATCAGTCACCCAGTCGGGCGTGTCACGCGGGCGCTGATCAATATTTGGCTCAAACGGAACCCGAACGATAACGATCTGCTTCCAACCGACATCGAACCTCTCTTCACCGAACTTTGCGATTTACAGGTGGACCGATTCCGCCACGGGCGAGTATTTCTGAGTTCGCAATTGATCACGTTTTTCCGCGTGGACCGTCCATGGACGGAGCAATATCTATTACCGCTATTCGATTGGAACAACTCGGCCGAAGCGAAAGCCGTGTGGGCAGGCTTCCTGTGGTCACCCCACTTGTACCAACCCTTACTGACGGCCTTTAAACCCCAGTTCCTGGAAAGCGCAAACCACTACACCGATCTGGGAAAGCACCGAAAACAGTTCGCGGCCTTCCTAACTTACGCAGCATTGGATCCAATCGAGGGATACACTGCGGATGAATTCCGATTCGCGATTGAAAAGCTTCCTCAAGACGGGATCGAGGAATCCATGCGGACACTTTTCCGGACTCTCGAAGGAACAGACGATCAGCGTGAGGACTATTGGAAGAACCGTATCCAGCCTTTCTGGCAACAGGTCTGGCCCAAGTACCGCAACCTAGCCACCCCGCGAATCGCTGCATTCTTGGCCCGGCTGATTATTGCCGCCCGAGGCGAATTCCCGGCTGCCTTGGCTGCGGTGCAGTACTGGCTGCAACCAATTGAACACCCAGGACTCGTCGTGCATCTGCTGCAGGAATCGGGTTTATGCAGCAGATACCCGGTGGACGCACTTCGCCTGCTGGATGCTGTGATCACCGACCAACAGTGGGTGCCCCAGGAGTTGGGGAAATGTTTGGATGAGATCGAGCAGGCCGCGCCACAGCTGGTGAAAGATGCCCAATACCAGAGGCTACGAGAATATCTCCGAAGGCGCAGGGTGTGATAGCGACGTGACGCCTCGCGATCTATTAGGGTTTAACAAGTGCTGCAAGCCAACGGTTAGTAGCATCGTTATCGATGTTCAGAAGCCATCGGAAAGGCCCTCAGAGCCTCTCTCAGGAGATTGTGGTTACTTAGGGATTTGTGGGTAGCCTGGGAGGGAGAAATCGCTCTACGGGCTTTTTAGGGGTTACTGAGCTAGAATCTTGCCGGTCCCCTCTTACCCCATTAAGCAATCCCACGGCAATGCTGAAAGACCAGGAGCAAACAGAAAAGACTAGAACCCTCCCTGTATTTTGCATCGTCGTCAGATCTATACTTAACTTTATAAGTAATTTTGGGCATAACATGACTTGAGCACGCTCAAGAACCTGGTCTAGCACATCGCTCACAGCAGACAAAGGGATTGCAGATGTATAAATTGCCTTCGATGACCCGCGTTCGTCCCGGCGCGCACTCCGCACGGCATCAGGACTCCCGCAATGACTTAACGCCGTGTCGAATAGCTTGGCATTTTGTCTCCGCCGGCGCTCACGCGCCGGACTCCGACGAAACCATCAGCCCTACGCCTAAGCGGGGGACGTCGCACTTCGCTCGTCGCTTACGCTCCCTCGCTTCCCTGTGCTCCTCAGGAGTTATATGGCGTTAGGGAAGGCAAGAAAACGTCTCAGAAAACCGCTCAGAGCCTCTTTACACCTGTCTTCACCGCCCCGCTCAAACCTAATCTGCGCGATAGCCTGCGCGGTTTGCCTTCGAGGGATTTTAGTAAAGAAACCAGTTTGCGCAGCCATACTCCGGGTCACTGGGCAGGGCGACTAAACCCAGCCTTGATTCAGAGCCTAAGGCTTGCGCAATAGAATGAGGCTCTGAAGCGGCAATGCGTTTAGCTTCGGGGCTTGGAAAAAGTCGCGGTCGGCCTGTGCGAGAAATGCCGCGTCCTTTGGCAGAAGGACCAGAATATTGCCCGGTTCTCCGCCGATCTCCCACGTCTCACGGAAGCGGCGGGCTTCGAGCTTTCGGTTTCCCCAGGCGGGATCGCCTAACAGCACCAAACCATCCTGTCCGATGCCCCGCACTACGGAGAAATGGTCCTCTCCCTGAAGGTGTAAGTGCGCGATGACCGGAATGCTAAGCTGCTTG
>Ga0209364_1000371_pt1 | contig 10344 bp, 6 predicted proteins | sample WorMetHERISLAND2_3_FD_187387 | JGI IMG/M metagenome (GOLD analysis project Ga0209364, IMG submission 187387) | Marine gutless worms symbiont microbial communities from Max Planck institute for Marine Microbiology, Germany - Olavius albidus HERON... | ecosystem: Host-associated > Annelida >... | reverse complement strand
ACACTATCGACGGCCTGCGAAACAGACTGACTGCAATTATGTGTTTGTTTACGTCGCTTTTTGACCGGACGCAATTTATTCACTGACCGGCATGTTTCTGCAACTACTGGCGATTGAATGGCATCATCACCTAAAATCACACATAAACATATACAGTAGCATACTGCATACAACCACAGAACACAGACATACACATAGACACAGAGTGCGATTTAAGTTTGCACATACTGTTATAGTAGTAGAGATATACAAACAAAAAATGTCAGAAATGCTGTGTGTGACAGACAAGTCCTTGCCTGTGTATGTCTGTCACACGCAGCTACACAATCAGTGTAAACTACTGCATTAATAAAAAAACACATAGGAATTGTCAGCTTTCACCATATATGAAAATGTCAATAAACAACATCAGTCTTAGCGCCTCTGATACGTTTTACGACCTTGGCGCTATACAAGTTTATTTATTTACTTACTTCAAAGCAAAAGGCCAGCGAATTAGCAAGGTTCCAGAACAGTAACTAGAATGAGTGGCAAAGCCCAGCGTGATGGCCGCCCGCTGTGTAGCTTTTAGTGTCACGTGACGTCATCGAGCACGTGTCCATTTGATACCCCAGGTGCCGTTTCCTATAGGTGCTCCATTGTAACCGAGTCTGTATCTCCAGCCGTTTTCGAGATAATTGGCCCCAAACATATTGGGGTCACGGCCTTGACCTTTCAAGGTCACGTGACGTCATCGACCACGTGACCATTTGATTCGCCATATACCATTTCTTATTGGTTGTCAATTGGAACCGAGCCTCTATCTCTGACGGTTTTCGAGATATTTGCATCCAAATATATCTAGGTCACGACTTTGAACTTTTGGGGTCACGTGACGTCATCGAGCATGCGACCATTTGATACCCTGGGTGCCATTTCCTACGGGTGCTCCATTGTAACGGAGTCTGTATCTCCAGTCGTTTTCGAGATAATGGGCCCGAAACGTATTGGGGTTATGACCTTGACACAAACTCCGGTCCTATTTTTCGGCATTTGTGGACCAAAGTTAACCAAATTTTGCTCGCGTCCGTAGGAATGTTTGCGATTTGCAACGCCGTTTGCCATTTGTCGATATCTTGTTTTGTTTTGGAGATATTCGCGATCAAGTGGCGAAGTGGTCCAAAATTTTGCCCATGTTTTGGTGTTTTTGGGCCCCAAATTTTTTCCGAGAGGGAGCCCCCAAATTTCTGACACAATTTTATAAATTAGGGTCACCATCGAACATGTGTGAAAATTTGGTGTCGATCGACCGAGCGACCTCGGAGATTAGGCGCTGAAAAAAAAGAAAGAAAGAAGAAACCTACATCAGCAGCATTTCATAAATGGCTGCACCCAGCATAGCTATGCTGGCGTGCGGCCATAATCAGACACAATAACAATTTATAGTGCCGGCCTCTAACTTTTCCTTTCTAAGACAAACAACAGCCTATATTAACAGTTTTGATATTGTGGAGCTAAAGGGCTGCTACTGTTATTATTAAAAGCTAAAGGACTGGCCCTTCCCAGCTGCAGAGCATCGTTACCATTTTGGTAAAACTCATTGCACCTACCCATGGAGTGATGGCCAGGCTGTATTGCAATATCTGGGTGACAGATTACATACTGACTGAAATAAAATTTCTACACAACACCGGTACAAAGCAGGCTTGGCATAGAGAAATTCCACTGATCCAAACCAATGAATCAAACCACCAGCATAGTACCTGTGCTAATGCCTCTATGCTGATAGACTGGAGCAGTTTTCAAGTACACTGTACTGGTCATATAACTGAGGTGAATCACAGCCAAGCAAGCCTGCTCCATTGAGTTGCTTTAAGAAGCACAGCCTAACAGTTGCCTTTTTGATAATATGTTAGATATGAATGGACCACAAAAGTGACCAGTCAATGCCTATGCCAAGGAGCTTGAATAAAGTAACTCTTTAAAATACTGCTCAATGGTAGGTTCGTTTCAGCTAAACTGCAAAGTAACATGGTGTACAAACTAAACCTGATCACTTCAAAGTTGTTAATGTTAGTAATTATTGTTAATGAACAACTTGATTAAAACAGCCACACAGAGCTTGCTACTCGTGATTTAAGACCTGCATTCTAGTTCCAGGAGAGACTTGTAATGCCAAAAACTACACACAGCAAATAATAATAAAATTGAAAATTATCTTGTGGATAACTTCTGGAAGAACACTTATTTAAAAAATACTCTCCATGGGAGTGATGGATCAGCTCTGTCTGGTGGTTGATTAAGTCCCGGTCACGTCACACCACCACACATATGTCAAACGATGTGTCAAGGCATGTCACTAGATAGACTACTAATGCCTCTATTCTGTCCCACTACATGATCTACCGTTGACTAGCAGCGGCCGCTCCAACTTGTCGTCAGATGACGATTTTAGTTCACCAATTTCAATTTACCACAAAACTGGACAGGAGACACCTAAAAATGTCCCAAGAAATTTTAGATAGTAACACTATCTCGTAGTAACATTATCATTATGCATAGTTACTTTCTCTTGCAGAACATTAGTAATGGAGTAGATCTTAAATTTGGCCATTTTGGCAAATTTAGAACTAGAAAAGCACTCCAACAGCACAGACCTCCGCCAAGCATATTGTGATTCTCACTCAACATTTTAGTCCCATTCTAAAGTTATACTTGTAATCAGTTGCTGACATCACGTGATATGGTGAAAATGGCCCTATCTCACATTGATAAAGATTTATTTTAAAAAATCCTGGATCCAGATGCTGATGTGGATCACCTCTAAACTTCGATCACTTCTTCCTTGTCCCATTGCAAATGTTTCCTGAAAATTTCATCAAAATCTGTCCACATCTTTGTGAGTTATGTTGTTCACGGACACACAAACAAACAGACAAACTCTCGCAAAAAAACATAACCTCCTTGGCAGAGGTAAGCATTCATAATCAACAGCTTGATCTTAAGGATCAGATTATAGCAGCAGAAATAAGGTTTGACAGATGGCAGTTCTAAGATTATTTAGAGACAGCCATCAGCTTCAGAGCTGCCTTTAGTAGAGACAGGATAACTTAAGATATTTGAAATTAACCTCCACAATGATTGGGCAGACAAACAAAAATACTACTGTATAGTATCAACCATATGATTTGATAATCTAAGGCAACTTTAATTTTGACAAGCCGGTACGTGATGTGGTTAGCTCGCTCGTAGGTCTGTTGGTCACAGCTGAAAGAGTATGTAGAAACTAAGGAGTTATGACAGCTTTAGTGCCGATGCGTTACGGTACGTTACGATTAAAATTTTCAAGATGGCCGCCGGATTTCAGCTAAACCGAAAATAGCGCCGTTCGATCCGTCGACCTCGTAAACCCATCCATCCACATGAGGTGGATCGGACAACCCATTGCAAAGATATGGCCATTTGAAATTTTCAAAATGGCCGCCGGCCGCCATCTTGGATTTTATCTGACCGGAAGTAGCGCCGTTCGATCTGCCGTCCCCGAAAACCCCACCCAGAACCAAACACGAAGTACATCAAATCACCCATCGCTGAGATATGCCCATTTGAATTTTTCAAAATGGCCGCTGGCCGCCATCTTTGATTCGAGCTGAACCGGCAGAAGCGCCGTTCTATCCGTCGACCTCGAAAACTCCACCATAGAATCAAACATGAGGTGGATCGGACAACCCACTGCAGAGTTATGGCCATTTGAAATTTTTCAAAATGACCGCAGTCCGCTATCTTGGATATGTTACGTTACATTGTGACCTTCACGTGTGACTTTTTAACCCCGAACGGCTGTCGGGGAATTTCTAGTAACGTTTTCGAACAAGAGCCCTCTGTTCGTGAACCAGTGCCGATTTCAAACGGTTTTTTGTCGATTTTTAGTCCACAGTTCTGCCGCTAGGAGACGCTGGGGGTTCATACTATAATGGAACCGATCAATCCTCATGTAGACGCTACCTGTCAAATTTCATGAAAATCGGCCGACCAAAAGTGGGTGAACCAGCATGCGTGCGGACACACAGACAGACAGACACATACACACACACAGTCATCCACGCGGTGCGATAATAATGGTAGCTTAGCTAACGCTCGCTAACCAATAGCAATCAACACAGTGTAACTTAACTAACACACCAGCAACAATTAAACAGTAACAACAGTGTTAACGACAACATACACGATGACAGTTCCATCTCTTTATGATCCTGAAGACATACATTAATACTACATTACTACACTGTCCATTTTTATTGTGAAGAACACGACTGAACAAAGTCAGATTCACACCTGCGAGCACGTGGTATTTGATTCGCTAAGTGGCACCATCAGCTTCAGAGCTGCCTCGAGTAGAGACAGGATAACTTAAGATATTTGAAATTAACCTCCACAATGATAGTGCATTAAATTTGTAATCCACCCATCGCTAAACTTAAACTAACTCGCCATAAGAAGAAAGAAGAAGAAAGTAATATGGGTGAACATACAATACAAACACATAATGTAGAATAACAGCCAACAATGATAACACAAATCCTTAATGAGTACCGGTACTTAACAATCTTCTTGGTTTATAGACAATTAATGAAGATGATGGCCATGGATAGGGCCAAAGTTTGAAAGCTGGTAGTGTATACTGATTTATTACAATCCAGTTATACCATACATCCTTACACACATTAACAATAAGACCACAGCAATGTGGCTACTACTACTACATATCTTCCAGAAACTTCACGCAGCATGTTACTATGTCATCACATAGTGAAAGTCTAGTTGGTGAACTTTACGTACTCCAAACACCAGCTCAAATCTCAACCTGCTAGCCATTGTTGTATAACTTGCAACATACCAAACACATAGACACACACACACACACACACATTCACACTGGTAAGGAATAGGTCACATCTCAAATGTAAATGCTAGCCAATAAATTATATTATTGACTTTACCTGCTTCTCCCAAGGCACATCAACGCCATAATCGTAGGTTATTTGTTCACCAATTTCAATCTCTTTTGATGCAAACAAACACAGATGAGGACCATTATCTTCAATCACTTTCATCAACGAATTTCGTTGACGCTTTGCACCATGGTTCACCAATCGGCCCAAGTTAGGCGTCTCCTCTGTTGCATCGATGCTGCAAACAAAGTAATTGGGAAATTTACTGGCCATTTTTGCACAGCACACTCCTGTGATGAGCCATTCACTGTAAACACGTGTTACATAGTGCCATCATACTCTACTTATATAGATGGGCTCATTGGTTCAAATACTAATGTAGTATAATAATAATAATAATATTGACATTTATATAGCGCCATACGCAAAGCTACAGAGGCGCTATAGTGCATAAGAAGCTGATGTGAAAAGCATGGGTTCAACACGCAGTCTTAGATGCACCAGATTCTCTGGAGATTAATTTCGCAAGCAGTAAAGGTTTGCCTGTGTCCTCTAAAACTGACATCCAGAGGCTAAATACTGAGGCGGTTCACTGTCAGTGTGACAGGCGCAAAAGCAACTAAAATTGACATGCACGCACGCACGCACACACACACACACTTGATCTCTTAGATTACATACCGTACTTACTATGAGTTTACACAGTCAAGTCCACTTGTTACATCAGCCAAGGATGATACGTGATCACATGCATTTATTTGCCTGTGTACTGGTATGTCTGTTAGCAAGATTACGTCATAACTGCTAAACGGATTTTGACAAAAAAATTTTAACACACCTAGATCTCGGGCCATGGAAGAACTGACTTAAATTTAATTTTCAGGGGTCTCGGTCAAAGGTCAGGGAACCAAAAAGGTCAACAACACATTGCCATCTCTGGGAGGATTTCTGCGATCTCTGATTGTCTTGTATTCATTGAGCTATTTTCCTGCTTCCAGTATGGAGAAATAGGGTAGCTAAAGTGGCCGCCTATCATGGTAGCTGTTGAGCCATCGGACCACTGTCCTGAGCTATTGTCACTAGTGTGTCAAATCCCGATATAGCAGGCGTGGCATATACCTGCATGTTTGGTTACAGTAATGGAAGCATCATATATGAAGAGATACAGCCATTAGAACAGCTCACGGTGGCTGGAATGTACCAGGTCATGTCTTTGAGAAATCCTTGGCGTAAAGCTGCCATTGTTAAATAATACAGTAGGGTTAGGGTTAGTGCACATATCCTCTTCATAAGAGGATATGTGCACTGGGTATACAAATAAAAGACTCAGCACTGACTCATGCTGGCAGTGACAGTATGGTCATCCTGCAGTAAACAACAACAATAACTCCACTTATACAAACCAATATTTTTTGCCACGATGAGAAAAGAAATATCGAAATCCAGTTTGCTGAATATTTTCTCGTTTTTGGCCTTCATCATCGCTGATTAAGACTCCACAGTATTCAACAATAAACTGCTGTGCCTCAATCTTCTCAGTGGCAAACACTCCACGTCCTAAAATATATGACATCTTCAGATAACAGACTTGTGTTAATTTCAGGCCAAATGCAACATGTGGCCTCTTACCACTGAGGCCACATCTTGACATAACATGGTATCAGTTCATCACTACAGTAAACAGTGCAAAATGCTAGTTGGTCTGGAAAGTTCTATACTCAGTCAGAGCCACAAAACATTGTGTTGGACGGTTGACACGCGCCTTGCTGCGGTGAAGGGCCAAGTTCAAGACAATGATATATCAGTTTTCTGCATAAAGGTACAGTGGCTATGTGGAACAGATGGCAGTGAAAGGCTAAAGCAATTACGCAACATGCAGCATCTGTGTATTAGCACTCCCTATATTACAACATGGTCATTTACTGTGCCAAGACAGAAATCAATTTACATGTCCTCACACTGGCTCAGTGTTACTCATCATGAAGTTTTCCAAGAAAACAGACCAGTCTATACCGCTATTTATTTGCAGCGATGATGCCTGCTGCTAGAGTTTTTGTGATCAGTGCTTTTAGACTACAGAAACAACCAATGAATTATGGCAGTACTGCACTTAGTTTCAAAACAGTACTGGCCAAAAAATTTAACAAGTAGCATGGATGCTAGTGAAAGACCGATCTAAATATCTAAGATCAGATAGTTGGTGGCGTAGCATAGTGGTTAGACCGCCGGTCCTGGCCGGTGAACTTTCCCTATCCTGTGCTAGACTGATGGCCGGCCGTGTGACCACTTTGTGGGTAAAGCGTCCGCTATCAGTCAGCCAACATGGCCTACTCAGCCAGCCATCCCTCCGGGGTCGGTTAAATGAGTAGTAATCCATTAACGATGGATTACGAAGGTGGAGACTATACTAGCTGGCTGGCGCTGCCGGCAGCTGGGTGCTGGGCCACTGCGCAGGCTGTGTTTGCAGGCTGTGTGGTGACCTAAAAACGGCCTGCATGCGGCTCAGTTTCAGTGACGATATGCGCGTTAGAGGTGTCTTCTACACGAGACGCGCTATACAAATCGATGTTCTTTACCTTTTTTTTTACCTTTATCAGATATCGGTGATATCGGGGGCTAAAGTTGGATAATATATACAATATTTATTTCATTGCAGTAGTAGATAATGGTAGAAAATATAGTATTTAACGCAATCATGTGCACATTTGTGGATGTAAAATTATAGACCCACCCGGAGGCTAATCCTGGATATAGCCAAGGGGCTATGGTCCCCCAAACTCGAGGTCTGGACCTGACATATTACAGTGCAGAAGTAATTTAGCACTCAGAAGGGCCAGAAAATGCACCAAAATACGCATTTTGAGACCCTAAAATTAAAAATTTTCTGGGGAGAGGGCACTGTGCCTCCCCGGACTCCACCCCCAGTAGGAAGTGGGACCTCCCCATATCCCATCCCACCTGACCTCAAATCCAAACCCTGATCATAGCATTTTGAATCAGCCGGGCACTGCATTTTTTCCGTGTTAGTCTGACGTACTAAACATAATCCCAATTCAAATCACACTCACTGCATGCAACTGACAATAAATCTGACGCATTGCCACGAGCAGAACTACTTGCCATTATGAAAGAGTCCGAAAATAGACAATAATAAAAACATCTACAATTTTACATCGCGCTGTTTACAAACAGTTGTCCGATGTGTATACTGCTGAGACGCCCACTGGGAAGGTTAATTGGGAAAATAGTAGCCCAAGTGCTCCTAAATTCAGTCGAAATTTGGATCAACTTCATGTGGTTATTCTGTAGAGAATATTTTGCCACCATATCTAAAATAACTTACAATGCATTACATTACTCAGCTGCAAACTTTGATGCTTTTATCCACAATATACACGATTTTTTAGTTAAGCAAGCGGACTAACACACAATTTTCTATTCTCGATCATATCTAGTCCAGTTCTAGAGTTGTGGAAACTTTTAAGTAAAAAACATGCCCGGGGACATACCCTGCATAATTTAATGACCTCCTTAGGAGCGAACCTTGGAAATATGTAGATGAAACTTTTGTGATGTAAAAATAGATACAATGGGCTATCTTACTGTGTCGTTCTAAGTACAGTTGTTCTGACACAATGTCAGCATGTAACAAACAGATGGACAACACATGCAGCTAAAAGCTCACTTAGCAGTTAGACAGAGGAATGCCAAGGATTCTTCATTTGACAGAGGTAGAAATAACTTCAATGATTTAATCTACCAAATCATATGTTAATTATACACTGGACACTTTCTAAGTACAATACATGCACTGTTTATTCTCACTTCTCATAATCAATATATAAATGCACTTTACAATTACCAATAAATGGATCAATAAATCGTTCAGCAATCCACTCTGGATCACACTTATTCTGAATAAATTTTCTTGCAACATCTTCCGGACGACATCTTTTTCGTTTAGACATGTCTGCAAACTAACAAAACAAATGTGAGAAAAACACTGCCTACACTAAGACTGCACATGATATCAACTGAAAACATGTGTTACCAAAGATATCAGAATTTAATGGGCAGCCTATTTGCTTCACAACAATGGACCGATCAAGGGCCGCCATTCAAAATTTCTTTTATTTCCAAACAGTGACTGGCATGAGGAGGCATATACATGAAAAACACTGAAAATCATACATTGTGACTCCTAAATAATAGTCTCAACAGTGAAGACAATGAACCGGGAGGAAATTCATGAAAAGCCGAAAATGGTACTAAGCCAGTCTGGGTGGTCAGTAGAGCAAACGTGGCGAGTTCTCCATTATTCCTGCAAATGGGGAAAATGTGATAAGTTTACAGAATTTAGGCCGGTAGAATTAAGGTTCAACGTAAACATACTTATGACAAAGCTAAAAATAGCTCATATGATGCAGAATTCATCCCTTATTAACATACAAAGAGTCCGCAATATTTTTTAGGGTAAAAATTTTGACCGATGCTATGATCACGAATTCGTGATCGCGTCGCCGATCGACTATGATCACGGCTGATGATCACCCTAACCCTAACCCTAACCGTAACACTAATCCATGCAATTCTTTAAGCAACTTTTCGTTTCGCAATATGGCAGACATGCCGACGTCACCGTGCTGTGATAGACACTGCGAAAAATTTTACATGTACAAATTCAAGATGGCCGTGAAATTGTGGCAAAAAGCACTGCATATCTCATTAACTCGGAACCTAAGTATTCTAGCAACACATGTCAACAATAAACTGTGAACTGAAAGGTTTTCCTTCTTACTAAAATGGTTCATACACGCCATAGCCAAGGGCCGTCATAGCCAGGGGCCGCCATAGCCATCTTTTCGTGATGGAAACCTATTCGCCAGGTGGCAGCAAATCTGTGACCAAAGTGATAAAGTCGCACAATATCGAAACAAAGACTAACCCTAACCCTAGCCCTAAACGATCCACGGGCCACGGCGCCATGCCTGACCCTAAACGACCCACAACGCGAGAGGATACCGGCATCACGCAAAGATGGCTATGGCGGCCCCTGGCTATGGCGGGCTGAGGGTGTGACTATTAACCGCACCGGACCGCACCGGGCCGGAAATGACTGATTATTTCGCTTGGACGACTGTTAAGACTGGAATTAAGGCGTAACCGTGAACCGCTGATGCTTGGGCTTCAACTGAATAAGCAAGAAATGTTGGATATGTCCATCACCAACTAATCACGAGCGTCGACTACGGTTCATTTCTTCGGTCAATTGCGGATAATTAGCTCGTAGTCCGGTAGAATAAAAATTGTGTGATATTGAACCCGGAAAAAATTCGCATAAAAGGTTTTATATACTTTTCCGACAGTTTATATAATAGTGTATCAACACATGCGTTTGCGGGAATATGGGTTA
>Ga0209364_1000370_pt1 | contig 10355 bp, 9 predicted proteins | sample WorMetHERISLAND2_3_FD_187387 | JGI IMG/M metagenome (GOLD analysis project Ga0209364, IMG submission 187387) | Marine gutless worms symbiont microbial communities from Max Planck institute for Marine Microbiology, Germany - Olavius albidus HERON... | ecosystem: Host-associated > Annelida >... | reverse complement strand
GCTGGTCTGAACATCGTGGTAGCGGATACGGCGTAATGGCAGGGGGTAGTCACGCACGGACTTAACTCCGCTCAGCGCAATGGTCCGATCGCATCGAACACCACCGGATTCGTCCCCGGGATGAGATTGGTATTGGACTTAGCGCGGATAACGAAGAAACGCCCTGTTCTGTGCAACGTGAACAGGCGCTCGAAGACCACATGGCCACGATCCATGAATCAGCAGATCAAGGGCATTGACGTCGTGTAGCTTGCCGTCGGAGATGTGGATAAAGGTTGGGATGTTGCCTTGAAGATCGAGCAGGGTCTGGAGCTTGACCGCAGATTCGGTTGAGCGAAACAGTGCCCATGGAAAGACGGATAGGCGCAGGTCGATGGTAGAGGCATCGAGTGCATAAACCGCGTTGTCAAGATCACGCCCCAAGTCCTCGTCGGCATACAGTGGGCGAGCGGTGCGAATCAATGCCTGGCGAGATCTGCCTAGATACGCCAATCTCGGCGTTCATTCGCGTCGGCCACGGCGTTTCTGGAAACGTTGCTCCGGATACCCCTTGGTACAACTTGTCCTTCTGAGCGCGCAGGCAAACTTCAACATCGCGTAGGTTCTCGCGAGGGGTTAACTGCGCGAAGGTCATGCGCAGGTATTGGTCGAGACAGGAAAATGTCTTCTTGTAGCGGTTGCCGTCGTACCGCGCAATGCCTCGACGAAACGCATGCATCGGTAAAGAGTCAATGACCTGAGAAAAAACGAGCTTGCCGATGTGCATAACCGGGTTCCCAACATCCCCAAAAGGGGGTATTTGGGAGATGCGCAAGGTGATTCAAATCGCTGACGCTCTTAAAGTGGCTGCCTTTCATTTCCTTACAAGGAGTTACGCAACAAGAACAAACGTTTTGTCGGACAGCAGTGGGTTGTTATAATTGAGTAGTTAGAAAATAATCTTGCTAATCTTGGAAATCTTGTCCGATTTAGCGGTTGGCACGACGATTATGTCAACAGCCTCTGGCACCGGAAGCTCGACGCCTGCAGTGATGGCACCTACTGATCTTCGGCCGGTCCTTCTCTGCGTAGGCGGGCACGACCCCGGCGGCGGAGCGGGCATTCAGGCCGACGTGGAGGCCGCGTGCGCGGTCGGGGTCCATGCCTGCAGCGTCATCAGCTGCCTGACCGATCAGGACACCTGCGGCGTCGTCCGGCTGTGGCCCCAGCAACCCCAGCCGATTGAGGACCAATGCCGGCGGGTGCTGGCCGACAGTCGTGTCGGCACCCTCAAAATCGGTCTGCTCGGTAGCTCGCGGGTGGTCCGGGTCCTCTGTGCGCTCACCACCGAACATCCGCGGCTACCTGTGATCCTGGACCCGGTGCTCGCGTCCAGCACCGGGCTGCAGGTCGCGGACGCCGCCTTGGTCAATCAGCTGCGCAATAACCTGCTCGAACGCTGTACCCTAGTGACGCCGAACCTCCCGGAGGCTCGGCTCCTGAGCGGCTTCAAGGAGCCGGATGACTGCGCCCGACAGCTGCTGCAGAGTGGTTGCCCCTGGGTGCTGATCACCGGCACCCATGCCCCGGGCGATGCAGTGATCAACCGGCTCTATGGCCGCGACGACAGCCGTCGGGAGTGGGCCTGGCCGCGCCTCGACGGCAGCTACCACGGCTCCGGCTGCACCTTGGCAAGCGCCGTTGCGGCCCGCATCGTCCGGGGTCTGGACCTGGCGGACGCTGTCGCCGAGGCCCAATCCTACACTTGGCAGAGCCTGAACCGCGCCCTGCGCACCGGCCACTGCCAGCTCATGCCCAACCGGCTCTTCGCCCTCGATGGTCCGGAAGCGCCGCCGTGAGCCGGCTGTACGGGCTCTATGCCATCACTCCTGAGGTCCCGAGGCCATCGTCGCCCCTGGCAACCCAGGTAGAGTGGGCCATCGCCGGGGGTGCCCGGCTGATCCAATATCGGAGCAAGGGCGGCGATCCGGCCGCACGCCTGCACACGGCCCGCTCCCTACTTGCGGTCTGTCGCGCCGCCGCCGTCCCGCTCATCATCAATGACGACCCGGACCTGGCGGCGCGGATTGGCGCCGACGGGGTGCATCTGGGCCGAGACGACCCCGACCCACGGGAGGTGAGAAGACGGTTGGGACCGGGGGTCATCATCGGCGTCTCCTGCTACAACCAGCTCCAACGGGTACTCCGCGCCAAGGAAGCCAGTGCCGACTATGTCGCCTTCGGGCGCTTTTTTTCTTCCATGACCAAACCCCTGGCCGTCTCGACCACGCCGACCCTGTTGCGGCAGGCCCGCGAGCGCCTCGCTATTCCCCTGGTTGCCATCGGCGGCATTACTCCTGAGAATGGCGCCCTACCGATCACGGCCGGTGCGGATATGCTGGCCGCCGTCGATGCCGTCTTCGGCCAATCCGACATCCGCGCCGCGGCCGCCGCCTTTGATGCCCTCTTTGATTCAGTGTATATACCCAGGGACAACAAAATTACGCCATCACTGCTGACAGGTTGAACAATTCTTCGTGGTTCATGCTTGCGTCCAATGGTACAGGATTTTCAGGATTAACAGGATGTTTTATTGTTTGGGTCTAGATAACTTTAGAGAGAATTTTCGCTCAGCAGAGAGAGTATTTTATCCTAGAGATTTTCCTCTCGATGATGAAATCTGAATTCACATTCTTTGAGGTGTAGATGAAACGTATATCTGGGAACGCCCTTGAATTTTGCAAGTCTCCGTTTAGCCTATAACCGGAATGACTCAATGCCGTTGATATGGCAATTGCCTCGCGCAAATTCGTTACGGATGGACGCGGAGATGCTTCTGATAACCCATATCCACCAGCCCATTGTAGCCCCTCCAGCCTCCGAGTGGATGCTATCGAGGGCTACCTGGCCCCAAATCGCGGCCTGTAGCGGCTATTTGGAGGCATCCGGGACGATCTCCGCGTAGACCTTTCCCTAACATGCAGTTACAGATGCTAAAGTTATCTAGACCCATTGTTTTAATTGCGGTGAGCTGGAGAAAACGGAGTTCATGTGCTTTGGTGGAACTGATTGGATGGGAGCTGACAGAGGAAATCATCGGGGCACCTAGTACGCTGGAGGAGCACAGGGAAGCGAGGGAGGGTAAGCGCCGAGCGAAGTGCGACGCCCCCGGGTAGGCGTAGGGCCGAGCGTTTGGTCGGAGTGCGGCGCGTGAGCGCCGGTGGAGACGAAATGCCAGGCCATGCGACACGGCGTCAAGTCATTGCGGGAGTCCTGGTGCTGCGCGGAGTGCGCGCCGGGACGAACGTGGGCCGCCGAAGGCAATGGCCGTCGCCCCGTTGTTTGCACCCGAAATCGGACGGACCCCCTTTCGGGTTGCGCGAAAAATGGCGACGCTCCGGGTTTCTTAATATTTTGCATATATCCTGTAGGGTGGGCTGTGCCCGCCATCCAGGTCCATATTGGTGGGCGTAGCCCACCCTACGGGTTTTTGAATGAAAAAAAGGTGAAATGTAACACTAGCTTTCCAGAGAAGTTTATGCATTTGGAACGAGTGTAGCCATGCGGCGAAAGTTCAAAACACGCAAAAAATAATCCTGTTCATCCTGAAAATCCTGTCCTAATTAGAATATTGCGATGAGCGTTCAGGCAAAACCGTAACCTATTTCAACTTCAGTTAGCTCCGAGATTTAGTTATGTATACCTAGGGACAACAAAATTACAACACCATCAGAGATGACGGCCCATGACCCGATCCCATGACCTCTTCGCTGCCGCTCGACGCCATATCCCCGGCGGTGTCAACTCACCGGTACGGGCTTTCCATAGCGTCGGCGGCGATCCGGTCTTCTTCGAAAGCGCCGCCGGTCCCTACCTGTTCGACGCGGACGGCAACCGCTATCTGGATTATGTGGGCTCCTGGGGACCCATGATCCTGGGCCATGCCCATCCCCAGGTTGTTCAAGCAGTTACCGACCGGCTGCACAAGGGCCTCTCCTTCGGTGCCCCCACGGAGCTGGAGACCCGGATGGCGGACCGGCTATGCGAGCTGGTGCCCGCCATGGACCTGGTACGCATGGTCAACTCGGGTACCGAGGCCACCATGGGTGCCATCCGGCTGGCCCGCGGCTATACGGGGCGGGACAAGCTGGTGAAATTCGAGGGCTGCTACCACGGTCACCCCGACTCCCTGCTGGTCAAGGCGGGCTCCGGTGCCCTGACCCTGGGCGAGCCCAGCTCGCCCGGCGTACCGGCGGCCCTGGCCGAGCTCACGGTAACCCTCAGTTATAACGACCTGGGCCAGGCCGAAGACGCTTTTGCCCGCAGCGGAGACGAGATCGCCTGCGTCATCGTCGAGCCCGTGGCCGGCAACATGGGCTGCATCCCCCCCCAACCGGAATTTCTGGAAGGACTACGTGCGCTGTGTGATCGGTACGGCGGGTTGCTCGTCTTCGACGAGGTCATGACCGGGTTCCGGGTCGCCCTCGGCGGGGCCCAGGGACGCTACGGGGTGACCCCCGATCTCACGACCCTGGGTAAGATCATCGGCGGCGGCATGCCGGTGGGGGCCTTCGGTGGCCGTCGGGATGTCATGGAGAAGATAGCCCCCGTGGGTCCCGTCTATCAGGCTGGCACCCTCTCCGGCAATCCGGTGGCCATGACCGCTGGACTCAAGACCCTGGAACTGATCGATAAGCCGGGCTTTTATCGGGACCTGGAGGCCAAGACCAAGCAGCTGGTAACCGGACTCGAAGAGCGGGCTGCGGCCGCCGGAATACCCTTGACCACCAACCGCGTCGGGGCCATGTTCGGCATCTTCTTCACCGACGCCGAGCGAGTGACCGACTTCGCAGGCGCCACTGCCTGCAACCAGGACCGATTCCGCGCCTTTTTTCATGCCATGTTGGAAAGGGGGGTTTATCTGGCCCCCTCCGCCTTCGAGGCGGGTTTCCTCTCCGCGGCCCATAGCGAGGAAGATATCACCGTCACCCTGCGGGCGGCGGCGGAGGCCTTCGCGATCGTCCCGAGATAGGGGGATAGTGGAAAATTTTCAACTGATAACGCGGTTGATAGACCCAACGGACCTTAGGCCGTCGAGTCGCACAGTGCTTCAACGGAGGGGCACAGGGAAGCGAGGGAGCGTAAGCGAGGAGCGGAGTGCGGCGACCCCCGCGTAGGCGTAGGGCCGAGCATTTGGTCGGAGTTCGGCGCGTGAGCGCCGCGGTGGAGGCGAAATGCCAGGCTATGCGACACGGCGTCAAGTCATTGCGGGAGTCCTGGTGCTGCGCGGAGTGCGCGCCGGGACGAACGCGGGCCGCCGAAGGCAATGGCCGGCGCCCCATTGTTTGCACCCGAAATCAGACGGACCCCATTTCGGGTTGCGCGAAAAATGACGACGCTCCGGAAGCGATACTACCTATACCCATAACCAACTAAATCTATTCGACAATTTCCCCAGGCAATAGTGATCAGTGGTCACTTTTTGGGAATTAGGACGCAAATCGGTCTTGCTTCGGAACAGAGTATCTACGGCTATCAGCTCGCCCGGCCATGGCAGTGCTTGTATTTCTTGCCGGAGCCGCAGGGGCAAGACTCGTTGCGTCCGATCTTGCGCTGCTCGCGTACATAGGGCCGCCGCTGCTCGGCACGGTCTGCGGTGGCGGGTTGCTCTTGCTCCCCGGCATCCAGTTCCTGGAACGCCTCGTGCCTAAACTCGAACGCCTGTTCCGGCATCTCCGCTGCGCCGAGGGGGGGTAGTTCATCCATGGTCCGAAGTTGCACTTTGGACACGGTGGTGACGACTTCCTGCTTGATGCCGTCCAGCATGGCGCTGAACAGCTCGAAGGCCTCGCGTTTGTACTCCTGCTTCGGGTTCTTCTGGGCATAGCCGCGCAGATGGATACCTTGACGCAGGTAGTCCATGGCCGCCAGGTGGTCCTTCCACTGGGTGTCGAGGGTCTGCAGCATCAGGGTCTTCTCGATCCGGCGCATGATGTCCGCACCCACGGTTCCTTCCTTTTCCGCGTAGCGAGCCGCGACCGCGTCGCCGATGCGGGCGCACAGGCTTTCTTCGTGCAGGTCCCGATCCCGGTCCAGCCATTCACCGATGGGCCATTCACCGCCGAAGCCTTCGGCCAGGGCCTGCTCCAGACCGGGGACGTTCCATTGCTCCTCCAGGCTCTGGGGCGGGATGTAGCCGTCGATGGTCCGGGTCAGTACGTCGGCACGCATGGCCGTGACTGTTTCGGAGACATCCGTGGCGTCCATGAGGTCGCGGCGTTGTTGGTAGATGACCTTGCGCTGGTCGTTGGCTACGTCGTCGTATTCCAGCAGCTGTTTGCGGATGTCGAAGTTGCGTCCTTCGACCTTGCGCTGGGCGTTCTCGATCGCCTTGGTAACCCAGGGGTGCTCGATGGCCTCGCCTTCTTCCATACCGAGCTTCTGCATCATGTTGCCGACGCGCTCGGAGGCGAAGATACGCATCAGGTTGTCTTCCAGGGAGAGAAAGAAGCGGCTAGACCCCGGATCGCCCTGACGACCGGAACGACCCCGCAGCTGATTGTCGATGCGCCGTGATTCATGGCGTTCGGTGCCGACCACGTGCAGCCCGCCGGCGGCGATGACCGCGTCGTGACGTTGCTTCCAGTCGGCGCGGATGGTCTCCTCGGCATTTGGGTCGGCATTGTCGTCAAGCTCGGCCTCCAGGTTGCCGCCCAGAACGATGTCCGTCCCGCGACCGGCCATGTTGGTGGCAATGGTGACCGTGCCCGGACGTCCGGCCTGGGCGATGATGCCCGCTTCTCGTTCGTGCTGCTTGGCATTGAGCACCTGGTGTGGGATCTTCTTCTTGACCAGGAGCCCGGCGATGAGCTCCGAGGTCTCGATGGAGGCCGTGCCTACCAGGACCGGCTGCCCCCGCTGCACGCAGTCACAGATGTCTTCGACGATGGCCCGGTATTTCTCCCGCTGGGTGAGGTAGATCAGATCCCCCATATCCGCGCGGATCATGGGTTCATTGGTGGGGATCACCACCACCTCCAGACCGTAGATCTGCTGGAACTCGAAGGCCTCGGTATCGGCGGTACCCGTCATGCCCGAGAGCTTGGGGTAGAGGCGGAACAGGTTCTGGAAGGTGATGGAGGCCAGGGTCTGGTTTTCCTGCTGGACCTGGACCCCTTCCTTGGCCTCCACGGCTTGGTGCAGGCCCTCCGACCAGCGTCGCCCGGGCATGGTGCGGCCAGTGAACTCATCGACGATGATGATCTGGCCGTCCTTGACGATATAGTCCACGTTCTTCCGGAACAGGGCGTGGGCCCGCAAGGCGGCGTAGACATGATGCATCAGGACGATGTTAGCGGGATCGTACAGACTCTTACCTTCTCCCAGCAGGCCCAGCTCGGCCAGCATCTCCTCCACCTTCTGGTGGCCGTCTTCGCTGAGGTAGAGCTGACGTGCTTTTTCGTCCACGGAGAAGTCTCCGGGCCCAAAGTCCGGTTGCCCCTCTTCGTTGGTGATGGGCTCCTGGCGCGTGAGGCTCGGAATGATGGTGTCGATCTGCTGGTAAAGGTCGGTGCTGCCTTCCGAGGGACCGGAGATAATTAAGGGCGTGCGGGCCTCGTCGATGAGGATGGAGTCCACCTCGTCCACGATGGCGTAATAGGGATCGCGTTGCACCCGCTGCTCGGCCTCGAAGGCCATGTTGTCGCGCAGGTAATCGAATCCGAACTCGTTGTTGGTGCCGTAGGTGATGTCGGCGGCGTAGGCTTCCCAGCGCATAACCGGACGCATATGCCGGTAACCCTGGCCCGCGGGCGGCTCGTAGTCCGGATCATAGCGGTAGGAAGAGGCATCCGGCCCCAGGCCCCCGGAGGAGTTGATCACCCCCACGGTGAAACCCAGGAAGCGGTAGATCTTGCCCATCCATTCCGCATCGCGGCGAGCCAGGTAATCGTTCACCGTAATCACGTGCATACCCTGCGCGGGCAGGGCGTTCAGGTAGGCGGCGAGGGTGGCCACCAGGGTCTTGCCCTCGCCGGTGCGCATCTCGGCGATCTTGCCGTCGTTCAGGACCATGCCCCCGATGAGCTGGACGTCGAAATGCCGCATGCCCAGTACGCGTCGGCCCGCCTCGCGCACCACGGCAAAGGCCTCGGGGAGCAGGTCTTCCAGGGAGCTGCCCGCTTCCAGCCGTGCGCGGAGCTCACCGGTCTTCGCCTGCAGCTCGGCATCGGCAAGCTGCTCGAGCCGGGGCTCCAGGGCGTTGATCCGGGCGACCTGCTTCGACATTTGCTTGATCAAGCGTTCATTGCGGCTGCCGAAGACTTTCTTGAGCAGATTGCTGATCATCGATAGGGATTACCGAGCTGAGAAAGACAGCGGAATCATACCGAAAATACCCAAACGACGCAGAGTTGGCGCAGGGCCACCGAATGATAAAGGCATTCGCCAACGCTGTGCATACCCACTGGGGGATTGAGAATCGCCTCCACTGGGTGCTTGACGTTACCTTCCGCGAAGACGATTGCCACATCCGGCATGCTAACGCACCGGCCATTTTCAATACCCTTACATTAATTCGCCCTCAACCTCCTCCGGCGCGCCCAACCTCCCAGCAGAAAAAGCTTAAAGCAGCTTGGGACGATGTATTCCGCGCTAACGTCGAGTTCCAACAGTGATTACTATTCGGGTGCCTTGATCGACCGGTGGGAGGGGTAGTTAATCCCTCCGGACAAGCAAACCTGCTGGCAAAACCCATATCACCACAGATCCTGCCATTAGAAACCACTGTTGTCCGACAAAACGTTTATTCTTATTACGTAACTCCTTGTAAGGAAATGAAAAACAGCTACTTTAAGAATGTCACCGATTTGAATCACCTCGCGCATCTCCCAAATGCCCCCTTCTAGAGGATACTAGGGACCCGGTTATGCGCATTGGCAAGCTCGTTTTTTCTCAGGTCATTGACTCTTTACCGATGCATGCGTTTCGTCGAGGCATTGCGCGGTACAACGGTAACCGCTACAAGAAGACATTTTCCTGTCTCGACCAATACCTGCGCATGACCTTCGCGCAGTTAACCCATCGCGAGAGCCTACGCGAGGGTCTAGATAACTTTAAGCATCTTCAGATGTATACTAAGGTTATATTATGCAAGGAAAAAACAGGTCTTTCAGGCATTCACGCCTTTCGGAAGCCAAATTCAGACTGATCATGCGCTATTTTACGCATGATCTACCGGCCTCGAAACTCGCCGCGCTGAGCGATGTAAGCTGCCCGACGATCAATCAACGGTTCTTCAAGCTACGACCTATTCGGAATCCTGGAACGGCAGGGAAAGGTCTACACGGAGATGTCCCGGATGCCTCCAAGAAGCCGCTACAGGCCGTGATTCGGGGTCAGGTAGCCCTCGAGAGCATCATCCACTCGGATGGCTGGAGGGGCACAATGGGCTGGTGGATATGGGTTATCAGAAGCATTTCCGCGTCCATCCGTAACGAATTTACGCGAGGCAATTGCCATATCAACGGCATTGAGTCATTCTGGTTATATGCTAAACGGAGGCTTGCAAAATTCAAGGGCATTCCCAGACATAGGTTTCATCTACACCTCAAAGAATGTGGATTCAGATTTCATCATCGAGAGGAAAATCTCTAGGATAAAATACTCTCTGCTGAGCGAAAACCCTCTCTAAAGTTATCTAGACCCTCTAGTATAACGCAGACCGGACCAGGGGCCCGTTATTTCTCATTATATTACGGATAGAGACGCTTGAGCCTGATGTGGGCATCCTCGGTAGTGAACTGCCAGTCAACCCCGGCCTGTTCCCCATTGCGTTGCTCGGCCCAGGCGGTTGCCTCGCGGCGAAGGGTATCCAGCTCGGGGATGCGCTGGTTCAGGCATTGCTTGGTGAACACGCTCAGTTCAATTTCGGCGATGTCCAACCAACTGCTATGCTTGGGGGTGTAGTGAATCTCCAAGCGGTCGAGCAAACGGTGCGCTTCGGCGGAAGGAAATGCCTTGTACAGGGAAGCCGGGGTGTAGGTATTGCAAGTTAGCTCATGGGGCCAACTGAGTGAGAGCTATCCAACCGCCTCGTCAAGCCTGAGAATCAGCTTCCCAAAATGAGTTGCCAAAGGAGAAGCCGATGATCCGTTTCTCAACCCTCGATTTGATGGATGAGCCGAAATGTTACATGTATCTGGTTGCGATTTTGCATCCGGAGGGTCTCGGTTGCCCGGCGTGCCATACACCGGTCGCGCACGCGAAGGTCCATCGACGTGATCGCGCGCCCTTGTTGTCCTTTCGCTGCGCTTGCGGTCGGATCTACAACGCGTTACGGCAACCCTATGGCAAGGTACCCATCACGGCTGTTGTCT
>Ga0209364_1000368_pt1 | contig 10383 bp, 7 predicted proteins | sample WorMetHERISLAND2_3_FD_187387 | JGI IMG/M metagenome (GOLD analysis project Ga0209364, IMG submission 187387) | Marine gutless worms symbiont microbial communities from Max Planck institute for Marine Microbiology, Germany - Olavius albidus HERON... | ecosystem: Host-associated > Annelida >... | reverse complement strand
ACATGGTCCGTGGTAACACATACAAATGATTGACTTCCAGAATTACAATCCATGGCTTTCCTTCAATCTCGAAATTTCAAACAGGTTTTGAGGAATCGGATTGAATACACCGGATTCGTAGATTATTTCCTTCGAAATCCAATCCAAATCGCCCTTCCCGGAATACCCGTTTGACACAAGAAAATCCGCAAAAGCTATGTAGTTTAACTGCCATTTTTTTCGTGCGGCTTCATTCAAATCCGACTTCTCGGCCCGAAAAAGAATGCTAAGACTGCCGGTGTTCGAAATGGTTCCTATCAAGGATTGAGCATCGGGTACTCCAATATCATAGTGATGCAGCCGTTCACCCTCTGAAATTGCCGGAACTATCCCGATATGCAGAATCAGGTCTGATACGCAGCTTTTGAACAGGTATCCGCCAACCAACTGCAGTGTTACCGGGTTGCTGATTGCGTGAATAAATTTTGTAATCTCCGCCGGCGCGGGACGTGAGCCATTTAACATAATGGGTAAACTGAAGCCCATAACCGCAATTGTAAATCATATGTATTCATGAAGATATATATTCAAATTCCTTGCCGTCTGGCTGTACAGAGTGAATCCTCGTGAAGAGTGATATTCCGCAGGGGCATGGCTGCTGTTCGCCAAGTGTGAGAAGGCAACCCTCTCCTTTGATCGGGGAAATCACGCTCTCTCATTACTTAGCGGAAACTTGCGGAATGGAAACGGGAGCTAGGGATTATCTATGACGGCGGTATCCAATTGACTGTATCCTACTCCTTCGGCTAGGATGTTTATTTTCCTATCTCGTTGTGGGATATAGGCCCAAACGTATTCGGGCCCATAGCTCAGTTGGTTAGAGCATTCGACTCATAATCGAACGGTCCTAGGTTCAAGTCCTAGTGGGCCCAAGCACTTTGGGCTAGTTGAGGGTAGTTAAACCCTTAGCTAGCCTATTATTATGAACCACCCTAAATAGCCTCTGAGGCTTTTGTAGTCAAAGATGTGTATAGGTCACATTCAGGAAGCCCAATATGGTGGCATATAGGTACACTCTCTATCCCCGTATTCGAAACGACTGAAGAAGAACGTTTACTGCGCTTGATTCAGAAACCCAGACACAGGGAAGCGCCTTCCTGGGCGATCAACCGGGAAAACTACGGTTAATGAAGCGAAGCTCTGGTGTGATGCTCAACTTCGCCAGGGATTCTATTCTCCCCTACACCAATCCTGTCAAAGGAGGAGAAAGACCAGAAGACACAGGACTTCAAATGGCAACGAATCCTCACTGCCGAGGAGAAGCTTCTCCCATTCAGAAATCACCACACGAATGACATCCTTCTTGCCACCGGATAAGAAACACCGACAACGAGAAGACTCAGACCAAGTAGAATCACTTCAAAACCCTCCCAAGAGACATATATCCTCTATTACTAAGTAGTAAGCAGAACGGCAAAAGTGCACTCTTCACACAAACTACAGACTCGAGCCATCATTGGTCCTGGTGATTCGGCTGATCCGTCATTACAATCGTGCTCCAGGAGGAAGACTGAATGACCTTTCATGAATCAGACTTCCTTAAATCAGAGAAAAAGCATCAGGCCCAATGGAGGTTTTCCTCAGAGTACCTCACCAAGGACGCAAAGAAACCTTTCATATACCGTGGACACGAGTACCCTTGGGTGCTCCCTGTTTCCTGTGCTGATCAGAACCTGCATCAGTGGATACGGCAAGAGGCCATCGAATACTTCGATGAGAACAGCATCGAGTGGTATCCTCAAGACCCTCGTGATATCACGCAGCGTACCAGCGCAGAAGTAGACCCTCCCACCAACAACCTGGTGTCCTCTCAGGTGCAGTGCGTCAACTGCATGTTCCCTTTCCTCCATGACCCGGAGGGTCTTAAAGAGCTGCTCACCCCTGCATTCTCTGACATCGACCGGATACTGCCTATCGAATCTCAGAATCAGTACATCGATTTCGAGTGGATCGGTGGTTCCATCAACTATCTAGAGGAGAAGACAAAGTTCGGCAAAAAGAGACAGCGTGGATCCGGAACTACTTCCGCGGATGCGGTCCTGAAGATGCAGACCAAATCCGGTAGAGCGCGATTCGTAATTCTTGAGTGGAAATTTACGGAGAGTTATCCGGGAGATAACCCCAAAAACCGATTAGATCCGGAACCCAGGCTGCCTATCTACGGACCCTTCCTAACTGCCCCAGACTGTCCCATCAATACATCAAAGCTGAACTCATTGGAAGATCTGTTCTTCAAATCAGTATACCAGATGACCCGTCACCTACTGATGGCCCACGAGATAAAGAAGAACCCTCCCAAGATTGATAACAAGATCGATGACAAGATTGATGAAGTGGTTGTCTTTGTAATGCGTCCCGAACGCAATCAAAAAATCCTGGAGAACCCATCTCCGAACCTCCCTCAGGTCGGAACAGTCTATGATTCCATGAGGGAGATTCTTCGTGATCCGGGAATGCTGGTAGACGTGACTACCGAGAGCCTCTTCAAGCCGTATCACGAGAAACACAAGACACCGATATCGAAGTACCTCGCTTCTCGATATCTGCTATAGGACCGCCACCATGAAACTGCTGAGAGCAAGAGCGCAAGGCATCTCGTGATCACATCTTCGGCCTTGCCGAAGACGATTCCTTCTCGTACGACCGATACAAGCACACAGAACTACGCGACGCCGCATGATTCTCTGCACTCTTCCGTCAGAACGCCATCGACAACGGAAAGGGCTACGGCTGGCTATGCCCCCCACGCACAACCGTCATTGGCCTGGACTTTGACTTCCGCGACAATCCAGGCAGTGGCTGGACTAAGAAGTCGACGCCCCGCAAGATCCTCATCGACAAGTATCATGCACCCTTGACCGGTTCGGTTACTGCCCGACATTGGTCGCCAGAAGCCGCCCAAGTCTCCAGAAACATCGTGACCCCGCAGTCCATCAAGAAGCTCATCCAGTCCCATCCATTCGTCAGACAACGCACGAAGGGAATCAGGCAGTACTTCGTCGGCCTCCTCGGCTGGATGGATCGGGCCGGGGCAATCCTGCCCGTCCCGCAAAAGCAATCTGACCATGTGGCCGACGCCCTCCGATATGGCGTCTACGTGCCGTAAAATCACGAGAAGTGGGATATCGGTTTCTTGAGGGTGTCTGGTAGGGAGGAATCCGCTAATTACGGACAACTTTCTGAGCGGACGGAATCAACCGGAATCTTCGACGAGTGGACTTGTGTGTTCGTTAGCTTCCTGGACCTGGTTGAACTGCTCTTCATTAACGCATTCCATAGCCGTAAGGTCAGTCTGCAATCGATACGTATCGCCGTGAATCGAGCGTCCCTTCTTCTCAAGACCGATCACCCTTTTGCTATGAAGAAGTTCTATACAGACGGAAAGACCATCCTCGCTGAGATCACTCGTGGTAATGGCTCCAATCTCGTAGACTTGATCAAGCAACAGTACCAGATCAGTGAAATCGTCCTACCGAGCCTGTACAGCTGCATTGACTTTCGTACCTATGAAGTTGCCCAGCGGTATTGGCCTCTGGGAAAAGAACGCGGCATCGTGATTGATCCCAGCAGGAATTTCGGTAAACCGATCCTGAACGAACTTAATGTGAGCATCAACACCATCTCTGACCTTCTTCAAAATGGCCATTCGGAAGACGAGATCTCCGAGTGGTATGAGATACCCCCTAAATATATTGATCTCGCCAAAGAGTATGAGTTGAGAATTTCTGCGTGAAGTGCTTCTTCGATGAGAACCTTCCCCCTCGTCTTGCTCGTGCTCTCAATGCATTAGTGAGCAATTCCGGAATCGAGGTTCGAGCTCTTCGAGATGCATTTACTCCAGGAACCACGGACATAGAGTGGATTACAGCATTAAGTTCGAGTGATGAAAAATGTTTTATCATCACGAAGGATCGACGCATCCGCAAAAACCGCCCTGAACTCGAAGCATGGAAAGAATCCGGACTTCAGATCGTCTTTATGCAAAAGGCTTGGAGTGGTCAGGCCCTGTGGGACATTAACTGGAAGCTCATCAGGAGATGGCCGGAGATACGAGATATCGTCACTCGAACAGATAACAGCTTCGAGCTGCCTCTCTCAGGAAAGATACCAAGCGTATAGACCGCGGCTTAAGCTACCGACCCGCCCTCTGCATTCGCATTGATAGACCGAATCACCCCTAAGATCTCACCAACAACGGCATCCTCGCCTTTGAACACACCTTCCACACCGGTATAGTGCAGGTTTGTGAAGGGCTGCTCATATAGCATCCCGGCATCCATCGTTCCCTTCTGAGTTAAGTGATTGATGATCATTTCGATGAAGCGTATCTGATTGGCATTGAACCGGGTGGTATCCAGGTACTTGGAGAACGCGTCTTTTGCCGCTCCTCTATCCAGACCTACAAGTGACCGGATGAAGAGGCTCAGCTTCTCCTGCTTGCCGAAGGCTCCTTCAAACTGCTCACGGCTCTGGACTTCATTGGACTCGAACAGGAACCGTTCGAGCTCTGTAAGGTCCAGGGGAGTCAGGGGCTCGTTGTACTTGAGCTTGCGGATGACGATATGATCATCCTGGGATCGGATAAAGGCCTCCACCTTCTTCTTATACCGAGCCGTATCAACTCCGACATCCAGTCCATCTATCCCTACCTCATGCGCCTCATCGGCATAGAGTTCATCCTGCAGGACGGTGTAGACGACCTTCCGCCGCTTCTTCTCAATGAACTGTATAAGATTCCGGAGGCGCTTCCGCAGGGTCTCCAGTATCGGGAGAGTGATGTCCTCCCAATACTCATCGGACTGCACTTCATGAATAAGCCGCATCTGAGCATTCACCGTGGGGATGGACGATTTCTCTTCCAAATCAGAGGCCATCTCTCGAACCTGCTGCCGCAGCTTGGCGAAGGATGGAGAAACATTGAGAAGACCCAACTGGAGCTTCAAACAGGTGCTGTCAAAGAGCTTGGCGGTAATGTCTTCCTTCTCCTGCTCACTTGGCAATCCGGCTACATGATGTACCAGGTCACTCATCGCCTCATTCGAGAGCCTGTTCCACCGCTTCCTCTTCTTATAGGTCTCCACATACTGGCGCTTGGGGCGGACGATGAAGTTGTCCAGGTTCATGGCCACCACTTCTTTACGGAGGAGGTCGCGGATTTCTCCGGCCAGCTCCGGCAGGCCATCACCCTCGCCATTCGGGCCTTGCAGTTCTTCAATCAATTGAAGGCGATTCAGGAAGAGTCGCTTCGATAGAGGGATGGTCTCACTCCCCTCCACGCCGTCAGGATTCTCCCCGAAGAACTCCAGGTTCCCGCAGAAGTCGAAGATGGTGAAGGATTCCTTGTCCTCGCCGGGGCCGTACAGATCTTCGCAGAGGCGAGTCCCCCGGCCAATCATCTGGTAGAACTTGGTCTTGGACCGGACGATTTTGAAGAAGACCAGGTTCACTACCTCGGGAACATCAATGCCGGTATCCAGCATGTCCACTGAGATGGCGATCTGAGGATTTTTCGAAGGCGTGCAGAAATCATCAATCAGGGACTGAGCATAGGTGGCGTAGTTGTCGATGACCCGGGCGAAGTGGCCTTTCAGGTGAGGGTAGTGGACATTGAACCTCTTCTCGATGAACAGGGCATGCTCATGGTTCCTGGCGAAGACGATGGTCTTTCCAATGGTATCTCCACAATCCACCTTCAGGCCGTTCTCCATCAGGTGCTTGAGGACCTTATCTACCGTGTCCTCGTTGAAGAGCCACTTATTGACCGCCGAGGCATCCACGGCATCGGGAGTCTCTTCGTCTCCCCAGTCCAGACCTTCCCAGTGATCCTGCTCATCCTCTGAGAGTTCATCGTAACTGATTCCCTCCCGCTGGAACTTCAGAGGCACGGAGATGGCCTTAGGCGGTACCAGGAACTTATCATCTACCGCTTCCTGCAGACTGTAGACATCGGTGGGCATCCCGGGCTCCAAATCAAAGAGGTAGTAGGTGTCGTGATGCACCTCATCCCGAGGTGTGGCTGTCAGACCAACCAGGAGTGAATCGAAGTAGTCGAAGATGGCCCCGTACTTCCGATAGACGCTTCGGTGTGCCTCATCAATCACGATCAGATCAAAGTGTCCTACACCATACTGCCGCCTGCCGTCATCCAGCAGGTCGATAAGCCCCATCATGGTGGGGTAAGTACAGATATACACCCGCCCGGTCTTGTCCTTCTCGGTAACCAAGTTCACCGGACTAGCCTGAGGTAGGTGACTCTTAAAGGCATTTACTGCCTGATTCACCAGGGCCACCCGGTCAGCCAGGAAGAGCACCCGCTTCACCCAACCTTGGCGCATCAAAAGATCAACCAGTGCGATGACTGTCCGGGTCTTACCCGTACCGGTGGCCATAGCCAAGAGTCCCTTCCTCCGGAATGGCATGAAGGACTCACCTAGAGATTGAATCGCCCGGATCTGGTAGTAACGATCCACGATGTCCTTCTTCACATCCTGCCCCTGGAGATCCTTTCGGGAGGTGCGCCGCTCGATCAGGAGTTGAATCTCATCCTGGGTATAGAATCCCTGAACCATTCGAGGAGGATAGGTATGGTCATCCCAGAGCCAGGTCTCATAACCATTGGTGTAGAAGATGACTGGACGCCGGCCATGCATGGACTCCACACAGTCGGCATAGAGCTTGGCCTGCTGCTGACCCACATGAGGATCAACCGAGGTCTTCTTAGCCTCAACCACTGCCACGGGGAGACCGTCATCCTCGGCCCAGGAGCCAGGCACCGAGGCAAACTTCTTAGCCTCAACCACTGCCACGGGGAGACCGTCGGCACCCCAGAGAACATAGTCAGCGAAGCCCTTGTCCTTGGCATTGGGCATGCCGGTGACCTCGTACTCCTCGGAGACATCCTTCCCAATGGTCCACCCGGCCTCGGCCAGGAGCTGATCAATGATGAGCTTTCGAGTCTCGCGCTCGGAGTAGTCATGACTATCGGGTACCTTGAGGTTCCGGTTCTTCACCTCTGCCAGTTCGGCCCGGAGCCGTGCCAGCTCGGCATCCATCTCAGCCAGGACGGATTCCCGTTCCTCCAGAGTCCGAGCCTGATCTTTGATGGCGTTCTCACGCTTGGCGATGGCCCGCTCGCGGGCTTCCCGCTCCTTAGCAAAGGCCTCTTCCTTCTTCTTGATGAAAGCGGTGGAGGAGACGACCACCTTCGCCTTCTTCCTGGGCTTGAGCAGCTCGGGATTGAAGCTTACCTCCAGGTCCTTCGGATCACTGAGCCGGGTATAGGTTCGGCCAACCCAGTAAAGGACGTGGAAAAGCTCCTTGCAGATCCGCTGGGAATCGAAGGGGCGGATTTCCTTATGAGAATGGGTAGCCTGATTCCCGGCTCGCTGAATGGCCTTCACCTTGACGAAGAGAGAAGGAGGTAGAAGCTGTTGGAAGGAGTGCTCATGGATCATCGCGCCGAGCTTGGAGTCGTATGGCCGGCGTAGAGAGTAGTCATGGTCGTAGAGCCAATGAACCGTGTGCTCCAACGCGATTCGGGCATAGAAGCAACTGGCACGGGGATCGGTGAGGGCGTGAACTTCAGCCCGCTGCGCGACCGTGTAGAGGTCTGGATGTTCTTCTTTAAGGAAGCTGAAGTTGCTCATGCTATAGGTCTCCTCGGAAGGCTAGTTGTTGGAGGGAGGAGAAAAGGAATTCCAATGAATTGAACATCTTCTCATGCACCGCTTTCTCACTCTCAATCTTATGCTTTACAGAAGAGAATTGTAGCTGAGTCTCAATGTCAGGTAAGGGCAAGTCAAACTCCTCTACAATCGAGGAGTTGAGGTTCTTCATAGTGATGCCTTTCGCCTTCGATTCAAGGCGAAATGATACAGATGGACTACTGATCGTCTTCTGTATGTAGTCAGCATCTACTCCCTCTTCCGGTCTTATGAACATACTACCGGTACCACACAAGAAACCATGGTGGCTCTCTCTAACAACGGCACAGCGGCCGATCTCACCCCGTCTTCCAAGTACTATATCTCCCATCTGGAGACGATAGTTTCGAAGAGACTCGGCTTTCTCTTCAGGGACTGTGAAGGATTGGTCTGGAGCGATTTCTCCTCCAACAATATGACTGGGATTTATCAATGGTATGCCATCATCAACATAGTCGTGTTTATGTAGCAGGCTGCCGAATGGACCGATGCGCACCTCTGCGAACTCTCTTATACTACAAATCTTCCATCCCTTCGGATTCGTTACCGGATCTCCAAGCATATCCAGGAACACCGATTGGAGCAGTTCATCCAGCTTGGCGATGGCCGCTCGGCGCGTTTCTCGCAAGGCATCAGCCTGATCCAGAATGGCGGCGATTCGTTTTTGTTCTGATAATGGAGGGAGTGGAACTGGGAAAGATGCCAACTCTTTCGGAGATAGCCTAGGCAGGATTGCGCCAGAAGATCGAGTCGTAGCGAGTCCGACCATCTTAGGAGTTCTCAACCAGTAGTACAAGTAAGTACGATCTAGCTCCTCCTTCGGCCGAATTGGTAAAATATCGGTGCTACAAATACCTGTGAAGCTTGGCCGTGCTATCTTGCTTAGGTACGGACCAAGTTTGCCAAATAGTATGTGCTGCTCATCGAACAAGAACTTGTTACTGGCCAGTTCACCGTTGGAAACACTTAAAACATCAATGAAGCCACCACCTTTGGTTATATGCTCCAATCCGACATAAAGAGTCCCTGTTGAGATATCCGAAGGTGCTATCGACTTCCTATCTATTTCTGCGACATCACTCAGCTTCGCTTCTGGCCAGCTCAATGCAGCATCCCCTCAAGATCATTCATCCCCTTCTGAATCTCAGTTTCCATGGCCCTCAAGTCAGCAAGAATCTTCTGAGGAGGATCATACTCAACCTCATCGTAGACGATTTCATTATACCGGTTGATGGAGAGGTCATACCCATTCTCAGCAATCTCTTCTTTGGGGACTAGGAAGGATTGATCAGTACGCTTCCGGTCTGCCTCTTCGATCCTGCTATTCCATCGAGCAACGATATCCGGGAGGTTGTTGTTCTCATGCTGCTCGGCATCCAGTGGATTCCGTTTATCGTCCAGTGAGTAGCCATCAGCTTGCATGTCATAGAACCAAACCTGATCAGTCCCGCCGGAATTGGTCTTTGTGAAGAACAGAATGGAGGTTGAGACACCTGCATAGGGGCGGAATACTCCCGAGGGCATGGAGATCACCGCGTCCAGCTTCTGATCTTCAATGATGGTTTGGCGCAATGCCTTATGAGCCTTGGAGGAGCCAAAGAGAACACCATCAGGAACAATGACTGCGGCCCGTCCACCAGGCTTGAGAAGACGCAGGAAGAGAGCCACGAAGAGAAGCTCAGTCTTCTTGGTCTTCACAATCATCTGCAGGTCCTTGGCACAGCTCTCATAGTCCAGAGACCCTGCAAAGGGGGGATTGGCCAGGACCAGAGTATACTGCTCTTCAATACCGGCATGATCTTGAGAGAGGGAATCCCGATTCTGGATGTCAGGGTTCTCAATACCATGGAGCAGCATGTTCATCGAACCAATACGCAGCATGGTGGAGTCAAAGTCGAACCCATTGAAGGTCTCCCAGTTAAATCGCCGCATGGCCTTGGCATCGGTAAAGATTTTTGGATGGTGATCCTGGAGATACTCGGCAGCAGCTACAAGGAAGCCGGCAGTACCACATGCCGGATCGCAGATGATGTCCCGGGGCTGAGGAGCCATCATCTCCACCATCATCTTGATGATGTGGCGGGGTGTCCTGAACTGACCGTTCTGCCCGGCGGTGGCAATTTTCCCGAGCATGAACTCGTAGAGGTCACCCTTGGTATCCCGGTCTTCCATAGGAACCGCGTCAAGCATGTCCACAACCTTGGCCAGCAGAGCCGGAGTCGGGATGGTGAACCGGGCATCCTTCATGTGTGCCAAGTAGGTAGAGTCGGCGTCCCCCATCGCCTTGATGAAGGGGAAGACCTCATCGGAGACGATCTCGAACATGGTGTTGGCATCATTGTTCTTGAACTTCGACCAGCGAAGAGCCTCGTAGGCTCGGCTCTCCTTGGACTCGGGATTGGTTCCCTTTGGAAAGATAGGGCTCTCTATGGAACGCCTCAGGCGATTGGCCTTCTTCTCCTTGGCAGTGTGAAGCTCATCCAGGCGCTTGATGAAGAGGAGGTAGGTCATCTGCTCGATGACTTCCATTGGATTGGAGATGCCTCCAGACCAGAAGGCGTCCCATATCTGGTTGATTTGGTTCTTGATTTCACCGGTGATCACTTGCGTTACCCTCAATTGATGGTGGCCGATGGGGATA
>Ga0209364_1000367_pt1 | contig 10417 bp, 2 predicted proteins | sample WorMetHERISLAND2_3_FD_187387 | JGI IMG/M metagenome (GOLD analysis project Ga0209364, IMG submission 187387) | Marine gutless worms symbiont microbial communities from Max Planck institute for Marine Microbiology, Germany - Olavius albidus HERON... | ecosystem: Host-associated > Annelida >... | reverse complement strand
TGTAACTGTGAACTGTGATAAACTTTGTATGCATGCAACTCGCACGCGCAGGCAGGCAAGCTGGCTGGCGTACCTTCCATTCAGACGTTTGACACGGCCGTGGAAAGGTTCCGCGTGCTTCCCGTCTGTTTCAACATGAGATCTGGTGAAATTTACGTGAAACTGTACGCGCGTACTATACGAGTACTACGAGTACTATGATCCGGATAAAATTGAACGTTATCGTATATGAAGTGTCAACTGAACGTTGAACTGTCGTCACCTCGAGGTGAAGGTCAACTGGAGATCAACTAAAGTTTGATGAACGCTGACGAGATCTGAAGTTTTGGACGTTCGCATAAAGTTTTCCTCTTCCATCCTACAGTACGACGTGGAGTTTGGCCGTCAGCGCTGTGCCGAAAAGTGAACGTTCGTTGACGTACGTCTGACGTTTCGTCGGTCCAGAAACCTACTGGACGATTCACAACTCGCTACCGCTGCCGCCGCCGCTACTGCTGCTCATACGCGCCGCTCCGCTTGCTGCTGCTACCATAACAGACTGTCGGTATTATTTTGTGTTGTTAAAATTGTTTGTCATTTGTTGCACCGCTAAATTTTGCTTGTTTACCACCTTGTGAACCCGTTGGATTTTTCAATATTAAAATGTTATTTCATCATTTTAATAAATTTCTTTAGTTACTTACTTGTTTAAAACCAAGGTGCGTAACAACGTCCTGACATGACGCCATCTGTGAATACCCTCGGTTCGACAACACAGTTTTCTGCTACCGGACGTAGATTAGACCACATGACCTTGACTGGTACGTTGGCCTGATGCCAAGCCGGTATGGTCATGCTAGATTCTGACCGTATGCGTCGTACGGCACCTCGTGGTGTACGGCTCTGTAAGCGTATCCAACGTCCTCCTAACTCAATTAGGCCATGTCCGAAATCCCAGCGGCACCTGTTCGCTGTCAAGAAATCTATGCCTAAAATCATTTCGCTCAGTGCTGGTGACACTACAATCGTCGTAGTCATTGTCTCATTCTGTACCTCAAATTCAATCGTCGTTTCCCCTAGAATCGGTATACTAGTTCCGTTGGCTGCGTACAGTCGGTGTTCAGTCTCGTCCAGATGCAACTTCGGGAGTAGGTTTTCTCCGATCACGGACGTTTCACACCCCGTATCAAGAAGTATACTCACTCTGCGTCCATAGACCACAGCATCTAGGTAAACTTCAGTGCCACGCGTAATATTCGTCACTGATTGTAGGTTCGGTCTCGTTCCGTTAGCCTCTGTGTTCTTGCGTTTCTCTGATTGGGGGCAATTCCTTGCCCAATGTCCCTGCTGTAGACATTTTCTGCACGTGTCGCTGTCCAATTTTCCTTTATTACCTGCATGACGGGGAGTTTGTTGACCGTGACCTCCTGAATCCATAGTGGGCTGTTGCCAGTAACGGGTTCTGTCTGTTCCGTTAGTCTGTATATTCGGAGGCACTATTCCGTAACCAGGCGGCATATTCCCATACCCATACGGAAATTGCAGAACCGTGCTATCAGCCGAATAAGCACCTCGAAGCTGCTCCAGCTCTGAGCGTGTCTCAGATACCTGCTGTTGGTAGTCAGCCAGCGTTTTGCGTAAATCTTCCATCTGTTTCGTAAGCGCATGATCAACAGATTCGCCCCCAGTGGTCGCTCGCACATGCCTTGTGTCACGCCGCTGGTTCCGGTCATGGTTTCCCCATTTGTCACTAGTCTCCTGATCGTTATCACGCTCTAATGCCTCATAGTGACTTGCAATTCTTAGCACCTCGTCCAGAGTGCCTGGTTCGCGTTCTAGAATGCGTATCCGTAACTGTGGGTTGTCTAATGCTTCAAGGAATGCATCCCGTGCTACAACCTCACTTAACGATGATGTCGGGCCCGGGTAAGCGAGCGACATTAAGCGGCATATGTCTTGGTACAAACTTTGTAACGATTCATTCCTGCGCCGTTTACGCTTACGTAATTCGGCTCGGTAACGTTCAGCTTGGTTTTGGGTTCCAAAACGATTTCGTAATATGTCAATCAATCGTTCCACCGTTATGTTTTCGGGAATATCCCACAAAACTTGGCCGGCGGTGCCATCCAGACTTGCCTTTAGATGAAACAACTGGTCCTTAGTATTCCATCCGAAATATTCCGCACAATTTCTAAACTTCGCTAGAAATGTTTCAAAGCATTTGCTGCCATCATATGTACCGAGCTTTGCACCAACAGAGTATCCTGGAAATTCGTAAGTCCTACCTCGGTATGCAGTTCTGTGAGTTCCAACATTTGTCTCCCGGATTGGTGACTGTGGACGGTTGGTGTGTCGATTCGGATCCGACGACGGCGAAGGCGACCGCTGACGTATCCCGTAGCCGCGTGCAACAGGCGAAGTACATCGCTGCTGTTCACAACGGTCGTCGACGTCCAGGGCGTCGCGTTCTCGCGTCGAGTTTGTCCGACGAACCTCTGGGCGCTCCCGGTCCCAATCGGTTGCTCCGTCGCGACACGAACTCTTCGGCGGATCATCAAAATCAATCAATCGTAACACATCAGTATGTCCGGATACTGCAGCTTTTGACTCTATCGATCCGACAGCTGCTTCGGCGAGTAAATCCAAACCAGAAAGAGATAAATGTTCGGCCATCAGTACATATGGTCATCAGCAAGAACAACGTTTCTTCAATGTTCGAAGATCGAAGCCTTCAAGGCCCACGTTGGGCGCCAGATTTGTCCTGACCCGCTGGGACAAATGATCTCTTGTCGTGGGTTCCAGTTCGTTTCCGGGTCAACTAACGTTCCATGAGACGAAACATGACGAAAGTTTTCAACGGTTTTCTTACGACAATAAACTCTAAATTATTGAATTACAACAAGTATCGTCGTTCACATTATCGCCTCAAACAGTCAACGTTCTCTCCCTCGCTCTACTCCTTCTACTCTCCAACTCTCTAACTCTCTAACTGAACAAAAATACTCCAACATTCCAGTCTTATCGTGGAACGTTCCACGCCTATCGCACAGGAACATTCCTAGGAACATTCCTCAGCTACAGGCCGGCACTAGGCCCGCCGTTAAACAATCCGGACGCCGGCAAAGCCCGCGGCCAGACAACACAGGCCTAATACAAACGAAAATATCGCAATAATAAAATTAATAACCAAAGACACGAGACCCTGGACACTCTCCCGGTCCCAAACTAAATGGTCCCGTCATTTCGTGATTAAACTATAGAGAAAGAAAAACTTAACTAGGCCTACGCTAGAATCACATAGTCAGTCACAATTACAAGTATTAACTGTCACAACTGCTTAATTATCACCAAGGTTATTTTATATATATAAAAAAACACCAGTCAAACGTTCACATGTTACGATCAGCTAGTTCGTTGGTGATCGCATTTAAGGCTTCCACCATTGCCGGACGATCTTCCGGGTCTGCTCTGGCGACGTCGGCGGCCAGGCGTCTCATCTCACGTACCGTTTCTCGTTGAACGAACATGAAGGCCGCGAGTAGTTGTCGAAATTCCCGCCTTCCTGTCTCGGTGATGAAAGTCATCGGACAAACCGAACATCGCCATAAATACTCCATGATGATTTATCGTACACAACGCTGTAGTTCACAATAGTTCCCTAGGCAACGTTACGTCATGTCTGCGCAATACCTAAACTCTGAATCGACTGGGCTTCCGTCTGATTCGTGCAGGCCGATTACGCACAGGAATATTCCCTGGCTGAGTGGAAGAATAATCTGCCGGCGTCACTGGCGCAGGAACATTCCATTGTTGCAGAGGATCACTCTGCGTAGGAACATTCTCTGCCAACTTCCAGCGCTTGGGCAGCTCTCCGTTGAACTTCCTTAATCGATCAATGTGACAAATAAATGGGATCGCCTTCGGCGACTTCCGAACCACGTAATTAACTTGATTCACACGGCGCTCCACGCGATATGGACCACAAGTTCTGAGTTGCCATTTGCCACACAATCCTGGTTTCTTCCGTGGTGAAAAATACCACACAAAATCACCGACTTCAAACTGTACGCTCTTCACCCGTTGGTCGTATCTTGTCTTGTTACGTTCGAACGCACATCTGAGTTGTTCTGCCACAATAGCATGTGCTTTTCTGGTCCTTTCAAGCATGGTAGCTGAAAATTCGTCTAGATTCGTGAAAATAGCTGGCGATGGTTGTTCCAGTTGCCAGTCTATTCCAGTAATCGGTTGACGGTTGAACATCAGGTAGAACGGACTGTAACCAGTTACTGAATGTACTGCGGTATTGTATGCAAAGGCAACGTATGGTACCATCTCAGACCAGTTCTTCTGATCCGCCTTAATCGTCTTTGCAAAAATACTGGAAATCACAGCTTGAACTTTCTCCACTGCGCCATCTGAATTCGGTCTGTATCCTGTCGTTGTTGACTTCTGAATTCCCAACAGTCGACATACATTACTCAAGACTTCGTTGTTGAATTCACCACCCATGTCAGTGAAACAAAACTCGACAGCACCATATACCAGAAATACATGCCTAACCAGTGCCTTGGCAACAGCCGTTGCCGATTTGTCTGGAAGTGGCACTGACACAAGGTACTTGCTAAATGGACAGATAGCAGATAATAGGTACTTGTAGTGTCTGCTTCGGACAAACGGTCCCATCAGATCACACTGAAGTCTCTGCATGATAGTACATACTGGTAAACTCTGCATTGGTCCTTGCTTGTACTGAAACGTGTGCCGGTATTGATTGCACTTAAGACATCTCTTCACGAACAATTCAGTGTCTCGCTTCCATCCCCGCCAGTAGGCATACTGTCGCAAGCGTTCCTGGGTCTTTTTAATTCCCAGATGACCTGCAGTTACGTTAGCGTGTATCAGCGTTAGGACGGACGTCCTTAAACTTGAAGGTACAATCAGCTGGTAGTGATCAACTGCACCGTCAGCATCCTGTATTTGGCGATATAGTATTCCGTTCTTCAACTCTAACGTCGCCCAATTCGACCACAGATGCTGTATTTCAACATGACACATAGCGATGTCACTCCAAGCTGGCTGTTGTGCTGATCTCTCCATCCACACGATGACTTCACTGATAACAGGATCTTTACGCTGTTCGTCCCGGACGCGGTCAGACGACAACTGAAGCGGTTCTCCTCCAGGAATGTCTCCAACTTTTCGGGCAGCGTGTAGATATTTTACTTCTGTTTCAGCTTCATCTAAATCTACCCTACTAGCAACGGATTCATCGTCAGCACCGCACTTCTGGATATTTTGACGGATCTTCCCTGCTAACCTTCTGGGTATCGTCATAATGTCATTCAGAACCCAGTTTTTCTCCGTCTCGTTAAGCTGTGTTCTGCAGAGATAACGTCTCACCTGACGATCTCTTATGATAGCCACTCGATCATCGCTCAGTGATCTTTCTTGTTCTGTTGGTCGTCGAGATAAGCTGTCAGCATTCCCATGCTGACTTCCAGCACGATGATGAATCTCGAAATCGTACTCTGATATCAGGTCCAACCATCTTGCTGATTGTCCGACTGGTTGTGGCGTCTTTAACAAGTATGTGAGTGCGGCGTGATCCACGCGCAGAATGAAGTGTCTAGCTAACAAGAAATGGCGGAACTGTTTCAGCCCATATACCACGGCAAGCTGTTCCCGTTTAGACACGGAATATGAACGTTCGCTCCGCGTCAACACTCGACTGGCATATGCGATCACTTTCAATTCTCCGTTTTGCATTTGTTGCAGAACAGCTCCAAGCGCTGTATCTGACGCATCCGTATCCAGCCAATACTGTCCACTTTCTAGAGGAGCGGCAAGTACGGGAGCTTCCGTTAAACATTTCTTCAGTTGTTCGAACGCATCCTGTTGCCTTGAGGTCCAGACGAAAGGACGACCCTTTTGTGTAAGTTCAAACAACGGTTTCGCAATCGCAGCGAATCCTTTGACAAATTTCCGGTAGTAAGCGGCAAGAGCCGTGAACGAACGTACTTCGGTCAGATTGGTTGGTATTGGCCACCTTACTACGGCTTCCACCTTTGTTGGATCAGGTGCGATGCCCTCCTGCGACACAATACTTCCTAAGAACTTGATCTTCCTTTGAAAGAGTCTGCATTTAGAAGCCTTCAGCTTTAGATTGGCTTGTTTTAGGCGGTCAAACACCTGTTGTAGACGCAACACGTGGTCATCAAAGGTCGAACTGAACACTACCACGTCGTCCAAGTAAACTAGGCATGTTGTCCACGTAAGTCCACTTAGCACGAGGTCCATCAGCCGTTGGAATGTCGCTGGTGCGTTGCACAACCCATACGGTAGTACATTAAACTTGAATACTCCTCGTCTCGTTACAAATGCGGTTTTCAGAGATGACTGTTCTTCCATTCCCACTTGCCAGTATCCTTGTCGGAGATCTAGGCTGGAAAAATAGGCAGCACCACCTAGAGAATCCAAACACGAGTCGACCCTTGGTAGCGGGTACGTGTCTTTCAGCGTCAGACTGTTGAGCTTCCTCATGTCAACACAAAATCTCCATGTCTGATCGGTTTTTCTGACCAAAATTACATTGCTCGCCCACTCACTGATGCATGGTGACACAATTCCATGTTGTAGCATGTTGTCTACATGATCATCGACGATTGGCAAGTGTCCAAGTGGATGTCTGCGTAACTGTTGTTTAAAAGGACGATTAACGCCCGTGTCAATCTTGTGCTCGGTTAAGCTTGTATGACCAATGTCAAATTCCGACTTTGAAAACAATGCTTCATTCCTCTTGATCAGAGTTACTGCCGTTTTTCGCTGGTCTTCTGTCAGGTCATTTGGAAGAGCGTCAATCACACAAGTAACATGTGTATCGTCAGACTGCGGTTGATTATCTGTGTGGTAGAGGCGTTCGCGTAAACAGTCAGGCGGTACGGAACCCCCAATTCTGTCGTTCAACTGTGATGTGTTATCCTCAGCCGGTACATGACCCGCTTCGGATACACCATCGAGATCGTTTTGCTCGACGTGTTGTTCGTCGGTCGTGACGCTTTCTGTTTCGCCGAAACTTGCTCCTTGATAGATCTCATAGTCTCTATCAGCCAAGTTCATTACCGGTATTACTGATCGGAACGTGTTGCCGTCTAAGAGAGTACGTCCTGACATGACGCCATCTGTGAATACCCTCGGTTCGACAACACAGTTTTCTGCTACCGGACGTAGATTAGACCACATGACCTTGACTGGTACGTTGGCCTGATGCCAAGCCGGTATGGTCATGCTAGATTCTGACCGTATGCGTCGTACGGCACCTCGTGGTGTACGGCTCTGTAAGCGTATCCAACGTCCTCCTAACTCAATTAGGCCATGTCCGAAATCCCAGCGGCACCTGTTCGCTGTCAAGAAATCTATGCCTAAAATCATTTCGCTCAGTGCTGGTGACACTACAATCGTCGTAGTCATTGTCTCATTCTGTACCTCAAATTCAATCGTCGTTTCCCCTAGAATCGGTATACTAGTTCCGTTGGCTGCGTACAGTCGGTGTTCAGTCTCGTCCAGATGCAACTTCGGGAGTAGGTTTTCTCCGATCACGGACGTTTCACACCCCGTATCAAGAAGTATACTCACTCTGCGTCCATAGACCACAGCATCTAGGTAAACTTCAGTGCCACGCGTAATATTCGTCACTGATTGTAGGTTCGGTCTCGTTCCGTTAGCCTCTGTGTTCTTGCGTTTCTCTGATTGGGGGCAATTCCTTGCCCAATGTCCCTGCTGTAGACATTTTCTGCACGTGTCGCTGTCCAATTTTCCTTTATTACCTGCATGACGGGGAGTTTGTTGACCGTGACCTCCTGAATCCATAGTGGGCTGTTGCCAGTAACGGGTTCTGTCTGTTCCGTTAGTCTGTATATTCGGAGGCACTATTCCGTAACCAGGCGGCATATTCCCATACCCATACGGAAATTGCAGAACCGTGCTATCAGCCGAATAAGCACCTCGAAGCTGCTCCAGCTCTGAGCGTGTCTCAGATACCTGCTGTTGGTAGTCAGCCAGCGTTTTGCGTAAATCTTCCATCTGTTTCGTAAGCGCATGATCAACAGATTCGCCCCCAGTGGTCGCTCGCACATGCCTTGTGTCACGCCGCTGGTTCCGGTCATGGTTTCCCCATTTGTCACTAGTCTCCTGATCGTTATCACGCTCTAATGCCTCATAGTGACTTGCAATTCTTAGCACCTCGTCCAGAGTGCCTGGTTCGCGTTCTAGAATGCGTATCCGTAACTGTGGGTTGTCTAATGCTTCAAGGAATGCATCCCGTGCTACAACCTCACTTAACGATGATGTCGGGCCCGGGTAAGCGAGCGACATTAAGCGGCATATGTCTTGGTACAAACTTTGTAACGATTCATTCCTGCGCCGTTTACGCTTACGTAATTCGGCTCGGTAACGTTCAGCTTGGTTTTGGGTTCCAAAACGATTTCGTAATATGTCAATCAATCGTTCCACCGTTATGTTTTCGGGAATATCCCACAAAACTTGGCCGGCGGTGCCATCCAGACTTGCCTTTAGATGAAACAACTGGTCCTTAGTATTCCATCCGAAATATTCCGCACAATTTCTAAACTTCGCTAGAAATGTTTCAAAGCATTTGCTGCCATCATATGTACCGAGCTTTGCACCAACAGAGTATCCTGGAAATTCGTAAGTCCTACCTCGGTATGCAGTTCTGTGAGTTCCAACATTTGTCTCCCGGATTGGTGACTGTGGACGGTTGGTGTGTCGATTCGGATCCGACGACGGCGAAGGCGACCGCTGACGTATCCCGTAGCCGCGTGCAACAGGCGAAGTACATCGCTGCTGTTCACAACGGTCGTCGACGTCCAGGGCGTCGCGTTCTCGCGTCGAGTTTGTCCGACGAACCTCTGGGCGCTCCCGGTCCCAATCGGTTGCTCCGTCGCGACACGAACTCTTCGGCGGATCATCAAAATCAATCAATCGTAACACATCAGTATGTCCGGATACTGCAGCTTTTGACTCTATCGATCCGACAGCTGCTTCGGCGAGTAAATCCAAACCAGAAAGAGATAAATGTTCGGCCATCAGTACATATGGTCATCAGCAAGAACAACGTTTCTTCAATGTTCGAAGATCGAAGCCTTCAAGGCCCACGTTGGGCGCCAGATTTGTCCTGACCCGCTGGGACAAATGATCTCTTGTCGTGGGTTCCAGTTCGTTTCCGGGTCAACTAACGTTCCATGAGACGAAACATGACGAAAGTTTTCAACGGTTTTCTTACGACAATAAACTCTAAATTATTGAATTACAACAAGTATCGTCGTTCACATTATCGCCTCAAACAGTCAACGTTCTCTCCCTCGCTCTACTCCTTCTACTCTCCAACTCTCTAACTCTCTAACTGAACAAAAATACTCCAACATTCCAGTCTTATCGTGGAACGTTCCACGCCTATCGCACAGGAACATTCCTAGGAACATTCCTCAGCTACAGGCCGGCACTAGGCCCGCCGTTAAACAATCCGGACGCCGGCAAAGCCCGCGGCCAGACAACACAGGCCTAATACAAACGAAAATATCGCAATAATAAAATTAATAACCAAAGACACGAGACCCTGGACACTCTCCCGGTCCCAAACTAAATGGTCCCGTCATTTCGTGATTAAACTATAGAGAAAGAAAAACTTAACTAGGCCTACGCTAGAATCACATAGTCAGTCACAATTACAAGTATTAACTGTCACAACTGCTTAATTATCACCAAGGTTATTTTATATATATAAAAAAACACCAGTCAAACGTTCACATGTTACGATCAGCTAGTTCGTTGGTGATCGCATTTAAGGCTTCCACCATTGCCGGACGATCTTCCGGGTCTGCTCTGGCGACGTCGGCGGCCAGGCGTCTCATCTCACGTACCGTTTCTCGTTGAACGAACATGAAGGCCGCGAGTAGTTGTCGAAATTCCCGCCTTCCTGTCTCAAAAGACTCACTCCACGGCAGGAGTTCTGCAGCTGCCTGATGAGCCGATTGCGTCGGGTTCTCGCGGAGGTACTGTACCACCGTGTCCATCGTCAGGCAAGTCGGAAACCCGGGAATCTCGCGACGATCATACGACTGGACCCCAACGTTGCTCACGACAATCTCCGTCGACGTCTCGCGATCCGCCACGTGAACAGTAGAGGTCTGAGTCTCCTCCTCTTTAAGCACACGCCGGTCCAACAGCCCCAAAAACTCCTCCGGCCACCCCATGTCCACTGACATCGGCACTTCGCCCTCCGCCGCGACACCGACAGCAGATACGGTGGATGCTGGCTGTCCGTCATCCATCTCGGCCGCACGGAGGGTACGTACAAGTCGACGCTGTTTGCTATTGGCTTGGCGAGGCCGCATAGCTTCCAGACGCCGGGCGGCCTCCTCGT
>Ga0209364_1000364_pt1 | contig 10442 bp, 8 predicted proteins | sample WorMetHERISLAND2_3_FD_187387 | JGI IMG/M metagenome (GOLD analysis project Ga0209364, IMG submission 187387) | Marine gutless worms symbiont microbial communities from Max Planck institute for Marine Microbiology, Germany - Olavius albidus HERON... | ecosystem: Host-associated > Annelida >... | reverse complement strand
CCCACCGAACAGATGGGGTGTCTGGAGGACATAGCCCAGTTTAGATTGCAGCCAATACTGAGAACGCTTTCTATAATCGATATCATCAATCAGGATGCGCCCTCTGGTGGGCTCATAGAAGCGGCAAAGCAAATTCACGACGGTGCTTTTCCCGGAACCGCTCTCACCAACGAGCGCGAGAGTTTCCCCCGCTTCAACCTTGAGATTGAAGTCCTGAAGTACCATCTCATCCGCTCTGTATTGAAAATCAACCGATTCAAAATTGATTCTTCCCTCGATTTTGGGGGAATTTGGACTCGAATCATCCCAAGCCTCCGTTTCCCTGATATCCGGAATTTCCTCCAGCAGGGAAAGAACCCTCTCTGCTGAAGCCTGTGCATACTGCAACTCCCCAAAGGCTCGACTTAACTCCATTGCAGGTTCGAAGAAACCGGCCGTGGCAAAAACAAAGGAAACCAGTTCACCGTAGGTAATACTCGTTCCAGCTAGCAGGTTACTGCCCCCACGCCAGAGCGCAAGGGCGGTTCCAATCGCCCCGAAAGTTAAAACTGCGGGAAGATAGAAAGCTGAAATAGCTGCGGTGCGAACGGCGTGCTGTCTCATGGTGCTCGCAATTTCTTCGAATTCTTCGGTGTTCTTCTTCTCGCGGACTAGCGTTTTTGTGGTGCGGGCACCATTGATTCCTTCATTGTATCCGGCAGTAAGGCGGGAATTGGCGCTCCTAATCTTCCGGTAGCCACTTAGCAGTTTTTTCTGAAACCAAAAAGACATTGCAATCAGGGGCAGAAGGACAGAGAGGCTTACCATGGCGAGGGGTAGGTTCACAGCGAACATTGTTATCGCCATGATCAGCATATAAGCTAGGCCCCAGGATATATCCACTAAACCCCAGGCAATCACATCTCCCAATTTTGTTACATCCGAGGTCATTCTCGCCATAATCCAACCGGTGGGTGTTCGATCGTAATAAGAAAAGCTGAGTTCTTGGAGGCGTTTGAAGCCTTCCTTGCGAATGTCGTGGCAGATACCAACCTCTACCTTCCCCGCAATTACTATGAAAGCGAAGATATTTATCGCCTGTATAACCCCGAGAGCACCGAATACAGCAGCAAAAAGATACATGTATCCAAAATTCTCAGGGATAATCACCCTATCCACAAACCAGCCAACAAAAAATGGTTGAAAAACCTCTATGATCGCAACAAATATCATCAGGGCAACCATTACGGACATGCGTTTTTTATGCAAACTGACGAAGCGAAGTAGTTTACGCCAGGTAAGAAAATCGAATCGCCGTTTTTTTTCTGTATATGAATTCATATTGGCTCCGTTTTCAGAGGTGTATTCCGGATGTCCCAAATTCGCCTGTATAGGTTGTCTCCTTGAATCAATTCCCTGTGACAGCCCTCATGACTGATGCTGCCGTCCTCAAGTATCAGAATGCGATCTACTTCTTTCAACGCGCTCACGCGGTGTGTTACCAGAAAAATAGTGGTATTGGCAAAGCGTTTTTTGAGTCCCGCCATGATGGCGGCATCTGCCTGAGCATCGACAGCACTGAAGGAATCATCGAGAATAATGACTCGGGGGAGTCGAACAAGAGTTCTGGCTATACTAACTTTCTGTCTTTGCCCTCCGGAGAGCGTGATGCCGCCCTCCCCAATCAGAGTCTCATATCCATTCTCAAAACCATCAATAGCTTCCCTGAGATTTGCGGTTTCCGTGGAGATTTCAATTAATTCGTCAGTTGCCTCCGGGGAGGCTAATACTATGTTATCTCGCAGGTTTCGATTGAAAAGGAAGGATTCCTGGAGAGCTATACAAATTTGGTTTCGCAGGCTCTCACTTCGCCAGCTATTAACATTGATGCCGTCGATTAGAACCTGCCCCTCGCTGGGTTTGTATAGGCGGGGGAGGAGATGAATCAGTGTACTCTTGCCGGAGCCGGTTGACCCAAGTATGCCAACAAGCTCCCCCGGTCTAACCTTGCAGTTTATTCCCTTCAGTATGGGGCGCTGTCCCTTGTATTGAAAACTGACATTCCTGAACTCTATTTCCCCCCGTATTTCCCCTAAATAGTCCCCGGTTTCCCGCTCGGGGGGGATATCAAGTATTTCCTGAATGCGTCTAAGTGATACCATTGCCTTGCCCATTTCAGTTAGGGTTCTACCCATTTCCCTAGCAGGCCATAGGAGGCGCTCCACATATGTAAAAAAGACAATGGCGGTGCCCAAGGTTATCCTGCCGCTAGCCGCCCACCATCCTCCCACAACCATAATGGTGCCTATTTGAGCAAGGCAGATTACATCTGTGATAGACCAGTACCAGGCCAGCAGTTTGGTTACATAAAAGGATTTATCTCGATATTCGGTGTTCTTCGCGTCGAATTTTTCAATCTCGTGATTAGCTCTTGCGAAGGCTCTAACCACCCGAATTCCATGAATATTCTCTTGGAGCGTGTCACTCAGGCGGCCCTCGGCCTCATCGGCCGCGTTGAATAGGGTCTTAATCTTAGAGAAAAAAATATAACCGAAAAGAAACAAAACGGGGAATGCGGCCATCGCAAAAAGGGTTAGCGCTTTGTTCAATGAGAGCATGAGCGCTGTGGATGTTACCACAAGAAAAATGCCGCTCCCCACTTCGGCAGCCTGTGTCGATAAGAAATTTCTTATTTTTTCCACGTCGCTGGTGCATCGTTGGATTAAATCGCCTGTGTTGGATTTTGTGTAGTACTCGTACTCAAGGCTCTGCAAGTGGGCGTATAGGCGCTTCCTTATTTTTTTGACTGTATCTTCGGCAACGATGGCCGACAGGCGGTATTGGAGGTGCATGAAGAAACTCGAAGCAGCCATCAGTGCCACCGACAGCAGGGCTCCGTGTAGAATCAGGTTTCGGGGGCTGAGCCTTAGGAGCTGCTCGGTTAGCCAGAAAGCTTTTGGCCATGCCTTCCCCCCGATGCCCACATCGATAACTATACCGATAACCTGTGGCTGCAGCAGACCAAAAAATGAGGCAGCAGCAGCAATAATGAATGTAGAGAGATAGAGCAGGCGTCTGCTCTTCAGGTGTGTGTTTAGCTGTTTGATCCCGTTCATAAGGGTGCTTATCCATGTTCAATAAGGTTTCAGCCTTCACTCGTCAATCATTTTACGAGGGAATCCTTGTCATTGTCTTCGATCTTTTCCATCTGCAGAATGCCTGTTATTGGAATGTAATCGGGAATTTTTCAAAACAGGGACTCTAGACTATCGAGCGTCTCAATTTCGTAAAGGCAACTGATGATATCGTCGGCAAGTGCATCCTCTTATCTCATTATCAAGTCGGAGGAAGTAATTCCGATGATAGGTGTATGGTTCCCGAATGGTAGCCTTAGGAGTGTGGGTGTGATTAGAGGACTGTACACGGGTGCAAGCGGCATGCGTGCCCAGGAACATCGTTTGGATGCATTGTCAAACAATTTGGCGAATGTAGATCTGAATGGATATAAGAGGGATATTTCGGTTCACAAAGCCTTCCCCGAGCTTCTTATTCGGCGTTTCGAGGATGACGGAGTTTTCCGTTTCCCTCTCGGAAGTGTAGACGTGGCGCCGATTGCGGGGAAACTGGGTACGGGCGTGGAATATAATGAATCTTACACAGCGTTTGAACAGGGTTCTTTGAAGGTTACCGAGAATACCTTCGATTTGGCGCTTGAAGATGAGGGATTTTTTGTAGTGGACACACCCCGGGGACTCCGTTACACGCGCAATGGGTCGTTTTGGCTTGGCAAGGAACGAATTCTGGAGACCAAGGATGGATTTCCAGTGCTTGGGGAGGGGGGGATTATTCGGATAAGTGAAGATGTTGTTTCGATTGACAAGTTGGGCAGAATTTGGGAAAGAGAGGCATCTGAGATTGAAGCCGAATTGGTTGATACTGTTAGAGTTGTAGGGTTTCCACGACGGCGATTCCTGCAAAAAGAGGGTACGAGCTTTTGGACCGAGAATGAGAATTCCGGGTTCGCCCGCGATCTGGAGGGATCGGAGCGGCCGGGTGTCTTGCAGGGTTTTCTTGAAGGTTCTAACGTGAATCCGGTAACGGAAATGGTAAACATGATTGAGGTGAACAGAGCATATGAGGCGAATCAGAAAGTTATTGCAACTCATGATTCTTTGTTGAACCGCCTGATAAGTCAGGCGGCAAAGTACTAGGTTCCCTTGCATCTTGTCGAACTTCGTGATCTGTGATGATGAGCAGCGGAATCTCTTTGATTAGGAGTGGTTCAGTATGATGAGATCTCTATGGGCAGCCGCTACGGGAATGCATGGCCAGCAATTCAATATCGATACAATTTCCAACAATCTTTCCAATGTGAATACTACCGGGTACAAGCAGGTGCGTGCGGATTTTGAGGACTTGATTTATCAGAACGCTCGCATCGCGGGAACGCCTGCTACGGAGCGCACTGTCACTCCCACGGGGATTCAGGTGGGTCATGGGGTTCGGGTTGGCGCCTCGCAGCGAATTTTTGCTCAGGGGTCATTGAAGCAGACTGACGGTCTTGGAGATATGGCTATTGCTGGTGAGGGTTTCTTTCGCGTGCTAAACATAGACGGCAGTATCGGATACACCAGAGACGGGTCGTTTAAGATTGATTCCAATGGCCAATTTGTCAATTCGAATGGATACCGGCTAATGCCGGAATTGATCCTACCGACAAACTACTTGCCCGAGAGTCTGGCAGTAAGTCAACAGGGGCGGGTTACCGTCAAAATTCCGGGACAGGAAGACCCCATAGACGTGGGGCAAATCATGCTTTTTCGCTTTGTGAATACAGCCGGATTGGAGGCAATTGGGGAAAATCTCTTCGTGGAGACCGAGGCATCCGGGAACGCCGCTAGAGAGGTGCCGGGTGTAGGAGGAATGGGCAAGCTTCATTACAAGTTTCTTGAGATGTCAAATGTGTCGGTTGTTAAGGAGATGGTTAGCATGATTGTGGCCCAGCGAGCCTATGAGCTCAATTCCAGGGCTATCCAAACCTCCGATTCAATGTTGGGCACTGCAAATGGGTTGAAGCGGTAGAGGACTTATGGATATTGGACCGTCGCAGAGTGGGAGAGTACTTTACGAAGAAAGCAGAATGACCAATCAGGCGGCCGCTCTGGTTCGCCGCTCGAATGCTGGCAGCCAGGATGAACTTTTGGCGCTTAGCGAGGAGTTTGAGGCATTATTTGTCAAGATAGTGCTGGATTCAATGCGCGATACACTCAGCAATGATAGCCTAATTCCAAAAAATGCCGGTGAGAAGCTGTTCGAGGATAGACTGTATGATGAGTATGCCAGAGTTATCAGCAAGAGGGCCAATTTGGGTGTTGCTGAAATGATATACACCCAGCTTTCGGATTATCTGCCCGGTGAGAAGGTTGACATAGGCTGATGTGAGGAACTTCATACAGGCTCTATAGGGCTCGAAGCGGCCTTGCGGAAGCGATTTTGTGGCATTAATAGACTATGTGGTGTTATAAAAAAGCATACAATATTTGTTTTGCATATGAATCTCATATTGCTGTCCATATCTTAATTTCTTTTTGTTTATATATTTATACTAGTTTACAACAATATCGCTAACTTGGCACGTACCTTGCTCCCTTTACTGAGATGACAAATACAAACAAAGTGAACGACGATTCAGATTTTGCGCTTCGCTCCTATCTTAAAGAGATTGGTCGTTTTGCACTGCTTGACAACGAACAGGAGTTGGAATGCTCTCGCCGCATTAAGAGAGGCGATGAAGAAGCTCTTGCCACCCTTATCAATGCGAATCTCCGCTTAGTAGTAAAGATTGCAAAACCCTTTGCTAACCCTGAAATGAGTTTCATGGATTTGATTCAGGAGGGGAATACTGGTCTAATGCAGGCAGCGGAGAGATTTGATTATCGAAGAAAAGTCAGGTTTAGCACCTATGCATGCTACTGGATTAGGCAGGCCATACGCCGTGCCTTGGGCAACAAGAAGCGGATGATCCGGATTCCGCATCGCAAAAGAGAAATGCTGGATCATATTCAAAAAATTAGCGAAGATTTTTTACAAACGCACAGCAGGAAGCCTACCGTAGAAGAAATCTCCAAGCATACGGATATGAAAAAAACCGAAATTTTTTCGCTCATTGATTCGGCATATTCTACTGTATCTCTGGATGCTACAATTAATGACAGTAATACTACTCTGCTCGATATGCTAGGGGATAATTCGTATAATCCGGACAAAATTTGGGGTGAGAGGGCACTCAAAGAGGAGGCCATGCATTTCTTGAACATGCTGAGAGAGAACGAACGTAAGGTCCTGATATATCGATATATAGTCAATTACGGGAAAAAAATCTCACTGAATTCGATTGGTAAAAGGATGGGAATTTCCCCTGAATCCGCTCGCCAGATTGAAATCAAAGCCTTGAAGAGGCTAAGAGAGAAGATTGCACCTTTCACTGGATCATATATGGCCGAATTGGCTGGAGTCGGTGAAACCCGGCAGAATTGGTTCCAGAAACCTCTTCTCTGACTTTTCAAATTTTTTCGGTGCTGCCAGTTGGGATATTCATTCTTTTCCGTTTTATACATAGCTTGTCGGATCTCCAAACCTGGCCCTTTCCATCCTTCTGTAGTAGGTTGGTTCAATGAACATACTGGGGATTGAAACAAGTTGCGACGAGTGCTCGGTAGCGGTTGTTGCTGACGGTAAAACCATACTGTCGAACATTATTGCCAGCCAGGTGGAGCGACATGCACCGTGGAATGGTGTTGTTCCGGAGATAGCCTCGAGATTACATGTTGAGTGGATTGACGAGGTGACTTTCAGTGCGCTTAACGCTTCGGGTCTATCTCTTGAAGATGGAATAAATGGCATTGCCGTTACATACAGACCTGGTCTTATCGGATCTCTTCTAGTGGGGCTTTCTTATGCCAAGGGCCTAGCCTGGGCCGCGGCTAAGCCTTGGATAGGAGTGGACCATGTAATGGCGCATTTATATGCGGTGCAGCTTGAAAATGAAATCGCCTATCCGCATTTGGGTCTGATAGCCTCGGGAGGACACACAGTACTTTGCAGGGTGGAATCGCCGGATGAGATAAGCATTCTGGGCGCAACTATCGACGATGCCTGTGGTGAGGCCTTCGATAAGGTGGCGAAGCACTATGGGATGGGGTATCCCGGAGGAATGAAATTGGATGCCCTGGCGGAAAATGGAAATTGCGCCGCCTACAATTTTCCCCAGCCTAGTTTGGGTGCACGTCGATACGATTTCTCATACTCCGGATTGAAAAACGCGGCTATCAACCAACTTGAAAAGTTCCGTACCGGGAAGGGAGAAACCAGCTTGCCTGATATAGCGGCCTCGTTCCGAAAAGCTGCAATCGACATGTTGATAGGTAAGCTTAAGTTGGCCGCAGAGGATACCGGCATAAACCATGTAGTTTTCGGTGGCGGAGTTTCGGCCAATCGTTATCTGCGCCGCGTTATCAATGATGACTCTTCGCTCAAGACATATTTCCCCTCATTGGCTCTTTGTGTGGACAATGGGGCGATGATAGCCGGACTTGGATATCAGTTGCTTATCAGGGGAAAGGAGGCGGGCCTTGAGCTAAATGCCCAGGCTCGGGTTTCGGAATTTAGATGCCCATAGATATTATTTGGGATATTTCCCAACAGTACTAATTGGCCCATGATTCGAAAACTGCGGCCAAGTTCAAATGCTGCGGGTTCGCCTGTGTTTTTGCTAACCGCATATTCTTTGGGGCAATTATTGTGTAAGCTTGGTTGTCAGAAGGAGTTGAGTATGAAATCCGAGTTTGATCTTGATAAGGTGATTCGTAAAATTCCGAATTATCCCAAAGGAGGAATATTGTTTTTCGATATTACAAGTATACTGACAGATCCTCCGGCCTTCACCTACTGTGTGGATAGCATGGTAGAAATATATAAGGACACCGGAATTGCCGCGGTAGCGGGTATTGAGTCTCGCGGATTTATTTTTTCCGCGCCGCTTGCAGCCCGACTCGGCATACCCCTGATTCTAGTTCGCAAGAGTGGCAAATTACCCGGCGATAAATGGAGACAGAATTACCAATTGGAATATGGTATGGAAGCGGTTGAAATTCATAAATCCGATATCCCGAGAGGGAAGGAGGTGCTGCTGATTGACGATCTTATTGCAACAGGAGGTACGTTAAGTGCCGCGAAAACCATCCTTGAAAAAGGTGGTGCCATGGTAAAAAAGGTGTTCGGTGTTATTGGGCTAACCTTCCTGAATTTTCAGACAAAGCTTGAAGGAGTGGAGATTACAACACTTATCAGCTACAGCAAAGAAAGCTTATAATTCGGAGCATATTGATTTCGGAGCAGTATCAATCACTGATTCGAGATCTTGACCATTCCACTTCTTTGAAATAGATTGCACCCGCAGCAAGGAATTCCCGGTGGTGTAATTGGTAACACTGCAGACTCTGGATCTGCCTTTGGGGGTTCGAGTCCTCCCCGGGAAGCTTGAGCAGATACATGGGGTCCCTTCGTCTAACGGTTAGGACCGGAGATTCTCATTCTTCAAATAGGGGTTCGATTCCCCTAGGGACTATAGACCATACCTCATGCAGCGATTTCTCCATGAGGCACCTGTGTCGGAGCCATCATGAATCTCCAGGTGCTTATCCATCTCAGATTGGCATCCGTTTTCACGAACCAGCATACGAATATGCTGCCTCAGGTGACAAAAAAAATGTGCTTTTTTGAGGGTTCATTACTAATTTGAAGTTTTAACTCCCGGAAGCAATAGTGTTATTCTGTCGTCTATGGGGTCTGTATTCGATCGGCTGGCCAGAGAGATTTCAGGGAAGGAACGACGCAGCCTATTAACGAAAATTGGCAAATCGTACAAATCGGAGCCCCTGCACAGGGGAATTACCTCCAGGGACGAGCCATACATACCGGAAAGACAATTCGCCCGGCTTTCCGTGTTTGCGCGTTTACTGATCATCATATCGGGTTTTCTGTCGGGTATAGGCAGAGATAAGGCAATAGAGAAATTTCTCCTCCGCAAGAATCATCGTAGGCTCTCTCGCCTCTCTCCAGGATTATTGGATAGCAGGAGGGGTTTAATAAGTTCAAGGCTGTATCAAATAGTCGCGGAGCTGCGTTCGGCCATGGATGTTTTCAGAGAGAGTATGTCCAAGGTTCTGGAGGTTGATAAGAGTGAATTTTACGCCTTTTTGGGGAAACTGGAATTTGAGGACATTCAAGTGCGGCTTGAAACAGAGCTAATACCTGACAGCAATGATGCCTCAAATACCCCGCATGCCAGGATAAAAAAGCAGCTTTTTTCAAAATTCAATAATATATTGGACAGTATCGATCTTGCTCAGCGTAAGCGGATGAATACTTTTACGAACATCCTCTTCCAACTGAAATCCCTAACCGGTTTTCCCTATGACCGCGTATTGAATCTCTTTCCGCGGGACGGGAATGATGCAATCACCAGTGCGGCGGCTCATGCGTTAAGGGCGCCGATTCTGGAGCTCGGAGATGCACTTTTCACTTTTCGAACACCGCCATCTTCCACCCTCCTTGAAGCGCTTTTCCTCTTTAATTTGCGGGATACGATTGGTGAGGATTCCGAACAGTTCGAAAAAGAACTCCGAGAGCAGATGAGTATGGCATCACATGCCCTGGATACCGCACGGAGGGTAAATGCTGCCATTCCTTGGGAGCTTCTCCTCAAATCACTGGCGGCGGATATTCATTACACTCCCTCTATTACCCTGGCCACAGACGACTGGTTTAGGGTGTTCAAGCTGTTTTGGACCGAGCGGCTCAATATGAGGTTTCGAGAGTGGTCTAATCAGGAGCGCATCCGGAATCTTCTGAAAGAATTGATGGAGCAGTATGAACTGACTGAAATTCCCCCGGTTTCAGGATATAGGAAGACAGAATTTCCGGAGCATTACCAGCCCAGATACGAATTGAGCTTCGCTGTCGTAAGAGTTCTCTTCTTGGAGATATTTCAGGGTAGGCTTTATCATGCGCTGAACATTGTTAGAATAGATGGTAAATTTTATAAAAAAGACAACAAAAAGGAATTCGAAGAAGTTTTCAGTAGATTCGTAAAAATTCCAGACAAAGTTCGTAGTTTTGAAAGCAAATTACATCCGGAAAGCGAATATGGCATCCGACTTGGAAGGCTATGGAAGGAAACCAGTTCAGGAGAGGACACTTCAAAACGCTTTCTGGAATTGCTTGCCCAGCTTGATCGAGAGAGTCAGAGTATAATCGTGCCGTTGATAGATGACTTGAGAAAAATGTCAGATCTTCTGGAGGGTATTTTGAGCGGCAGCGGCGGAGCCTATGATTCGCTTTCGAATCTGTCGGAAATAGGTGGTCATGGAAACTTGATGTTTCTGAAAAATTTGAGGGAAGTA
>Ga0209364_1000363_pt1 | contig 10443 bp, 11 predicted proteins | sample WorMetHERISLAND2_3_FD_187387 | JGI IMG/M metagenome (GOLD analysis project Ga0209364, IMG submission 187387) | Marine gutless worms symbiont microbial communities from Max Planck institute for Marine Microbiology, Germany - Olavius albidus HERON... | ecosystem: Host-associated > Annelida >... | reverse complement strand
TTGAAGATCGAGCAGGGTCTGGAGCTTGACAGCAGATTCGGTTGAGCGAAACAGTGTCCACGGAAAGACGGATAGGCGCAGGTCAATGGTAGAGGCATCGAGCGCATAAACCGCGTTGTCAAGATCAAGCCCCAAGTCCTCGTCGGCATACAGGGGCGAGGGGTGCGAATCAATGCCTGAGCGAGATCTGCCTAGATACGCCAATCTCGGCGTTCTTTCGCGTCGGCCACGGCGCTTCTGGAAACGTTGCCCCGGATACCCCTGGAGTACAACTCGTCCTTCTGGGCGCGCAGGCAAACTTCAATATCGCGTAGGCTCTCGCGATGGGGTTAACTGCGCGAAGGTCATGCGCAGGTATTGGTCGAGACAGGAAAATGTCTTCTTGTAGCGGTTGCCGTCGTACCGCGCAACGCCTCGACGAAACGCACGCATCGGTAAAGAGTCAATGACCTGAGGAAAAACGAGCTTGCCGATGTGCATAACCGGGTCCCCAACATCCCCAGAAGGGGGGGGATTTGGGAGATGCGCGAGGTGATTCAAATCGGTGACACTCTTAAAATGGCTGTCTTTCATTTCCTTACAAGAAGTTACGCAACAAGAACAAACGTTTTGTCGGACAGCAGTGCAAAGAAAGAGATAAGGGAAAATAGCGGGAAATGACTTTAGGGCAGGGTGGGTGCCTACAGGTTGCATTTTAATGAACGAGTTGTAGCCGGCTCCCGGTCGTCAGCCGTGGTCGCAGCGGAGTGCGCGCCGGGATGGATGCAGGACGAACACGGGCCGCCGAAGGCAATGGCCGTCACCCCATTGTTTGCACCCGAAATCGGACGGACCCCATTTCGGGTTTCGCGAAAAATGGCGACGCTCCGGACTCTCCTTCAGGGGAGGGGGAGAACTGCAAGGCCCTCCTCTGTGTCGGACCACGCCTGCCGGGTCAGCCCAGGTCGCGTGCCCGCAGGTAGGCCAGCTCGGAGATGTTGCTCCATGCTTTCGATTGCCGCAGGAACTTCCGGTAAGAGGTGTACACCTTGCGCGAGAACGCATCCTTCTCCGCGAGCTCGGAGAGCACCTCCTCGGCAAGCCGGTGCAGCTTGATCAGGACATCATCCGGGTAGGCGCGCGGGGTTACACCGTGCTTCTCGATCAGGGTTTGGAGCGCGACCGGGTTGCGGGCGGTGTACTCGGCCAACATGTCCTGGTTCGCGACCTTGCAGGCGTTGAGCACGATGGATTGCAGATCCGCGGGCAGGGCCTCGAAGGCGGCCTGGTTGATCATGACCTCCAGGGTACCGTTGGGCTCGTGGAAGCCGGGGTAGTAGTAGTATTTGGCCGCCTCGTGGAGGCCGAAGGCCAGGTCGTTGTAGGGCCCTACCCACTCGGTGGCATCGATGGTACCGGACTGGAGGGCGGTGAAGAGCTCGCTTCCCGGTAGAATGACGGAGGTACCTCCGGCGCGTTTGAACACCTCCCCGCCGAGGCCCGGAATCCTCATTTTGAGTCCCGCAAGGTCCGCAACGCTCTTGATCTCCTTGTTGAACCAGCCCCCCATCTGCACCCCACCGTTTCCGGCCGGTGCGGGGACCAAGCCGAAATCGGCGTAGAGTTCGGTCCAGAGCGCCAGGCCGCCCCCATGATAGAGCCAGGCGTTCGTCTCCTGGGCCGTCATGCCGAAAGGGACGGCGGTGAAGAACTGGACGGCCTCGCTCTTGCCCTTCCAATAGGCGGCCGTGCTATGGCCCATCTCGGCCGTGCCCTGGGCAACGGTGTCGAAGACCTCGAATGCGGGTACCAGCTCCCCGGCCCCGTATACCTTCACCCGGATGCGGCCCCCGCTCATCTCGCCGATGAGCTCAGCGAGTCGGTTGGCGCCAGTGCCCAGGCCGGGGAAGTTCTTCGGCCAGCTCGTGACCATCTTCCACTCGTAAGTGGTGTTGGCCCGGACGGTTCCGATACCGACGGTGCAGGCACCCAGCGCCAGGGAAGTACCTCCGGCCTTCTTAATGAAATCGCGACGTTGCATCTCCCGTCCTCATTGTGTGGGGTTAGGTCACCGCTGTCCGACAAAACGTTGTTTTTGTTGCGTAACTCCTTATAAGGAAATGAAAGACAGCCACTTTAAGAGTGTCACCGATTTGAATAGCCTCGCGCATCTCCCAAATACCCCCTTCTGGGGATGTTGGGGACCCGGTTATGCACATCGGCAAGCTCGTTTTTTCCCAGGTCATTGACTCTTTACCGATGCATGTGTTTCGTCGAGGCGTTGCGCGGTACGACGGCAACCGCTACAAGAAGACATTTCCCTCACTACTGTCCGGGGAGATTATCAAATAGTTCAGTTGGTTATAGATATAGGCAGTATCGCTTCTGGATTCCATTCTAGTAACCAACAGAGCTAGAAGAGTGTTTTCGAGTAAGGTCAGGCTCAGAATCTGTAAAATTGTGTAGAGCTCCGATTTGCTGTCAAGGCGATTCTTGATGATAGCGACGAGGATGTAAACTGAGATAGCGATTCAAATCTGGCTTTTGACCGCGTTCTCGGAGGTCCCGAAGAGCGAGGGGTATTTGGGAGATGCGCGAGGTGATTCAAATCGGTGACACTCTATAAGTTGGCTGTTTTTCATTTCCTTACAAGGAGTTACGCAACAAAAACAAACGTTTTGTCGGACGGCAGTGGCTAATATCAATATTTCGACTTTTCATTCACCCGATGATTTCAAAATTTGCGGTCAGCAATGAACGTAACTCCGGTTGGTATTTGCGTGGATTCTTGAAAAATGCTTCACGCGCTGTTCGAAATTCGACAAACGTTTCATAATACCGATTGTAGAGGACCCTCTTCTTAAAAAATCCCCATAATCGCTCGATCAAATTCAGATTCGGCGCGTACGGCGGGAGGAAAACGAGCTGAACGCGCGAGGCTTTCAGGTAGTCTTGAAGTGCTTTGGAACAGTAGTAAGGTGCGTTGTCACAAATGACATAAACATACACGGCCATGGGGTGGAACGCTACGAGTTGCTCGAACAACGCGATGGTCGAGTCAGCGTTGATGGTATCGTCGCAGCGAACCACGGCCTCCAACCGTTCCAGGTCAATGGCCCCATTGATATTGACGCGCCGTCGCCCGGTGTTGGTGGGGATTATCTACTCCTCGCCACGCTTGATCCAACCGCTGGCAAGCACCGGATGGTGTTGCGGATGAGTTGCATCCATAAAATAGATGGGATCATCCTGACCCTGGAGATTGCGGATATGGTCGTACGTTTCGAGGAATTGCGTTTGCGCTTCCTGGTCGGCCTTGCTAGGCACCAGCCGGGGCTTTTTGTACACATGACCCAACCGGCGCAGCACTGCGGTCATGCCACTCTCCGTGTAAGACACCCCAAAGGTTTCCTTCACCCAGTAGGCGACCGCTTTGGCCGAGAGGTACAGGTTCGCTTGAAGATGGGCGTCCAATTCCACCAGGTACTTGGCCTTGCGCAAGCCAACGCTGCCACCGTCGCCAACACGCCTCAAGCCCACGTTTACCATAACGCTTGAAGTGCGCGCGCACCACGTTAGGATCGACCAGCAAAACTTCCGCCACCGCCTCGGCCGTCCAGCCGGTCGCCAGCAATACCACAGCCTTGATGCGGTCGGCCTCGCGTTTGTCTCGGGTGCGGCGGTGTGCCTGACGCAGCTCGGCGAGCTGGTCAGGTGATAGGGCGTAGTCGAACATACCGACTATCATGCGGATTTTTCACCTACTTATGCACAACTCTTCAATGAAAAAATGATATAAGAGTAATATAACGTATTGGGACAATAAAGCTTGGATGGATGCGAACTGCTCTCGGCTTATGTCACTTAGGTTAGGTGTTTCTTATCGCCCTTTCTCCGTGTCAGAATCTCTCTATCAAATAGATCGTAAATAGGCTCTAAGAGGGTGTGCGAGAAGTTAAGCTCGGAATATTATTGGGTCTAGATAACTTTAGCATCAGCATCTTCAGATGTATGTTAAGGTTATGTTATGCAATGAAAAAAACAGGTATTTCAGGCGTTCACGCCTTTCGGAAGCCAAATTCAAACTGATCATGCGCTATTTTACGCATGATCTACCGGCCTCGAAACTCGCCGCGCTGAGTGATGTAAGCCGCCCGACGATCAATCAACGGTTTTTCAAGCTACGACCTAGAATCGCCCAGCTTTGTGACGCCTCATCGCCTTTTCCGGCGAGGTTGAAGGGGATGAATCCTCTTTTGGTGCCCGCCGTGTTTGGGGAAAAAGGGGCGTGGAGCCGGAGGGGGGGGGTAAAACAGTCGTCTTCGGAATCCTGGAACGGCAGGGAAAAGTCTACACGGAGATCGTTCCGGATGCCTCCAAGAAGCCGCTACAGGCCGTGATTCGGGGCCAGGTAGCCCTATAGCATCATCCACTCGGATGGCTGGAGGGGCTACAATGGGCTGGTGGATATGGGTTATCAGAAGCATCTCCGCGTCCATCAGTAACGAATTTGCACGAGACTTACAAAACTCAATGGTGTTCCCAGACATACGTTTCATCTACACCTCAAAGAATGTGAATTCAGATTTAACCATCGAGAGGGAAATCTCCATGATAAAATACTCTCTCCTGAGCGAAAATCCTCTCTAAAGTTATCTAGACCCTTGCCTTTATCCTAAGTCAATCATCCAACCCAACTTGCTCACTCTGCGAATCTTATCACCAATAAGAGGAAAACCTAAATGTCCGAAATCGTCGACATCAAGGCCCGTGAAATCATGGATTCCCGCGGCAACCCTACCGTCGAGGCCGACGTCATCACCGCCACCAGCGCCGTCGGGCGCGCGGCGGTCCCCTCCGGTGCCTCCACTGGCTCCCGCGAAGCCCTGGAGCTGCGCGACGGGGACAAATCCCGCTACCTCGGTAAGGGCGTGCTCAAGGCCGTCAAAAACATTCAGGGCGAGATCCGCGACACCCTGGTCGGCACCGAGGTTAGCGCCCAGAAGGACATCGACGACAAGATGATCAAGCTTGACGGCACCGATAACAAAGGCCGTCTCGGCGCCAACGCGACCCTCGGCGTCTCCATGGCCGCCGCCCACGCCGCCGCTCAGGAACGATCGACGCCCCTGTACAAATACCTCGGCGACGGCGACTTCCTGCTGCCGGTGCCCATGATGAACATCCTCAACGGCGGCGAGCACGCCGACAACAGCGTGGACTTCCAGGAATTCATGGTCATGCCCGTAGGCGCCCCCGGCATTCGTGAGGCGGTGCGTTACGGTGCCGAAGTCTTCCATGCTCTTAAATCGGTGCTCCACGGCAAGGGGCTGGCCACCGGCGTCGGTGACGAGGGCGGCTTCGCACCGGATATGCCGTCCAACGTAGCGGCCGTCGAAGTGGTCCTGGAGGCCATCGAGAAGGCCGGTTTCAAGGCCGGTAAGGACATGTATCTGGGTCTGGACGTAGCCAGCTCCGAATTCTATAAAGATGGCACCTATACCTTGGCAGGTGAGGGCCGCAAGCTCGACCCCAAGGGCATGTGCGAGCTGCTCTCCGACTGGGTGAAAAAGTATCCCATCCTCTCCATCGAAGACGGCATGGCCGAAGGGGATTGGGATGGCTGGAAGCTGCTCACGGATGCCATCGGCGACAAGGTCCAGCTTGTGGGCGATGACCTGTTCGTGACCAACACCAAGATCCTGAAAGAGGGCATCGACAAGAAAACCGCTAACTCCATCCTCATCAAAGTCAACCAGATCGGCACCCTGACCGAGACCCTGGAGGCTATCGAAATGGCCCACAAGGCCAAATACACCGCCGTCGTCTCCCATCGTTCCGGCGAGACCGAGGACACCACCATCGCGGACCTGGTGGTAGCGTCCAGGGCCGGGCAGATCAAGACCGGCTCCCTGTCCCGCTCCGATCGCGTCGCCAAGTACAACCAGCTGATGCGCATCGAGGATCAGCTGGGAAGCGACGCTCGCTACGCGGGCAAGGGCGCCTTCCGCTGGCTGTCATAATCCACCCGTCCTGATGCAATGCGTTGGCTCGCGGGTATCCTGCTGCTGTTGCTGCCGGCATTGCAGTATCGCCTCTGGATCGGCGACGGTAGCCTGGCGGAGGTCCGGGTGCTGCGGGACGAGATCAGCGCGCAGAAGGTCGAGCTCGAAGAGCTGCGGGTCCGCAACCAAGTCCTCGAGGCGGAGGTCCTGGACCTCCAGGAAGGTCTGGACGCCTTGGAAGAGCGGGCCCGCAGCGAGCTCGGAATGATCAAGCGGGGCGAGCTGTTTCTGCAGGTTATCGAGGAGCCGGCTGAGGACACTTCCCAGAAGCCGGCTTCTACCAGCGCGGGGGGGGGAACCGCCTCGAAAGAGGATGTCGATATGCCCTGGATTGCCTGCGATCTAATGCGCTGACACTCGTTGGCGGTCTAAGAAAGTGTTACTACGATATAGAGACGAGAATTTGAGAGGCGAAGAGAATTCTTTAGGGTCTAGGTAACTTTAGCATCTGCAACTGCATGCTACGGTTATTTTATGCAAGGAAAAAACAGGTCTTTCAGGCATTCACGCCTTTCGGAAGCCAAATTCAGACTGATCATGCGCTATTTTACGCATGATCTACCGGCCTCGAAACTCGCCGCGCTGAGTGATGTAAGCCGCCCGACGATCAATCAACGGTTCTTCAATTCAAGCTACGACCTAGAATCGCCCAGCTTTGTGACGCCTCATCGCCTTTTTCCGGCGAGATTGAAGTGGATGAATCCTCTTTTGGCGCCCGCCGTGTTCGGGGGGGAAAGGGGCGTGGAGCTGGGGGCAAAACAATCGTCTTCGAAATCCTGGAACGGCAGGGAAAGGTCTACGCGGAGATCGTCCCGGATGCCTCCAAGAAGCCGCTACAGACCGTGATTCGGGCTAGGTAGCCCTCTCGATAGCATCATCCACCCGGATGGCTGGAGGGGCGACAATGGGCTGGTGGATATGGGTTATCAGAAGCATCTCCGCGTCCATCCGTAACGAATTTGCGCGAGGCAATTGCCATATCAACGGTATTGAAATATTCTGGCCATATGCTAAACGGAGGCTTGCAAAATTCAAGGGCGTTCCCAGACATACGTTTCATCTACACCTCAAAGAATGTGAATTCAGATTTAATCATCGAGAAGAAAATCTCTATGATAAAATACTCTCTGCTGAAAATCTTCTCTAAAGTTATCTAGACCCACAGTGAGGAGTCTACAGAGTCTATCTAAAAAGATGGTCTTTTAATATGTGCCGGTCCTGTCCTCGGAAAAACCACGGGATTTGACTATCCTGTCCAGCTCCAGTAGGGTCTCCAGCAGTTGTCTCATACGACCCAGGGGCCAGGAGTTGGGGCCGTCGCTCAGGGCCTCCTCGGGCCGGGGGTGGGTCTCTATGAACAGCCCCGAGATCCCGGCAGCGACCGCGGCGCGTGCTAGCACCGGCACCATCTCCCGTTGACCGCCGGAGCTGTCTCCCCGGCCTCCGGGTAGCTGGACGGAATGGGTGGCGTCGAATACCACCGGACAGCCGGTTTCTCGCAGCAGGGCCAGGGCCCGCATGTCCACCACCAGGTTGTTGTAGCCGAAGGAGACCCCACGCTCACAGACCATGATCGCTTGGTTGCTAGTGGAGCGCGCCTTCTCGACCACTAGCTTTACGTCCCAGGGGGCCAAAAACTGTCCCTTCTTGATGTTGACGGGCCGTTTCTGGGCGGCCACCGCCCGGATGAAATCTGTCTGGCGGCACAAGAAGGCCGGGGTCTGGAACACATCCGCCACCGCGGCCACCTCATTCAGGGGTGTGTCCTGGTGGACGTCCGTCAATACGGGGACACCGATCCGCTCGCGCACGCCGGCGAGAATCCGCAGGCCCGCTTCTACCCCAGGTCCGCGGAAGCTGTTCAGAGACGAGCGGTTGGCCTTGTCGAAGGAGGCCTTGTAGATGAAGGGGATGTCGAGCGTGTCGGTGATCTCTTTGAGCACCCCGGCACTCTCCTGCACCATGGCCTCGCCTTCGATGACACAGGGGCCGGCGATCAGGAACAGGGGGCGGTCGAGCCCTACCTTGTAATCGAGTAGCTGCATTATGTCGCTTTCCCCTTCATCTTAAACCTTAGAGGCTGTCTAACATCTGAATCCGTGAGATAAAATCCAAGTAATCGTTCAGCCCCCACCTCGTCATTCCGGCTGGGATGCCGGAATCCAGGTGCCAAGGACGACGAAAACGGTGGTGGGCCGAACGATTCGAATCCAGGAAAAAGTCAGCCGATGAACAATTCCTGGTGGTTCGTGCTTTCTTCCAATAATACAGGATTAACTGGAATCGATATCGGATTGCTGATTAACTTCGGCAAGCGTGTAACCGCGCGGCAAAAGTTCATACCGCCAAGAAAAAATCCTGTTAATCCTGTCCTATTGACGGCTGCCACCTGGCCCGCAGACTTACCGCCTCCTACGCAAACCGTCCCTGGTTTTTATACAACCCCTTGACCACTACCCATTGCCTTACGCCGTTCGAGCGCGGCCGCGATGAAGCCCTCGAAAAGGGCGTGACCGTCCCGCGGGGTGGAGGTGAACTCAGGGTGGAACTGGGGGGCGATGAACCAGGGGTGATCCGGGATCTCCACGATCTCTACCAGCTTGCCGTCCAGGGACCAGCCCGAAAAACGCAGCCCGGCGTCCATCATGCGGTCCAGATACTGATTGTTGAACTCATAGCGATGCCGGTGGCGCTCCCGGATCTGGGGCCGGCCATAGACCCTGCGGGCCAGGCTGCCGGGCTCCAGCCGGCAGTTTTGTCCCCCTAAGCGCATGGTCCCGCCTAGGTCGGCATCCTCGTCGCGCCGCTCAATGCGCCCGTCCGCGTCCCGCCACTCGGTAATCAAGGCAATGACCGGGTGCGGCGTCGCGGGGTCGAGCTCGGTGCTGTGCGCCTTTTCCAAGCCGGCCACGTTGCGTGCATACTCGATGACCGCCACCTGCATTCCTAAGCAGATGCCGAGATAAGGCACCAGGTTCTCCCGGGCATGGCGCACCGCCGCTATCTTGCCCTCGACCCCCCGCTCACCGAAGCCGCCGGGGACCAGAACAGCATCAATACCCTGCAGACATCCGGTGCCTTCGTCCTGGATCCGCTCCGAGTCCAGATAGGTGATGGTTACCTTGGTGCGGGTGTGGACGCCGGCATGGGCCAAGGCCTCGGAGAGGGATTTGTAGGCCTCGGTGGGATGGGTGTATTTGCCCACCATGCCCACCGTCACCTCGCGCTCGGATCGATTGAAGCCCTGGAGCACTCGCTCCCACTCACTCATGTCCGCCGCCGGTGCCGTGAGCCCGAACTGCCGCACCACCAGGTCGTCGAGCCCCTGGGCGTGCAGCAGGAAGGGGATGCGGTAGATGTTGTCCGCGTCCACGGCGGAGATAACCGCCGCCTCCGGGACATTGGTAAAGAGCGCGATCTTCTTGCGCTCCGCCTCCGGCAGATAGCGCTCGGCGCGACACAGCAGGATGTCCGGCTGAATGCCGATGGAGCGTAGCTCCTTGACCGAGTGCTGGGTGGGCTTGGTCTTGATCTCCCCAGAGGTTTTGATGTAGGGGACCAGGGTCAGATGCATAAACAGGGCATTTTCGTGTCCCATCTCCACCCGCAGCTGGCGAATCGCCTCCAGGAACGGCAGCGACTCGATGTCTCCCACCGTGCCCCCGATCTCCACCATGGCGATGTCCGCCCCGTCCGCCCCCAGGCGAAAGCTGTGCATGATTTCGTCGGTGATATGGGGGATCACCTGCACCGTACCGCCTAGGTAATCGCCGCGCCGCTCCTTCCTGATAACGCTGTCGTAGATCTGGCCGGTGGTGAAGTTGTTGTTGCGCCCCATGCGGGTGCGCAGAAACCGCTCGTAATGCCCGAGGTCCAGGTCGGTCTCTGCGCCATCGTCGGTCACATAGACTTCACCGTGCTGAAACGGGCTCATGGTGCCCGGATCCACGTTGATATAGGGGTCCAGCTTGATCATGGTCATCGACAGTCCGCGTGCCTCCAGCAGGGCCGCTAGGGACGCGGACGCAATGCCTTTGCCGAGCGACGACACCACGCCGCCCGTAATGAAGATATATCTGGTCATGCCGACAAGGCGTCGAGGGTCACAGAAGGACCGGTCTGGATACCGCGGACAAGCTAACAAATTCCCTTGTGCGCCTCAATTCGGGATTCGGCATAAGCAGTGCTACCGGATAATACTCAAAGCACCACGTCAGCTCGAAGGACCTGAAAAATGCAACCACGTGGAAACCACGTTTATCACATCATCAATGCTCCTCGAACACGGCATCCAGCATGGATACATCCAGAATGCGATCAGTCCAGCGATCGAGTTGTTCCAGAGTAGCCATATCGAGGCGCCGGCGGGTTGCTTCATCGAGGGGGCCGAAGCGATTGA
>Ga0209364_1000362_pt1 | contig 10450 bp, 9 predicted proteins | sample WorMetHERISLAND2_3_FD_187387 | JGI IMG/M metagenome (GOLD analysis project Ga0209364, IMG submission 187387) | Marine gutless worms symbiont microbial communities from Max Planck institute for Marine Microbiology, Germany - Olavius albidus HERON... | ecosystem: Host-associated > Annelida >... | reverse complement strand
CGTCATTAAATGGCACTGGCAGACGCATCAGTGTGAAATTCCTGTTCAAAAAATTCAACAATAATTTTAAAAGTCGACAACAAACTGCATTCACAAGTTACAGCGACAAAAATGCCAAACGAGACTTAATAGTGATGCTCGATATTTAATTCGATTCTGCTAGTTCAATATATTTAGAGTCTGGTTCATTTAGTCTGGTTCATCAACGTTCAACGTTAAACGCATGCTGGTTCTGTGAGATCAATCCAGTTCTTTTACAGTTTTTGCTAAATTTGCTTTGAGAAATGTGAAGGATCGACAAAATTGTCCACTGCATTATCAGTGTGCTATTCAGTGCATTGGTGCTGTTTGTTGGGTATAGCACAGCCACTCCCCAGTCCTCATCAAATTCCCCGACTTTTCCTGGTTTTTCTAACAAGAGGCATTACTGTGTATTAAACCACCAGAGGTATACAAACAGGCATAGCATAGGTGTGCTCCTGAGTGAATATGGAAGCACAACCAACTGCAAATGACACAATGCAGGCTTAGTCGGTTAACAAATTTTACTTTACTTCTATGGCACTACTGGCAGTCCATCATGTGCATGTCAACTTTACTTAACAGTACTCAGGTTATGTTTACAACTCGTTTTAACGATTTTTCCGTTGCACGCCATTGTGTGATAATGCGCTGCTGAAACGATTGTAGCGCAATTACGTCAGACTACAGATCTGGCCGATACGATTGACCACTGGACTATCGGACTTTCCAACTATCGTCCTAACCCTAGCTGTCATCACTTCTGCTCAGTGTGAGTCCGAGCCAGATCTGTCCTAACTGTGGAAAAATCGGCAAGTTAAACACGAACTCAAAGTATCAGTACACAGAGTACGATCACAGACATCGACCAATCAGAGTCAACGACCAATCAGAGTCAACGACCTCTCCAGTGCGGCAGCGATATCGGAGAAGCCCTGCGGCGACGTGTTGTTGCGATCCCAGCGAATGGTTGCCAACTTCTTGTTCATGAGCAACGCCTTCGCCAGCATGCGAGCTCCAGTGTCACCCGCCAAGTTACCACTGCAATGTCACAAAATCACTGATCTTTACAGCAACAATGCTCTCAACACGGCTATAAAGAACTCAGGAACTTCTCATTAACAGAGATGCAAGTAATCAGCAGCATACAGTAGACTTAGTGATGTAAAATGGTTTTTTTACCGGTAAAAAAAACGGTTTTTACCGGTAAAAAATCCTATTCATTTTTAACCACTGGCCGGTAAATTACAAATTTTTGTAGTTACAAGTGGAGCTGCATATAATAAATCGGCATTTGAATTTGACTTTAAATGTAAAGTGGAAAAACTGTGAAAAGTATAAATATAATTAATATAATTAAAAATAAATAAATTTTACTACTTTTTCAGTTGCCAGGGTTCCCCACATGCAATTTTCATACTACAATTTTCAGTACAAGAGTAATGGTTTCAATTTGTTAATTTTCTGCTGTTAAAGTTACTTAAAATGCATATGACAGCAAACAATAAAGCATAAGCTTAATCGCAGAACTAGCCACGCCAAACTTAATAAATTTTTGCACAAGAAACATAATTCACTGCAAAGTAGCACGACGAAATAAACTGAAATGCATACAGCAAAGTTTATACAAAGCCACACATCAGATACTTCTCTGTTAGAAGCGGGTGGCTATAAAAAAAGAGCCCATTTTGACAAAGAAGTCAGTGAATCATCACTCTGTTAGAATATATAGCTTGCAGTACCAAATTTTCTAAGTTTGGCACTATTGGCAATTGTTCAAACTATCGTATTTTACCGGTAAAAAAACGGTAAAAAATCCGTTTTTTTACCGCAAACATATTTTACTGGTAAATTTACATCACTAAGTAGACTTCAAAGTCATCAACTACAAATACATCAACTACTATGGCTCGGTAGTGTAGTGGTTAGGTTGTCGGACTTGTGATCGAGAGATTGTGAGTTCGGTTCCCAGCCGATGCATTGCTGGGTAGCCTAGGTCAACTCAGTTTTCTGTCCCTCCGGGGTTGGTAAATCTAGTAATGGCTTACAGGGTGGGGTTAAGGTGGGGCGCGTTCACTTGTGTCGGGTGGCAGGTAACACTGTATGATCCCATATGGCAGGTGACGCCCCATAGCTATGTGATGGGATATGTCTAGTGAAGAGCTATATGCTCCTTTAACATTTAACACTTCCCAAGTCAAACCATATTTTTAATGTAGGAGTGCATATACATTATTACTACTTTGTAACTGATGACAGACAGGAAAAGCATTCAGCCTGTGAAGAGCCTGGCTTCGACATTTAGAACAGTTCACTTTGGATCCGGCCAAACGTGATGTAACTCCGGAATACTTATTGTAAATGGACGCAGCTGTCCACAGAAATAAATAGATACCATTACATATTCTAATCTGTTAATCGAGAAAAAGTCGGAGTCACACTAGGCAAGTTGAATACATCGTAAATACTGTCAGACAAGACAGGATACGACATGTACTGAAATGCTATCCAGACCTGATATCAAGTTCGGTGAGAGTCGTGTTACTTCCAAGAGCACTTAGCAGGACGTTCAGATCTGTCTTCAACTTGAGGTCGTCGAGCATCAGACTTTGTATCGACTGCATGCAGCACATATGATATCATCTAATAGTACGATCTAATAGATCTAATAGCAGCAGCACTGTGTTAATGGCTACAGCCTAATTCAATGGAGATAGGCGAAATTCGATCCCCCACAGAATCGAAACCCTCAACTCATCGCCAAAAAATTTGGCACAGTTGACTAAGTCCGTGAGACGACTCCCAGTGCCAAATTTCATTGCAAATCCATCCACGGAGGGCTTCTCTGTGAATGGAAGAAGATTTTTCTCATATAAATATAACATTTTCATTTGGTGACACGCCTACAGGGCAAACCCCTTGACAGATTTTCACGTGTGATAGCTTAAAAGATGCGTTATTATGAAAGTGTGTGCCTTTGGGGGTTAAAAAATTTAAAATTAATAATTACCCGGAGAAAAAGTCCACTAACTGCGAAAATATGGCCAAAAACTAGGCTTGGAATGTTAATAGGAGATATTATTCAGCAGCACGTTGACACTTCGGTGATGTGATGGAAGGTAATATCACCTTCTGTGATTTTTGGTATTTTCAATGTGTCAGTCACTATATTATTGCCATTAACATATATATATATACACTGCGGTTTTTTAAATAAATAAATATCACTTATAGTTTGTTAACAAGAATATGAAAGATATGTGCCGAGCTGGTGAGTATGTATACAAATGACTAACTTCATTCTGAATTAGTTGCACAATGGCTTCCATGACTTGAGGTACGACCCTGCAACATTGCACATTGTAGAAATTAACTTCATTTAATGAACAAACAGTAACATAAGAAATGGCAATTATCAGGAAAAATACCAGCCAGTGGTTTTATGCGGTTATTTTGGCGACAAAAATGGGTTCTAGCCAAAAGGAATGAGGCTCTGGCAATTTCCTGAGTTCACTTTTGGGAAATCCGGAAAAAAACCGGGTGTAACTCTGGAAAAATTAACCAGTTAAATAAAAATTGCAAGTAGCAATAACAAGCAGATAAATGCAGACAATATGATTGTTATTCTCTGAACTCTACAGGTTTTGAGCATTTTCTTCTGTCAGCCAAAAGTTCACTGAGGATATAGACAAAAAAAGATTTCCACAACAATCAAGGTCCACCCACTGGGAGCCTGGGAGCTCATCCCTTCTGTGATGCTCTGAGCTAGAGAATGTTAAACCTAATTAAGGCAGTATACAACAATGCACCACCAAATACTGTCCGCCATAAAAAAATTTTCACAGTATGCCAGTACACGGATTCAGATTAATCAACAATAATTAATGGTAAAAAGTAAATACTTACTTTGGGCGTATGTTGTTCATATTTTTGCCGATTGCAAGGCGTTTAACGACCCTGTTCTTGCCGAGCTGCGTCAGTATTCCTATCAAGTACTGATCATATCCTACAAACAGCCAATCACCATCTCAGAACCACACTGTTGACAAATGCTCGGGAGTTTCACGGGAATTTTTTCGCCTCGTCGGTAAACCAACACGATTCATATCACTTGAGTAACAGTGTTTTCAGCACTTCCTTCCTTCTTTATTTGCCCAAACAATAGTACGAAATGCAACTTACAGTACATAATCAGCAGGACAACAAGGCTAAATAAGCAGTAAAGCACTAACAGCTGCCCTATACAGTGACTGCAATACAATGACAATAGAGGTGCAAGTGATAAATAAAACAAATACAATATAATCGATACTGGCAAGTATATAATTGGATGAAACAACGACTCACCTCATCACATACAAGATTAGATCAGACTGTAAAGTTTAGGTTATGTATCGGGTTTATCAGAGCAACTTTTGTTGCGTTGTTGTATCATCCTACTAGTGGTGTAATACTGCACTTATTGTTCTATATTTGCTCTACACTGTTCTACTCTAAGCAAATGATATTGATGATGACAGCCGAGCTCAGATTAGACTGATCTGGTAGCCCTTGGAGGCTGGATCTATTCCAACACCAACTACCCACAACAGCATGGACAGCAGCCATACAAGATAGGTAAAAGAGCGAAGCTATGGCCCTAACCAGCTAAGCACTGATGATGGTGACGCTGATATAGTTGCTGGCATGGATGGCCTACATGATGCCCAATCATTACTGTCAAAGCAGTTAAGGCATCCTGCAGCTGTTAGCAAATGCCAAAATTACAGTAAGCACGAATAATTATATTACAAATAATTATATTTTTCCTGTGAAGTAGGTAAAGTCCTTCGCAAGTCACATGGCCCACAGAATGGCAGTGATCTCTTGTTTCTTTTGCCCCAACTCCACAGATACGGTGTGCCTGTTTACTCCCCAGCTTACAGTCTACTTATTGCACCTACCCATGCAGGGTTAGCCAGGCTGAGTTAGCTGGTTACATGCCGAGATGGCTTACTCATTGCGGATTAGACCTTAAGCCGAATTATGTCGGCTGGCTTAGAAAGCTGGCTGCTGGCTAGCCGGCGAAATTTGGCTTAAATTGGCTGGCTTGACAACCCGGCTTGAGTTAGCTTTTTACGACTTTTTTGCAGGTTCCAGGTGCAATTGGTAGGAGTGGCACAAAAAATTGCAAAAAATTAATGAATAATACTGTTTATTCAATTATTGTTTGTGAATAGATGTAGGCTACTGGTATCACTTGCCTCATTACTCAGCAATGCATTTTAGCCTATTTTCATGCAGGAAACACTTTCTTAAAATTCAACTTTACTTTAGTGTAATGCCAATGGCTGACGGGTCTTTCAGCTGGCGATGGCTTGTAAATTTTTCGGCGGCTTAACCAATGTGAGTCTGTTGGCGATGGCTTAGCACTGAATCGGCTAGCATTGGCGAGAAATGGCTGTGGCTTACAGGTCTATTGCAGATGGTAACCCATCTCAGTACTAAAATGGTCCAACTTAGAGCAACTATATTGATCGAGACCGACAAATTACCACTAAGTCAATCTGCTGCATTATAACTCATAGGAAACCTCACTGCTAATTTTACTGTTTTAATACCACACAATGCTACGCAGAGCACAGTATTGCCAAGGCAGACGTATCTGGCTGTCTGCCCATCTGTCTGGATCATTGAGGTACCATGGTCACATAGGTAGGAATACTTGGAAAATAATTTCACGTCTGATTAGCTTAGGGTGTTCACTCTCTGCAAACTCCAACATCATGGATCTACTCCAAAGGGAACACCAGTAAATGTTAGACAGAATCGGAGTAAGCTATAGAAAATTTACGGCTCCGAGAAAATTGAATGCGTTACTTTACCATTTTTACTCGGTGATGGGGTGGGACTTCCGGTACAAAAATATCGTTACACATCACTTTCAGTAGTACTTTATGGTGGTATCGCGCGGTTTGTGCTGCATATGCATGACACTTGTTTTCTAACGAATAAATTAGAGTAGCACGGTTGTTGTTGTTGTTGTTGCTGTTGTGACTGCTGCTGCCACTGTTCAGTAATGAGAAAAGAAGCAGTAGTGACGAACCGTTGTCGGAAATATCCAGTGAGCCGATGTTGCGAATGCGTGTACTGTGGCACTCGAGTACCTGAGCACCGCCTGCACCGAGGGCACTCAATGACAGGTTCAGCTCCAAGTTCTTGACGTTTGCATTCGAACTCAGGCCGACGAAAATAGTGCTACAGCGAACACCATCAAACGTGTGACCGGCACTTTCTCCATACAATAGTAGTAGTGGTGATATAATGATTACATGACCAGATGTCCATCTTACTCACCACGTTAGTGCAACTAAAACTACACTGTGTCTCAAAAAAAAACTGTGCCAACTTATCTTTTGCTCCTTCTCTGTCAAATATGAACCGATTTCAACAAAAATTGGAAGGATTGTTCCCGAAGAAACTCTTCACAAAACAGTGACCAGAATGCCCACTTCACCTAAAGCATGTGCTTAAACTACCTTGGGAAATTTTAAGTGTCAGATTGAGCCGTCAACATGGTAATTAAATGTGCATTTCAATGATTTTTATCCCATCCGATCTCTGGCTGCCAAACTCACCGGACCTCAATGCAATTGACTACACCGTGTGGAGTGTGCTTCAGGAGCGAGTCTATCGTACCAAGATCTCGGACGTCGACGAACTGAAACGACACATCATCAGCAAATGGGCTGCTCTGAGTCACACGGTTATTGACAGTGCTGCTAAAGAGAGGCGTCAGCGTCTACGCGCTTGCGTTCATGCTAGAGGCGGACATTTTGAGCACATGCTGAAATAAAGATTGCGTGATGTGACACATACGACAGTGACTATTTTGAGAGCCAATAACTGTCAATCATGTTTGTTGCTATTCGGTTAATCATTCAAATGGTGACAAATGCACACTTAATTACTGCGCTAACAGCTCAATCTGACACTTCAAATTTCCCAAGGTAGTGCAAGCACATACTTTAAGTGAAGTGGGCATTTTAGGTACAGTTTTGTTAAATGTTTCTTCGGAGACAATCTTTACAATTTTTATTGAAATCGGTTCATATTTGACAGACAGAAAACAAAAAATAAGTTGGCACAGTTTTTTTTGAGACACGGTGTAGAAGGCACTCAGAGAGTGCATACATCCGCCAAGTAAATTTTAGGGGGTCACGTGACTCTGGCCACGTCCTTGTTTCAAAAATTTTGTAATGGGGGTCATGTCCAGACTGTCCCTTGGAACATGGACATTCAAATTATCAAATTTAAGTCCGTATCTTTAACTGTATTGGAGCAATTAGCATTTAACGTCAAAAAATTTAGGGGTTCAAGCGAAACTAACGCCCCCTTTTACGCATTTTAAAGAATCATGTCTTGACTGTCCCTCGGAACATGCAAGTCAATTTTGAAGTCTGTACCTTTAACCTTATGGTAGCAATTAGTATCTAAAGCCCAAAAAATTTAGGGGTCACGTGACCATGGCCATGCCTTCTTTTCGAGAAATTTTAAGTGGTCATGTCTGGACTGTTTCGTGGAACATGCACGTCAAACATGGAGTCCGTAGCTTTGAATGTATTGGTCTTCGTCAGGGGTCAACCATTTGTGCACAGACAGACAGACAGACAGACAGACAGACAGACAGACAGACACACAAAAGTAAAAACATCATATCCACCAGTTCACTTGGCCGATATAATTAATCAAAAAACTTACAAAACTGCTACAGATATCTGAAGAAACAGTTGAGAAAAAATGCAAAGGCAGCATTATATCAAGACTATAATACAATAGTGAAATGGCGGCGACATACTTAACAGCTTCACTCGGCAGACGACATCCGGCGAAGCTGACTGTCTGAAGAGCAGCGGCTCGCTCAAAAAAATCTTTCCAGGACATCGGCACGGCAACATCGCGGGTCAGCTTCTTGTTGGAGTAGACACAGCGGGAAACATCGAGGTGAACGAGGTGGACACAACCGGCCAACAGTGCCGCAAACAGCTGCACCAATCATCATCATTATCAGGCCTCTCTCTTGATAAAAAACATTTAAGGACACAAAAACTCCACAAATCTAAGGATATTTTTAAAAACAACTTCACAAGAACATACACATACGGCAAAACAACACAAAATCCATAGTTTAAACAGTACCTTGTTACATTTTATTGACTGGGTCAAACAGGTTTGTTAAGAAAGCAATAAAAAGTAGTACATAGTGAGCCTTTTATAATGACCACGTGCCGGCCATCTGCTGGCTAAATCATTCACTTAACTATAAAAGTTGCTGCATATCCAAGTACATGGTTTTTACCAGCACGTTAACATACCAGGCACTAGTTTCTTTAAACTGCGACTGGTGATTAATTCCGTAACGTGCTAATGCAGTAATAGTTAATGCACTAATTCGACAGCCCTCTATTAAAAGACACAAAACCAATAATGTAAAAGTACTAAAGTCCAAGAATATAAGAATATCACTGACCGACTCCAATGGACATTCTGTGCCAGCGAGACTCAACGTCGTCACAGCATTCGTGTGTGATAGAAACTTGTACAAATGCTGCAAAACCAACAGAAACTTCAGATGTTCTTTGACTGTATATTTCACTCCGTTACATTACAATACAGCGTCAACGTAAACAGCAGATTTACATTGTTCGTTATGATCCAAATATGCCATTTCACACGGACTAATGCGCTCGCCGCTCGGTCGCAATGCATTGCTTCACTCGGAGCACCAAGTAAGACGCAACCATTTTAACGGCCAGTTGCAGGTGAACCAGAGTTACCCAAATGATTCTTATTTACACAACCACCGATGAGACGGATGCGTATATGTTTCACAGATGTTTTTTGCTGTTTTTTCTGCTTTTTCTGTCCGTTAAAAAATATGAGACAACCGTTCTCGGGAACGGCTGAACGGATTTTCATGAAACTTTTACCAAACGATAGGGGGGAACATGTAGTTTGCATCGCTGTACTGAAATGGGGGCTAGGCCCCCAAATACAAAAAAAACCCAAACAAACAACACACGCTAGGCCTACCCACTGACTGAACGCCGGCTTAGTGTAGTTCCGTTCACCAACCATTCTCGGGAACGGCTGAACGGATTTTCATGAAACTTTTACCAAACGATACCGGGGAAAATGGAGTTTGCAACGTCGTGCCGCCGCCTGGCGAATGGCGAATGTTGATGATTTGCGTAATTTATGCTGACTCTGGCACAATCACCAGAAGGCGCCACGCACGGCGGTTGCGTTATAAAATCATGAGCGGGAGAATGGATTTAATCTAGTTTTCATTCTACATTTGTTCATTATGCAAGCATCCTCTCCGACCATAACTGCTCACATCCTGCCCATGACATCACACCAAACCTTCCTCAGAAATGCACTTTGTTTTATCAAAATGTATCAACAGCGCATTGTAAGTAATCAAATATATGCCTTACACTAAGGTCTTCTCCTTTCAGACTGTTCTCTGACAGGTCAATGCACTGCAACGATCTGAGAAAACCATCGTTCTTAGACAGTGTCTCTCCCAGTCTACGTGCAGCCTTGCCCGTAATGCCACTGCGAGACAGGTTGAGACTTGTCATGTTCGGCGATACTTTGGAAATCACCGGCAGAATGCACATCAGACCTAAGAGTCGCCACAAAAACACACCCACTCGATACAGCATGACATACATAACTCAGCATAACATGTTCAAAAAGCCGACTGGTAGCCACCACCAGGGGCATAGTGACGGGGGGTATATGGGTATATATACTCCCAATATCAGTCCAAGTAAACATTTTATGGGGTAAAAATGACGTCAGAACGGCTATTGAACAATTTTATACCCCCCAAAAACTTTTATACCCCCAAAAACAAATTTCTGGCTATGCCCCTGGCCACCACCTGACACTAATAATAATAATAATAATAATAATCGTCTTTATTACAATCGTTGACAAACCACAACAATCGACGTGTACAATATAACTCAAAGAACCAGCTCCAGCACGCAGGCATTCGCATAAAGAAACATAACATACAAGGTTTAGCATAGGCAACACAATAGGCAGCTACTAGTATGATATAAATAATACAAACGAGCGCCAGGTTATACCAACAACGCCGTAATTTAATTAATACAAACAGAAACAACATACAAACGTATAATTTAAACAAAGGAGCAACTCAGCATGGTAAATATTTACAAGTTCCATCACTATACTTCTTTGCCCCCACCGGGATTCAAACCCGGGCCCTCTTGCTTTGAAGTCCGAGACACTAACCACTCGGCTCTGAAAAGAAACATGTCTCCAAAAACGTCATAGATGGTGATGATGTGTACAGCATGTTGGTGTCATGCAGATTTCAGATTAGCAATAATCACCAGGTACCAACCCATTT
>Ga0209364_1000361_pt1 | contig 10451 bp, 6 predicted proteins | sample WorMetHERISLAND2_3_FD_187387 | JGI IMG/M metagenome (GOLD analysis project Ga0209364, IMG submission 187387) | Marine gutless worms symbiont microbial communities from Max Planck institute for Marine Microbiology, Germany - Olavius albidus HERON... | ecosystem: Host-associated > Annelida >... | reverse complement strand
AGGCCTTAGGGAATAAATCTAAGCTTGGCCGGAAACCCTAACCTAGAACCAAACATCACGTCGATAGGCGAACCGGTTGTGAAGTTATGGCCATTTTTTGACATCCAAGATGGCCGTCAGCCGCCATCTTGGATTTTTGACATTCGAAAGGTGCACCCTTAGATTGGCCGACCCCAAAAAGCCCTACCTTACAAGCAAATATCATGTCTCTATGTTGTATACAGCTGGAGATATGCTAGTTTAAGTATTTGAAAACAATGGCGGCCGTCCGCCATCTAGTTCGAGGTCATCGAAGGTCATCAACTTTGGCGCCAATCGAAAGCCCATATGCAACTTCCTATGAGTCATTAATAGTAACTTTGCATAAGTCTCCTACCATTTTCGAGATACTGACACATAAAGCTAGAAAATAGCTTGTTTTCCCCACCCCACCCTTGTTTGATGCCCCCGCACAGGGGGAACCCTTCAGAATTTCTGGATGAAACGTATCCTGCAAAAACTAGAGGGATGGGGCTACTCTATGGTGAAAAATGCATGAGACTAACTTCAACCGTTTTTGACTGATCCACCCGTGTGACAGACGGACAGACGGATGAGTGATGGCATATACGCGCTACAGTATATATGCTGTAGCGCATAAAAATGGGTCTAATGTCGTTTTGCCTACAAAGGTGCAGATCAATAGAATGCTGCTCAGAACCTTTGTACGGTCCTTGCACAATGCGAACTGTCTGGCCAATGAGGCCAGTGTTGCGACGGTCTTCGCCACGACCACGCCCCCTCCCGGCTCCAGCCACACCTCCTCCACTGCTTGGGTGAGCTGGACTGGATAGACGTGGAGACATCGGCACATATGGAGCCGTCATTGGTCCAGCACTCGTCTACAGCACACATCGACGACTCAGCATGAATGTGCTGCAACGGCTATGATATAACATTTGACTGCAGCAAATGACAGCTTACAGTAGACTTCAGTCATGCTGACAGTCCAATTATGTCAGTTTCACTGGTGTGGCCATAAGTTTTCTACGTATATACCCAAAGAACGGTTGTATGGCCAACCACAAGATGCCAAAGACATGCTGGAGGTCAGCACAAGAGATATAATGATCAGCGATGTGTCAACTTCAAGGCTTGCAATATCAATCATACAAGTAGGTCCACATGCAGTAGGAAGTGCAACAGTCCAGCGAAACACTATAGCCAAGTCACGCCAAGCAGCAAGAAAAGCTCATTCTGCTTCCATCTGTGGACATGCCTGCCAATCCCAAATTGATTTAAGTCACCAGTGAACCCATTGTTGAGATTCATTGCATTAGCGACTCAGTCATACAATGGTCTTCCGTACTAGTTATGGACTTAGCATACATAACAGGTAACAAATAAGGTGAAAATCATTATTGTGTAGCAGTCTGATTATAATAGTATTCAGCACAGTCCATTTTTGCATAACTACATGTACTTTCTATAATTAAACAACATCCATCAGAATCAATTAGCCAAGTCATGCTCTGCAGAGGAGCAACAAATTACTAAAAAATATCCATTGCTGCAAAATATAAACTAACATGTCTTACAAAAATATTTACTAAAACCGGTGTAAAACGACTGAATTTTGTTGGATACTGACTTTACTTCCACCAGCCAACACCAGATGGCGTGTTCGGCAGACAAAAATTCCACCATTCTCAGTCATCATTCTTGAGTGAATGAATGCGAAATGCCGATACAAGTGCTTGATCACACCTTGACGGCCCTAGCAACAAATTTACACACAAGATTACAAAAATGTAATAGTTAAGTTTCAGAATATTAACCATTAAAAATAGTTAATCATCAATCATGTTATCCTTGTAATCAGTAACTACTTCAATAACCATTTACAATTATTGATTGTAAGTTCGAAACATTACGAAAATTAGTAATGTACTAAGTAAACAGTCTGCCTATAATGTCATCCTAAAATTAGCAAAACTGTTCACTTAAAACGATTCACTATAGCAAATAAAGTTTCAGTTCATATGCTGACAACCATATTAGTTCATTAAATAAGTAAATTTTAACTTTTAAGAGATATCAACCGTTAAAAGTAATTATAATCATCAAAATTTTTTTAGCCATTAATAATGCGATTAATCGTTAAAATGAGAATGCCTAACTAACAAATAATACTGCACGAGATAGCATAATCACACTCTCCACTCACCTACAAAGTGACAGTTAACTACAAAAAAGGTTAGTGAAAAAATATCATCAGCAGATCACAATGATTACATACTTAACTGTTACATAACGGCAAAAACAAAGTGAGTGAATGAATCCTTGAGAACACAAACTAACCGAGTGTGGACCATCGACGACTTTTACAACATCCTTGACCTGGATTTGATTGTTGTCGGAGTCTAGAGCCATTGCTCGCAAAGAATCTTTCTTCTTTGTTACCGAGGTCTGCTTGACTGACACCAGCTGACAGACAGACACAATATCAGTGATCAGCGATCAGCACTTATCCCAAATGACAAAACTACAAACACCACAATACACTCATCTTATTGAGACGTTTCAAGGTCTAGTGGGAGAGTATCGGACTTGTAACTTTCAGTTGAGGGTGTGAATCTCGTCCAGGCCATCTGCAAGCAACCTTGAGCAAACTGCTAACCTGAGTACTGTGTGCTCAGGCCAACTCAGCCTCCTACCCTCAGCAGGACGGGAAATGAGTAGTAGCTCACGGGTTACGGGATGAAGGCCTCGTGCGCTGATTGGGGCAGTGGTATGTCTGTGTGCTGCACCGCGGGTACAACTGTTCGCCATCGCGGGCAATGGATGGCCGTATAATGCGCCACGGTATCATCAGCTCATGCCAATCAGCTGTCACTTCCGAGATAGTAAAGCGCTGCTGTTCGAGTCTCGTAAGCAGTGCTATAACAAGTACCCAGACCTTTGCCTTTTTACCTTTGGGGACAACGCAAATGGTAAAACAAAAACACTTTACTAAAACAAGGTAAAACAATCATCTGCTCAGCTGCATTTACAGGATAGCCAGAAATTATGTTCAGCGGTTCAAACTAATCCATGCCGGGCTGATACAGCAAATCACAAATGTCCAAGATACATGGACAAAAATACGATTTGGTAGAGAAAAAAGTACTCTTTAAACAGACAATACGAGTCGTCCTTGCAACTACTGCTGTGCGAATAGTTTTTCATTTCGAATCGAATCGAATAGATGAGCAATTATTTGAAATTTCGAATCGAATAGTTATCGTTGGTCTTAAAAGTCACCAGTAGTGAGTACTTGTTAAATAAATTCAACTGTTCTCATAGCACCACACTATTGTGGTTTCTGTTGTAGGAGTTTCAGTACTTGGTGGGCCATAATAATGGGCCAATATAAAGACTTCAAGGAGATACGAGACCTGGACCATTGTTAACAACAGATTTTATAGGTTGCTAGGCATGGTTGCTAAGGTAAAATTTCGGCGTCATTCTGTTAAATAAGTAAGAAATCATTGACGATTTTCGAAAATTTGAAAACTTCGAATAATTGTGCTTGTTTCGAATCGAATACTGAAGTAACTATTCGATTCGAAATGTCGAATATTCGCACAGCACTACTTGCAACAGCAACAGTCACAACTAGGCTTGTAGCAGATTTCGGCTCCGGCAAAACAAGTCCGACTCCAGCCAAATTTCTAGCTAGCTTTGTCGGATTTGATGGACGCCAGTGCAGCTGCACTGCAATATATTAAGTTAATTATGGACAAGACTAACGCAGCTGACCTGTCAAGTGATGTATTTAAATTTTAATTGGACGATAAAAATACAAAATTCATTGCCATTCCGTGTATTTCGTGCAAACAGTGACATAACAAAGGAAGCACTGAACTGTAATGCCTCTTTATAGTAGCTGACAGCACTGTTGATGCCATTAGTTTCATAAGGCATGTTGTTCTGTGATCCCAAAATTAGTTCTCCTCAAATCTGACTTCGGCTCTGGCCGGATATGAAATAGTCAAATCTGGTACAACATAAAACATACCTTGCCAAGCATGTTTAGTATCTGAAAACTTTCACGCTCCAGACGCACAATGACTCCCACTGACTGAGCACTGCATCAACACAATACATCAGTTCATTTTACTGGCTTTACCAATTCAGTAACAACTCATTAACAAGGATAGAGAAAAACAAGAAGAAAATACATTAAAAGGAGTTTTAAAAAATACAAAAATAACAAACAAACAACAAACTCAAAGGAATGAATCATTCACCGTCCTAAAAATATCAGTTTGGTTACTGTCTAAAAATATTCTACCAATGCAGCTTTCATACCTCAAGTTAGACTTATAAAAACTTTATCAACTATCTCCTTCTGTGTTATCTGTGTTGTCTGCTTTTATTTTTGCCTTCACAAGCAACTTCAGAAATCAAACATTGTATCATTTCACTCAGAACAACAGTGAATGACTATGGGTATGTTAATTTATACAGTGCCAAGAGAAACCCAATGTTATCTAATGTGCTCAGAAAGCATCGAGAAACTGCATACTTAGTACAGGACTCCACTATTTCACATCCGGACCAGCTTCATTGGCTTTAGCTGTAATTAACTGAATGCACTCAGCTACAGTGGCATCTGGGAAAATCTGGTAAATCCGGCTAGAAATTTGGCTGGAGCTGGATTTCCTTGGAAGGGCCTAATATTTAGTTGTCACAGACTATTGTAATGTACCTTACGTATTGCAAGCACCTTACGATTGGACTGAGCAGGGTTTAACGTCTCCACCATTCCACCAACACAGTATAGGTTATACGGGAAACACGTTTACAGGTCAAAAACCCAACCAACAGCATCAAAGTACTGAAGGAAAATAGTTGGCCAGCCACAGTATGGAAGAGGCTCAAAACCCACCAGGCGCTTCCCACCGTGTTACAAGTGAACCTCTAAAAAAGAAAAACCCTATCACAGTGGGTCGAGCCCAGCGAGACAAAGCCCCACACAGCAGGCTGCAGCACCTTACGAAATTATCTTACTTACTTACTAACTAATAAGCCGACAGACACAAACAACAAGCAGCGGTGTCTTGCTCACAACATATGGACCAATATCAGTAGAATATGTACATCACATCACAGACTATTGTAATGCCTCCTGGTCTGGTTTTGTGTATAGGGGGCACTAAATACCCTCATTGTAATTATAATTGTCAGGCGACTGTGTCGACAGACACTGTAGCAGTGGCAGATGAATCAGCAGAGCACTAGACCACACACACACACACAGAATCATGATAGCCAACAACTGTTCATGTGCATGGTACATGCAGACTGCAACTGACAGAGTAGTGCAGCTGTCATCTCCTGGCCAGCATTGAAACACAAACAGTTCAATATATGTTCAATATGTCTATGATGTAAATACAGGTTGACGAAGAAATACTCCAAGTATCAGCTAGTAAATGAAACAGCATCCAAGATCCACACACACAAACAGTCATACTCACTCAAGCTGGACAAGATCACCAAATGAGAACTGGCCGAGTGAGTCAACACCGGTAGCCATGTCAGTACACAGTTGAAGATCTTTGGGCAGAACTTTGAGCTTGACAAACAACACAAGACAACATCATCAGTTCAACATTAGCTACGAACAGTTTAAGTGACTGCTTAAGATTGTTTTGTTCGGTCTATGAGATTGCGGCGCTTTGTGACTAGCGTAAAATTGCACCTTACTTACTTACTTACTAACACAATAAGCCGACAGACACAAAAAACAAGCAGTGTCTTGCTCACGACATATGGACCAATATCTGTAGAATATGTACATCACATCACAGACATATGAAGCAGATGCAGCTTGGAATCAAAACAGCATTAGCAGCAGCAGCATCAACTTTTCACTCATCTTATAAAACTGTCTTAATTTAACTAATAGCTAACTATTTCAGGTTTCTGTTTAACCAGTCACTCCAGAGGAGAAGCACAGGGATTGCTGGTGCAAGACTTATTACTCATGGACAATCCAACCATTATTATACAAATACAATTATTAATATTGCAAAACGGTAAAGTATGAATAAACTGCTTTTAATTATGAAAGAATTCTAAATGCTTTACATGGCAGTAACACTTCACTGCTTATCCTCAAATCATTGGGTGACAGAAGGACATCCACCCAGCCTGTAAGAAGTCTGCTATAACAATCCCCAAAACTTTGCTTTAGGGGACGAGCGAAACCTGAATTAACTCTGGAAAACTGACAAATTAAGCAACAAATCAAAATTACTAGCAGTAGTTACACAGCCATTACAATGAAGCTAACGATATAAAGACAAGGAGAAATCTACCTCATGCATGGTTAGATCAGAGAAGAGAACAACAATGTTGTCCTCAACACGGACTATCAGTCCCGTGTCATTCTCATAGCGCCCAGCAATTACTTTCACATGGTCTCCCATCTTGAAAAACTTCTTCAGCTCATGAGCGGGAAATTCCAGCGGATCCTAATATTCACACATCATCAGATACAGTGTGTGACAATTACTAACAGTCAACAAGCTATTTACTCTACAAAAAATGTAAAAGTAAAATGACAAAGTTTTTAAGAATATTCAGATTTCTAAACTTTTATTTAAACACTCTGAATTAAGTTGCAGTATCAACAGTACAATATGGTACTGAGACGCTGGTAAGTAAACAGACACATCATGCAGTCCATGTACCAATGTCGGCTTGTAGCGTTTGCTGGTATCTGGCAGAAGGTCGAAGAATGGGCCACTATGGCTTGGAAAGAAGCTACATGTATACCTTACCTAACTACATTACATAGATACTGTTAGTTAATTACTCACTAAGATACATCAGCAACAGCTCAAACTGACGACATCACACAAATTAGTACAACCCACACACCCTCACACATCCAAACATGTGGTAAAATGTTTAATTCAGGTTCATTTCACTTAATTTATTTTTTAGACAAACTGGTAATTAACGGACCTAGCAAGACTCAAAACAGTGCTATCATACTAGTAACACTGGACTGAATGTGACTTCAACGAGGAACTTGTAATTAACCTTAAGATCCTCGTGCTTTGGCAACATGGTTATCTTGTTGCCATCAATGCGGATAACTCGGCCTTGAAGATGAATCAACTCTCCTTCACAGACTTCAATCATGTCACCAGTGGCAAAGTTGTGAGTTACTTCCGACTGTGACTTTGTTGCCACTGTCAAACACATAACGGCAATTGTGACAAACAGTATACATCACACACTATGCTTCCAAATAACAGCGGAAGTAATATTTAAAATTAAATATTACAGAGAATGAAGACGACAGTTGTTGGAAAATACATAATAAGAACTTTTAACAAACTGCTAAACAAATAGCACGGCAGAAATCTTCAAAAAAACACAGCCAGTAAACTGACTGACACATGCTATAGCACTACTTACATGACGAGACTATAACAGCAAAGTGTTACAATCTAGAAAGTGACAGCTAATCGGCAACAGCTAACAGTGCTGAACCAGTCAGCCAGTGTTCAATGTTCATGCTAGCAAACAGTTTGATCTGTGGTGCAGCAGCACTAGCTGTGCCGCTAATTTATAAAGAATTGAACAAATTTTCCTAATAAGTAAGTTATTCCAACATCAGCATTCAGCACAACTTTGGATTTCCTAGGTTTTCTTTAATAAGAAATTAAGTTGATTTATGAGAGCTGATCTAACACTTTCTAACCTAAGTTTCTAAAACTGACAGCCAATCATGGCCCAGAGTACAGCAGTGACCAATGACAATGCACTATTTGCTTTAGACTGCTTCATTGTCACAGTACTTTGGTGCATCACCATTTTGCTCTCATGCCATTGCCATGGACTGCCAATGTATACACTATATTAAGTGATTTTGCTGACTAAATTTGCCAAAAATGAAATTTATATTTATTTTGACACTATATCGAAATGATATAGATATGAAAAATCCAGCAACGAAAAAAATGCATGCATGTTCAATATTTTCATAAGTCACTTAATATGCTTCCTAAGTATTTTGTCAGTCATTTAAGTCATGTGTAAGTTTATCGTAAGTATTTCCTAAGTTATTCTCAGGATTTGTTGGCATAGGCGTGTCACCTGCTCTGGAGTTTCTGCACTCTCTCAATATCAGCACCATGGAATTACTAAGTAAGTGTTGAATGTCGACAGCATGAGATACTGACTGGCTAATATTCAAGAACACAGTGACAACACACAAAGCAATGGCAATGCTGGCAGTAATGCACAGACATACATTCAACATTGATGTTGTCAGGCTGGTCTTCAAACTTCTCCAGTTCAGTCAATGTTGGCTTTATACCATCCGCAATCTACGATGCACACACACCAAAACCTTCAAAGTCATGCAGCCACCATTATACTGCAAACTGCAAGTATATACCTATATATACAACCTATGTATGAATGAAATAATGCAATTGTAATCATTTAAATGCTGTTACTGTACAGAAAGACTGAGACATAAGTCAAGCACCTCTCAAACAGTTCAAAGCACAAAATAGGTTAAAATCAATGAAAAATGAAAAAAAGCATTTGTATGGCATCACCTCCCCCAGATGCACACAACTCAGCCTGCCTACCGCACTCCCGCCCGCCCGTTATTGCAGCAGGTGGTCAGATGCAAACTAACAAATGAACATACGAACAAATGAATAAACCATCAACGTAGATACGTTGACATAACCTACTTCTGACCATTAATTAACCAACTAACCTACTACCTAACAAACCGGCAACAAACATCATGGATCACAAAGAAGATAACAAAGAACTTAAGAAGTCTCCTATGAGAACTACAATACAGCTGGACGACAGATTTACTTACAATCGCTGACATTACAAAGCTTTTGTACAGAAATCCACGACGGTCGTAGCGATTTCCCTCAAACAGAAGAAAATCACCGTCCTGTGTCACTTCCCCACCGACGGCCCTGTACACACACCGTAGAACTATCAACGACCACACAAATGTCTCTAAAAATAATGACACATTTTGTGAAAGAACTACATAACAAAAGATATAATGGGGATAACACAAAAATGCAACCTCAACAACAAAAGCGTAAACAATTTCTGCAAGACGGCGGTAGCAGGTGCATTAATATCCCACTGACAAAGTGAAAATATACTGCATCGTCACATAATCATCGCAGTGACAGTGTACTGACCACTTATCACCACGTCACTGACATGCCCATCACCACAAATATAAACTGTATCAGTAGCTTCATTGGTGTCTGAACCTCAAAGTGATCATTTTGTCCTGGACTTCGACACTGCATAAAGCTCGGTATATGTTTCATTTGGTGACGTAAAAGTACAGGTTTGTTTTTACGCCAACAGTTACCGGTAGTGAACATTAGTGAATAAATGTGGTTTACAGATTAAGCGGCTTCATAACCTTGAAGTTTTGACCTGAAACAGCATAAGGAACTGTGCGGAAAGTGGAAACCCTTTTAAGCCTACATCTAAACTTGCTATAATTTTCTGTTGTTAGTTACAATGCTGTATGTAACCTGTATGTAGGAATGTATTACATGACCTCATCAATGAACTTTAAACTGTGAGTAGTCAATCACTCAGTTCTGTACAGAGACACACAGAAACAATTAACAAAGAGAGATTCAACGAAACAGTTACTTACTTAATGCTGTCAACATCAAACAGCTTTTGTGCAGGACGCCGGAACTTTTTCCTCTTCTCTGCATCCTGAAGCACCACAACATTGCAACAACTGCATCAGTACACTCGTGTTCACCTATGCCAGCTAGTACACTACATCAGTCCAGTAGTTGAACCACTTTCCATCTCGCTGCATAACAAAGTAACCAAGTCAAAAAACTCTAAAATGAAGAGTTAACAGAAGAACTGAACGCCATTGAAAAAACTTACGTTCTGCATTGACTTGAGGGCTCCTCTGTGACGCGTGTAGTCAATACGAGGTAACAGCTTCAGGTGAACAACATTCTGTGATGGCTCCACATAATCCACCTGCACGTTGTAACCACAGTTTACAGAAATATCACAAACAGTACACACTCACTCCACACAGTCCAGCTTCTAATAATAATAATAATAACAAAACAATGATTTGTAAGGCGCCGTAACATATCGGTAGACATTAACAAGAAAGCCCAGCTGACGCAAGGGGTCGTCATTCCAAGATGGCCGTCAGTCACCATCTTGGATTTTATCGAACCGCAAATAGCGCCATTCGATCCGCCGACCCTGAAAACCCTAGCCTAGAACGAAATACTGAGTGGATCGAATGCACTGTTTGTGAGATATTTGCCTTTAAACTATACTGTGACCTTGAAACTGGGGTTCAGGGTCACTCAAGGTCATCGAAAGTGGCACTATTCGATAGAGCACATACGACTTTATATTCG
>Ga0209364_1000354_pt1 | contig 10616 bp, 8 predicted proteins | sample WorMetHERISLAND2_3_FD_187387 | JGI IMG/M metagenome (GOLD analysis project Ga0209364, IMG submission 187387) | Marine gutless worms symbiont microbial communities from Max Planck institute for Marine Microbiology, Germany - Olavius albidus HERON... | ecosystem: Host-associated > Annelida >... | reverse complement strand
TTAACTGTCATAACCAGCACCTGATCGACTATGTCCAACAGTTCCTCAATTACCGATACAGGTGTCGATGGTACAATCGCTATTCCCGATTTGATTCCCATTTTATTTATCTGTCTTATCAGTCTATGAGAATGAATCTCCGCTTCAACATGAAATGTGAAACGATCTACCCCGGCCTTCACAAAGGCTTCAAGATGGCTGCTTGGATTCACCGTCATAAGGTGCACATCCAGAATTAATTCGGTGAGCTTGCGGATTGATTGAATCATCTGTGCCCCAAAGGTTATGGGGGGCACAAAAACTCCATCCATCACATCAAGATGTATCCAGTCTCCGCCAGCCTGTTCGATTAGGCCGATGGCATTGCCGATGTTTCCGAAATCTGCGGCTAGTATTGAGGGCGCGATTATCCTTCCCCTGCCAATCATTGGGTTGATTATAGTCCACCAGGTGATGATTTTCAAGTTATTGATATTGTTGACCTCAGGAGTGTTATTCGAGTACACTCCCTAAAAGGCCCCCCAATTACAATGCTGGTAGGTAAAAATGACAACTTTGATATTGATGCCTTGGTAGCCAGGAGCTACCGGCTTTTTGAGGCAGGGGATTTTGTCGGGGCTCGCAAACTCCTGAATAATGCCTATTCGCTGGATTATGAAAATCTGGAAGTAAAAACAGCGCTGAGGGCCTGCGGCTATTGGAAGCAAAGGCAGCAAAACCTGGAAACAATACAGGACGATGGACTTAGGGGGGATTATCTCTATCGCCAATGGAGACACTATATCAGTAAATACCAGACCGATTTTGAGCACCCTCTGGATCTGGGCTCGGGCTGCATAAAGAAATGGGTTCACAGTAAGGCATTAAACTATTACAAGAAGCAGGCTCTGGAAACCTCTGATATTGAGGCATTTCTCCAAGTCGGCCGCTGCCAGAAAATGCTCGGAAACTATGAGGAGTGTATCACGACGCTGCGGAGAGCTGTTGGATTGTCCGGTGGCAGCAATTCACGCCTGTTGGCAGAACTGGCCGATGCCTACGCACTTATAGGCGAATCTCAGTCGGCGAAGGTTTTAATGCGTGAAGCATTGTTTCTTGATGCAAGTGTGATTGAGTTAAATGAAATCATCTCCCCGCTCTTTCTGCGCTTAATAGACAGAGTAGACAGGAGAGTTGAAAGTGAGGGTTTGGATTTCTCAGAATGGCTTCCGGTCTACGGATCTATATGGGGTATCCTGGACGTGAAGCGGGAGCTCAATGCGGTTGAATATGGCAGATTGAAGCAATCGATTTATGCACTCAAAAGTGAAATCGCCATCAGTAATGAAAAAAAGACAAGCTTGGAGCCTAAGTTGATTAATCATCTTCTGCGATTAATTGATCATTACCAGATATCCGGCACAAACCGTGAGACAATTGACGAGGTTCTGATGAATATCAAGCTCCTGTCTCCAGTTATATACAGGGATTACTTTGAACGCGGTTAGCATTACATAAATCTAGGAGGCATTATGTCCAAAAGAATTATCAAAAAAGTTAGTGAAATGCTTAATGAAGAGAAATGGACCCGAACCTCTATCAACGATTTCACGATTTTGGATTTGCAAAAGCTTAACGATACTGTTGAGTCCGTGCTTTCAAAGGGTGTTCAGGACGAAGTTGGATTGCTCTGCGAGACACATCTGGAGCACAATAAAAATGGCATTGTAGCTCTCTATCTCTCCGGTGTGCTTTCACTGAATAAGCAGCAGGTTGACGATACTCGTCTTCTGAATCTTGTCAACATCTTTATGGAGAATTACAAGTGGGGCATAGTTGAGTATCTGTGTCATCGAATTCTTGAATTTGGGGAAAGCAAAACCGCGCTCAGACATCTAGCTAACACGCTTGAGCACCTTAAGCAACCCGAAAAAATGTATGAGGTTTGGGAGCGGATAATAAAAATTGACTATTCCGAAACCGATATGGTGAGACGACTTGCCGAAAACAGGGAAAAAAACGGAGAAACGGATGAGGCCATACTCTATTACCGCAAGGCCATTCATCGATATGTGAATAAGAACCAATTCAACCAGGTGCACGATATCTGGCAAAGACTTGTTGAAAACTGCGTGGATGACTACGAATTCTTTTTTCTGATAGAGAAGAAGGTTACAAAATCCTTTGGTTCGGGGAAGGCGGTGATTTTGCTGGAAAATCTGTATCCTGCCATTAAGGACCGCGAGGAATGGCCTATTGCGATCGAAGTGCTCAAAAGAATTCTGAACTATGACAGCAGAAATAGCTGGGCGAGAGGGGAGATAATTCATTGTTACAAGGCCCGATATGCTGAACACAGCCAAATAGACGAATATATACGCCTTTCCAACCTCAATCAAAGCTGGAGAAACGCAATAGAGGCAATTACCGATTTTGAGAAACACATATCATTTGATGCCGGGAATTTCGTTTTTCACAACACATGGGGAGTTGGAATTATCATGGATATTAAGGGCGACACAGTTAAGATTGACTTCGCCAGAAAAAGGGCTCACTCCATGTCGCTAAAAATGGCCATTGGCGCTCTCCAAAGCCTTCCAAAAGATCATATCTGGGTTTTGAAGAGTATTCATCCCAAGAATCAACTTGGAGCTAAGATTAAGCATGATATCCCCTGGGCTCTTAAAACAATAATCCGCAGTTTCGACAACGTTGCCGATATCAAAAAAATCAAAGCGGAACTCGTTCCGAGTATACTGAGCCCGGGGGAGTGGTCGACATGGAGCACCGAGGCTCGGAAAATTCTCAAAACCAATTCGATCTTCGGCAACGCCCCGGACAAGCTAAACCAGTTTGTTGTCAGAGACAAACCGATGAGTTTCGAAGAAAAGATATTCAACCAATTCAAAGCCGAGAAAAACTTCTTCAACAAGATACAGGCTGTCCGTGATTTTCTGGTTCACGGTGATCCAGCCTCCGAATTTTTTGCTGAAATGTTTAGCTATTTCACCGCATTTCTAAAACTGGACAGCGTCAGTACTCAAGTGGTAGCCAGCTATTTATTTGTTTCGCGAATGAGCAAGGTTTATCCCTTCCTGGTTCCTGAACTCGAATGGGGATTCAGTGAACTGTGGAAGGATATCGAAGAGCCGGTAGAGCTTTTTACCCAGCTAGATGACATCGAAATTCGAAAAGACTTCCTTATCTCAGTGCGCAGAGAAGTAGATGATTGGCATAGAATATACCTCATGCTCTTCCCGATTCAGCTTTCCAGTTCGATGCTGGATGAGCTCATCAGTGCCGGTTTCAGGAATGCGGTGCTTGAGAAGCTGGAACAGATGGTAGAGCGTTACCGGGAACATCGAGATGGTTTGATTTGGATAGCGCGCCATGTAACAGAAACCGATTGGTCCGTTGAACTGGGAATCAACGTTGAAAGAATACTGATAAACATGATTCGATTACTCCACCTGACTTACAGCGATATAGATGGCAAGCGTGATGTGAGTTACAATAGAAAGCTAAGTCGTCGAATTCATAACTATCTGTTCAAAGAAAAAAAGCTGGAGGAATTCCTGCTAACTGGCAGCATGGATTCAGCCGCGAGAATATTCACCTTGCTTGAGGATATCGAGCAACTCAATCCGACACTGAAAAGGGATCTCAAAGGAATTGTCCAGGAAGCGTTTCCCGGTATTCGCTTCTATAGCGATAGGAAAAGAGTGGGCGAACAGACCCTCTCTTCAGCCAGCCGCTACTTTTTCGCACTTCAGAGCAGCTTGAATCGAAAGCAAAAGGAGCTTAGATACATTGTCGAAGTTGAAATTCCCAAGAATTCAAAGGAAATAGGCGCCGCCATTGAATTGGGCGATCTCAGCGAAAACGCTGAGTACAAAACCAGCAAGGAGCGGCAGGAGAATTTGCAGATTCAGGTGGGAAGAATAAAGGATGAATTGGATCGAGTTCGTCTTTTCACGGAGGACGACCGAGAACGTGACAAGGTTGGCTTCGGCACCATTGTTACACTTGAAGACTTACTGGGCAAGAAGGAGGAGGTGTACACCATACTTGGCCCATGGGAATCAAACCCATCAGAGGGAATTATATCCTATCTTTCGCCATTTGGAAGCGCCTTTGTAGGGCAATCGGTGGGCAGCACTTCGGAATTTACAATAAACGATAGAAACTACAAATTCACTGTAAAAAACGTCCGGACGGCAAACTTGGACTAGTATCTTAGACGTGGTTTTCTGCATCGACTCCCTCAAAGGGCAGGCCGGTTAATGGTGGGTCTCATAATCGATAGGGTTGGGTCTTGCTTATTCGAAAAGGAAGATGAAATTCCGGATATTATGAGTTATCTCTGTCTTCAAACCGGGGATTGACCGTCAAGCATTTTGCTTAAGGAGACAATAGGCTCATGGCATCGATTTCCCTGAGGCGTTGGCTGCCTAGAGGCGACAGTTTGCCGGAATCTTCGGCCATAAGAGTCATTTCCGCAGCGGCCTCAAGAATCTCGATTCTGTCAAAGGCTTCTAACAGTGACTTTCCGATTGTCAGAACACCGTGATTTTCCAACAGTGCCGCATGGGCGCCTCCGGCGAGTGCGGATTCCAGTTTTTTTCCGAGTTCAGGAGTACCCATAAGGGCATACGGGGCGAAGGCCGGCTCCCCGAGAACGAAACGTGCCTCGGCAAGCAGATCAGTGCGAATCCTGCACGGCCGCGTTGCGGTAAGAAAACTCGCGTGCTTGGGATGGGCATGAATGATAGCATTGACATCCCTCCTGCATTCGAGTATTCTCCGGTGCATATTTGCCTCGATACTCGGTTTCAGTCCCAGGGATAGGTTCTCCCCCGACAGTGTCATCACCGCTATCTGACGATAGTTTATCATTCCCTTGTCCAATGCCGAAGGCGTAATCAGAAATCGATCATCACTTAGCCGAAAGCTTACATTCCCCCCGGAGCAGGTTGTGAGTCCCCGTTGGTAAAGACGGCGCATAATAGCAGCAACCAGCCTTCTTTCTCTTTGATACTCCACTTCGGTTATTATATCGAGAAACGCAGATAATCACAAAGTCTGTAACTAAAAATAAACAGGGCTGGCCGCCTTTCTTCTTAAGCTCACAGGACCTGGCGCGTTAAAGGTCCTATTAGACCCCTGTGTAAATACCCCGCTATCCACCACTCGCCAATCAAACAAGGATCATGGTAGTTTAAGAATTGCGCATGAGATATGATAGCACTGAATTGTTGTTTTCAGGAGACTGGTCTTGGCGAAGATAGTTCTGGAAACCCTTGGAATCTCGAAGAGTTTCGGCAATATTCAAGCCAATCAAGATGTTACCATCAAGCTCTATGAGGGGGAAATCATTTCCATTCTGGGGGAAAACGGAGCGGGTAAATCTACCCTGATGAATATACTCTACGGCCTCTACCAACCGGACGATGGTTGTATCTTGTTAAACGGTAAGGAATTTAGAGCCTCGTCTCCCAGGGACGCAATTACCAAAGGACTGGGTATGGTGCATCAGCACTTCATGCTTGTCGAAACGCTGAGCGTAACCCAGAACATAATCCTCGGCGAGGAACCTCTAGGGCGGCTTGGAATCAATTATCGGAAGGCTCGGGAGGATGTTGTCAATTTATCCGAACGCTATCATCTGGAAATTGATCCGGACGAGCTTATCGCCAATCTTGCTGTCGGTTTGCAGCAGCGTGTTGAAATACTGAAGGCTCTGTATCGAAAGGCGCGAATCCTGATTCTTGATGAGCCTACTTCTGTACTCACCCCCCAGGAGATTGACAATTTCTTCTTTGTGGTCAAAAACCTCAGGGAGCGTGGAGTTTCGGTGATCATCATCACCCACAAATTGGAAGAAATTCGAACCATCTCTGAACGAGTCTATATCCTGAGAAAGGGCCGGATTACCGGTGAATTTGCCACTCAAGATGTCAGCACCGTCGAGCTGGCAAGACATATGGTTGGCCGGGAAGTATTGCTCCAGGTGGATCGGCCCGATCATGAGGCATTAGACGAAGTCTGCTTTCGAATTGATAATCTGGAAGTAATGAACAACCGAGGGATATCCGCTGTTGATGGATTGTCTCTCTATGTTCGCTCCGGTGAGATTGTTGGAATCGCCGGTGTGGACGGAAATGGACAGGAAGAACTCTCTGAAGGGGTTATTGGCACTCGCCGAATCCAAGCTGGTGCAATCTTTTTGAAAAGTCGATCTATAAACCGCTGGAGTGTGGAGAAGCGTATCGAAAATGGTATCGGATATGTCCCGGCCGACCGCCAGAGAGACGGCCTGATCCTACCCTTTTCAATCACGGAAAACATACTTTTGGGCAATCAAATTCTGCGGCCTATGGTTAGATATGGCCATATCAACCGGCCGGTGGCACGAAGTAAGGCCGTAGAACTCATCAATGATTTTAATATCGCCGCCAGCAGTCCCGACATGGCGGTGAATCATCTTAGCGGCGGTAATCAGCAGAAGGTGATTCTGGCGCGGGAATTCGATCGTAAGCCGCATTTCCTCCTGGTATCTCAGCCTACTAGAGGACTTGATGTCGGCGCGATTGAATACATCCACAGTCAGCTCATCGCCATGCGGAACAGGAACGTGGGAATTCTTCTTATTTCTATGGAATTGGAAGAGATATTCGGCCTGGCTGATCGAATTCTTGTTATCTTCAAGGGCCGTATCGTCAAGGAATTCAATCGGGATGATGCCACTCTGAAAGATGTCGGGTTTTACATCAGCGGTGGAGCACAGAGAATCAATGCCTAAGGTATCGAAATTATCTCTCGTAATCCGGATTTGGACAGTGCTCTTTGTCATAGTTGGAGCGATTCTTTTCCTCGGAAGTCGGCATATCGGGCTTGCTTTTCTAGGGGCGGCCTCTGTCCTCTGGTTGACTGGGAAAACCCTTGAGAATGGGAAGGGATACCCCATTGAACTGCTAAGAAGAAAGTTCAAAACCGCCTTGCTTCCTCTCACAGGAGTTTTTTTGGCCTTTTTCATCGGCATACTCTTCCTGCTGATTACCGGTTACCAACCCCTTGCCTCCCTTGGCGCCATGATATACGGCGGATTGGTAAAAAACTGGCATGTCTCGATTCTCAATGCAGTTCCCCTCATTTTTACAGGCCTTTCCATCACCATTGCCTTCAAGGGCGGCCTTTTTAACATAGGCGCGGAGGGTCAATACTACGTAGGAACTATGGCGGCTACCTGGCTGGGAATTCGATTCAACCTACCCTCCTTGGTTTTTATTCCGCTGATATTTATTATCGGGGGAGCATTCGGAGCCGCCTATAATGCCATCCCGGCAGTGCTGAAAGTCAAGACAGGGGCCCACGAGGTGGTTACAACGATGATGTTTGCCTACATCGCGCGAACTCTCTCCTCCCTGTTTATCAGGTTCAACGGCGGCGATCCAGCCACATCAGCCCATGCCTATATTACCGATCCAATTTCCGAATCAGCATGGCTTGCAACTTTTAAGTCCTTTTTTCCCCAGGTCAATTACCGCCTTCATATCGGAATTCTCATCGCCGTGATTACAGCCCTGGTGCTTCATCATATTCTTAACAGGACACGGCTCGGATTTGAAATTCGAGCCGTCGGGCACAATAGCTCTGCCGCGCGAGCTCAGGGCATCGCGGTGGGGCGCATCATTCTAATTACAATGCTTTTAGCTGGTGCACTGGCCGCATTCGCCGGTGTTACTCAGGTTTTGGGCTTAGACCATAAGATGTTCGAAAATCTCAACGCTGGATACGGTTGGAACGGGATTGCTGTTGCCCTCCTGGCCGGAAACTCGCCGATCGGTGTTGTGTTCTGCGCGTTGCTTTGGGGGGCCCTTGATTCCGGTGGGCAATACATGTCTCGAACCCTCCAAACACCGACGTCCATTGTTGAGATTATCAAGGGATTGATTCTCTTTTTGATACTGGCTCGATATCTGTTCACATATTTTCGGAAAAAGAGATGAACGTTTTTGCTGAGCTCTTTAACGCTGAATTCCTGATTGCATCGATTCGGCTCGCCACGCCGATAATACTGGCTTCCATAGGCGCGATGATTTGTGAGAAGTCCGGAATTGTCAACATAGGTATGGAGGGAATGATGCTGATGGGAGCATTTTTTGCGGCATGGGCAGCCTGGAAATTCGCAAATCCGTGGATTGGCGTGTTGATGGGTATGCTGGCCGGCGGGTTTTTTGGACTATTTCATGGGTGGGCCACTATTTCTCTCCATCTGAATCACATCGTATCCGGCGCCATTATCAATATTCTGGGCTTCGGCATCACTCGCTATCTGCTGGAGTTATTCTTCGGCCGTCCGGGAACATCGGAAATTGTACTTCATTCACTTGCCGAGTATCGCTTTGCCATTCCGCTGCTGAGTCGTATCCCCCTCCTGGGCCCGGTATTTTTTAATCGGACTCCCATTATCTACATGATGTACATAGTGGTAATTCTTTTCATCTGGATTATCAGAAAATCCAGACTTGGATTGCATATCAAGGCGGCCGGTGAGCACCCTATTGCCTTGGAAATCCTGGGAATTTCTGTTAAAAAAACTCAGTATATCGCAGTTATGCTCAGTGGGATTCTATGCGGCCTGGCTGGAGCCTATCTGTCAATTGAAAACGGAAACAATTTCACTGAGGGCATGACGGGGGGGCGGGGATTCATTGCCTTAGGTGCAAACATTGCGGGTGGTTGGACTGTCATCGGAAGCCTGCTAGCCTCGTTCTTCTTTGGCATGGTGGATGCTCTGGCACTGAGAATCCAGGTGCTGAACGTGCTTCGGGTTCCTTCGGAAATATTCCTGATTTTTCCCTATGTTGCCGCCCTCTTGGCCGTGGCCGGGCTGGTTCGCAAATCCCGGGCACCCAAGGCACTTGGTGAGGGTTTTCAAATAGAACGATCCGAGGTATAACGAGAGAAGTTTGCAGTTCTTGCCTGGCAATTTCCAGGGTGAGCAATAAAAAAGGATGGTGAAAAATGAAAAGAGCGGTAGTGATGCTTCTGATCGCGGCTTTTGTGACCACCGTGGCCTATGGGGCGGGGGAATCCGCAGAAGAAGTGAGTCAGAAAAGGATTATCGTCGGAATGGCAACCGATGCCAATGGCCTTGGTGATGGTTCTTTTAATGACGGTGTATACGCTGGATTAAAAAGGGCCGAAGAGGAGGGTTTAATCGAAATCCGCTTGATTGAGCCCAGCTCAATGACCGATTATGTCCCTAATCTTTCCGGTCTTGCGGAGGACGGTGCCGAATTAGTTTTTGCGGTGGGATTTTTGTTCTACGACGCACTTCTTGAGGTTGCGCCAAATTATCCAAATACAATGTTTGCCGGCATCGACTTGTTTTATGATCCGAGTATTGCTCCGCCCAATGTGCTTGGCATCAACTGGAAAGAACATGAGTCCGGATATCTTGCGGGTATCGTTGCCGGTCTGATGACCCGGCAATATGCCGACCGCTCCGACAAACTCAATGACGAAAATGTTATTGGAGCTGTTCTTGGTATGGATATACCGCCGGTAGAACGATATTTTGTCGGTTTTGCCGAGGGCGCCAAATCGGTGAATCCTGAAGTCAAAGTGCTCTCGGTGGTCACCGGAACCTTTACCGACCAGGCCAAGGGAAAGGAGGCAACTATTGCCATGGCTGAGCAGGGAGCTGACATTGTTATTCAATTTGCCGGATTAACCGGCATGGGAATCTTCACGGCAGCTCAGGAGAAGGACATCCTGGTTATGGGCGCGGATGTCGATCAGAACCGTTTTGCTCCGGAATACACACTTACCTCAGCAATGAAGGGAACCACGCAGGCCACCTACCTTACCACGCTTGATTATATCAATGGCAATTTCAAAGGTGGCGAGAATGCCGTTTTCGGAGTCGCCGAGGAAGCTGTTGGGCTCGCACCATTTCACGATTTTGATCCCGTTGTTCCCTCCGATGTGACTGATGCCGTGGAGCGGGCCAAGAGTGACATTCTCTCCGGCAACTTGGTTATTCCACAGAACCGAGCCGATGCTGGCATGTAATTCCTGCGCGGCATGAACGTTGGATTACAACGTCCATTCGGGTAATAACGTTTGATGAATAGGGAGTTGAGGGAAGCCGGCGATATCATTGGAGCCCATGGTGCCTCTCCGGATATTGCGCTGATTCTTGGTTCCGGACTGAATTCGCTGGCTGAAGAACTTGAGGATGCCATTTCCATTCCCTACAAGGATCTGCCTGGCTTCCCGGAAACCTCGGCTCCCGGCCATACCTCTCAAATGCTTATAGGCAATTTGGAAGGCCATCGAGTAATGGCTCTGATGGGCCGTTTCCATTACTTTGAGGGCTACGAGATTGCGCAAATCGCATACCCGATTCGCCTTCTCAAAATTCTTGGCTGCCCGCGATTGCTCTTAACCAATGCGGCTGGAGGAATTAATCGATCGTTCTCCGCCGGGGATTTGATGCTGATTACCGATCATATCAATTTTACCGGACAAAATCCCCTCATAGGAAGAAACGATGAGGGATTCGGGCCGAGATTTCCCGATATGAGTGATTGCTGGTCTAGAGAGCTAAGTCAAACAATCAGAAATGC
>Ga0209364_1000353_pt1 | contig 10620 bp, 12 predicted proteins | sample WorMetHERISLAND2_3_FD_187387 | JGI IMG/M metagenome (GOLD analysis project Ga0209364, IMG submission 187387) | Marine gutless worms symbiont microbial communities from Max Planck institute for Marine Microbiology, Germany - Olavius albidus HERON... | ecosystem: Host-associated > Annelida >... | reverse complement strand
GGGGACGAATCCGGTGGTGTTCGATGCGATCGGACCATTGCGCTGAGCGGAGTTAAGCCCGCGCGTGACTATCCCCTGCCATTACGCCGTATCCGCTACCACGATGTTCAGACCAGCAAGACGTTCAGCTTCTTGACCAACAGCTTCGCCATTCCAGCGCAGACGGTGGCGGATCTCTACCGATACCGCTGGCAAGTTGAATTGTTCTTCAAGTGGATCAAGCAACACCTACGTATTAAATCGTTCTTCGGGACCTCCGAGAACGCAGTCAAAAGCCAGATTTGGATCGCTATCTCGGTTTACACCCTGGTCGCTATCATCAAGAATCGCTTTGACAGCAAATCGGATCTCTACACAATTTTACAGATTCTGGGCCTGACCTTACTCGAAAAGGGTCTAGATAACTTTAGAGAGGATTTTCCCTCAGCAGAGAAAGAGTATTTTATCCTAGAGATTTTCCTCTCGATGATGAAATCTGAATTCACATTCTTTGAGGTGTAGATGAAACGTATGTTTGGGAACGCCCTTGAATTTTGCAAGCCTCTGTTTAGCATATGACCGGAATGATTCAATGCCGTTGATATGGCAATTGCCTCGCGCAAATTCGTTACGGATGGACGCGGAGATGCTTCTGATAACCCATGTCTACCAACCCATAGCCCCTCCAGCCATCCGAGTGGATGATGCTCTCGAGGGCTACTTGGCCCTGAATCACGGCCTGTAGCGGCTTCTTGGAGGCATCCGGGACGATCTCCGTGTAGACCTTTCCCTGCTGTTCCAGGATTCCGAAGACGATTGTTTTACCCCCGCCTCCACGCCCCTTTTTCCCCGAACACGACGGGCGCCAAAAGAGGAGTCATCCCCTTCAACCTCGCCGGAAAAAGGCGATGAGGCGTCACAAAGCTGGGTGATTCTGGCTCGTAGCTTGAAGAACCGTTGATTGATCGTCAGGTGGCTTACATCACTTAGCGTGGCGAGTTTCGAGGCCGGTAAATCGTGCGCAAAATAGCGGATAATCAGTCTGAATTTGGCTTCCGAAAGGCGTGAACGCCTGAAATACCTGTTTTTCCTTGCATAACATAACTTTAGCATGCAGTTGCAGATGCTAAAGTTATCTAGACTCTTACAGATTCTGAGCCTGACCTTAATTTGAAAAAACGCTTCTAGCAGTCCACCCACAAGAAAAATTAGGATGTTAAACTGATTCTGCTGGCGTTGTAGTTAAGCCTTGAGGAATCAGCCCTGAAGAAACGTTATGTGGTGCGATTGAACGGGGTAGAGCGTGAGCAACTGGAAGGGCTGGTGGAGCGAGGGCGAGAGGCCGCCTATCGTCGCCGTCACGCCCAAGTGTTGTTGCGGGCGGACGAAGGCGAACGCGGAAACGGCCTGATCGACCGAGAAGTGGCGGAGCGGGTGGGTTGTAGCCGTCGTACGGTGGAGCAAATTCGCCAACGGTGTGTGTGCGAGGGCTTCCCGGCGGCACTGGAGCGGCGCCAACGTTCGCGGTGGATGGTGAAGGCGAAGCGCGCTTGGTGAGTATCGCCTGTAGCGAACCGCCGGCGGAACATGCCCGGTGGACCTTACGGTTGTTAGGGGGTCGCTTGGTGGAATTGAAGGTGGTGGAATCGATATTCCCCGAGACCATGCGTCAAGTGTTAAAAAAACGCCATCAAACCCTGGCAGAAGCGGATGTGGTGCATCCCCGCGCCTGCGAATGCGGCCTTCGTGTGCCAGATGGAAATGGTATTGGCCGTGTACCGGTGGTGCGTATGGACGAAACCAGCGTGCAATGCGCGCGGAGGGCATGACCCGATACCGGCCAAACCGGGGCAGAAGAGCGAACGCTACGACGTGGAATACGAACGGAATGGCGGATAATCATGCCGCTGAGCAATGGGCGCAAGGCGTTCGGTGGTTGGTGCAAGAAGATTATCCGCAGGCAACCCGTATCACCTTAGTTATGGACAATCTGAACACCCATGGCAGCGCCTCCCTTAAAGCGTTCCCACCGCACGTGGCCCGATCGCTGTTGGACAAATTAGCATGCGTCTACACCCCCAAGCATGGCGGTTGGCTCAACCTGGCCGAATGTGAGTTCAGCGTGTTAGGACGGCAATGCTTGGACCGGCGACTACCAGATCTCGCGACAGTCGCTTCCGAAGTCCAGGCATAGACGGAGACCCGGAACCAATCCAATCAACCCGTCGATTGGCGCTTTACCACGGAAGACGCACCGACCAAGCTTAAACGCCTTTATCCTATATTATCAAGATTGATATGCTGCTAGAATGGAACCCATAAGCGATATTGCCTATACCAACAATCAACGGAATCTATTTGATATTTCCCCGGACAGTGGTGCTGTTAATCCTATTCTATTAGAATATTGCGACGAGCGTTCAGACAAAGAGGTTATCCGAAGCTCACGCGAGAGAGCCGGTCCTGCGCGGTGGCCAGAGAGCGCTCAGATCGAGGCTGATGGCTGCGGATGGCGGGGCGACCACTTGATCGGCACCTGCAAAATGACCGACCTCGACTCAAGTGCCGACGTCGAATCGATATACTTCCAACCCATGTTCAATCGGATCGATCAGCCACGCATACTGCACACCGTAGAAAGCATACAGTGGCATCTTTGTCTTACGATCCTTCCTCTTGGTAGATGGAGATAGGATCTCACAGACCCAATCGGGGCTACCTCGAAGCGGTGGCCTTCCGGCAGATAAGGCATTCGTTTACGCCGCCAACCGGCCAGATCCGGTACGACTACTTCCGTGTTCCGCACAAATGGGTATAAAGTTGCCTGTTCAGGATCTCTCCCCGGTCAAATCCGCGGTGACGAACGTGCTGATTGATGGCGGTTATACCGGGCAGCCCTTTGCTGATGCCGTACACAACCTTTTGGGGGCCACGGTAACCCTGGTGATCGGTGAAGTTATCCACGGGCACTTGGCTGCACAATCCTATAGGTATACCTATAGTTCCCTTAGTTTCCTGATAGTTATCGCCCCCCCCGACCTGTGGAAAAATCCCTGCAACGAGGCCTAACTCCGCGATCCGTGGCACTCCGCACGCTCCCTCTGAGCTGACCTGGAGGGTATGCGCGTGCTCACTCCGTCAATGGCTTCGCCATCCCTGGCTTCGCCGTCCTCCAGTCGCTGCGCTCCTTCCGGTCCCTTCGGGGTGACTTCCGTTCCGCACGCGCGTAAACCTAATAAGTGTCGACTCCGAATAAGTGTCGACTCCGAGGGAATGTCACCGTCTCACCAAGGGAATGCTTCATCTTCAGAGAGAAGGAGGGAAGGCCCAGAGAGGCCCGGAGAGGCCGTTACAGGAGGTAAATGGGTTTTTGCGGCAGGGAGGCAAGTGCCTTAGAGAGGCGCTCAGGGACGATCAGCGAGAGGTTCTAACGTCAATTTCAACCTGCGGACGCAAATCCGAAACCCAGGACCGCGAGCAGGGCGGGAGACGTGAACAGGCCAACAAACGTTAAAACCCAAGCCAACGCATTAGCCCCGATACCGCCCCAATGCGCGTTCTTCTGTTGGATAGACGACAGACGGCAGATCAACCGTGGTTAGCCTGCAATTCTTGATCTGCGCGATGCGGGAGAGGTGGTTATACCGTTGGCGGTAGGCTTCATACTCTTGCGCTTCCGCGTTTTTGAAGTCCATGAAGAACCACGGCACAAGCAAAAACCAGCCAGCAACACCAGGGGCTACATTTTTTACTGTTTTATCTTTCTCGGGTAACAGCCGCTGAATTTCAGCCTGTACATCATCCATCTCAAGCTCAAGCTCTGGGGTCGAGCCCGGCTATCGGTTTGAGCTCGGGCCGCGTGCGGAGCTACACGAGCAGGTTGGGATCGGCGTGCAAACCACATTAAATAGCCTGCGTGACTTTCGTGAATCGGTAGTGCGATAATCCTGGATCTATGAGGTAAAATCCAGGAGCCAGCATGTGAGCAAACTTAGGGATTCGTACTTTCCTCTAATGGAACAGGATTTTCAGGATTAACAAGGGGTCTAGATAACTTTAGCATCTTCAGATGTATGCTAAGGTTATGTTATTCAAGGAAAAAACGGGTATTTCAGGCGTTCACGCCTTTCGGAAGCCAAATTCAGACTGATCATGCGCTATTTTACGCATGATCTACCGGCCTCGAAACTCGCCACGCTGAGTGATGTAAGCCACCTGCACGATCAATCAACGGTTCTTCAAGCTACGAGCCAGAATCGCCCAACTTTGTGACGCCTCATCGCCTTTTTCCGGCGAGGTTGAAGTGGGTGACCGGAGCGTCGCCATTTTTCGCGCAACCCGAAATGGGGTCCGTCCGATTTCGGGTGCAAACAATAGAGCGCCGGCCATTGCCTTCGGCGGCCCGCGTTCGTCCTGCGTCCGTCCCGGCGCGCACTCCGCTCGGCGCTTACGCTCCCTCGCTTCCCTGTGCTCCTCCATCGTCTTTTAGCGCCCGCCGTGTTCGGGGAAAAAAGAGGCGTGGAGCCGGGGGTAAAACAATCGTCTTTGGAATCTTGGAACGGCAGGGAAATATCTACACGGAGATCGTCCTGGACCGCCTCCAAGAAGCCGCTACAGGCCGCGATTCGGGGCCAGGTACCCTCTCGGGCATCATCCACTCGGATGGCTGGAGGGGCTATGGGTTGGTAGACATGGGTTATGAGAGGCATCTCCGCGTCCATCCGTAACGAATTTGCGCGAGGCAATTGCCATATCAACGGCATTGAATCATTCTGGTCATATGCTAAACGGAGGCTTGCGAAATTCAAGGGCGTTCCCAGACATCCGTTTCATCTACACCTCAAAGAATGTGAATTCAGATTTCATCATCGAGAGAAAATCTCTAGGATAAAATACTCTCTCTGCTGAGCGAAAATCCTCTCTAAAGTTATCTAGACCCTATGAAATTCCCCTTGATGCGCAACAATATCCACCGCGAAGATCTGGATGCGGTTATCGAACATCTCAAACAAGATGACCCGATCCTGACCAATGGTGCGAATGTACGGGCCTTCGAGGAGGAGTGGTCTCAGTGGTTGGGTGTTAAATACAGCGTTTTTCTGAACTCCGGCGCATCCTCCAACCTCCTCACCATGGCAGTGCTGAAGATTCGCCACCCGGAGGGTGGCGAGGTGATTGTTCCGCCACTGACCTGGATTTCGAATATCTCGTCGGTGCTCCAGAATGGCTTTACCCCGGTATTCGTCGATATCGATCCGCGCACCTTGGCGATGGATACCCAACAGGTGATCGACAAGCTCACCGACAAGACCCGTGCGGTCTTTCTCACCCATGTCCAGGGATTTAATGGGCTGACGGATGAGCTCATTGATGGGCTGAAGCAGCGCGAGGTTCCGCTGATCGAAGACGTCTGTGAATCCCATGGTGCAACCCATAACGGCCAAAAGGCGGGAACCTTCGGCTGGATCTCCAATTTCTTCTTCTACTATGCTCACCATATGAGCACCATCGAAGGGGGCATGGTCTGCACCGATGGTGAGGCGGTCTATCAGCAGGTGCGTATGCTACGGTCACATGGAATGGTGTGCGAATCCAATAATGCGGATCTTCGCGCCCGCTACCAAACCGAAAACCCGGAGTTCATTTTTGCCTATCCTGCCTACAACATGCGCAATACGGAGATCGGCGGGATCATGGGGAAAAATCAGCTCAAACGGTTGGACGCCAATATTGCGCGACGCACCGAAAACCTTCACCGGTTTCTGAATCAATTGGATCCCAATAAGTACCGTACCAATTTCAAGCTCGAAGGATCGAGCAACTACGCCTTTAACCTGGTGCTGAAAAGGCCGGACGCAGCTTTCGTTCTGCAGTTGATGGACAGGATGCGGGAGAGTGGCATCAAATACTGGCGCGGCGGCTCGGCGGGGGGTAATCAGATCCGCCAGCCCTACCTCCAGGACTTGGTACTGGAAGGGCATCATCGGGACTTCCCGGAAACCGAACACATCCACTTCTACGACTTCATCGGCAACTTTCCTGATCTCCGCGACGAGGAGGTCGACGAGATCTGTGCCGTTCTGAACGCGGTCTCGAATAACGGACCGATGTCGACAGCCATTATTCTGGCCGGCGGGCTGGATACGCGGCTTCGCAAGTCCGTACTCGATCTTCTGAAGCCCATGGCCCCCATCAATAACCGCCCGTTCCTCGAATACCAGCTGGAGTACTGGGCTCGACAAGGCGTTGATCGATTTATCTTGTCCGTCGGCTACCGCCGTCAAACCATCATCGACTACTTTGGAATCGCCTATCGGGGTATCCCCATCGACTATGCAGTGGAGCAGACCCCGCTTGGCACCGGCGGCGGGCTGCTTCATGCCGCAGAAGGTCTGACGGAGCCTTTTCTGGTGCTCAATGGAGATACCTTTTTTGAGGCTAACTTGGAGGAGCTAAGAGGCTTTCATGCCGAGCATGGATCAGAATGGACCCTTGCCCTTTTTCGAACCAGTGAGATAGGGCGCTATATGGGGGTAGAGGTGGCGGACGACGGTCGTCTTCTTTTGCTTCAGTCGGGCATTGCTCGGCCTGGCAGGTTGGCAAACGGCAGCGCCTATCTGGTGAAGCCATCGGTACTGAGCGCTTTCCAACCGGGAAGAGAGAAGAAGTGCTCCCTGGAGGACGACCTCCTGCACTCCTTCCTCGAGCAAGGGCGCAAGCTCTACGGCGTGGATCAGTCCGGCCGCTTTATCGATATTGGTATCCCGGAGGACTATCTTCGGTCCGCCGGAGTGTTACTACAATAACCTGATCGTTCAGACCCCACCTCGTCATTCCGGCATGGATTGCCGGAATCCAGGTGCCAGGGACGGAAAAATGGGGTCCGGACGATTACACAGTAACGAGAGCGAATATGCAGCCATCTGTATTACTTCAAAATAACCTTCAGATATCCATCGATGCCAAACAACAATTGCTGAAGGACCATATACAATTCGATATTTTCAATAAAGCCGTGCAAGCAGTAGCCGAGCGTTACCAACAGGGAGGCAGGCTTTACATCGCAGGAAACGGGGGATCTGCCGCGGATGCCCAACACCTGGCGGCAGAGTTCGTCAACAAATTGGCAAAAGACCGTGCCCCGCTCCCTGCCGAAGCACTCACCGTAGACAGTTCTATCCTGACCGCGATCAGCAATGATTATGGGTATGAACAACTCTTTGCCCGTCAGATTACCGGGAAAATGACCGAAAAAGATATTTTTCTCGGTATCACCACCTCCGGACAATCGGGAAATATCCTCAAGGCGCTGGATGCCTGTCGAGAGAAAGAGGTACCAACCATCGTATTTACCGGCCGCGACGGTGGCTGGGCAAGAGACAAGGCGAATTACTGCATCATTGCGCCGGGCGCCACGACAAATACGATCCAGGAGGTCCATATTGTCTTGTCCCATACACTTTGTGAATATGTGGAACAGCTCATCTTTCAATTCTGATACCCAACCGACAAGGAGAAACCAATGTCGTACAACATTCTCGTGACCGGTGGTGCCGGCTATTTTGGATCCACCATGGTGCCGGACCTGCTTGCCGCAGGCCATAAGGTCACGGTGCTCGACAACTTCATGTTCAAGCAAGCCAGTCTGAACCACTGCGCCTACCACTCCGACTTCTCGGTAGTCAAAGGGGATATCCGGGTCGAAAAAAATCATCGCACCACTCATACGGAAGGCCGATGTCATCATTCCCCTCGCCGCCCTGGTAGGGGCGCCCCTATGCAATCTCGATCCGGTCGGTGCCACAACCATCAACCACGACGCTATTACCTTGATACTCAAGCTCCTCTCCAAGGATCAGATCGTGCTCATGCCCACCACCAACAGTGCCTATGGTACCGGGGATGACAACAACTACTGCAACGAAGAATCCCCCCTCCGCCCGATCTCTCAATACGCCATTGAGAATGTGAAAATTGAGAAGCAACTGATGGAGCACCCCCATGCCATCAGCTTCCGGCTGGCTACCGTATTCGGTATGTCACCCCGAATGCGCATCGACCTGCTGGTCAATGATTTTACCTATTGTGCGGGTTACGACCGCTTTGTAGTACTCTTTGAAAGCCACTTCAAACGCAACTACATCCATATACGCGATGTCTCCCGCGTCTTCCGGCACGCGCTGAACAACTACGATACGATGAAGGGCGAAATCTACAATGTCGGCCTTTCCGATGCCAATGTCTCCAAGAAAGAGTTCTGTGAGCATATCCAGAAACAAGTGCCGGAATTTATCTTTATCGATGAGCAGGTGGGGAAAGACCCTGACCAGCGCAACTACATCGTTTCCAACGGCAAGATTGAGGCAACCGGCTTCAAGCCGGAATTCTCGCTGGATCGCGGTATCGGTGAGCTGATCAAGGGCTACACCATGATCCGAAACGCCCGTTATGGCAACGTTTGAGACTGCGTTGCATGGCTGCATTTTCATTTGATTACGTCATCGTCGGGGCCGGCATCGTCGGCCTCACGGTTGCGAATGAGCTGCAGCGGCGGCACCCTCATGCCGGCATCGCCGTCCTGGACAAGGAGACGATGTTGGGCATGCACGCCAGTGGCCGCAATAGCGGGGTGTTACACAGCGGTATCTATTACAGCAGTGATACCCTCAAGGTACGCGTCTGTGCCGAGGGTGGCAGGCGCATGATCGAGTTTGCCGATGAGGAGAAAATTCGCTATTCCCAATGCGGAAAATTGATACTGGCCACCTCTAAAGAGCAATTGCCGACCGTTGAAAAGCTGCTCAACAATGCGCAGGAGAACAAGATCCCTGCTGAGCGAATGGACCGGCAACAGCTACGCGAGATCGAGCCGTTCGCCGCTGATGGACCTGCCGCCATCTATTGCCCGACAACCGCAGTGATCGATGCCCTGGCTGTGGTAAAACGACTAGGAGAGCGGCTTGGGCAGCGAGGCATAACCTTCCTTTTTGATACCAAGGTACTGAAACGAGCCGGGGAGAGTGAGCTCGAAACCACACAAGGGGGTATCCACTTCGCTTTTCTCTACAACTGTGCCGGGGCCTATGCCGATACGGTTGCCAAGTGCTTTGGGTTGGCGGATGGATACGCTCTGGTGCCCTTCAAGGGCATCTATTGGAAGCTCAATGAGAAGGCCAATCCCAAAATAAAGGCCAACATCTATCCGGTGCCTGATGTGTCACTCCCCTTTTTGGGTGTGCACCTTACACGGGCCATCAGCGGAGAAGTCTATGTCGGGCCCACTGCCATACCGGTGTTTGGGCGCGAAAACTATGGTAAGTTAAGTGGCATTAAAGCGGCGGAGGCCCTGGAGATTGGTTTCCGACTTGCAGATATGTATCTTAAAAACAATAACAATTTCAGGGAAATGGCTCATCTGGAGATGGCCAAATACCGGAAACGGAACTTTCTCGCCGCAGCACAAAAGTTGGTGCCTTCACTCAAGGAAAAAGACATGCTGCCTACACCCAAAGCAGGAATACGGCCACAACTGATCAACACGAAAACAGGCAAGCTAGAGATGGATTACATTATTGAAAAAAACGATAACTCGATACATGTACTCAACGCAATCTCTCCGGCATTTACCAGCTCATTTGCTTTTGCGGAACGAATTGTTGACGAAGGTGAGGCAAAATAGCGAGTCAACTCCCCGTGGTTGCCTTATCCGGTACGGGTGCTCTCGACGACCGATAACATTGATCGAGCAGGGCAGATTTAGCCGCAAATCAGCGCGAATGGACGCAAATATTTCGTAAATTGATTTGCGTCAATTCCGTTCATTTGCGGCAAAAAAATAGCTTCCATCACTGCTGTCCGACAAGACGTTTTTTGTTGCGTAACCCCTTGTAAGGAAATGAAAGACAGCCACTTTAAGAGTGTCAGCGATTTGAATCACCTCGCGCATCTCCCAAATACCCCCTTCTGAGGATGTTGGGGATCCGGTTATGCACATCGGCAAGCTCGTTTTTTCTCAGGTCATTGACTCTTTACCGATGCATGCGTTTCGTCGAGGTGTTGCGCGGTACGATGGCAACCGCTACAAGAAGATATTTCCCTGTCTCGACCAATACCTGCGCATGACCTTCGCGCAGTTAACCCATCGCGAGAACCTACGCGATATTGAAGTTTGCCTGCGCGCCCAGAAGGACAAGTTGTACCACAGGGGTATCCGGGGCAACGTTTCCAGAAGCGCCGTGGCCGACGCGAATGAACGCTGAGGTTGGCGTATCTAGGCAGATCTCGCTCAGGCATTGATTCGCACCCCTCGCCCCCTGTATGCCGACGAGGACTTGGAGGACTTGGAGGACTTGGAGGACTTGGGGCGTGATCTTGACAACGCGGTTTATGTGCTCGATACCTCTACCATCGACCTGTGCCTATCTGTCTTTCCGTGGTCGCTGTTTCGCTCAACCAAAAAGGCAACATCTACCGCTGGTAAGTTGAATTGTTCTTCAAGTGGATCAAGCAACACCTAACCACTCGAAATTTAGCCACTACCAACCCAGGATTGCGCCCGGACAGGCACGATATCGAACGCGCCGGTAACCTAACACGACGCCGGATCCGTCTTAACCAACAGCTTCTCAGTCTTTGCTGTCG
>Ga0209364_1000352_pt1 | contig 10623 bp, 6 predicted proteins | sample WorMetHERISLAND2_3_FD_187387 | JGI IMG/M metagenome (GOLD analysis project Ga0209364, IMG submission 187387) | Marine gutless worms symbiont microbial communities from Max Planck institute for Marine Microbiology, Germany - Olavius albidus HERON... | ecosystem: Host-associated > Annelida >... | reverse complement strand
GGAGTGCCCCCCTAATTTTTGGACTTGCATTATAAAATACACGCAGATTCCGACCATGTGGCAAAGTTTCAGGGCGATCGGTCGAGGGAACTCGGAGAACGCGTGGCGAAAAAAAAGAAAAAAGAAAACATCACTAGCATTTTATAAGTCCTCCCGTTACTACCGTACACGGGCGGCCTAATTAGGGGCAAAAATGTGTTGCTCCTCGCCACAGTTGACTGAACTCCTACGCCTGTATGGCTACAGCTTACTAGGTGGGAAACTGTCAACGTTTTAGGATTAAGAATACACGATTAATTGCAACTAAGAATAAGCATTATTGTGTATTAATAGTATAATTATCATATTTACGGTTGACAACTCTGTAATGGGTTAGACCCTGAGATCCGTAGAAGCGAGGCCTAATCGAAGGGCCGATAACGGGAGTGGGGTTATTGGGGAGGGTCAGCGAGTCCTCTCGCCACCAGCTACGAGGTCTGGGGCAGCAATGTAAGCTCTTTCAGCAAGTTCCCCCCAGTGGGGTCCGGGGCGGAGCCCCCGGAAAATTAGGATTTTTGAGCATTTTGGACCTTAAAAATTACGCCAGAACGGTCCGTCAGATAATGTTCTTTTTTGATACAGTGCCCGTGTCAAAGCATGTCGTAAATGAGGGCGCAGATAACAACCTTAACAGCGTGGACTCAGTACTAGTGGACATAGAAAATGTGGTGATTATGTGATGAGCCCTTCAGCCAACTGCTATGGCTTATTTGAAATCCGGCCAACACGATCTGTTTCTCAGTGTCTTATAGGCAACCAAAGCAACCACTTTGACCAACTTTGACCAGCCAGTCCTAGCCTATAAGGATTGATGTAGAGATATTCTGTATAATAGGCCTATTTCATGATTAAAATTAATGTAAAATATTCTGTTCACATTAAAATAATGTAAAACATTCTACACTGGTAGTACAGCCTGCATTAAAATACAGAAAAAAAAGAATTTGAGACATGAACAATGCATAAGTGGTATACATGTAGTCTATGCAATTACATGAGTGTCGACTGAACCAGAAATAAAATGTGAAGGTTTTGGTGGGGGGCCCTCTCTTGGTGGGGGGCCTGGGGCCCGGGCCCCCTGGGCCCCCCTGGGGGCCCCCCTTAAATCCGGCCCTGAGGTACTTGCTAGAGCGCTGTTTACATGACTAAACTCAAGACCAGCAGCGTTTCACAATCTCGGAAGTGGCAGCTGATTGGCATGAGCTAATGCTCCACGTTTCGATCGTATATGCATTGCATGCACAGCAATGTGGACAGCGGACGCAGGCATCACACGTACTAATATAGTGAGTGGTGACGTTCTGGGAGTTTGAGCACAGTGATGGCGAACTATTCGCAGCATGGGACACTCATAGTTTAATTTAAGCGTGGAGTCCAACCAAAATGTAGAGTCCAAACCCAAAAGTGTGGAGTCCAGAAATAGAAAATGTGGAGTCCAAAATTTTGCGAAGTCGCACTGTAATGATGACGAATGACGCGTCCCCCATATTTCGGTCAAAAGGCGGGTGTGAGAGACTGGCTTTGGCCGCTGAGACACTGGCTGGCAGAAGTGTGGAGATGACCACGGCTGAACGACATAGCCATGTGTGACGTGTCATGTTCATAAGGATGGCATGGACACTGGATAGTCTCAGTGTCACTGACTTTATGAAAGTACTTTGTATTGCTAAGGATAGCCGTACGGTTGTGTTTGGAGACGGGGAATTGTGACTAACAGATTAAGACGAACAAGGAGCCAAAACCAAACACATAAATGGATACATCTTGTCTTGTTGCAAAAATCCTGTATCGGTCATCATATACGTAAGTCTGTCAAAAAATATGAAAATTGGTTGACGTTAGGAACAGTTATTGTTATAATACAAAGGGTGGCGTTTTTATTGGACCATTTTGTAGTGCCTATTGTCTAATCCTGCATTGCCGCCACTGCAGAAGAGACCATTTTAGCTTGCAAAAATGCCGAAAAATACGCGATTTCAACGCTGATTTTTTGAAAATTTTTCTACTGGGGAGGGGCTACGGCGCCCTTCCCCAGACCCCACCCCCCTCGGCGCCCCGGCGCTTCGCGCCTCCGCGCCTCGCTCGGGACCTTCGGTCCCTCCATCGACGAGTGTGGAGTCCAAAAAATTCCTTAAATTATACTATTTTTATGGGGTCATTTGTGCCGTCGTTGGACGATTCGTACCATGTTGCGTGAGTGACGATAATTATTAATGCTTCGGTCTGCTAGGCGTACAAGACGAGTAGACGACTTGTCCGTCTTCGGCGACGAACCTGGTCTATATAAACACTTGCTGCTGCTCTGTCAAACAACTGCCTATAGTGCATGAACAGTACGTATCGAACTTTACAGCGGCATCGCGCGGTTTCCCTGCGACAACACGGTTTTCTCTATCCCAGCTCTTTCAAAAACGTGGGAGTTATGTTCGGGTGAAAAAAAACAGGTTAATATGCCCAGCGGAACACGTTCTAAAGCCGGATTGGAGATCATCCTGCAATATGTGATATTACATCGTCCCCATGGGCCCATGCATTTCTACACGGCAACGCACTTAATGCAGATTGGCGATTTTTACTTGAATCGTAGCCGGAGATTATATGGGATGTAAAATAAATCCGCACATCGCCTAAGCGGCCTATTCTGCCGCTCCGCGTCAAGCTATTCTGTTGGTTTATTCGTTAGTTGAATCGATCGTCGAGTCCGGGCAGCGTAGTCCCAATCTGTAGGCCTACCCGATGTCAGACAGCCTATATATACCGATTGGCTCTCGCATGCTACTGCGACTTAGGCCTACTGAATAGATCATGTCATGAATAATTGTGAGTTTTCAGTTAGCGCTGAACATTAAATAAGTCAGCCTTAAGGAGGGTTTAGATGAGCATTTGGTTTATTGCACTAAATGCGTGTTTTGAATAAATGGCAATTTCAAAATTCGGATATTCGAGTATTCGAATATTCGAATATGTGTGTGAGTATTAGCGAGTACTGAATACTGAATACTGAATACTGACAACAGGTGCAACCACGGGAGGACCGGTAGTCTGTAGTCATCACTTCAACCTAATTAGAAATTAGAACCCAGTCGCATCCACAGTGCTGGAGAAGCATAGATTATGCCCTAAATTTGCTAAGAAATTTTCATTCTCATTTCCCTTCGAACCGAATGCTTGAAAACGATGGTGCCAAAAAGTCCACGCGCACAGTGCAAGCGGCCAATGATGGACACCTGTATGCAGTGCTGGCGTACAGCGGAGTGGATTATGAAAGCCGAAGTGTTCCATTCTCAGATGTCAGTCACCGCTGATCAGATAAGAGGCTCGTGCCGTCCGGTCATCATGGAGCCCAGTGCCAGCATCGCGCAAAAGTTAAAGCTCCATGTGCTTGCTATAGCGCCACTCGCACACAATCTCAGGCTCCCAGCAACGCTTCACAATCTCTGAAGTGGCAGCTGATTGGCATGAGCCAAGGATACCGCGGCGCATTATGCGGACATTCATTGTCCGCGATAGCGAACAGTTGGACCGTCCGGCGCTGCAACACGACAGATATACCACCGCCCCAATCTTCGTACTATATAGGCCTTTACCCTGTAGCTCGTCAGCTACTACTCATTTCCCTTCCCGCTGAGGGTAGGAGGCTGAGTTGGCATGTGTGGCATGGGTGCGGTGCGACAAGCAGAGACACCAAACAAAATGTCAGATTGCAACTCCAGTGCCACCCGGCGATGTTTCTGGATATGGGCCAAGGAGCAGTTAAGGAGCAGTTTCGATTCTGACAGTTATAATGCTTAATGCTGAATTGCCGTAGGTAAATACTGTAAGTAAGAGAGAAATAATTCGTAATAACGCAAATCAATCATAAAGTAACTAGTTACCTCCATCAGGCGGTATTGCGATCCGTCGTGTTTGTTGGTTGGTTCGTTCGTTGGTGTGTGTATGCGTGCGCGCGCATGTGTGTTCGTGTGTTCGGTAACATGTTTTGGACCGAATATCCAGAAAAACGGTTAGAGATACAGACTCGGTTCCAATGGACCACCTATAGAAAATGGCACATGGCGAATCGAATGGTCAATGACGTCGCGTGACTCGTTGCAGGCAAGCGGCGTTGAGCGCGCCTGGCGGATGTAGAACGGTTATGCACATGACATATTGTATAAATTTTTACTCCTCGAGCGCGAGGCCTATATGACCGACCAACGGCCGACGACCGACCTCTCAATTAGGAAAATTTCGAATGGCGATATCTCCGCAGCGGGTCATCCGATTCACTCCAGGTTTGGTTTTAAGGTAGGGTTTTCGGGTTCGGCGGATCGAAAGACAATTTCCACGTGGACCAAATTCAAAAGGAATGTAGGAGAAAACAACGCGCGAGGAGTAGTTAGATTGATCACAATCTAAAGTATTTCTTGTCTTATTTCAAGTTGGCCAGCCTGAGAATGAGATTGTACGAAGAACACATCTCTCCTATCATCTTGTCAATTAATTGTTCTCTACATCTGTTGTTCATATTTTATTTTTTGTTATTGTTGGTGCTAATAAATCATCTTGATGTTGATGTTGATGATGCTGGTGTTTCAGGTACATAGTGATCGAGTACCCACGTCAGAGCGCCGTCTATTGTAACATCACCCGTGCTAAGATCACCGTAGCGCTCGTCTACGTCGTCACCTTCATCATCTGCATTCCAAACTTCGTCTCCATCACCGTCCAGTCGCAACCGTACCACGAGCCAGCCAATGACGCCATCACGTCTTGCGGTGGCTGGAACGCTTCGACGCCGCCGCCAGTCAATTCCACGGCTCCTCTGCCCGTCATCTGGGTGGTGACGTTCAAGCTGGACAACGAGGTCGACGAATTCGTGCACCTTCTCAACTTCTGGATCCAAGCGCTGCTCGTGAAGCTGGTTCCATGCTGTGGGTTAACGGTGCTCAGTGCTCTACTGGTCCGGGCGCTGAAGGTCGCCGAGCAGCGCCGTCAGATGCTGCGCGGTCGCGAGGGCAGAGACGACCGGCGCGCCCGGGCCAATGCCCGGACCACCCCGGGCCAATGCTCGGACCACCCGCATGCTGCTGCTCGTCGTCGTGCTCTTCCTCGTCACCGAGTTCCCGCAGGGCGTCACCAACCTCCTCAACGGCATCCTGACCGGCTTCGTCGACGAGGTCTACGCCAGTCTCGGCGATCTGCTCGACATTCTGGCGCTGATAAACAACGGAATAAACTTTATCCTCTACTGCACGATGAGCAAGCAGTTTCGAGACACGTTTATCCAACTGTTTGTCGCCGACAAATGCTGTCGTCGCACCTTGCCGTCGTCGTCGAATATCAATGACACGGCTGCCGCTGGCATCCGCGACACCACCATCCCGCTGGATCGGATGGATACTGCCATCACCTTCACTGCTACCCCGTCGGCAAGACGACTGCAGTCGACAGACGCTACGTTCGACGGCGTTTCTACCGTAAAACCCCGGTCCGCGATTATAGTTCTCTGACGCATTCGAATTTAAAATCCAGCTAATGGCACCAAGAGCATTGTGCGGCCATCCATTGCCAGCGCTGATGGACAGTTGTAACCCGGTGCAGCATGCAGGCATACCACCGTCCCGATAAACAGCACTAGATCTTTACCCCTTAACGCAGCTGCTACTCGTTTTTCGTTCAGCTGAGGGTAGGGGGCTAAGTTTATCTTGTAAAATGCGATTTCGTGAAGACCATTGCTATTAATCGTGAATTGGATTATATACATATAAACCGATACTGTATATAAATGTGTATAGATAAGCTGTTGTGATGTCTGTAATTTTGTTGTATATTTGCTTGCGTGAAAGTGGTTTATAGTCCTGCCGTACTTGGTGTTTATTCTTGTTGTAGGCAGAGGCGGCGCTGATCGGTGTCTTGGGGGAGGAGCTAGGACCTTCCAATTATTTAGAGTCTCTGATAGTCATGGATCTCAGTAAAAATGGCAAAGGTAGTCCCATACACGAATTAACGAGTGTGGGGTCCGGAGCTGATCCCGATCTCTAGGCAGTCAGCCCGCAGGTGACAGAGTCATGAACCCGGCGGTAGGCTGCCATTACTTTCCACCAGGCCCGCGGTCACCTTCCCAGCCAGAGAGCACCACCACCCTTTGGCCGGTACTAAATTCATTCATTCATTCATTCATTCATTTCTTTAATATCAGCAAGTGACAAAACGCATTATTGTTACAGTACTAAGACAACAAGTACATGTGTAATACAGACATAATAGTTAGCACAACGTTTCAGCATATTAATGTTTTTACTTCTTACTGTGTACATTATGGTTGTTTTGTGCATGCGTGTGTCTGTATGTCTGTGTGTATGGGCTTTTGAATGATTAAATAAAGATTGATTGATTGATTAATAAGAGTCCTTATAGGCTTATACAATAATCTAGTTATAAAATTTACATCGGTAAGGTGGCCTGTACGTGTAGGTAACAGTCTGTTGTGTGAAGAAGCAGAGCGGAGATTGTAGTGTTCTGTTGCGGTATTAGGTGGTGGTAGGAGATAGTGAGGTAGTGTAGGTGTGTCCATTATTGTTACAATTATACTACTTGGTGACAGAGGCACATGTCCCCACGCCCCCCATAGGTCCCTGGGTGGAATATAAGCCATTGAGCCCCCTCCCCAAATAAAAAAACAGACACTGCGCCGCCTATGGTTGATGAATTGTCAGTCAGTTGATTCATTTCGTCACAGAGTGTATGTTGACTGTGTTTGATGTGTTACCGTTGCTGTGTTTCTTGTTTGTCGTCTGTTGGACTATATTTTTTATGATTGACGTTGTTATACTAGGCCTATTCGGTAAATAAATATGATGATGATGATGATTCTGAAGTTCTGAACGCGTTTTTTTTGTGCAAAGTTGTTATTATGGTCGCGCTAGCGCTGCCTTTATCAAGTGCTGCTGCTGTCATTATCTTTCAGTTTCTTCCAAATGCCATTCAGGAAGACGCCTGAGCGGATGCTCCACCAAAATAATTGTATGTAGGTGCAATTGAAAAATACCGATGTAAAATTCGGGGTGCATTCCCCTTTAAGTTTCCCAGCCCCAAACATAAAACGACAATAGCTGTGTTCTGACATCAGGCTGACTTAATCGCTCGCAAATATTTTATTTGTTAAAACTGAACAATATATGTCGACAAAAATCCGAAAACAACTTTCGACTTTGCAATGACTCTGCCACGACGAAATCAAAGCTGGTGAATTTTTGGTCACAAATCACGAAGAGTTGTGACGTATAACTTTTGTCCCAGCCCCGCTATAGTCAATCAATCAGTCAGTCAATCAATCAGTCATGTTTTCCAAGCATATCTATACCCATATACATGCATAATGCAGTATGTGGGTGTGTTTTTCGAAAGTTGTACTCTTACATGTAGATAAATTCAGGTAGATCCTCCCAGAAAGTTCAGGTAGGCCTATAGTTTACCTGAACATGGTTCGGTGTCATGCAATTAATCAGACTAACTTTCACGTATTTTAGCTGAACAGTGAAGTGTATTCAGAATTTGTTTTCTGAGATAATTCATTTGATCGCACGAAACAGTTCACGTAAACCATTGAAGACCTGTCACCTGCTGCGGACTGCGGTGTTGCCTCTGCAGTCCTACAGGGTGGCCCGAAAAACTAAGCTATCGTACTTTGTCCATATCTTTGCTAAATATTGACCAATGTTCACAATTTTTCACCAGTAGACTCTAATGCTATTCATTGGCATGCACACCACACCTAGTATGTCGCTACACTACCTTGTAAAACATAAAATATCCGAAAACCAACAGTATCATACAGCAGAAGGTCTAATGGTAAACTAATGCACAGTAAAATCGTTCAAATTATTTGAAAACATGTTCAATATGTCCTCCATGCATTGTTCTTGACAACAGCTTCAAAACGTACGTTGTCTCCATTCATCGATACTCTTGTTAATAAATGTTTGCGATAGTCTGTTTTACTCAGCCTCCAAAACAAGTTTCAGTATGGTCAACGTTCTCAAACTGGCGTTACAAGTAAAGTTTGTTTATCAATTACATCATCGTGCGTCATCATAAACACGTGCATAGAACAGTTAATAGTTAACTAATAATTAAGCTTTTAACAGTGGAATTTCTTGAAATTGGCCCATAACCGACGAAGTTACAACCCGCGACTGATATTGTTGGTTTTCGGACATTTATGTTTTACAAGGTACCGGTAGTGTAGCGACATACTAGGTGTGGTGTGCATGCCAATGAGTAGTAAATTTCTTACAGAGTCTACAGGTGAAAAAATTGTGAAAATTGGTCAATATATATCGAAGATATGGACCAAGTACGATAGCTTAGTTTTTATGGGCCACCCTGTACATTCGGCGATGATAACGATTACAGATATAAGACCTATATTGTCTAGGGAAAAAGTAGCCCAGAGACTCTATGGTCTGGCGTCAGGGGCGTAGCGACGGGGGTATATATTGGTATTTATACCCCCAAAATCAGCCCAAATAAACTTTTTACGGGGTAAAAATGACGTCAGAACGGCTATTCAACAGTTTTATACCCCCCAAAAAACTTTATACACCCCCCAAAAAAATAAATTCTGGCTACGCCCCTGTCTGGCGTATAGGGTTTCAGCAGAAATACGCAACACTGCTCAAGAAAATTTAGAACACGGATTCTCCTTTGAGCCTTGAGTCTTTTCTGCTGAAGCTTGCTCGAAAAGTTCAAACGACTATTTCGTTAGAACCCGCGTGTAGTATGCAAAGTGTGTGTGTGTGTGTGTGTGTGTGTGTGTGTGTGTGTGTGTTATAAAGATTTTGGCATTTTGTTGTCCATATTTGCTGTGTGTTTTTTTAGATTTTATGAGTATTTTTAGATGAAATGGAACGTGAATCATGTACGGCATAAAAATTTATCGCCATTGTACAAATATACGACAATTACAATTAGTAAGTTGAAGACTGAATAAATGATTGTGTTGTGCTGCGAGAGTTGATTCATATAGGAACGCAGCTGTACAGCGCAGCTGTGCTTTGATACTAGCCTATACGAAACAAGAAAGCTACGCTATTGCTATCGCAGAGATGACCGCGCGATGCGCCCACGGGTGCCTTGAAAATTTTCGGGACTACCTGACTATGCCCACGGCTATTTTGCCAAAATTGTTCACGGGCTTTTGTTCCGATCGACCTTATGAATGTGGGCTGCCAATTTTTTTGGAGGGAGTGGGGGCTCAAATTTCTGACCGCATTTGATAAACATGGGTCACCATTGAACATGTGTCAAGTTTGGTGACCATCGACCGAGCGACCTCGGAGATTAGGGCATCATTAGGCGGCGCAATAAAAAAGATTCCAAGTGTCAGCAGCAATTTTACTGTCCGTCAAGCATAGACAAAAGCACGTTTGAAGAAACTTTTTAAAACATTTTTATTCGCAGAGTTTTATGGTCGTTATCTGACTGTAATGCCTGCCGCTCTAAGCGGCTTTATAGTAGTTTGTAAATAGACACTAAACCAGCCTGGTGATGATGACGATGAAAGCATAATGGCCGACGGCCGGTACCGGGCGCCAGTTATGGCGGTCATAATTAACGAAGAACTTAAAAAGAAAATCGATGAAACAGTCCTGTAATCCGTTGCAACAATCGATGCGTACCGAGGGTCCGCCGTACATCGGCAATGATTTGTGGAACAGGCGCGGTTGGAGTAAAAGACTTGAAAGGGTGATCGATGGCGATGTTGGTGTCGGTGAGGATTAAAAGACAGTAGCTGAGAGAGACCTGAGGGTTTGTGATCAAACTAATGCGCTTCTCCCAGTAGATCAATTCCGCCCGCACCAGCCGTTTTCTCGGCGTAACTGAAAGAAGTCGTTTATTTGTTAAAATTAGTCTCTGATGTATACAGCAGACCACCGTACAGTGCAGGCCCATACGGTTTGCAGTAAACTGGGAGCATCATCCAGGCACTTAACCACAGCCTGAGCCTACTGCCGCCCCTAGGCATGCACAACCACAGTTTAAAGGTGGCGCCACTAGGTTTCTCGGTATTCTTATTGTCCCGACAAAGTACCAGACTTCTAACTACTGCAGACTTCCTGTTTTTACCACGCGCGCAGCGAGGGTGGTATTGTTTTCAGTATAGTGTCTGTTTGTGTGTTTGTTTATCTGATGTCTGTTTGTCAACACGATAACTCCTGAACCTTTAGAGATATCATCACGAAATTTGCAGGGCATTTATGGTCAAAATGGCAGAAAATGGCAATGTAGAGGTGCGCGGGTGGTGATTTGACGTTTCTGATGTTCTATTTTTTACTCTCTGTTTTTTACACCTATAGCATATAATGATGATGACGATGACGATGATGAAAGTATGACATTTTAAGTCGCAAATAAGTCGCAAGACGGCAAGGTCAGGTTACAGTTAGATCTACATGTGTATAGGCTAGTTTGAAGAAAGGCAGTCAAGTGAAGTTCATGGGCTCAATAAGTGCCTGAAAAGTCCACGCTGGAACACTGGCAGCGATGTAGACGGCCCCACCTCGTAGGTTGTTCCAGACAGCCGGTGCGGCGGCGGTGAAA
>Ga0209364_1000350_pt1 | contig 10644 bp, 4 predicted proteins | sample WorMetHERISLAND2_3_FD_187387 | JGI IMG/M metagenome (GOLD analysis project Ga0209364, IMG submission 187387) | Marine gutless worms symbiont microbial communities from Max Planck institute for Marine Microbiology, Germany - Olavius albidus HERON... | ecosystem: Host-associated > Annelida >... | reverse complement strand
TCATCAACAAAATCAAACACTTCCGACGTATTGCGACGCGCTACGAAAAGACCGCCACAGCCTACTTGGCCATGCTACACCTCGTTGGCACCATGATATGGTTGCGTTAACTGTCAACAGGACCTAGAGAGCTTCGTGACCGTTTGGCAAACGGCATCTGGATGGGCGTCCCGCCAGGGTCAGAAGGTCGTGAAATCGCCGTCGTCGAAAGAAGCGGCATCCGATACGCCAGATACAGTCGCAATCAGTGTCATATCGTCGGCCTCGGCGCCGGCATTGCCGTCTTCAGTGAACAGCCACACATAGGAATTGGTGTTGTTATCCATGACAACGATGATCCGCTCGCCCGATGCGATGTTCGTCTCCGTATCCAGTGTATCGACCACCGTCGCCGCGCCGGCGGCCGTGTCCGTATTGGTCGCGGTGAAACTGCCGCCGCCCAGGATAACGAATGCCGTCCTGTTCTCCGGCTGATCCGTTGTCGAGGTGAATTCCTGCGTGGCGGTCCCGCCATTCGACAACAATGCCGCGGCGAAGGAAATGATGTCCGATGATCCAGATCCGGCGGCGAAGCTCGCAATCGTGTCCCCGGCTTCGCTGGTTGCCGTATAACGAACGATCTGCGTGCCCGATCCATTGAGAGTGACCGAGTCCTGCCCGCCACCCGGGGTAATCGTCGTCGCTTGACTGCCGGAGCTAGTAATCCCGTCGGCACCACTTCCGCCGGTGATGACCTCGACGCCGGTAAATGAAAGGTTCGTTACGCCGCCGGCGGCGAGGGTGACGCTGTCGTTACTGCTGGCCGTGGCGTTGATCGTCGCGCCGTCACCGGAATAGCTGGCGATCGAGTTGCTCGACGTGTTGGTCAGGCTAAACGTGTCACCGGTATTGCCGCTGCCAGTCACCGTCTCGAAGGCGCCGCTCAGGTTGATACTGGCAGACGTGCCGCTCTTTAGGGCGACGGTGTCGGTGGCGCCACTGTCGACGAAGGTTAGAGTGCCGCTGGCGTTCGTCACGTTGCTGAAGGAGTTGGTGCCGGACGAGTCAAGATTGACGGTGTCCGAGCCGCTGCCGCTGCCGAATGTGGTGAAGGTGCCGCCGGCCGAAATCGTTTGCCCGCCGCCGGCCAGGGTTACGCTGGTCGTGCCGGCACCGGAGCCGGTCAAACTCTCGACATTGGACAGGCTACTGATGGTCGTCGTGTCGCCGCTGGTGGCGTTGACCGTCACCGAATCCGTTCCGCTTCCGCCGGTGAGGGCGCTCCACGAAACGTTACCGGTATGCCCGCCGCCTTGGCCGATGGTCACCGTATTGCCGCCATCGCCGAGTTGCAGGGTTCCGCCTGAACTGGCGGCAAACGTGACCCCCGACTGGTTGGTCTGCATGGTCAGGTTGGTTCCGCTGTGGCGCACATATTCGACGCCGGTCATGCCGGCAATGGTGTGGTTGCCGGAATTTGCGAACCAGACAGTATCGTTGCCCGTCGATCCGGTCATCTCCAGGCTACCGGTCGACGAACCGATGCTGGTGTCGTTGAACACCCAGAACTGATCGAGGTCTGCCGACGAGCCGCTTTCCGGCGTGCCGGCGATGGAGTTGGTGCCGTTGTCGCTAAGCGTGATCGTCGTCGTGCCGGCCGACTGGATGTTGAGGGCGAACTGGTTGCCGGACCCGACGTCGGGAAGATCGATGCTCTCCACGTCCTTCATGGCGAAGACATGGCTCAAATTGTCAGACGACGAGGCGAAGGTGACGAAATCGTTGGCGTCGCCGCCCTCCAGGAAATCGCCGGTTTCCGCCTGGTTGCCGACCGTCAGGGAGAAACTGTCGTCGTTGTCGGTCGAGATCAGGATGTCATTCTGATTGTTGACGAAATCATAGGAATCCGACCCAGTGTTCAAGGTGATGGTCACCGATACCGCGGCCGTCGACTCAAAGTCCCGGATGATGTCGTCAAGGTTCTCCTCAAACGTCTCAGTGAATTCCTCCAAGCCTTCCTGGAAGCCTTCGATGAACTGTTGTTCGAAGAGTGCTTGCTGGAGTTCCGCATCGGCCGAGCCGAATCCACCCAAAGGATCGAAGCCGGCGTCGAAACCACCGCTGAATTCCCCGACAAAACCCTAGCTGTTGAGCGAATCGAACGCCGAGGCCAGGCCCTCGGCGACGAGCGGCGACAGCAGGCCGTCGTCGACCAAGGCGAAGATGTTGTCCTGGGCCGCTTGCTGAGAGGCATCGAACGACGCGCCAACGATGGTGTCGAAGATCTCGTTGACGGCTTGCCCCAACTCCTGGCGGTCCTCCGCAAGTTGGGTGCCGTCGCCGATACCCGAGTCCATCGGGTCGCCGGCCTCGAAGCCAAGAGCGCCCAAGGCATTGTCGACGATGCCACCCATGGCTGACGAGATCGCCGTCGGTGTGCCGAAAACATTGGGATCGACGGCCAGTGCGTTTTGGATCTCCGTCTGGGTTGCAGCGCCTGCCGCCGCGACCATGGCGTCTTCCAGCGTGCCCCCGCCGGCGAGCACCTCTTCGAAGGCACCGGCCGCGGCTAGTTCCGCATCGCCGGCCGGTCCAACCGGTCCACCTTCGACCGGTCCGCCTTCCGGTGTCGCACCGCCCTCTACGCCGCCTTCCACCGGACCTCCTTCAGGCTGACCCGGTCCGCCGACCTGGTCACCGGTTGGCGTGTCACCGCCTGCGGCGTCATCGCCTCCCGGTGCACCCCCGGGATCCGCCAGCACCGGCGGCGGCGGCAAAACGGCCCGTGCACTGGCGTAGGCCTGCTGGACGGCAAAGTCGGGAAGCACGATCGGTATGGTCGGCGGTGAGAAGGGGCTTGTGATCTGTGTCGTTTCGTTGACCTGGGTCAGCGTTTGCGAACCGACATTATTTGAGATGGTCATGCCGCCGACCGGGCCAAAGCCAGAGACCTGGGCCAGCAAAACGTCGTCCGCCGCCTGACCCTTCACACCGGCCTCGGCCCGCGCCTCGGCGTCAGCCAACAGCGTATAGGTATCGGGGCCGTCCTTGCCGATGCGCACGGCGCCTGACGTGCCGCGGATGCCGATCGTCGCCGTCGGCGTCGCGATCTGCATAGCGTCGACGCCGGTCTTGGCGATCTGGCCGGAGGCGAAGGTGAAGACGCCTGACGCCACCTGGAACAGCGCGTTGCCTTCTTGGGTGCCGGGATCGTAGATCATCTCGTCGATGACCATCTCGCCGCCCTCGGCCAGCGAGAAGGTAGAATTGTCGGCGAAGACGAGGCCGATCGAACCCTCGGCATCGGTGGCGACCGTGTCGCCTTGGAAGATCTCGGTGCCGGACTGGGCGTCGACGGTGGTGCCGTCGGTCCGCGTGATCGTGACGTTGCCCTGGACGGCTTCGACGCGGCCGATCGACTCACCGGCCGCCTGCGCCAACTGTGAAGCAGCGGAAGACTCGTCCCCCGTTGCCATAACCCCTTCGGTGGTCGTCTGCATGGTTCCGTGCCTTATCGTCCGAATCGGCCCATTTTAACAAAGGTGCCGGGAAGTACACATACTTTGTGGGCCACCTTTAGACGGAAAATATGATTAACCAAACCGCCAAATCGGTTCAGTCCAAGCCGCCCGTCTTGGTGAGGTCACCGTCATCGAAAGAGGCGGCGTCGGCGATACCGGAAAAGGTGGCGATCAATTGCAGGTCGTTGGTCTCGGCGCCGGCGCTGCCATCCTCAGTGAAATACCAGAGATAGGAGTTGGTGCCGTTATCCATGGCGATCATCACGGAGTCGCCGCTAACGATGTTGCTGGTATCGAGCCCGTTGATAACGCTGGCAGCACCTGCCGCCGTATCCGTGTCGGTCGCTGTGAAAGAGGCGCCGCCGAGGGCGAAAAACACGGAATTGGCGTCAAGTTGCGCCGACGTTGAGGTGATCTCGACAAGCGCCGCCTGGTCGGTGCCATTATTCAAGCTGACGCCGATGCTGAAGTGGACGACGTCTGATCCGGTGCCGGCGGCGAAGCCGGTGTATGTGTCGTCGCCGTGCGAGGCGCTCGCATAAATCAACGTATGGGCGCCGGTGCTGTCCAGGTTGAACGTGTCCTTACCGGCACCACCCGTTATATCCGCCGAACTGGTACCGTTAATGGTGACCGTATCGTCGCTCGACCCGCCGGTAATGATCTCGGCGTTGGAGATAGTGACGCCTGTGTTGACACCGCTGGCCAGGGTGACCTCGTCGCCGGTGCCGCCGCCGAGGTCGGCGGTGAAATCGCTCGTCGCCGAGCTTAGGGTCAGGACCTCGTTGGCTGATCCGCCGGTGACGTTTTCGATACCGTCGAGGCTGGTGGTGCTGGCCGAGGATCCGAATGTCACGGTGTCGTTGGTGCTGACCGTGCCGGTAATGGTCTCGACCGCCGAGACGTTGCCGATGGAGTTGCTGGTCGATCCGGTCAGGTTGATGGTGTCGTCGGTGCCGCTGCCGACGACCGTTTCGATAGCACCCTGCAGCGAGAAGGTGCCGCCCGACGAGCCGATGGTGACGCTGTCATTGGTGGCGCCGCCATCGACGAAGGTCAGCGTGCTGCCGCCGTTGGAGACGTTGTCGAAGGTGTTGGTGCCGCTCGCGGCCAGGGTCACCTGGTCGGCGCCGCTACCGCCGGCAAAGGAGTCGAAGGTACCCCCGGCCGTCAGGGTTTGGCCGCCGGCGGCCAGACTGACCCGAGTGGTGCCGGACCCCGATGTGGTCCCGGTAAGCGTTTCGAAATTGGACACATTGAACGCAGTGGCCTGCGCATTGACCCCGGAAACTGTCAGGGAGTCGTTGGTGCCATCGCCGCCGTTGGTGTTCGACACCGACGTCGGCTGACCGCTCGCCTGGATCGTCACCGTGTCGTCGCCGGTGCCGCCGACCAGCGACGTCCAGGCGACGGAGCCGGTGTGGCCGCCGCCCTGGCCGAGGGTCACCGAATTGCCGGAGAGAGCGCTGTCGCTGGCCGCGGCACTGCCGAGGTTGAGCGTGCCGCCGGCGGTGACCGAGAAGGTCACGCCGTCGACGAAAGTATCCAGGATCACGTTGCCGGTGTTGATACTGAAATACTCGATTTCCGTCATGGCAGCGATGGAGTCGGTGCCGGTGGTGTTGAAGGTCACCGAGTCGTTGCCGGCGCCGCCGATCAGGCTGAGGAAATTGCTGTCACTGTCGGCGGCCCGGGTGAACAGCCAGTTCTGGTCGAGGCTGGTGATGCGGTCCTCGGCGGTGCCGTCGATGATGTTGGTCCCCGGGGTGCTGATGGCGATGGTCGTGAACCCGCTCGAACGGATATTGAGGTTGAAGGTTCTCGGCGTGCCGCCATCGAACCCGATGCTCGGCAGGGTGATCTGTTCCACGTCCTCGATGGCGAAGGTATGGTTCAGGTTCTCAGACGACGAGGCGAAGTTGACGATGTCGTTGGCCGCGGCGCCTCGCAGGATGTCGCCGTCCTCGGCTTGGTCGCCGACGGTCAAGTTGAAATCGCTGCTGTTCTGGGTCGAGATCAGGATATCGTTCTGCTCGTTGACGAAGTCGTAGCTGTCGGACCCGGTGCCCAGGAACGTCGTCACCGACGTCGTTCCCGTCGGCGTTTCGTCGACCGGTGGCGGCGGAAGATCTTCGTCCTCGTCTGGCGGCCCGGTGTCAAAGAAGTCGTCTGGGAGCTCAATGATGTTGTCGCCAAAGAACTCGTTGGGGTCGCCCGGCAAGGCTCCGCCGAACTCGCCCAGCTGCGCCTGGTCCTCGAAGATATTCGCCGCTTCCGTCACGGATCCGCCGCCCAATGCGTCTTCGATGGATCCCAACTGGTCGCTGACCGCATCCAAGGTGCCGGCGAGGGGATCGGCGAGGTCGTTCTCCAGATCGGCGATGATACCGGTAATCGCCTGCTTTCCTTTATCCACTGAGTCCTTGATCACGTCCTCGCTGATTTCCGCCACCACGTCGGCGAAATCATCGCGGGAGTTCTGGACAGCACCGCCATCGCCGGTGCCCGGGTCGAGCGGATCACCGGCGTCAAACCCGACGTCGCCGAGGGCATCGCCGATAATGCCGCCCATGGACGAATCGATCGATCCAGCCGTGCCGAAAACATTGGGATCGACGGAGAGCGCATTCTGGATGGTTGTTTGTGCTGCGGCGTCTGCGGCCGCCACCATGGCGTCCTCCAGTGTGCCGCCACCGGCCAGCACGGCCTTGAAGGCGTCGCCGGCCGCTGCCACCGAGTCAGCCGCGCCGACCAATTCCGCACCTGGATCAGTGGCGCCCGGTTGGGCCGTCGCGCCGGTTTCCGTCTGTTGTTCGGCCTGGCCCGGCGCCGGTCCGCCACCGGGCGCACCGCCGGTTGGCGATGGTGCCAAGAACACTGGCGGCGGTAGGATGGCCTGGGCGCTGCCGAAGGTCTGGCTGACCGCGAAATCCGGCAGAATGATCGGTAGGGTCGGCGACGAGAATGGCGTCGCCACCTGGGTCGTCTGGTTGATCTGGTTGAGGATCTGGACGCCGACGTTATTGGCGACGGTCATGCCGCCGAACGGTGGGGCACCAGGGACCTGGGCGAGCGGCACGTCGTCCGCCGCCTGGCCCTGGATGCCGGCCTCGGAACGGGCCTGGGCATCGGACAGCAGCGTGTAGGTGTCGGGTCCGTCCGTGCCGATGCGCACGGCCCCCGACGTGCCGCGGATGCCGATCGTCGCCGTCGGCGTCGTGATCTGCATGTTGTCGACGCCGGTCTTGGCGATCTGGCCGGAGGCGAAGGTGAAGACCCCGGAGGCCACCTGGAAGAGCGCGGTGCCTTCCTGGCTGCCGGGGTCGTAGACCATCTCGTCGATGACCATCTCGCCGTCTTCGTCCAGCGAAAAGGTGGTGTTGTCGGCGAATACGATGCCGATCGAGCCGTCGGCGTCAGTCTCGACCGTATCTCCCTGGAAAATCTCGACGCCGGTAGCGGCCTTGATCTTGGTGCCGTCGGTGCGCGTGATGAAGGTGTTGCCCTTCGTCGCCTCGACGCGGCCGATCGATTCACCGGCGCCCGGCGCCTGCGCTATTTCGATGACTGGGTCCTCGGCGCTCCCGCCCTGTTGTCGCACCACGCCGCCGTCCATGTGCCGTTCCTGTAGCCGGTTTTATGGTTAAGCGTTAGGGCGGCGATCATAGCACGTTCGGTCAGGGCAACACCAAAGATTGCGTGGAAAATCAGTACCCTTACCAGATGTAGGGTGAACGGATGGCGATCAAATGCGGACCGGCGGCCGGGTCAGGTGATGACGGAGAAATCCGCCCCGTCGAGATTGGCGCCCACGTCCGAGGTCTGACCATCGAATGCGGCGATCTTGTTTTCGGTGCCGTTGTTGTTGAGGTCCGTGGTATGGAACATGGTCAGTTCGTTGGTGTCGGTGGCGTCGCTGTCACGGAAGATGACTATGGCGCTCGACGTCGTGCTATTGCTGGCCGCGAGCGCTGTTGCTGCATTTGCCATGGTGCCGGCACTGCCGGTCAACACGATGACGTTGGCCCCGGTATTGGAGAAGGTCAGGGTATCCCCGCTGGTGCCGTCCCAGGCGATCTCTTCGTAGGAGACGGACCCGCCGTCGATCAGGGCCGAGAGCAGCACGATCGTGTCGCCCTCGCCGGTGCCGCCGCCGAAGGCTGTGACGCCGGAGAAGTCCTGGATCGTCTCGAAGCCGTGGGCCGACCCGGCGATGCCGAATTTGTCCGCCCCGGTGCCGCCGTTGAGGATGTCGTCGCCGGCGCCGCCGATGAGGGAATCGTCGCCGGCTTGACCGTTCAGGGTATCGTTGCCGCCAACGCCCTTCAGGGTATCGTTACCGCCAACGCCCTTCAGGGTATCGTTACCGCCGGAGCCGGTCAGGGTGCGCCCGGTGCTGTCGTTGGCATCGGTGAGGGTTACGCCGGAGGTGCCGCCGCCGGCCTGGATGGTCGTCACCGTGCCGCTGATCGACACCGAAGTCAGGTCGATGTCGCCGTTGCGGGTCTCGAGGACCGTGCCGGTGGCCGCCGTGATCGTGGACAGGGAACTGAAGAAATTACCGCCCGCGGAGATCGTCGTATTGGCAACCGTGGTCTCCAGGACTTCGATACCGACGATATCGTTCGACGAAGAAGAAAAACTGAAGGTCGGGCTCGACGACCCGGTCGTGCGGATGGTGTCGGTGCCGGTATCGGTGCCGTCGACCTTGCCGCCCTTAAAGGTGGAGCGGTGATCGCCGTCCGAATCGGTGATCAAAATCTCGCCGGGGTCGGTGACGATGAAGGTATCGTTGCCGTCGCCGCCGACGAAGTTGTCGGAATTGGTCGGTGACGTCGCCGTCGTGTAGAAGGTGTCGTTGCCGGCGCCACCCAGCATCTCGTCGCTGCCCGACGAGCCTGTAATCGTGTCGTCGCCGGCGTTGCCGAAGATGATGGCGCCTAGGATCGTGGAACTGCCGACCGAGTGCGTGTCGCCGGTGCCGGAGACGAGGTTGGTGCCGTTAGCCAGGGTCAGGGTGTCGCCACTGTCCGTACCGGCAAGCACAAGGCCAACGCCGGTCTCGCCGCTGTCCGGATTGACCCGGAAGCGGTCCTCGACGCCGTTGTCCATGTATACCTGTTCTACGGAGTTCAGTGTCACCAAGCCCGTGTAAGCCCCGTCGTAGCGGACGCTCTGGCCGCTCGCAGTCGCTTCGTAGACGGCCTGGATATCGTTGAGGCTCTTGAAGGCGATCTCGTCGGTGCCGCCGCCGCCAAACAGGACATCGGTGCCGCCGCCCTGCGTCAGCTCCATCTCGAAACGCGTATTGCCCGGACCGCCGGACAGGACATCGTCGCCGCCCGTGAATCCGGTGATGACTTCGTCGAACGTGTTGATGATCGGCTGGTCGTCTTCGTCGTCCTCGCCGCCGTCGGCGCCGGCCGTGATGACGCCGTCGATGACGAGCGGCGCGAACTGCGAGAAGTCGTTGAACAATCCCAGAGGATCGTAGATCTGATGATGGTCAATAGGGCCGCCGTAATGATCGTCTTGCCCACGGTCACTGCCACCGGGCCCGGAATCCGTTCCCGGTTGGTGCACGGCGAAATAATCGTGGCCGCCGTGGCCGCCCGATGGCGGACCGAGATCAGGGCCCTCCGGTTGAAATTGTTGGTCGAACTGGAGCCGCGCCTCGTAGGAGGCCGTTTCACCTGCGGCGCCGGCGGCGGCAAATGCGTCGTCCAGGGACATACCATTGGCGATTGCGTCGTAGAAGGCCACCGAAGCGGCCTCGATCTCCGCTTCCAGGATGCCCTGGTCACGCGCTTGCTGCTGGGCCGCAGACAACGCCGCCTGCTGGGCGATGCGTTGCGCTTCGTCCTGGGAGGCGCCGGCGGCGATGGCTTCCCGTGCCGCCAACTCGGCAGCCTGCCGGCCCGCCTCTTCGACGCCGTCGTCGCCGAGCCCGCCTTGGCCCGGTCCGGGTTCGAAGGAGCCGCCGTCAACGCGTTCGCCGTCGACCAGTTCACCGTCGCCAGGTCCCTCGCCGTCGGCAATTGGTTGTCCGTCACCTTCGAGTTCACCGTCGATGGGACCATCGACCGGAACATCGCCGTCGACGGGCAGGGCGCCCTCTTCGGCCAGGGCCTCTTCTTCGGCCAGGGCTTCGGCTTCCGGATCACCTTCGGCATCGCCGTCGGCGGCCGCTTCGCCCTCTGTCCCCGGGGCCTCGCCGTCAGGGCCGGCTTCGCCTTCTTCGGGGGCCGGCCCGACGGGTGAGGGCGGTAAAGAGTCCGCGGCGCTGGCGTAGAACTGGCGGACCGCGGAGGCCGGCATGACAACCGGTTTGGAGGCCAAGGTGAAGGCGCTGCGGATCTGGGTCGTCTGATTGACAGTGTTCAGGGTCTGGCTGCCGACCTGGGTCGATATGGTCATCTCGCCCACGGTGCCATCGGGGTCGGCGAACAGCGTGAACGTACTCGGTGCGCCATCGCCGGAGGCCTTGCCGCCGCCCGACGTGCCGCGGATTCCGATCGTTGCCGTGGGGGTCACCACCTGCATGGCGTCGACGCCCGTCTTGGCGATCTGGCCGGAGACGAAGGTGAACACGCCCTGAGTCACCTCGAACACCGAATTGCTCTCCTGGCTGCCAGGGTCGTAGATCATTTCGTCGATGACCATTTGCCCGTTTTCGGCGATCGAAAAGGTCGAATCATCGGCGAACACGATGCCGACGCTGCCGGCTTCGGAGGTTTCGACGACATCGCCCGGAAAGACCGGTGCGCCGGTCTCCGCGAGCACCTTGGTGCCATCCGTACGGGTGATGAACGATTGGCCCTTGGCGATCTCGACCCGGCCGACGGGCTCACCGGACGGGGCGGGCGCTTGTGCACTCTCGGACGACGAAAGGGGATCGAGGGGTGAGTCGGGTCCGTTCGGCTCGGCCATGGGGGGGCGCCTTTCTGCCGTTGACATAATCCCGGGTTTCTCTCCCGGCCATCGGATCTCGTCTCACGACCCGGTGTAAAAGGATTAGGGGCTGTCCTAGCTAAGCGAGATGCTTGGGCTAGGATTGCAGGATGTATGCGAGAAGAAGCCGGCTCAGTGGTTGGAAGCGTGATCGTTTGATGGAGCACTTTGTGGCGGCGACGACGGCACGAGC
>Ga0209364_1000349_pt1 | contig 10648 bp, 2 predicted proteins | sample WorMetHERISLAND2_3_FD_187387 | JGI IMG/M metagenome (GOLD analysis project Ga0209364, IMG submission 187387) | Marine gutless worms symbiont microbial communities from Max Planck institute for Marine Microbiology, Germany - Olavius albidus HERON... | ecosystem: Host-associated > Annelida >... | reverse complement strand
TAGACTTACGGAATATTGAAACTTGAATAGTGATGGACCGCAAAACCGGTAAGTTATTTCCTTCACAACTTTCGCCGGCAGGGCCAAACCGCCCCCGGTTTGGGTTACGGGTACTGGGTACTTGACACTTGTACAATATGTGTAAAAAAAGCTTCTACGACAATGAATAGTGTTGGATGATGAATGATGCTAGGCTAGCAGAAGAAAAAAAATATTTATTTTAAAAATAAATGCCTCCTCCTCCACGCTTCTCCTCACTCTTTCTTTTAGTCTTCTTTTCTTTTGCGAAGACTTTTTTTTCTTAAAGAAAACTACTGACAAGATACGAGTCTTCCACGGACTGCCTACTGACAATCTAAACGCTGCAAAACTCTCTAGGCTACCAAGTTAGAAACTTGACACTCAACATCAAACTGTTCACGGTACAATATGAGATGATTTCACTATTCAAAATTTCTATCAAATGAACAAGCAAGAATTTAGATAATAATAACAAAACTACAAACGACAAAACTAATACAAGTCTTACATAACTTGCTATAAACGCAGTCTGTATAACACACAGTTATAGTACGACAACTGTTCAACACTTATTATGGCAGTCACGCTACTGACAGTCAACATTATACCATACATACAATCATTACAATGTAAAAAAATCAGTTTCAAACTATTCAGAATTTCTAATAACTGGGCAAGCACAATTTTAGATAATAATAACAACGACAATAATAACCAGAATTGACAAGACTAATAGAAGTCTGACATACAATCATTGTAACACAGTTCGTACAACAATAGTTCCACACTATTACACAGTCAATACAGTCATCATTACTGACATAGTTATGAATATCCGTCGCTGTTCTGTTACAACATTCGTTGCAAAGTTAGCTTTGCATACATGAATCAAGGTGTTTAATATTACACGAAACTGTTGTTTAACTTTTTGCGTCGACCAATTAACGCAACTTTTTAAAACTTATAGTTAGATTAATTATTATTTTTGTTGGAAACGACATTAATTTGGTGGTTGGAAAAGAAAAGGAAAACTATGCTTAACGACTTAAAAGAAGAAAACAACTCGTAGCACCCTGGTTATCGTAAACCGTCTAGGGATCTGCAGAATTTGCTGTGCGACTTAAGAACTGCGCACTACTGCGTCCCTCAGCTTCAGGTTCTCCACGATTACCTATTGGTTCGAAGCTTCTCAGAATCTGACACGGCCTTTCCAAGCTTACTGCGAAGTACGGTTTGCATACCCCGCTTCAGGAAATCACAGAATTATTGTGCGACTTAAGACTGCGCACTACTGTGTCCCTGAGCTGCCAGGTTCCATGCAAAGTCCGTTTCCAGTTTCCTGAATCTTGCCTCAGATCTCGAAGACAAAGCACTAGCTTTCTGGACTACTTCTCTACGCCTCTTTCTTAACTTCACAACGACAGACTTAGTTAAAACTGTTCGCGCTTCATAAGCACGATAAATGTCGTTTCCAAGCCCTAAGCTTGCAAGCTTGCATTACCAAGTTCTGAAACTTATTATTACTGTCTTAATACTTAAAGTCAGTTCTTACTTGTACAAGTCTAAACGCAACAATACGCTTAGTACGAAGTACACTTAAGTTCTTATCAGACTTAGATTCTACACGTCTAAGCATAACGACACAACTAATACAGTGGACTACTTCAGTTCGTAAGTTACACAAGTTAAAACGCAAAGTATAAAACGAAATCACAAACGATGATTGCAAACTGAGAATTCTGCACACAATACATACAAACAGGGGTTGACCTCGCCCCTGTCTAAACTCGACAACTGGCTTGATACAAAGTAAGTTCGACTTTGTACTTAACAATAGTTCAAACAATAAAGTTCGGTCAAACTTCAAAGCATAAATCACAAGACAATGATTAGAAACTGAAGTTTCTAAACTCAGCAACTCATTAATACGAAGTAAGTCTGAGTTCTCGTTCAACAGTTCGTAAAATAAATTCGTAACTTCGTACTAACAGTTCGTTCAGTAATATCATGCAAACTATAAACGGAAATTACGAGATAATGATTGCTAACTAAAGGTTCTGCACTCACTATATACACACAGGGGTTTGAATTCGTCCCTGTGTAAACTCGACAACTGACTTGATACCAAGTAAGTTCAAGTTCATACTTAACAACAGTTCAGACAATAGAGTTCGTTTAACTGAAAACGGAAATTACGAGACGGTGATTGGAAACTGAGGATTCTGCGCTCAATATATACACACAGGGGTTTGAGCCCTGTTCGATTCAACAGTAAAAGTCTTCAAAACGGGCGGGTCGTCGAACCGCTCGTTGTGGCCGTTCTCGGCGACGAATCGCTGACATAGGATCGCCAGCGATCGCTGTAGTGTCAGGAAAGTCGTCCGGAACTTCAATGGAGGACTGGATCGGTAAAGTTGATTCTTCCGTTTCAACTTCGTCAGTCTGTCTGAAGTTTTCTTCACTTCGAACTTCATCTTCCAAAATTCCTTCACGGTCTCTATTCACTGATAATTGTGGAACTTCGAAATTCACTTCCTCAACTTCATTCGTCAACCAAGACTTCGGTGGGCAATCCGTATTCCACAACTTCAATTTGTCAACGTGGGCGACAATTGGTTTGCTCCTTTTTGACTTCTGGATTAAGTAATTAACCGGAGGTAGTTCTTTTACGATAAGATGTGGTGAGAACTTTCTTCGCCACTTTTGCTGCTTTCCCTGAAACTTCCGCGGGTTATAATATAATACCCACTGTCCTTGACGGTATGTCTGAGGTCGTACTCTAAGATCATACTGTCGCTTCATTCGTTCGGCTGCCACTCCTAAGTGTTTCCGAACCAAACTGTAAGCTTGTCTCATTCGGTCCTCCAAGTTAATAGTGTAATCATCGTACGAAGATGATGAATCCTGAACTGGGATTTCAAACACTAAATCGACCGGAGCCCTAACTTCTCGTCCAAACATTAAGTAATTCGGACTGTAACCAGTCGACTGATGTACTGACGCTCGATAAGCGGCCATTACGTGTGGGAGTAAAATATCCCACTCTTTTTGGTTTTCGCTCACCATTCGACCCATCATGGAATTCAAGGTTGCGTGGAACCTTTCAGCAACTGAGTTCGTTTGTGGTCTATAATAACTGGTATGTTGCTTGTCGATATCTAGGAGTTGACAGATTTCTCTCATAAGTCGTCCGTCAAGTTCTCCTGCGTTATCGGTCAGTAACGCTACTGGCAAACCAAGTCGACAAAAGACCTGTTCCACAAGAATTCTTGCAACTGTCTTTGCTTCTCGATTTGGCAAAGCAAACGCCTCTGCCCATTTAGAGAAAGAGTCAACGCAAGTTAAAATGTATTTTGAACCTCGAGGTGTCTGAGGATGCGGTCCCGTAATGTCAACGTGAAACCTCTCCAGAATATGTCCAGTAGTCATCGGCTGAAGTGGACCAGAGCGCGGCAACTGTCCTCTATGATAACTCAAACAGTTTGGACACTGCCGACAATATCTCTGAACATCACGTCTCCAACTAGGCCAAAAACCTCGTCTTTTAACCTGGTCCAAAGTCGATCGGAACGCTCTATGTCCACCAGTCATTCCTTGGTGACAAAGACCAATAAACTCGGTTCTTTTGACAGTCGGAACTACTAACTGCAATGGCGCAAGTTGTCTGTCTTTTACGGGTTTCCTTTTGTACAAAACTCCGTCTTTTACTTCGAGGCAATGCCACTGGCCCCAAAGTACCTTAGTTCCTTCGGATTCGGAAACAACTTCTGCCGGTCGCGGTTGGTTAGTTTGTCTTAGTCTAAGACGCAAGATCGGTCCAATGTCTGGATCTTCTTGTTGCAACTCAGCCAGTGATTCCCCGGCCGAAGTCTGATCCTGTGGTTGAGTTTCAGAGTGGTCAGTGGTAGTTACCACTCGAACTCTCCGACCTTCCTTATCAACTTCTGTTTCAGTCTGAGTTACTGGCCTTCGAGAGAGTGCATCGGCATTCGAATGACGAATTCCAGGCCGATGTTTGATCTCAAAACTGAACTGCTCTATGAAAGCTTGCCAACGAGCCTGTTGTCCAATAGGCTCAGGCGTTTTTCTCAAAGACTGCAGCGCCGAGTGATCAGTTCGAATAACAAAGTGCCTACCAAGCAGATACTGTCGATAGATCTTAAGTCCATAAACAACTGCCAACAGTTCACGACGAGTTACGTCGTAGTTTTGTTCTGTTCTCGTCATAATTCGAGAGGCATACGCCAACACAACTTCTTGTCCCTCTTGTTCTTGGGACAGAACGGCCCCTAATCCAGTATTTGATGCGTCTGTATCGAGATAGTACGTTCCCTCATCTCGAGGCATCCCTAAGACTGGTGCTGAAGTTAACTTTTTCTTTAACTGACTGAAAGCTTCCTCTTGTTCCGGGCCCCAAGTGAACCGAACATTTTTCTTAGTCAACGCGTGAAGAGGAGCCGCTATGTCAGCGAAACCCTCAATGAACCGTCGATAATAAGAACATAGTCCGACAAAAGACCTTACTTCAGTCAAATTGCAAGGTGTTGGCCAACTCTGAACGGCTTTCACTTTCTCTCTCTGGACCTCGATTCCAGTTTCAGTCAACACATGTCCGAGGAAATTGACTCTACGTTGGAAAAGACTGCACTTCTTGATGTGAACTTTCAAGTTCGCAGCTCTCAAACGAGAGAAGATTTCGCGAAGTCGATCCAGATGACTGTCAAAGTCTCGACTAAAGACGATTATGTCGTCCAAATAGACTAGACATGTTTCATATGTCAGACCACAAAGTACGAGATCCATTAATCGTTGAAAGACTGAAGGCGCACAAGTTAACCCAAACGGCATTACCTTGTATCGGAAACAACCTCGGCGAGTTACGAACGCTGTCTTATCTCGATCCGACTCCTTAATCGGAATGTTATGATACCCAGAACGAAGATCTAACGTCGAGAACCAAACTGCTCCGTTCATGGATCCGAGACAAGTGTCGATATGTGGCAAAGGATAAGAGTCTTTGTACGTAACAGAGTTCAACTGTCTGTAGTCAACGCAAAGACGAAAAGAACCGTCCTTTTTCCCCACTAAAACAACGTTCGAAGCCCAAGGGCTTGCAGCAGGTTCGACGAAACCACTTTCTATTAGTTCGTCAACTTGTCGATCTATCTCGTCTAAGTGCGCTCTTGGATGCCGACGAAGAGATTGTCTTATTGGCCGGTGCGTACCAGTGTCTATTGAATGTTCGACCAAAGTTGTCCGACCCATATCGGCAGTTCCTCTAGAGAACATCTCGTCATATTCTCTTAGAAAATCAACAACTTGACGACGCTGTTCGACAGTAACTTCCGAGGGCAATCCTTGAAGAACCGGCTCAATTAGTTCAGAAAGTGTTGAGTCAAGCCCGGACTCCTTATCTCTTTCGTTTCCTCGAGTTACGGAATGTTCGGCTCTAGTAGCCATTACAGCAACTGGTAGAGCTTGTCCAAGGCAAGCCCCCGTTGATATTGTCTGTGGCTTATTTGTCGTGTTAGCAACACAAACTCTTACATTCTGTTGATCTACTGGTAACAAGGTTCGTCCGACATAAAGTCCCGGTCTAACTTCTCTGGCATCAACCATAATGTTTTCGGGAACTTCTCGAACCGAAAGAAAAGTTACTCTAGCAGTTACGTCTTTCTGAGTGCGAGGTGGAATCTCATGACTTTCTTGAACCATAACTCTTCGACAACGAAAATGTCCCCGTCGAGTTAAAGTGACAGTTTCTTGGCCATCAACGACCAACTGTTTGGTTCCAAAGTTCCAAACACAATTGTGGTCCTCTAACCAATCTACACCGAGCATTACTTCCTCCACATCTTCAGAAATTAAGACTGGAGTCCAAATGCATTTTTCGTTTAACACGAAAGGCAGTTGGGTTTCTCCATGAATTCGAATTGGAGTATCGTTAGCAGCCCAAACTTGTCGACTGCTTTCTTTCACGTCCAAGTGCTTCAGACGATCCGTCAACTTCTTCGGAACCAAAGTGATCTCACATCCACTATCCACCAAACAGGGCACTTCCTTCCTTAATAGTTTCATCTTAATATAGACATTAGCCTTATCTTGCATGTGTTTTGATCCACGATTAGCGACATTGCTATTGGGAGATGGACCAGGTGGGTTTTGACTTCTGAGACAGTTTCGTCTTATATGTCCGGGGAGACCGCAGCCCCAACATTGAATAGACGAAGAGTTCGGGTAAGAAGGAAAGTTCTGTGGAACAAACTGTTCATTAGAAGTTCTTTGAAAATTAGAAGGATGAGGCCCTTCCCCGGCCGAAGCGGGCACCTCGGTTCTCGATCTTTGAAAAGAAGGATTATGCGGAGGTGGTTCTGGTGCGACTGAGCCTGTTTTGGGAGAAGTGGTTGTTTCTGAAAGTTTCTTTATTTCGTTATGCAATTGTGTTATTTTGGCCTCTAACTTGGCCATTCTGTCATTAGACTCTGTTGTTTGAGAAACTTTTGTAGTTTCTGGTTTAGCAGCTCTAACTTTCTGTTTCGGTCGATCCGAACGTTCATCGTCCTGTCGAGTACGACTTGTACTCTTTGCCCAAGCTTCCAATCGCAAGGCAATGTTCAGAGCTTCATCTAACGATTTCGGAGCTCTCTCTTTCACTTTTAACGCAAAGTCTGGGTCGCTTAATGCGTTTGTAAAGTGATCACAGGCAATTTCCTCCCGAGCCGTGGCCGTCAGTCGGGGATAGGCTAAGGCCATTAGTCTGCGAATGTCTTGGTGGAGTTCAGACAGACTCTCATTACTTTTACGTTTTCGAATCTGCAACTCCGCTCGATACTTTTCAGCTTGTCGCTCTCCACTGTAACGACTCTTTAGAACAGCAACCAGCTTCTTTAAAGAACATGTAGAAGCTCTGTCAGTGTCCCACAGGACTTGAGCAGCATTTCCAGTCAATGCTCCTTTTATAAAAGCTAACTTATCTCGTTCAGTCCATCGATTGTAAATGGCACAATTTTCAAAATGCGCCCACCAGGATTCCCAAGATCCTGTCCCATCAAACTTCTGAAGTTTGATGCGAAAGTTTCTACTACTAGAAACTGTTCTTTCAGGTTCATCTTCCTCCGATGAACCACCGTCGTCTGAACCGTCACCGTCATCGTCTGGCGAAGAATCGCCTCCGCGTTTGGGATAACGCGACTTCTTTTTACGTCTTTGACGTTCGTCTTTCCCAGAACGGTCTTGATCATCGTCGTCATTATCACTACTACTTGGAGATGAGCCTCCGTCTCGGGTCCTACGAGAGTTACTCCTACACCGACTATTAATTCGGGGAAAAGTTCGAGTTCGCTCCCTATGCCTACTAGATCGATCACCAGTTCGTTTAGTTTGTTTGTCTTTACTGACAGATCTGTCTCTCGACCGTTGGGAAACTTTCGTTTTTCGGTCTTTATTGACAGTTGGGTGAGTTAGTAGGACTTCTTTCCTGTTTTGTCGTTCTTTTGGCATATCATGCCTTTGTTCAGGGATTCTTTCGTTCCTCCGAACGTTTTCTAAGTTCTGACTGAGTATGGGCGCCGTATTGTGTTTGTCCGAGTCAACTTGAGTTCGTGCCACGTGTTTGGAACGCGGGGGAATTCTCAGATCTAACTCTGGACTTTCTCTTTCATAAGATCGGTCAAGATCTATCTCAACATCAGAGTCAAGACGCCAAACTCGTGGATTCGAACGACGAGTCGTACTTGGCTCTCTACAGTCAGAAACTTCCTTCCTTACTTGCGGAAGTTCCGCCTTGTCAACACGATCCGGGGTTTGCACTTTCTCAATACAAACTCCGTCTGTCATTCGCGAAGTCGAGACTGGCAAAGTCGTTTTATGAAACGAATTCCAGAGAGAGTTTACTTTGTCGGTAATTACTGCCCTCCAAGTGGCGGATGCCGATTGCGGCCGATCTCTCTCTTTACTACAAACTGCAAGGTCCCCTCGAACAACCAAAGGTTCTGTCATCGGTCTATCTAACGCATCTGAAAACACATCGCAAGGTTCAGTCATTTGGTTTCCAGACTCAGGTTCTACTACGGCAGATACCCGATGGAAACTTCTATCAACCGTCATAGTCGGTTTCCTAACGTTCGAATCTAACTTCAAGAGTCCGCGCTCTGACATTCCAGGCCCCACGTTGGGCGCCAGTGTCGCGCTCGCCGTCTCCTCTGTCGGTTCGTCGGTTTGATGAACCGCCGCGGTTCTTTGCATTTTGCCGTCGGTTAGCTCTGTTCTCAGGGCGGGCCGCGGGACGGGAACGGACAGCTCAGTAGATGGGAAACCACCATTCTCAACTCTACTGACTTTCGATATGGGTCCGTGGAAAGCGGCTACGGATGGTATTGAAGTGACAGCAACATTTTCTGGACCGACTAGACTAGTTTGATAGTCGAGGTGTCCAATCACCTCCTCGTACGGTTCAACTTCTATTTCCGAACTACTATCCATTGTAACTAGATTATTGAGAATGATAAGTGTTATTTTGAAAGTTTGGAAGGTAAGTTTGAACATAAATGTATAGTTTTTAGTAAGTTAGTTTGAACATAAATTTGTATTGGAGCTTTAACGAGTTCTTGATTAAAGGTATTGTGACTGGAGTTTGATATTGTTGTCTTTGATGTAGGCCTAATCTAGCTTAATATAGTTTCGATAATACGGGCTGAGTTTCGAACTAAGTAGTTTGAGAACTTGTTTCTGAACTTCCTAACTAAGTTACGGGCGAACTAACTAACTAGCTAAGTCTCATAGGCTTAATACAGTTTCAACTAAGCTCCAGGAGGACTTACTTTCAGTTCTTCAAGTTTGATTTCAAACCAGTCCAAGTTCTAGTTCTACTTCCAATTCTAACTTGGGTTGAAGCTTTGGATTAGTTTCCTAGTACTCCTAGTATCGATTCTAACTAAGTTTAAAGTTAGTCTGACTCTGAACTAGTTTCTTAGTTTTAGTTCAATTCTAACTACGGTTGAACTTAGTTTCTAGGCTACGCCTAAGCTAAAAAACAAGTCTTGTTTGTATCAGTAAGACTTTCCGTCATATATTCATCATGTACTTACTAACAATGAATACAGAAGCCTAGAACAATCTACAGTTTCAAATAATAAGTGTCAAGTTTCCGAACTGGTTAAGTTCGTAAATCGGGAAATAAGGAAGGAAGTATGGGGAAATGGCAATTATCAACTCCCACTTTAACTTCCAATTAGTAACAGTTCGCACGTCATCTCGCAACTTTGACAACTTCAACAACCCAATTGATAGTAACTTCTAACCTCTAACTTCAACAACTCGCACTTCAACTCGAAACTCTGACAACTACGACAACTCAAAACTGGTAACTTAGATACTTAAAACGGAAGATCAAGTTTGAAGTAACAACTCGAGGCACTTCCGAAATCGTCTAGACAATAGTCGACTTACTACTGCGACTAAGTCCGCTATGACAGAAATCCTAAACACGGGCGAATAGAGAAAGTTCAACTTGCGAGAGAATCTCGTGTCGGTAATGGAAGTTTTCTACTACAAGCGAAGGCCCTATCTGAAGACGTGTGGACGACAATCGACTTACTCCTGCGATGAAGTCCGTTACGGCAGAAGACCTCAAACTAGACAGAAACTGGAAAGCGAACGACTTACTACCAGCGCCGCGATCCAAACTAACTTTCAATTGACAAGGGAAAAGACAACAGTCGAGTATGCGACAAAGTCCGAGTTCGACAGTGAAGTTACTAAACAACAACCAAGGTCCTTCTGAAGACGTCTGGACGACAATCGACTTACTACTGCGATGAAGTCCGTTACGGCAGAAGACCTTAATTGACAGGAAAGCGGTCGACTTACTTCTGCGCCACGATCCTAACTAGTTCCTTCAACTTCGAAAGTGAACGATGATCGACTTCCGACAAAGTCTGGTTTCGTCAAAGAAAGTTCTCTAAACTCTAGTAGAGCTAAACTTCCAACTTCGACTCTCAAGAAGTTCAGTTTTGGCAACTGAACACAAGACAACTTTCAAGTTTCAACCACAAAACTCGAGAACTAAAGACAACTTTCGACCTCGAACTTAGGAACTTGTCATTTGGAAATAAAAAAGGATCTTACAACCTCGAAACTAGAGAATACAAAGGAACTTACAACCTCGAAACCTGGAACTGGAAAAGAGTTCTGTTTCGGCAATGAAAGTTTCCTATAACTTAAAAGCAGAAGACAATCTTCAACTCGAAAACAAAAGACAACTCTCAACCTCGAACTTAGGAACTAGAAAAGAAGTTCTGTTTCGGAAATGAAAGTTTCCTACAACTAATACGGAAGACATCCTTCAACTCGGAAACAAAAGATAACTTAGATCTCGAACTTAGAACTCGGAAAGAGGAAACTTGAGAACAGAAAACGACTCTCAGTCTTAAAACTGCTATCTCTAAGTTTCTGCTAACGACCTCAACTGAGTTACTTAGGTTTAGTGGGTTTCCTATCAACAGCGACGGACAGTAAAGAAATCAGTCGATCGCAAAGTCAATAGTCAAAGTCAGCTTTTTCGCACTCACACTTCACTTTTTTTAATTGAAGCCAAAGTTGATGTCTCAACAAGCTAACTCGGTGACGG
>Ga0209364_1000346_pt1 | contig 10703 bp, 7 predicted proteins | sample WorMetHERISLAND2_3_FD_187387 | JGI IMG/M metagenome (GOLD analysis project Ga0209364, IMG submission 187387) | Marine gutless worms symbiont microbial communities from Max Planck institute for Marine Microbiology, Germany - Olavius albidus HERON... | ecosystem: Host-associated > Annelida >... | reverse complement strand
TCAGGGCATGGAGACGTGTGTTTCGAGTTTCTGCCGTTCTTTTTCATGATCGAGTCGGAAAGGTCTAGGTCTAGTCCGCCGCAAATTACTAGACCTTTCTGGAAAGCAAAAAACAAACCAATGTCATTACCAATGACCTTCCATGACGTTTAAAGGTCATTTTAACCTACTAGTATGTAAACTTGACATTAGACACTATTTTGTTTATCGCTGGTAGTATTTCCTGTTAAACATGCGGTGACATCTGGTTTCATATATCATGTCTTCATGGTCAGGCCACTTTTTGTTCTAACTGGTTTTCTGTCTGCATTGAAGACATCACCAGGTGGATGGCATTGAATTATCTGGTGGTTGACTCTGCCAAAACTGATGTTTTGTGGTGTTTGCCAAGTCACCAACCACCCGATACGCCACTCTGTTACTACCATCCAGCCTTCAGCTATCGTTCACATTCTTGGTGTACTGTTCGACGCGGATAAATTGTTCCTTGTAGTTCATGTTAAACTGCCCCCTGCTACAATTCTTTGCATCGTATCGAGAGTTGTTGTCATGCACTTACTCATAGTGCAGCAGTCACTGTGGTAAACAGTTTTGTTGTTTCAAAGCTGGACTACTGTAGAAGCCTTCTCACTGGCTGCAAAATCGGTCTCATTGGTCTTGGTCTTGGTCTTGCAAAACTTAGGTTGGTCTCGGTCTTGGTGTCGGTGTTGGTCTCACACTGCCAGGTTTCGGTCTCGTTCTCGGTCTCAGTGTCTTATGGTCTCATCATAACATCCCTGTGTGTCCTCAGCTGTACAGCTCGAGTGATCTTTGGAAGAGACGTTTGAGACCACGTAACTTCTTTTATGGCATCTACCACCAGGAGTGTGTAGCACCAAATGTAGACAGCAATCTCCAGAGTGTACGATGTTGAGCCACGTCAACTGCTTCATTCAGGGAGAGATTTAAGGTCCTGCTGACTTTACTGCTATGTGACAAACTCGATTGGCTCTGAGCAAGAGAGCGGATCACATTTAAACTGTGCCTACTAGTCTGAAAAGCAAAACAATTGTCAGGAGTTTTTTTACTGAATTTAGGGGAAAATATACTTGTTTTTTTTAAATACAGTTTTTAGAGTCACTTTGCTAATGTTATGCTTACTTGTTACTTGTGCATTTGATTTCTAGGACGAGGTGTGTTTGCAAAAACTGACATAAGTCATGGCCACTTTTTGGCTCAGTATCATGGAGAATTGATTACACAGGAGGAAGGAGAGAAGAGAGAGACTTTTGGAGAAACTGGATTTAGATACTTTTTCAACTTTCATGGATCTGGTTATTGGTAAGTTGTATGTTTACTTGGTGTGGTTCATTTTCTAAGCAGTTTTCATAATTATACAAGTGGCTGTGACATGACATCGGTCCAACGACAGTTGCTGCCATTTCCTCTCTTCGTGACCTGGGCATCTTCATTGATTCAGACTTGATGATGCTCACCCATGTGTCAGATGGTGTCTCGCAGTTTTGCCATGCTTCGTCCACTACGCAGCATCTGCTATTTCGTCTCAGCGACTGTCTTCCAGTCGCTTGTCACTGATGTGGTGCTTAGCTGGCTGGACTACGGCAACAGAATGTTGCTTGGTCTACTAGCTTACGTCATCCATTGACTTCAGTTGGTCCAGACTCCAGAATGCAGCTGCATGGCTTAAAAAATTCAAATTGAGATTATTTTATAGTGCATTATAAAGCTGTTGGCTATACCACATTTAGCCTAATCTAACGCACTCAATCAGTTAAGCCATTAAATCAGTCCTGTCTGAATACTCCTTTTTGTACTCCAGTTTCTTGGAGCTGAGAAGACTGGGGAGGCAGTGTGAGTAAACAACTTGCCCAAGGTTGCTACTCAGTAGAATAGCGGCATGGCCGGTATGCGAACCCCTGACCTCTCGGCCCGAAAGCCAGAGCGTTAACCACCATGCCACTGAGTCTCATAAACTCATGGCTCATATTCCGGCCCTGTCATTCCGATCACGTGATGTCACTGACGCTCTCATTAGTCTAAAGTTGACTATGAGTGTTGAAAAAGATTGTACTGAGACTTATCGGGTGCTGCATGGTGTTGCTCTGCCGTACGTACAACAGTTCATGTGCACTGCCGACATCCATTCTCGGCACCGATCCTCAGTCACCGATAGTCTGTTTGTTCCTGCTGTCAGACTTTCTACTGTCGGCCGCGTGCCTTCCATGTCATTAGAGCTTGTATATAGAATGATTTGCCGTCGGACGTTACCTCCTCATGTCACAGTTCACGTTTAATCAGACACTAAAATGCACTTATTTCATAACTTGTATCCTGGACTATAATACAACCTGTTTTCCCTTTACATTTTCACTTACTCGTCTTTTAGTAGCTGTTTGCTACTTAGGCAACGTTTCACTTTATGTGTGTTACTCGGGATGTTTTCGAAGTCCAGTCTGCATTCTTTATTGTCATATGTCTTGGGTGCTGACAATAGTGCGAAGCGAAAAATACTATACAGGTGAGCCTATTAATGACTAATAGGAAGTCGCATAAGTGCTTTCGATTGGTACCAAAATCAATGACCTTGAAAGGTCATAATGCGCTTCTTTACATTATGCGCCCGTGTTTGGGAGCTCACCACAAATATTTGAATGGAGATAGACCCATACTATCTGCGACAAAAATGTAGCCCAATGACTGTAGTTTTTGGAAACACAAGGGTTCCGCAGATATTTGCAGGGGTTCGCTGGATAGGGGGCCTCAAATGAGTGCGAGTCTTAAAAAACGTCGATTTTTTGCTTCTTTCAGCCAGAATAACTTCTGAATCTCCAAAGACTAGGCCAATTTTATTACATAGCAATATGTAGACCCTCGATGCCTTCTCGCCTGCACCAAAATATTGACCTTGAATGATCTTGAATGGTCCGTATGCGCTATTTTCTATTTCCGGCAATATAAATTGCAGAACTATGTTACTGACTATGTTACTATGTTACTAATATTGTTCCGGATCCGTTTACAGAGCACTTTCGTTTTCGTTTCGGTTAATTTTGTACGGTGCTCTCACAGCGTTTTTTAATGTATGGTGGCACCTAAATCTAATTCATATTTACATTACATTACATTACATTACATTACATTACTGACTTTCACCGTCAATGGCTTCGAAACGAAAAGAGATACTCATACACTGCCAGCAACATCATTGTAGCCCACTAAACGTACTTTTCAGCGATGTATAGATTACGTTGATATTCCTAGGCGTATATTCGCTAGGAGTCTACAAATCATGGTGGTGTGGGCAAAAACTAGCATTTTTCGACTTTGTGCGGCAATATCTCGCAAACGGTACGAGATACGTGCATAGTTACTATTAAGGACTAATAGGAAGTTGTATATGCGCTTTCGATTGGCACCAAGGTTGATGACCTCAGATGACCTTGAGACGTACAAACGCAATCTTGGAAATTTGAAATGGCCATATCTCGGCGAAACAAGATGCGATCGACTTCGGGTTTGATTCTCGAGTGGGCATCGAGGTCAGCGGTTCGTATGTCGCCATTTCTGGTTGGATCGAATTCAAGATGGCGGACGACTGCCGTCAAAATAAGTTTCGTTGAGGCTGTCGCGCGGTTTCCTGGCGTCAGCTAGGCTTTCTTGTTTCTGAAGTGTTCAGAAATTACAGCAGAAAACAACAAGTGACTGAAGCGACAATTTTTTAAACGAGTGTTAAATATTCTTTGCAAAGTAACTGGAAATGGACTACGTCATAGTTGACGTCATCTGCTGCTGGACCTGGAGTGGACGATGATCAGCCAAGACTTGGTTTACAATGCCATAGACGAGTTCTCAGAACAACTTACCCGGGTCATTCGTGCTCAAAGTGGACATATTGAGCATCGCCTGAATTAGGCTTAATAAGGCATACACGGATTGTGATAAAACTCTATGGCATATTTCAAAATTAATATTGTTAGAGTCTGTTAGCACTGACATTTACAAGGTACCATATTTTGACTAGTTTGCAGAGAATATTTAACACTCGTTTAAAAAATGTCGTTTGTTGTTTTCTGCTGTAATTTCTGAACGTTTCAGCAAACAAACCACATGATTATATCTGTAGCGGCTGCAAATATGGTATCTCAAAGATGTGCGGTTTTATTGGGCCACCCTGTACATTACCGTAGGATATTAAATTAGGATTCTTGATGCACTGGGCACGTGAAACTGAGTTTTATATTAATGACAGTGGATTTAGCTCTTGAGTTCACTCAAGTACCTTATTGTCACCAATTAACTTATTACCACTTGACTGTTAGCTGAACTTAGCTCAACTAACCAAACTTACTAGCTTATTAGTTCCATGCTGGCTGGATTTATTGTAGTTTGGATGCAACAGAAGAACCAACTTCGGGTCCAGTAGTTGGACGATTGGTTAATCATGGGACAAAGAGCGAACGAAATGCAATAATGAAGGTGTTAGATGTCGGAGATAGGCCTGCACTATGCTTGTTTGCTTCGAAACAAATACCGGCTGGCACTGAAATCCTTTATGATTATGGCGTCAAGGTGCCTTGGGAATCCAAGGTTTGTTTTACTTTAATGATCAAATTTAATTACAGTCATCAGTTATTTCTATTGCAGTTTAAATTTGCATAGTTTGAATATATCGTTTGTATAGTATAATACTAGCATTTTATCTTACATACTGTGTAGGGATTTTATCACAGTACGTCTCATGATGGTATGTTGTTTTATTTACTGCTGGTTTGTGCTGGTGACAGTTGAAAATTGATTGGTAATGTAAGTTTATGTGCAGTGATACACAGCAGATATTAGTGGTTACGAGATTTTTTGTAGCAGCTGGGTTAGTATCAAATAAAGGCTGAGAAGTGAGCGCTGCATATCAATTTGTTGTGCAATACTGCTGCTTCTACGTTTTTATCTTATTTTTATTTGCATAGGTGTATCATATTTTTCATGATTTTTGTGGTTTGTAGCAACCCAAGCAGAAGCAGTGCCAGAATGGTAAGTTGTGTTGCAGAATTTAGCAATGTTTATATAGCTAATCCCAATGGAGAATGGTTTATTATCTGTCCCATTGCTATTGCATAGCATGGGACAGATCATAAAATTAGTTCTGTCTGTCTGTCTGTCTGTCTGTCACCTCGATTACGGACGCATTTCTCACTCGATTTTGATGAAATTTAGCACAGTAGCTTGAAATTCCAAAAGTAAGATGGAGTTTATTTGAGGTCAAAATCCGATCACCCCTTCCCCTATTTTACCCCAAGTTTTCGCGCCGTAATACATTTTCAATGGGAAGGTCCGAACCAAGCTGTACCAAGGCCCGTAGACCGGTTGGGACTTTTAATAGCTCAAATGATGCCCCTCGGCAGCTGCTATATTGCCGATGTTAAAAAATTGTATAATGTCCTATTTTCCCACCTGAAAAACCAACATTGGGGGTTATTTTCAGTGGGAATATGCTTGGGTAGAACGTTGTGCATCATATTTCAGTAACCGTGCGAAGAATGGTTCCAATGGAGTCAGCTATTAGGAAACAATATATTGCGAGTCCCTTGGGGCTGGAATAGATCGATTTGGGGTAGGCCTATAAAGCACTTTTGGAGTCGGTTGGCTTTGATTATAGTTTAGCGTTCAAACATTGTTGTCGTTGTTGCCTAGCAACGAAAGTAGATACATCACGCAGGTCACGTGATACAATTAGTAAGTAAATATTATAGTGTCAATAGTATGTGTCGATGCCTTGATGATAGTAATGCCAACAGTTAGTCTGATCGTAAATATTAATGATTTATTGTATCAGTAGTCTCTAGTATACCTAGTATTAAATGGCGGTGAAGGAGCTAAAAGTGCGATCTGTACAAAGTTGAATAGAATGTTATAAAAGGAATGTGAAACGCAACCCTATAACATACTGTGCTGCAATGGGACAGATACCGCATTCTTTAGAACTTATTTCTTGTTATAAATATTGTTTGACATGAATACTGGTTTCAGCTGTTGACAATAGATCAGTAATTAGTAAAATACCATCAATGACAGAGTAGCTCATTCCAAACCAGCCATCATCAAAGTGTCCATATTTCGTAACTTTTGACCTTGACCTTAAGCACACCCTGGATGCAGGCCCATCTGGGACCATTGCGTGCAAGTTTGGTAGCGGCTGTTTGTTTGGAAGAAGTTCTAGCAATTTGCACAAAATGTTTACAGATGGATGGACAGACCGACGACGGATGCCGTGTCATGGTATTAGCTCAGTTTGGAATGAGCTAAAAATAATATTATATTTATTATTTATATCAGTAAAAGAAGTACAGTGAAATTTAAAAAGAAGACTACATGTTTTGCATTTATCTTTGCGCGATTCTTTGCAGTTCTTGGTGTGAAAAATACAAAAAATTCGTCAACGCTTGTTCTCTGTAAACGAACAAGTTTGTTTTTACCGTTTACAGTGCACGAAATTTGTTCAGTTGAATCTCTTGGAAAGTCATTAAAATTGTTGAAACCAGTTGTCAGATTTGAAGGCTAAAATACACCAGATTCGATTTTTAATGGAGCTTAACCCCATACCTCGATGTGGGAGTTTGCAGCACTCTCTCAGATTTTCTACAGGGTGAGTCAAAAAAGTAGTCCCCCCCTATAACTTTCAACCATATTTTCGCTTGGGTGTGTCTATTTGCATAGAATTTTGAACGTTTATTGGCAGTTTATATCCATGTATGTCGACCGATTTTGGTTTATTTGTCTTAAAATTTAATGAAATGGCATTAATTTTACTACAGGCACCAGTCATTTTTATCAGTTTCAAGTTTCGGTTTCAAGTTTCGATTGCACAGCAGGGAATAAAAATCCAGAGTACCAGCTTAACGGAAATGACGTTATTTTTTCGTCATCAAATGTTTAATGTTTTGTAAACAGATGATTGATTGTTTTGTTTATTTTTGCACCGATTATTGTTTCACAAAGTGTTTAAAGTCATTGTCCACACCAATGGGAAAGTTGTCTTATGATGATGAACTGCACATCCAAACGCTTTGGGGGAAGGGGCTTGGTGCAAAAGCCATCATCTCCACTTTTCCAGTTACCCTGATAATAATCGGTGCAAAAATCAAACAATCCTCTGAATGATTAGCTGAGTTGATGTTCTTCTGTTGCTGTCGGGGAGTGAATGAATAGTCATTGTCTGTCCAGTTTCTGACATCGGGTCAGTTTTCAGGCATATAACATTGTCACAGACAGATGTGTTGTTTGCAGTGGTTCAAACGGAGAAGAACATCGTCAAGTTGATCGAAGAAATCAAGAAATCTTTCTCTCGGGACAATGCCGTGAGTTCTCATTGTTGTTGTCGTCATCGTCATGATGACTCCATCAGACAGGGCCTGTGTGTATGGGGAAGAAAGGTGCCGTGAGGAAACGATGAATTACACTTTAGTTTATGTAATGATGGAATATCTGTGTAATGGATTCACCAATTTTACACTGTTCACCATGCAGGAAGGTTATCTAGAAAGGAAAAGAATAAGTAGAGAGCTAATGGCAACACTTTAACCTCGTTGACTGCAATAATATTGAAAAGCCACTCTGACAGCTCAGTGCATGAAGATTAAAAGTGTGTTCACCGATACTTTGCGAGTTGGTGATGATGGAAGGTTGATAATTGATGACGACTGTGTATGTGTCTGTAGGATGTAGACAAGTGCATAGCTATAATGAGGGAATTGGACAACATGGAGGTGACTGCCAATCTGCTGCTGAAACACAGTGACATTGTCTACACTATACGAAAGGTAACTTCAGTTATTTCTGCACATACATTGTTGTCACAACTTAGATATGGGTAAACTGTCTGTATTTGAAGTTTATTAACTGTCATTAGTTCAATGCACTTATGTTTTGTGCACTGGAATTAGAACTAGATTTTGCAAATGACAAATAGGCATTTAAATATGTACCTAAACTGAATCAAAACTGAAGTGAACATAAAGTTTCATTCTTCAGCAGTGAAACATCCAAATCTTCCATTTCTCCTGTTTGATAACCGAGGCTAGTAAGTAATGCTGTGACTGTTTTCAAGTGACTGAAATAAATGCTTTCCTTTCTACAACTAAACTAACTAGAACCAAGACCTGTGTTATTAATCAGGGTTCAGACACCCGGGTACATACCCAAAAAACCCGGTGGGTTTTTTGGGTACACCCACCTAAAAACCCACCCTCAACTTATATTCAATTTGACTATCTTGTACCAATAATAATGAAATATTTTATTGGTTTGACACCTTTAAGCCCACAAGTACTGAGTTTATATGTTGTAGTTACTCTTAAATTATTGACGCAGATATTAAACAAGCGACGAATAGGCCTACATGTATACAGTTTAGGTTCTATTTATCTCCCAAATGCATCGTTATAATATGTTTACTTAATTTTATTGTCACACTGTCATGCAACAACAGAAATTCAAAATACATAGTCAGTGTCATAATTGTCAATGAAAGTTTCTGCACTATCACAAAAGATATTAAATAAAAATAACAAATGGTCACTAATCACTGAGTGGCCCCCAAGTCAAAGTAAAACAAAATAAAAATAAGTGAATTGTGTTACCAACATGCATTAGTAATCAATTAAAAGTACTTTCACAGTATAATTCTAATATATATAGACATAGTTAGTCATTGTTCGTTAAGAAATTAACGATAAGTCTGCGGTTAATCATTTTTCTTTCCATATTTTTTCTACTTATTTGACAACATCTAGCATTCTCGTTAAAAAAACCCACTACCCAAAAAAGCCCAATAAAACCCAAAAAACCCACCGGGTTGGGCTTTTTAAAAAAACGGGTTTTTCTGAACCCTGCTATTAATAGTAAACACAGGTCACAGGCTATTTACTTCAGGTGCTGTGCGCCATTTTGACTGTGGTAGTTATTGATGTAGTGAGCTGTACAGTTGTACATAGTGTGTACTGCATGACAAATTTTGGTCGCCTTTGTCAGTAGATAATGCACAAAAATGACATTTTTATAAGTGTTTTAAATAAAAAAAAACCTGCGAGTCATCTGACATGCTGATGGTGAGTATATCTACTTCCAGAAGTTCCTGCACGTTGTTTACATTGCTGTAGCAACAAATCAAAATGGCACCCATGGCAGGATTCCCTAATTGGTCGCATTATCTGTGTTTACTATTAATAATTGTCGATATACCACACGCCAAATTCACACAGTGGTCGGTGTGATCAACAGTCCTGTTGAGTTGAACAGTCCACCAACTGAACTGCATATGGACAATATGTCACTCTGTGTATTTCAGAAAGACTGTAAACATTTTTTATGACATAAGCTGTAATGCTCTCAGCAGTAGATATGGTACGTTCACTGCAAATTTTCAATATGCGCCCTATAAATCGATAATAATAATAATAATAACAATAATAATGACAGCTAGAATAAAAACATTTTCAAGCTGTGATATAACACACAGGACTGTGCATGTACGTATGTGCAGTGTCGCAAGTATACAGGCAGTGAAAAGGTTCGTCATCATGCTGACATAATGTATCACAAGTTCAACAAGCTGGTCACTGTTAAAGATGGTGATAATTTCACAAAGGTTCGTCACTACATAATTAGCTTAACATTGTCAACTGCAGTATCTGCTGTATTTATCGTCTGGCCGACATGTTTACTTTAAGTGTATTGTTACCTGCCAGTGTTATGTTAGCCTCACATTGGGAACACTATTAATGGCAGAGGTTTCTGCTCTCTGAGTATGGTACTTCTAGTTTTAGCTTATGAAACATTAATGCAGAAACCATGTGTAATTGTGTGTTGGTATTTAATAATGAATATTGGTCAAAAGTAAGGCAAGTTTTTGTTAATGTGTTGAAGTATGGGTCTAAATAGCAGAAACACTTGAGATTCTTTGTGTGAGTTTGTGACAGTTGGGACAGAAGTCGAAAACAGGACATTTTGGCATCCCGAATATGTTCTGTTGGGAAACCGGAACACTCCCATGTAAATCCAGACTGTCCCAGTGAAACCAGGGCTTGTGTGAGTTGGTTCTAAGGTGTCAAGTGAGTAAATTTATCGGAGTTTACAGTTTAGTAATTTCTGTATGTATTATTGCATAATTGATTGTTAATATGGAAAGCTTATGTGATGTAAAAAAAGTTAAAGCTGTGTAAGTTTTTCATGGGGAAACCCATCTCAGAACTACGGGTTGTCACTTGCCATATGGGATCACACATTGTTACCGGCCACCCGACACAAGCGAACACACCTCGCCTTAACCCCAGCCAGAGAGGTTGGTACTCGATTTACTGACCCCGGAAGGATGGACTTCTGAGTTGACCTAGGTGACCTGATTACGCCCCGGCTGGGAGTTGAACTCGCGACCGCTTGATCGAAAGTCCAACGCCTTAACCGCTGCGCCACCAAGACACCAGATATGTAATGTTAATTGCTATTATATATCCAATCCTGGGTTATTGAGTGTGATATCTGTGATTTATTCTACAGGAAAGAACCAGATCATGCAAAAACAGTAATATTATTTATAAATTATGTTGCTCTGTGTGTAAAGTAATTATATGGTTGTCTTATATAGTGATGTTACAGTTATCGAAACCGATATCGAAACCACGGTTTTTTATTGAAACCGAACTGAAACCGCG
>Ga0209364_1000342_pt1 | contig 10741 bp, 7 predicted proteins | sample WorMetHERISLAND2_3_FD_187387 | JGI IMG/M metagenome (GOLD analysis project Ga0209364, IMG submission 187387) | Marine gutless worms symbiont microbial communities from Max Planck institute for Marine Microbiology, Germany - Olavius albidus HERON... | ecosystem: Host-associated > Annelida >... | reverse complement strand
TTACCATTCGGCATGGACTATTATCGTTTGTTTAATCAGTGACGATGCATCAGCTACTGTGAAATCTAGGCTACACGAACATTTTTAAAAATATTTTTTATGGGCGTAAGCCCTTGGATTGCCTGCATTGTTTTTGTGCTAATACACACACACTCTCTCTCTCTCTCTAAAGCATGTACTCCCTATCTACCGGTTACCCGCCAGTGTTGGATTCATGAGAGATGTATGTAGGCCCTACATAGGCCTACATCGATGCGATTTGTCGGCAGAGCGACCAAGCGTTGATGGAGAACCACACCAGAGAGCTTGCACGGGGATAGGGACAACGGGAATACCGCGGTAACCGCGGTAAAACCGCGGTAATGGGGACGAAAATAACAGTAATCCCGCCGGAATGAGGAAAAAGTCAACACCATGGGGATGGGTTGGCGAAGGGGATGGGGATGTGGACCGATGAGATGGTGATGGTGTGGGGGTGAGGTCGAAAGTGGCGGGATGGGGTGGGGATGGATGTGATGGGGGGATAATAAATTGTCCTCATGCAGCTGCCTAAACCACGGACGTATTTATTAACTTTGCTACATTAACAGACCGGAAGTGCCACGGCCATTCGTCACGCTTTTTTGTGGGCGACAACGAGGGGAGGGGGGAGGGAGCAGGAGACGGGAAGGGACAAAGTTAAAGGGAGGGGAGACAGAGTAACAAAAAAGATTGAACCTTCAGTGGGAATTCCTGCTGTATATTGACTGAAGTGGGCCTACAGTAGGTTGATGCCAGACGGTTGATGTGATGCAAGAACCAGTTCAAAGCAAACGAGTTTGAAGGTCGAAGCGACGTTGAGTCGGCACCCGGCATGAACCTGCATCGCTGAAAGATGACCAGCAGATGCAGATGTCTACCAGGTCCATTACTGAATAGTATACCGCACACGCACACATACACGCATACACATCGGTCACGATCAATCAAGAAAATAACGCAGCCTAGGTAAACAAGAACAACCAAGCGTACCTGTCGTGGCCCGGAGACGGCGTAAGTAATTTGTGGTCGCCAGGTGTCCGCGGCAGGCCGCAGCGTGTCCCGTCGGCCAGTAGCGGCTGCTGATTCTACCGCCGCCGCCGGTTCAGCTGCGGTTGCTGCTGGTGCTGCTGTAGGCTATATCCAAATGGGTGATAAGAATTTAATTATTATTAATTATTAGGACTTAAGCGACAAATCCGTCACGGTGCCTTAGTGGAGTATGTTGTCGCGTATGTGTATGCAAAGTTTGGCGACGATCGGTTATGAAATGAAAAAGCCTTAGCAGATCACTAATCTGATAAAAACAACACCAACAACAACAAGAACAACGTTCGTAGCGCTTGGAGACCCGTCTCCGGGTCTAAACAAGAAAATTCAGCAAAGCTGACATAACAGCGCCTTAGCTATGCATTTACCTCTAGCCCGTTTAATATCCATGTCCGCCATATTTTGCCTACTTCCAAGTTCCAGCATAGTTATTCTTGCATTTTACTTATTTTCCACAGACGCCAATGAACAGCATGTGTGAGAACTGCTAGTGTGAATGAATACAATAGGCCTACAGCACTGGTCTGACGCTTCCTCTTCGGGAGCCCCAGTGAATAACCCCATTACACTTATATCACCAGCACAGTCCCTGCGTTACATTTTTGGCGATGACAGTATTAGGCCTATGCGTAGCTCTGCAAATTTCCGAACAGTTTTCTCCGAAAGCCAGAACGCCAATCCATTAGATGTCGAGCCCGAAAGTCGAAACACATTTTAACGCAGGCCCGTCTAGAGCCACAGCGGGGACCGGGAAAACATTATCGCGGGGCCCTGTCAGTATAGGGCCCCGCGTAAAAACATGTTTTTTAATCTTTATGTACGTCTTGAGATCGAGAAGTCGAAGGCATGGAGAGGGAGGAAACGTGGGGAGGGGTGTCCCCTCACCATCCGACTAGAGGTCCGCTGGGGGAGCTTAAGTTCGTCGTAAGCTCCCCCAGCTGTGTCCGGGGCTGCCCCGGCCGAAAATGGATTTTATGCATAGGCCTATTTTAGGTCAGAAAAAAGCCATCTGAAACACCATTTTCAGTATTTTTGAGCGACGGCGGGCCCCCAAACGTCGTGGGGCCCGGGAAAACTCCCACCCCCCTTTCCCCTCTCTCGACGGGCCTGTTTTAACGCAAAATGACCATTCAAGGTCATTCAAGGTCAGCTATTTCGGTGTCACTGAGGAACGACTAAGGTGAGAGACCTCAGTGCATTACCGTCGCAGTCGCTCGTCATTAGGCCTGCACTGAGGCCTAATGACGAGCGACTGCGACGGTAATGAGACTGAACCATTGGCAGGACAAGAAGAACCATTCCTTACAGATGACTTGTCTGAGGCTCTTGTTACCAGCATAGATGTTAAAGAGACATTAATTTGCAAATTAAAAAAACATTAAAAACATGTTTTTCACTTTTATAAAAAAAACATTAAAAACATGCATAAAACGTTAAACTACAGTATCCATTCAAGTAAGAAGCACCGTCAATACGAATCAAATAAAGTCAATAATACTGCTACAAAACACTCGCTCTGTCCAAGAAATGGAGCCTTTGCCCATGAGAAATGCATAATATTTGTAATTTTGTACAGTTTTAATTTAACAACAACAAAAACACGACATTAAAAATGCACCAAAACATAAACAATAAAAAACATTAAAAACATGTTTTTTAGACTTCAATTGGTAAAATATGTTAACCTTGAAAGGTCAAGGCCGTGACCCAATTATCTTTGGGGCCCAATATCTCGAAAAGGGCTGCAGATAGGGGCTTGGTCACAATGGTGGACGAATAGGAAATGGGGTATGGGGAGTCCAATGGTCACGTAACCGATGACGTCACGTGACCTTGAAAGGTCAAGGTCGTGACCCAATTATGTTCGGGCCCAATATCTCGAAAAGGGCTGCATATAGGGGCTTGGTGACAATGGAAGACGAATAGAAAATAGGGCATGGGGAGTCCAATAGCCACGTGACCGATGACGTGACGTGACCTTGAAATGTCAAGGCCGTGACCCAATTATCTTTGGTTCCCAATATCTCGAAAAGGCTGTAGAGAGGGGCTTAGACACAATGGAGGACGAATAAAAAATGGGGTATTGGGAGTCTAATGCTCACGTGACCGATGACGTAACGTGACCTAGAAAGGTCAAGGTCGTGACCCAATTGTGTTCGGGGCCCTATATCTCGAGAAGGGCTGCAGATAGGGGCTTGGTCACAATGGTGGACGAATAGGAAATAGGGTATGGGGAGTCGAATGGTCACGTGACCGATGACGTCACGTGACCTTGAAAGGTCAAGGTCGTGACCCAATTATCTTTGGGGCCCAATATCTCGAAAAGGGCTGTAGATAGGAACTTGGTCACAATGGAGCACGAATAGGAAATGGCGTATGTGGAGTCCAATGGTCACGTGACCGATGACGTCACGTGACCTATAAAGGTCAAGGTCGTGACCCAATTATCATTACGGCCCAATATCTCGAAAATGGCTGGAGATAGGGGTTTGTATACAATGGAGCAACAATAGGAAATTGGGTATGGGGAGTCGAATGGTCACGTGACCGATCACGTCGCGTGATCTACAAAGGTCAGTGTCGTGACCCCAAAGTGTTTGGGGCCCATTATCTCACATGACCGATAACATCAGGTGACCTCAAAGTGTCGAGATCGTGATCCAGTTGTATTAGGTGCAAGTATCTTAAAACGGCAAGAGATAAATGATCGGTTGAAATGGACCACCACTAGGAATTGGCCTATGGCGAATCGATTGGTCACGTAATCGATGACGTCACATGACCTCGTAAAGTGGGCGCCAAGTAGGCTATATCGAAAACATGATGGCATTGGACAGACTCCGTGTTCGTACGAACGTTATCTTGTTGTTATTTTTCTTGTTTAATTATGTGTAATTGTATAATTATGTGCTCTACCATCTTATGGTGACAGGGGCGTAGCCAGGATTTCAGTTTGGGGGGAGGGGCACAGGTCGAGCGCCGAAGGCGCGAAACGATCGAGGCGCCGAAGGCGCCGAGGGGGGTTGGGTGTGGGGAGGGGGTGTCCCCCTCCCCACTGGGGGTGGGGTCTATGGACGGTGCAGCCCCCCAGAAAAATTTTTGAATTTTTATATCAAAATGGTGAGTTCTGGTGTATTCTGGGTAGCAATTAGTTACCGTTTAGCTGCCTGTTTTATCTGAATCTGAAGTACGTGTAGAACTGAAATTTACTGGCGATCATTCCGGCATTTTGGGAACTATAATGACTCCCTGAGGAAAATTTTGGGGAAAAATGACAAAAATTGGCCAAAAAATTAATAAAAATTGCACAAAATTGCGTTGGTTTTTTGTACATTTTCCGTATCTATTCTCTTAAAATTTTTGCGGTTGGTGGATTGGGTGGGGGGGACGGCCCCAGAAGCCCCCCCCCTGTCTACGCCCCTGTATGGCGAATAAAGTTGTGTGTGATAATTCAGTGTTTCAAAGCAAGATCGGCTCTGTTAGGCCTATAGATGAATGACGATTAACGTGCATTTTTAAGCAGAAAGTAGCCTAATTAAGTAAACGCGAAATGGTCGTTCAAATAGAGAGAATATACATATTATACAATACAGAGCTCGATCGGATCAGTAGTAGTGGTGGACACGTCGATGCTGAAAAAAAGCAGTAAGGTGAGATTGTGGGATTTGTGGCCAGTAAATTACATTGCTCTTTTACAGTGCATTTGCTGCACTATTAATTCTTTGCTTTTTGTCACTGCACAAACAGATTTTTGTCACTACACATTCTGAATTTATCACTGCACATTCTCACTGCACGTTAAAAATGCCCTGACTATAGATAAATCAATGCCAATCCATCTATTCCTTAATTAATAAAGACGCACACATTAACGATCGTCATTTCATCCATACATTGTTGTATAAACACGCTTATTAACTTTTGTCGTATTTTACTTCTCACCATCTATCAGGCCCGTCAAGAGGGGGAAGGAGGGAAAATTTTCCCGGGCCCTGCGACGTTTGGGGGGGCCCGCCGTCGCTCAAAAATACTGAAAATTGTGTTCCAGATGGCTTCTTTCTGACCTAAAATATACATAACTTCCATTTTCGGCCGGGGCTCCGCCCCGGACCCCGCTGGGGGAGCTTATAACGCTCCCACGAACCACTAGTCGGATGGTGAGGGGACATCTCTCCTATACATTTCCTCCTCTTGACGTCTTCAGCGTCTCGATCTCAAGACAAACAGAATAGGGGTGATAGGGCCCCGCGATAATGTTTTCCCGGGCCCCGCTGTGGCTCTCGACGGGCCTGCCATCTATTTGTTAATTTGCGTTCTGTCAACTTTATATTAAACGAATATTGGATTGGATAGATTGGGAACTGTCAGCCATTTGACAGAGTGTATGTTAACCCTATGTGGTCAACTGTAATTACACAATTACACTCGGCGTGGTCGGAGTCGTGCGAGTGCTTGTCGCCGACACCCACAATACTTCGAGGGGACAAAAGGCGCCAAATTTCGACTGTAACCTCCTTTTTGTTTGTTGCAGAACAAAGTCGGATGTCCACCCTATCCGTACAAAAATTTTGAGCGAAAAAGCTACTTATAATTTTGAGAAATTCGGCAAAACATATTTGACCCTGTTTGCCCAATATTGAAGTACAGAAAAAGCAGAACCTGGAAAGCGGAGTTGTGTTATTGTGTTGGATACTCCTTCACACCTGTTAACCCTCTGTGTAGTACCGTGGTGACTGGTGAATCATTTTCCCGCTGCCGTCCGATTCCGCCAGTAGCAAACAGTGAATGTCAAAACAACCGTGTCAACAAAGAACTTTGTATTAGCAGGTACAATATACATGCAAATGAGTTGAGTTTTTCAGTAATCTGTGATCGTTTGTGTCAAGTCGGATTGAGCCACGCAATCACTACTTAGTCTAGTTCATACAACCGGTCAGCAGATGTTTAGTAGGAAACCGGTTTTTCTGGGATTCACAATCGCTTCGGAAACTTCGGTACGTATACACCCTGTGAACCACGAAAAAGACTCGGAACTTAACCTGTCATCCAGACATGATGTAAACGTCTGCTGTGTACATTATTCTGGCGGATATGAATAAACAGCTGTGCAGGTGAACATTCAATTTTCACAAGGCAGTGCGGTAACATATTTCAGGTGAGGTGGTAGACTCGGAACTTAACTTCGAAGGACAGAGTTGATCCACAGGTCAGTGGTCATTACGACCATTTCGCGTTTACTTAATTAGGCTGCCCGGATTTCAGTCTGAATGGTTTTGACCGTGTTCTAAAAGCCTCTCGTCGTCAGAGATTAGAAGCCAAAACCAGACTAAGTCCATGACGACACAGATTGAGAGGGAAAGTAAGTAAGTAAGTAAGTAAGTAAGTAAGTTAGTTAGTTAGTTAGTTAGTTAGTTAGTTAGTTAGTTAGTTAGTTAGTTAGTTAGTTAGTTAGTTAGTTAGTTAGTTAGTTAGTTAGTTAGTTAGTTAGTTAGTTAGTTAGTAAGTTAGTATGTAACCAGACCGTCAATGACGGAGTAGCTCATTCCAAGAATCCAAGAAAGTTCGCGTATCACGTGACCTTTGACCTTGACCTTGAGCACACCCTGCATGCAAGCTTACCCGGAGACCATCGTGCGCCAGTTTGGTCGCGATCCGGCCATTTGCATGGGAGAAGAAGCGATTTTCGTTCCCGCACAAAAGTGCCCGTATCACGTGACCTTTGACCTTGACCTTGACCTTGAGCACATCCTGGATGCATGCTGACCTGGAGTCCATCTTGTGAAAGTTTGGTGGCGATCCGGCCATTTGCCTGGGAGAAGAAGCGATTTGCTCAAAAGTTTACAGACAGACTGACAGACAGACGACGGACGCCTCGCCATTGTATAAGCTCATTCTTGGAATGAGCTAAAAACGGTGGTCCCCGATGTTGGGGAACTACGCCGGGGTGAACCGCCGCCGTCACGGTCCAGACAGAAGAGATGCTAGAAACCAGAGCTAGACTCGGACGCTGCTCACACGCCGAGGTGGTAGAACTGGACTTAGACAATGAGGACAGCCGCCATCCTGGTCTAGCCTGGTCATCACCCCGAAGCACACGGCTGGACATGCACACACCTCTCCTTACAGTCATGACAGTCTGGTTCCTATCCCATCACTTCGGAGTATTAGAGAAGCCCACCATTGCCTTTGTATGAGAGACTTGGTTTAGCTGCCGAAGCACTGGGAGAGGGGTGGTACCGTCGATGGCTCTTGGCAGAACAGCGGGTGCAGGGACGTAGCTTGAATTTTTTGTTCAGGGCCTTAAAGCTCAAAGCATATCCCCATAGGTGTAGGAGATGGGGGCTGAAGGGGCATTCCCCCCAGCCCAAACTGAGCTCCTACGCCTATGCATATTTCCTTTCCTTTCTCTCCAATCCCCCCTTTCAGCTTTTCTCCCAGCATCCATTCCCCGGGTATCTCTTCCGTCTCATAGCTTTATCATAGACTGTGCACTTTAACGTACGATTTTACTATATTCCTATCGTCGCATGTTAGAGGAGCGCAGGGCATGAGGTGGTCTGTATTGGCTTGGTCGCAGATCAGCTGTGTAGGTAACTTGGTTGGTTGAAAGTTCTGACTGTAGGTAAGCAGGGCGATCTTGTAGCCTACTCGATCCGTCGATCCATTGGCAGCCCTGCAATGTATAGAGATTGTAGCAATGGCAGCGATGGTGTGCGAGGGGCTTCCAGGCGATGAGAGCAAGTCGATTCTGGAATAGTTGTAATCGGTGTAGATTGGAACCAGAGATGCCATACATAACATAGTTGCAGTAGTCCAGTCTGGCAGAGACGATGAAGCAGGCTAAGGAGTGTGCAGCGTCAGTGTAGATGAGACGTCTGATATGCTGATATGCGGATGTGATAGTTGCAGGACTGGATAATCTTTGTCACGTGATATAGAACTTCTGTCAACGGTGACACCAAGTGCGCCTAAGCGAACTGCAGAGGAATGGGAGACCAGTTCAGCCAAGATGCTCAGTCCAGATGCGAGTTTGCCGTGGTTGATGTTACTGATTTGCTGTTTATGACCCCTTAATAAGGGCCTTGGTTGTGGATGAATTAAGCAGAAGGTCGTTTTCCAGATATCGTCTGACTACAGCATCAGCACTTCAGTCAAACTCATGATATCTACGTTTGATGACGGGTCTACGACCGAGTATAGTTGCGTATACTCTGGGCACACTGATGACACGAAACACAAAAGGAACTGACGAGGTGATCATAAACTGCAGCAGGTGTTAAGAAGATTGAAAACAGAAAAGGACCGAGGACGGAACCTTGTGGCACGCCCGCGTAACAGTTTGTCGTCTTCGAATAATTACCGACAGAAATGAACGTGGTGCGACCGGTAAGGCAGGCCTACGACTGAATCCAGTTGGCAGTGAGTCCGGATAAACCAAACAAGTCAACCGCTCTATCGGTTGAGCAGATGGCTGTGGTCCAGCGTCTCGAAGGCGGCACCGATGTCCAGTGACAGTACAGCAAGGACGGCTTTCCACTGTCGACGGCAAACAGCAGATAGTTGATAAGTTTAACCAATTAACCGTCGCACTGTCTCTGAAGAGTGTAGAGCACGGTAGGCGGGTTTGATGACTGTGCTATCTGCTGCTGAATTTGCTTCTTTGCTTGCCTCTTCAGCAGTTTGCCAATGTTATTGACGTTGGTAATGGGTCGGTAGTTAGTTGTATTTGTGGCATCAGATCCTGATTTCTTCAGGAGCAGTAAGATGGCTCAGAATGACAGCATGCCGTCTGTCTGAAACATTGTTGAATCCATGTGTGTGCGCACGCAGGCTTGACCAGTTCCATCTCCGTTGCCTGCGTAAGATAGCGGGAATAAAGTGGCAAGACAGGGTCACAAATACAGACGTACTGCAGATCTGCGGCATCACGGGTATCGAGGTATTCTTACTCAAAGCACAGCTACGATGGGCCGGAGACGTCATGCGCATGCCAGACGATCGCATCCCAAAGCAGGTATTCTGTGGACAACTTGCAGTTGGTACCCGTCCACAGTGTGGACCCGTCAGACGCTACAAAGATTCCCTCAAGGAGACCATGAAAAAGTGCGAGATGAAGCCATCCACCCTCAGCACCGACTCACAAGACCGCTCGAACTGGAAGTCACAATGCCAGGAAGCAGTCGAGCAGTTCGAAGATGCAAGAGTCGCGGTTCTCCAGCAGAAACGTGCAGTCCGCAAGGGAGAGGCCCAATCTACTAGCAATCTCGGCGCCTGGCCGTGTGATAGTTGTTCAAGGATCTGCCACTCCAGAATCGGGCTGTACACTCACCACTCGCGCACCGATGATGACATTGACAACCGATCCGTCGACTTCGACGGCGCAGTCCATGAGTGTGAAAGAGGAAGAAAATGAGAGAGAGAGTTCTCAATCTGATTTGGTGTAGCCAATTAAAATACAACGCAAAATGGGCAACATTCAGTTTGGGGGCTAATTTTCAGTTTAAGGGATTCCGCCCCCAAACCCTACGTCCCTGCACAGGTGACCCTTGACTTGAGTGTATTTAATGCCCAACTCTGCATAAAATTAAGGCCTACGTAGTCTACAGACTGCGTGACTGTGACGAGGAATTGTGTAGGAGTATCTAGCCTGACTCCGTGTTATTGTTTCCAAGGCCGTATCAAATTTACACCTTTAGCCTATGGCGACTAATAGTGGCTGCGATATCATATTTTATGTATGGAGCAAGAAAAGCCAACTAATTCAGTGAGTGTACAGGCCTCGATGGGCGGTTTTGAATAATACAAAACCTGGTGGTGGGAAATTACCGCTTTGGTAAAACTCAAAACTGGAATGCGAATACCTCCACCCCAAGTAGCTTTTGGGACAATTTCAGTATGCATGCGGGGTACGCATGATAGATTGGAAAACTTAACTGCCAAAAGTTGCCAAAATAGGCCCCTCCCGGAATTTGTACCGATTTTTCCTGTTTTTTCGCTTTCTTGAGTTCACAAAATTCAAAGCCCGAATTCTTTATACATTTTATAACTTTGCACATAGACAGACAGTCATCGGAACTTCCCTTCGAGCAAAAGAAAAGTGAACAATAAGTGAAAAGTTCGCACACACAATTTCTCGTCAGTCTTGGGATTAAAATGGCGCGAACGCCGCGAAATGTATCAGAAACACGATATAAACAAACCATAACGGTGAAATAATAATATTTAACACAGTAGTAACCGTCACTGCAACACATATGATTTAGAAACGCATATTGCACAAATGAGTAGTTTAAAATTTGTTGTAATTCCATCCATATTTTGGACACATTACTTTTCAAGGTTTCCAATCCTGGTGTCAACTAGCGATTTTGAGTTTCCGTCCGAGATCTTGGTATGATAGACTCGCTGTTAAATAAGTAGTGACTGCAATGACTGTTGTCTAACAATGATTTTCTGAGCCAATGCATGCGCTACCCTCAGTACCCACTGCGAGTCGTAGCAAATAAAATGCTTTGTTCACTGAATCATACCATGGCTATTAATGGTATTAATGTAAAAAACTGCAGTTTAACCAAGTGTTAACGGCAACATGTATATAATGACACATCGAAAACAGCAAAAATGATAAAAAGGTGATATTAGCCATCATCACATCGCCTAAGCGTCAATGTGA
>Ga0209364_1000341_pt1 | contig 10743 bp, 11 predicted proteins | sample WorMetHERISLAND2_3_FD_187387 | JGI IMG/M metagenome (GOLD analysis project Ga0209364, IMG submission 187387) | Marine gutless worms symbiont microbial communities from Max Planck institute for Marine Microbiology, Germany - Olavius albidus HERON... | ecosystem: Host-associated > Annelida >... | reverse complement strand
CTCAGCAGAGATACTCAGCAGCGGATAAAACTTTTTGGGACCCTGTCAAAGCGTGCGACCGGTGACAAGAAATTCAGCAGCTCACCGGACATGAGCACCAGAGAAATGGTGGTACGATTGGCTCGTGAAGGCTGGAATAGCGAGGAAATATCCACTAACCTAAGACTCAGCAGGGGTGAAGTTGAGCTGATTTTGGAGCTGCAGCCAAGGAGCTGAGAATCTGGAGGCAATCTGCCCATATTGCGCAGCACGTGTTTTGAGAAAGCAAATCCGCATCGAAATTTCGGCAGAGAAATTGAAAATGAAGAGAGTGCCAAGGTTCAATTCCATCCAGCATGAACCAGCCTTAGATACTGAGTTTCCTGATGGGATGATTCATTCCTTTTCTTCCCTGGTGCCTTCATTTCTCAGAATCTCGGTGATTTTTTCAAGATCACTTCGTTTCAAAAACAGGATTATGGGCGGATCACCTTTCAGCGCAATGGATATTCGACTGTTCTTCATAAGATGGTAACTGTCTATATGATTGAAGGGAAGGAATTCGACTTCACGGCCATGATGCAAATACAGATAAAGCCCACGTTCGTCCGAAGTGAGCAGGGGGCGGCGGTTTCCATAGATTATAAGGAACAGAATCAAGGAGAAGCCTAGGCTGTATATAAGAATATCCAGTATTCGGAAATTTGCGATTAGAGGCCAGAGGGCGGCACCGAACGGAAGCAAAAAGAGATAATGAGCTGCCCGCACAGCAGGATGCTTATTCAGTATAAGTTTCATCATCGGGTTAATACTAGTTTTTCGAAGGAACTAAGTCATCAATCGTTATCACACAAACTCGCAATTTCTCCGACCATATAAAACGAGCCGGTAACGAGCAAGGGACGTCTGTTATCCGCAAGTTCCAGGGCCGATATCCAAGCCTCTTTGGCATCCAAAATCAGTTTCACATCCGCACCCCGTGATGCAAAGGATGCCGCGACCTGTTTGGGATTGCTCGGCTTGAAATTCCCAGGTGTGCTGACAATAACGCTTTTGAAAATCGGATTTTTACTGCCGCAAAGTATTGAAGCCATGGATTCATGATCCTTCCCCGCGACGCTGCCAAAAAGCAGAATTGGCGGCTCAGTTGTGTACCGCGATGAAAGCTCCATAAAATCCCGGCAGGCGGCTTCAATTGAGCGTGGGGTATGAGCACCGTCCAATATGACAGGCGGATTCATTTTGAGAAACTGGAATCGCCCTGGAAGAATTAATTGCTCAATGGCGGAAATGCCCGCCGTGTATCTTTCTCCGCCAAAAATTAAGCTGGGGTTCAAACTGCGTGCGGCCAGCAGGGCCAATGCCGCATTTTCAGCTTGCACATATCCTCCCATGGAAAGATGAACTGTCTCGGATTTGAAAGTCTTCGGGTTTAGTTTTCCGACAGATATCTGCTCCCCCGCAAGTATTGCTGAAGGGGCGCTGGGATCTCGCCACTTGAGTCTCCAGGAAAATCTATCAAAACTGCTGCCGGATTTTGATAGTCTTTCTATTTGGACAAGCCGCTCAGCGAGTTCCGTCAGCGATGATTTGGTCTCTCTGGCCTTCCTTCGCATGACTTTCTGTGCGGATGGAAGCAATTTGGCAGTCCAAACCCGCGAGCAGGTCTTTATAATCCCTGCTTTCTCTTCAGCAATTTCATGTATATCATCTCCAAGAATCTCCGTATGCTCTTTTTCGATGTTCGTAATCAGTACCGCCTCAGGGTATTCAATAACATTGGTTGCGTCCAACCGTCCGCCAAGTCCTGTTTCAAGTACGGCATAGTCACAGTCGGTGTTTCTGAAAAGAAGGAAACCGAAAAGCGTAAGAAGCTCAAAGGTTGTAGCCTCTCCAACACCTGGCAGCCTGCTGCTGATGCCGGCAAGATTATCAAGCAATTGGCGCGAGGTTTCCAAAGCAATTTTCTCGGGATACTCAGTACCAACTATATGAAAGCGCTCTCGATAGTTAACAAGGTGTGGCGAGCTGTAAATACCAACACGCATCCCGGCCGCAGCAAGAAGTTCACCCATGAAGGCCGCGGTGGAGCTCTTGCCTTTGGAGCCGGCGATATGAATTTTTTTGAATTTTTCCTGGGGATTCCCGAAGTAATCACATAGCTTGCGCATTCGATCCAGGCGATACATCCGATTTGGATTACCCGGCGGGAATTCTTTTTCCAGATTTGTGCGGCTTTCGAAAATTCCAAATGCCTCGTCTAGAGTTTGAATCACCTCTTTTTATCGGATTTTTTCATCGGCTCCCATTCGTCTAAGGCACGCTGGTGCGCTGGAAACCCCTCATATTCCGCAAGCAGAGAGGCATGGGGGCGAAGCTTGCTCAGGGCCTCTGCCGTTAGGTAGATTACACTGGAGCGCTTTTTGAAATCTCGCACGGAAATGCCAGACCAAGTTCTCGCAAAGCCGCCCGTTGGCAAAACCGCGTTCGTTCCCACGGAATAGTTTGCCGCCGAGAATGGCACATTGCCGCCAAGGAGTATTTCACCGGCATTAGTGATTAGGCTGAGCGTTTCGAAGGGTTCGGAGGTGCGGATTTGGAGATGCTCAGCAGCAAACTGATTCACGAGATGTACTCCCTCCTCAATGCTTTTCACTACGAGGATTCCACCACAGCCGGATAGAACATGGTTCACATAGGTACGCCTGGGCTCGGGTAGTGCCTGGCCGAAGGTGCTTAAATACCCCTTCACCCTCTTTGCTAATTCAGTTGAATCTGTGATTAAGAGAGCCATGGAATCCGAACCGTGCTCGGCTTCAACAAGTAAATTTCTTGCAATATCCCGGGCATCGGGACTTGAATCGGCAAGAATTATTGATTCTGATGGACCGGCCGGTAAACCGCAGTCAAGTTTCTCACTTAGAATTCTCCTTGCGGCACTCACGTACTTATTTCCCGGACCGATACATTTATCCACTCTTTCTACAGATTCGGTACCATAAGCAAGGGCCGCCCAGGCCTGGACACCACCCATGGCATACATCTTCCGAATTCCGCAGAGCTCCGCGGTATATAGGCAGGCCGGATCGACACAGCCTGCTGAATCCGGGGGACTTGCGGCAGCCATGCGTTCAACGCCAGCTATGATGGCCGGCACAGCCATCATGTAAAGCATTGAAGGGAAGCTGCCCCTGCCGCGTGGGATATAAAATGCCACCGAATCAATTGGCACTGTTTTTTCTCCTGTCATAATTCCGCGACGCGGTTCCGTCCAAAAAACGCCATCTGGTTCCTGGCGGGCATGAAATCTTCGAACATTTTCAATCGAATAATCGATAGCCTCTTTGAGTTCCCGGGAAATTTGCTCCCGCGCTTCTTCGAAGCGGTGTTCAGGAACGAGAATTGGGGCATCAGGCGGAACCCCGTCAAACTGATGATTCAACTCCCTGATTGCAGCATCACCTCTCTTTCGCACATCAAGGATAATGCTCGCGGCAATATCGCTGACATCAGCAGTATCAGGCTTGGATCTTGACAGAAGTTTTTCCCTTTCATTCGGACCTAGTTCCGACCATCTCCTGATGTTGACTGTCATCTCAAAATCTCCGTAAGTTAGCGTCAAATTTCAAACAGTGTACCTATTTTCCCCGGGAAGAGGGGAATGTCTATCCGAGCGATCGGCTCTATTCTCACCAGCATGATTTTCCATCTGCAATTATATGCGGGAGTTTTTCGATGCCGCAGGAGGTATGCCTCTTTTAGGATAGCGCATTATATGTCCTCCTTCAGTTACTTCAAGCCAAAACGCCTTAAGGATCATTTCATTCAGCTTCCCTCCCTCCATGAGAACTTATTGACTCTCGGGCCAATCGACTACTCCACATAGTCTCAAGATAGCATGCTTACTTCAATTCCGATTCCTGATGAATCCTTCTTGTCGATGTAATATCCAAATCAGGTTGATTTATAAGTTGGAAATCCTCAACATCCACCCAGAACCCGTCTATGATTAGTCTAAGCGATGCGTCATCGTTGACGGTGAACTGCAAAGTGATTGGAAAGGGCGGATAGTCGCCAATAAAAATGCTCGCGAGAGTTCCCGAAGGCCTCATTTCGAACGGGAAGTTGGCACTGTGGAGTGTGAACGGAGAATCGGACTGAAGCGCTATCTCAAATTTTCTCGGATTCTCCTCTCCGCTAACTGTAACGAATATAGTTCGACGTCCCAGGAATGCTCGTGTACCTGCTGCAACGTCCAGGGAACTCTTACCAAGTGGAATTTGAATTTTCTTGATTCCTTCCGAATTCCTTAGTTTGTGGATTTTTTCATCCACCAGGATGCCTGCCAAGTCGATGGGCCCGGGGCTGGAAACCTGAATATAACGTTCACCGTTGGTCAGATCAATATCGTCCATCAAATGAACCGGCTGTGGATTATTCCTATCATACGGATTTAGATTGATCAGCCAAAGCAGCATGCAAATGGCGGCAGCACTGAGGACAAGCGTTACAACCGGTATCAATGTGCTTTTATGTCTTTTGAAGTAGCGTGAATTCCAATAATTCAGACTGGTTGTGGCCAAAAGTATCGGAAAAAGCAGCAGTGATATCACCAAATTTCCGGATACTCGTGAAAGTAACAGGGATTCAATTATGTTTGAATACGGCTCAAGTAATACGAGGCCCGCGATGTAGGGGATTATCGACAGTATCAGGAATACAATTTTCAATTTGCTACTTCTTGTTCCCGTAAATATCAGAAGATTGATAATAGTCCAAAGCAAGTAGACTGCCACAGTGATATCGATTGCGATAAAAATCAGAAAGGTGAAAAGAGCGGCTCCAATGGCGGAGTACGAATAGAAATGCGGGTTGCGAATCAAGGGAAGTCCGCCGGTAACTAGTATGAAAACAAGTGAAAGGGCTGCCGCCAAGCTCAGCTTAAAAAAAATGAAGGCCCCGGAAAATTGCTCCCACAACTTGGGAAACCCTGAAAGAAGTAGAGTTCCTTCCACCAGAAGTGTTGAAAGAAACAGAAACAGGAACACTACTGTCAGGAGAAAGGGGAGAGTCCACCAGTTGCGGGCAAAGCGCTTCACATTGAGCTTTATATTGCGTATCGAAACCAGGATAACAACGATAAGGGCGGTTGAGACTGCCAAGAAAACCACTACATAGGTACCCTCGTAAACAATGTGGGAATTCGTGTTCGATATCGAACTAATTAGCAGGTATGTTCTTTCCCAATCGGATGGGATTTCCTCAAGGATATAATCCAGAGATAGAAGGGTATCAAGCAGACGGCGAGTGTATCCAGCGCGGTTTTCCGATTCAGTGAGTTTCGAACCAGTCAGAGAAATGGTTGGAATCCCCGCATCTAACCAGGTTTCAGGTAAGTTAGTATCTCTTTTTAGTCCCAGACGAGTAATCAGAATATCAATGAGTTTGAGCGAAAAGGGGATATTTCTTGATGACAGGACGTTAACTAGCTCTTCGACAAACCAGGATGGGTTGATAACTCTGTTGCTGCCAATCTCCATATCCCAGGTACGAGGAATTTCATCACTGCTGAGATACAGCGCGAAGGTATTTTCTTTCTGAGCCAATTCTTCAAGCGCTAGTCGACTTCCATAGGGATGAAAACGAGTATCTCCCTTTTCAGCTCCCAGAAATAACAGGGTAACGGTGTTTTTAGGACGATTTATAGTTAATTCATTTGCAATCTCAAGGAGTAAGGCAATCGAAAACGCTCCACCATCAATGGGCGCGGCAAGTACATATTGTCCACTTAGTGAACCTGGTATTCGCGCGATGATATTCTCTGAAAAAGAGTGTCCACGATCTCCGGAATCAAGGGCTTCGCGCGTATATGCTATGTCCAGAGCGTCAAGCTTTTTCGCAATATGATCTAATGCAAGACGCTCGGCGACAGTGCCATCAGCCCTTGGGCCAAGATTCATGAAATACAAGTGATTTGCTTCGATATCAGATATGGCTTTTAGATTTACCAATATCGTTGTAGAGGCAAAAATTACTAACAAGAATCGCATCAGACTCAAGGTAGGTTAGCACATAGCCGGCCGTCAATGAATTCCAATCGAAAATCCCCGGTGGATTAGACTAAAAAAACAATTGGAAGCAATGTCTTGCAAACATCTCCCCAAAACTTGTTTAATCAATTATGCTACGGGAATAGTCTGAATTCGCCGGTAGACATCAGAAAATTGGATACTGATAAAGAGTGATTATTCACAAAAAAAACTACATAGAATTGGGGACTAAGGCAGTTCTAACAAACGAAGGAGTTAATTTCTTTGTAAAAAAGGGATACAAACTCAGAAAAATATCGACTGTCGGCGGCAGAATCCAGTTCGGTGTCAAATTGACTAAGATATCTCCCGATTCACTGCAGCATATGATAAGGATAGGCTATTTCTCGAGTTTGGAAACTTCCCACATGGAATTTACGACTGTCAGATCTGACTTGATGGATTTATCCAAGCTGGTGATATTTGGCTTCCTTTACAAGAGATTCGACAGAGAATTACTCAGTATGCTAATCAACTCATCGTTTGTGAGGGCCTGGAATCGGGCAAATCCGGGCAGTGTTATCGACGAGAGAACGAGAATCAAGGATAGCAGCCTCAGGAGTGAGCTGCTGAAAGACTCCGCCTTGCTCAAGTCGATTCGCAAGTCCATCACCGCTCCAGTTGTGAAGTCCATCATAGCTAATAACTCGCTGCTGGCCGATGAGAAGAATGCAATGATATTTCTCAGCGATAAATTCCTGGATAATACAAGATCATTTATCTGGTACATTTTGATGAAATTTTTCCGCGATGACGGCTGTGCGGCACTAATTGGAAAAATCAGGGAGCGTCTCGCGTTGTATATTCGCCGCTCACCTATTGCTGATTATCTAACCTTACTGCTGGCAGAGCTGATGACGAGTGAGGAAGCATTGAATATGCAAAATTTCGCGAAGCGCGACGGGATATTCGGTAAGATGAGCGCGGAAGACATTCTGCATGATCCTGCAAAGCGGCAATCCTTGCTCGAAGCTATGAAAACTGCAAGGGTAGACTTGGTTATTGGCTGGAGATTCGGCAGCTCCAGCGCCACATCTATCAGCCCTGATGATAGACTGCAAATTGTTGTCTATAATAACAAGGCAAAATATCTTGATTTCAAAGAAAAGTTCGGTGAAGGCGCGGAATCGGGAAGCAGTGTTTCGCTTCAGGAATTCTATCAAAACACCTCAGTTGGAAATCCGGAATTAGGTTTGCAATACCAGGGCTACCTTCGCGAGGCATGCAATAAGGTGGGATTGCGCTTCAGCTCAAAGGTGGGCGTGGTTCAGAACGACGTGCCTTTGATTACCCTGACAGTAAGGTTTTTATAGCCGCGAAGCTCGGACAGTGGGTGAACGCTTACCGGAGCCAAACCCGGGAGGTTATCACAAAATCCCTTATTGAATCCCATCCTGCCGTTTCCAGCAACTCACAAGATGATCGTTTACCATCCCCGTTGCCTGCAGATGCGCATAGATGATTGTTGGGCCAATAAAACGGAAGCCGGCTGCCTTTAACTCCTTCGCAATTGTGATGGCCTTTGGCGTGACACTTGGAATTTCGTCGATTGTTTTCCAATTATTTATCAGCACCTTCCCATCAGAAAATTTCAGCAGCCAATTCGCGAATGAGCCATGTCTCGCGCCTATCTCCGCAAATGCCCGCGCGTTTGAAATAGATGCCTCAATTTTTTTCCGATTGCGAATTATTCCGCTGTTGTCCATAAGCATTTCTATTTCACGCGCGCCCCAGTTCACTATCTTGCCGATATCAAAATTTGCGTACGCCTCTCTGTATGCCTCACGTTTGCGGAGTACAGTCAGCCATGAGAGGCCAGCCTGCGCGGATTCAAGGATTATGAATTCGAAGTGAACCCTATCATCAAACACCGGCACACCCCATTCATTGTCATGATACGACACATAAAGGGGATTCCCCTCACACCACGCACAGCGCTGACGGCCATCATCTCCCTTGATTATGCTATGTGAGTGCAATTGCTTCCTTGATTTTTCCTGATTTAGCGGCGGAGTTACACTGCTTGCAGAGCTCAAACTTCTTCCCGTCAAACTCGTATTCATACAGCAACTTCACCCCGGTTCGCCTACATAGGGGACATTTCCCACGCCCGGATTGTGGTGTTTCCGCTTTCAGGGGCTTGCCGCGATGCGTCTTGGACATGTTCAAGCCTCCTTTCTGGAAGAATTGTTGACTCAGGCAACTATGATGGACTATACAAATCATAGCTAAGTAGAGTCAAGACCCAGAAACTCAAGAACACACTGTTTGTCAAAATGGAATGCTTTTTGGGTAGAAGTTGGGTTCATGTACTGTGCCTAGGGCACTATGAGACGGTGATTATCTCCATATAAGGGAACAACGATGGAAAGACACAAAGTAGAAGAATTAATTCGGAGTCTTCTTATAGAAATCGGAGAAGATCCTAATCGAGAAGGCCTGCGCGGCACACCCGGAAGGGTAGCCGAATCATGGGATTTTTTAACTTCCGGGTATCGAAGTGATTTGAACGAGATAGTACGCAGCTCAGTTTTTGAATCAGATTCCAGCGGCATGATACTTTGCAAAAACATAGAGGTGTACAGTCTCTGTGAGCATCATATGCTGCCGTTTTTTGGTATGTGCACCATTGGCTACATCCCCAGAGAAAAGGTGATTGGGATTAGTAAGCTCGCAAGAATTGTCAACCACTTCTCACGACGTCTGCAGTTCCAGGAAAGATTGACATCAGATATAGCAAGAACCGTTATGAAGCTTGCTAATGCTGATGGTGTGGGAGTTGTTATCAATGCGAAGCATATGTGCATGATTATGCGAGGTGTTGAGAAGCAGCATAGCTCAATGACAACAGCCTCAGTTCTCGGAAGCTTTTACTCAGATTCAAATACGCGCGCGGAATTTCTCACTTTCGCGAAAGATTAGTAAGCTCTGCCCCCAAAGGGAATTCACACCGATGGCCTGATATAGAGGGGGCCTCCCTTCAAGGGCCCCCTGCCGCGGATTGACTCCGTTTTCTGATGTGTTACAATAACGCCCGTTTATTGATGTGTTATAATTGACCACCTTACCCTTTCGGATTTCGATCCGGATTTCCAAGGTTGGCACGTCTATAGAAACGAGAACTCTTATAACTGGCTGTTTGTTAGGGGGGCAAACCAAATTATTTCAAGGTTGTAAAAAATCGGGGGCTAGTGCCCCCTAGGAGGTAAAGATGAAAAAGAAAATTGGTAAGGAAGAGAGAAAAAGAGAAGAGGCAGAAGAGCCAATGTTTGAGTATCCGAAGTTTGGAAATTCGGACCCCAATCGACATTGCAAGCGGGAATTTAGAATTCCTTTCGAAGAGCTAATTTGTGAGGATGAGGAGTTTGACACCTACGAAATAGCCTTAAAAGCCGTCGATGAAGAACTAAAGCGTAAGTCTAGGCGCGAAAAGCTAATGCGTAACCGTGAAGAGCTTAGGTGTGAGGAGTTTTACGCCGCCAAAGTAACCTTAAAAACCGACGAGAGAGAGGTCACAATTATTCACTATTATAATCCGGCTTACGGTTCTCGATGTTTCGCGAGGTATTTGGGCAAGAAAAAAACACATGATGTGACGGAAAGCGTAACGATAGCCCGGGGGCCGCGAGGACGTTGCAGACCCTTTAAAAATCATCGGTATTCTCTTTCTGATTTTAACGAAAAATATCAACGTTGGAGCGTCTACCGGAACGATCGGAAATTATGTTATTTGACTGCCGAACGGGCAAATCAACTTATTTCAAGTCTATAAAAAATCGGGGGCCTCGGCCCCCTTGGAGGTAAAAAATGAAAATGAAAAAAAGTTGCGGATTGACTCCGTTTTTTGATGTGTTATAATAGATACAAATCATTTGAAGAGTTTTAAGGAGAATATATATGGGTAGAACATTTACAGAGAAATTTGAAAACTTAACTCAAGTTGTACTAAAACTTCCTGATGGTTATCAAATGGATGGTGATAGTCAAACAGCTTATGATGAAGATGGTCGCAAAGTAATAGTTTTAGATAGTCCTGATAGTGATAGAGCTGGCGATGAAAAGAATAAAGATGTAAAGAATAAAAGAAAAAGCAAGAAGATCCTCAAAAAAACATAAAGGTTACTAACCAAAAGGTGGTAATTCCATTTTAGATACTGCCATAAAAAACTTTCTTAGAGTAAAATTCGATGTCAACAAAATACTAAATAGACTTAATGAATTTAAACTTAAAATAGCACTTTGTTGCGGATTGACTCCGTTTTCTGATGTGTTACAATCAATCAATACGATACACCAGACAGCCGATCGTTGCGGATTGACTCCGTTTTCTGATGTGTTACAATTGTCCGGTTCATCCATGTGCAGGCTCCCTGTTGCGGATTGACTCCGTTTTCTGATGTGTTACAATATTGGTTACGATGATGAAATCAAAACGAGTCGTTGCGGATTGACTCCGTTTTCTGATGTGTTACAATATGAGGCAGATGTGCGTTTCCGATTCTATTGTTGCGGATTGACTCCGTTTTCTGATGTGTTACAATGTCCGATTTCTTTTTCTAGTCGTTCTCTTTGTTGCGGATTGACTCCGTTTTCTGATGTGTTACAATCTCTTATCACGTGTCGACAACGCCCATTTAGTTGCGGATTGACTCCGTTTTCTGATGTGTTACAATTC
>Ga0209364_1000340_pt1 | contig 10745 bp, 9 predicted proteins | sample WorMetHERISLAND2_3_FD_187387 | JGI IMG/M metagenome (GOLD analysis project Ga0209364, IMG submission 187387) | Marine gutless worms symbiont microbial communities from Max Planck institute for Marine Microbiology, Germany - Olavius albidus HERON... | ecosystem: Host-associated > Annelida >... | reverse complement strand
TCGTACATGGCAACTCAGGCGGCTAGGATAGCAATGGAAAATGCCAAAATAAGCAGTAAAGAATTGGATTTCATCATTGTTGCCACTATTTCTCCGGACTACCGTGATTTCCCAGCCACCGCGAATTTGGTGCAGAAGGAGCTGGGGGTGGGGAACATCTGCTCATTCGATATCAAGGCTGCCTGCACTGGTTTTACTTATGGACTTGCATTGGGACGTTCTTTGATTCTAAGCGGCGCCGTAGCAACAGGGCTGGTTATCGGTGCGGAGAAGCTTTCCGCGATAATAGACTGGAATAATCGGAACACGGCGGTTCTGTTTGGAGACGGCGCGGGTGCTGCAATCTTAAGAAGCGGGACTGAGGGCGAGGACATTGTAGACAGCATAATGCGGACCGATGGAAACGGTGCAGATGCTCTCTACATGCCTACCGGAGGCACTTCCACACCCTTCAAATTGGGAGAAACCACGGAGTCGGAGCTCTACCTGACTATGGATGGCCACCGCGTATATGATTTCGCGGTAAAGGTGAACGTGGAGGTGGTGAGGGAGTTGATGATTCGGAATTCGCTCGCGAGCACCGATATTGACTACATTGTTCCTCATCAGGCCAACTATCGAATAATTCTAGCCGCATCGAAACGGGCAAATATTCCGCTTGAGAAGTATTATTTGAACATGGATGAGTATGCGAATACTTCCTCTGCTTCGATACCAATTGCCTTGGCGGAAATGGATAGCAGGGGTTTGCTGAAGAAGGGTATGAAAATAATCACTGTCGGCTTTGGCAGCGGACTGACTTATGGAGGAAATTACATAATATGGTAGTTAGCGCGGGTATCGCTCTCAGGAGCGATTTTGATCGCAAAGAATCATTGTATGGAATAACGGTTCATGTTGCTTGAAGGGAAAAAAGTCCTTGTGACTGGCGGAGCTCAAGGCATTGGCAAAGAAATCATTGTGAAATGCCTAAGCGAGGGTGCATCGGTTCATTACTGCGATTTCAACGAGAGTCCATTCAAGGCTGAAATGGAGAGGGCGGGACGAGGGCCGGTAACATTCCATGCTGCAGACATTACGGTGGAAGAGCAGGTGCTGGTATTGGTTAAGAAGGTCTGCGCGGATGGTGGATTGGATGTCCTTGTCAACAACGCCGGGATTACGCGCGATGGGATGGTTTTTCGCATGCCGTTAGAGCAGTGGGAATCGGTGATAAGGGTAAATCTAACCGGTGCCTTCCTTGTGGCACGCGAGACATCGGCCTTTATGGCTCTCCGGCAGAAGTCAGGCAGCATCATCAACATGGTTTCGGTTGTGGGGCAGATGGGCAATGTGGGTCAAACTAACTATTCGGCTTCCAAAGCCGGTCTGATAGGTTTCACCAAGAGCTTGGCAAAGGAAACGGCCAAAAGAAACGTAAGGGTAAACGCGGTTGCTCCGGGTTTCATTGTCTCTGCAATGACTGATAAATTGAGTGATGAAGTCAAAGCCGAATATGCTAAGGCTATTCCCTTGGGACGGATGGGGGTGGCCGAGGATGTTGCCAATACGGTGCTCTATCTTGCAAGCGATTTATCCTCCTATGTTACGGGACAGGTAATCAGGGTGGATGGGGGATTGGTGATGTAATGGAGAGGAAGAGAGTTGTCATAACCGGACTTGGAACCGTTAATCCCCTTGGCCATGATATTGGGGATACCTGGAGGGTGTTAAGTGCCGGCAAATCCGGTATTGATACCATTCAGGCATTCGACACCGAGGGATATGACTGCAAAATCGCCGGCGAAGTGAAGAATTTCGACCCTAGGATTTGGATTGACAAGAAGGAGATACGGAAACTCGGACGTTTTTCGCAATTTGCACTTGCCGGAGCGGTGCAGGCCGTGGAGGATGCGGAATTGATGAGTAGGGGCAGTATCGATCCGGAGCGGGTGGGTGTGATTTTGGGGAATGGAATCGGGGGCTTTGAGGTGGCCGAGACTGGCGTACGGCAATTGGCGTCTCAGGGCCCTCGGGGGGTTCCTCCAATGACTATCCCGAAGCTGATTGTTAATGAGGGCGCCGCAAATATTGCAATCCGCTACGGTTTTTATGGGCCCTGTTACGCGGTGGTAACTGCCTGCACATCGGGTGCCGATGCCATCGGAACGGCGCTTAATTCGATTAGAGTTGGGCAGATAGATGTTGCCGTAAGCGGCGGCATGGAGGCGGCGGTTACGCCCTTTGGCATATCCTGTTTCATGAGACTCACGGCTCTTTCCACCAAATACAACGATAAACCGGGTATTGCAAGCCGTCCATTTGACAAGGACAGAGACGGTTTTGTAATGGGTGAAGGTGCCGGCATTTTGGTGCTTGAGGAAAAGGAGCATGCTCTTAATCGGGGGGCAAGGATTTACGCGGAAGTGGCGGGATATGGAGGAAGCTGCGATGCCTATCACATTACTAGCCCGGATTCAGAGGGTATCGGCTCTGCGAGGGCGATGAAATGGGCCCTGAAGGATGCCATGATGGAAGCTTCGGAGATTGGTTATCTAAACGCACATGGAACCTCTACCCCCACCAATGATCCGATAGAAACCGCTGCAATCAAAAAGGCCTTCGGCAGTCATGCCTATGAAATGCCTATCTCATCGACAAAATCAATGACATCGCACCTGGTTGGCGGAGCGGGTGGTCTGGAGGCAATAATCTGCATTATGACTCTTCGCGAGGGCTTCATCCCTCCTACGATTAACCTGGATGACCCGGATGAAAACTGTGATTTGGACTATGTTCCCCATGTGGGCAGAAAGACCTCACTAGAGGCGGTTATGTCGAATAATTTGGGTTTTGGAGGCCATAACGGCGCGCTGATATTTAAGAAGTTTAAGGAGTAATGGCGATGACTGACATCAAGGATTTATTACCGCACAGACCGCCCTTCCTATACGTCGATAAAATAGACGAGGTTAGCAGTGAACGCATAGTTGGAACTCGCAAATACACAGATGAGGATTACTTCTTCAAGGGGCATTTTCCCGGCTATCCCGTTGTACCCGGGGTTGTGCTGGTAGAATCCATGGCCCAGTGCGGCGGGGCGGGTGTTGCCCAATCTGGTGTTCTTAAGGATAAGCTTTTCTTCCTGGCTACGGTGGACAAAGTTAAGTTCCGGAAGCAGGTGCTGCCAGGAGACGAGGTGCGTTTTGAAATTCGAAATATTCAGATTAGCGCGCGCGGAATCCGTCAAAGCGGCAAGGCCTATGTTGGGAAGGAATTAGCGGCCGAAGCCTCATGGCTCTGTCTGCTGGGTCCGGGTAAGGGAGGAAAATAGATGGTTATCAAACCAAAGATTATTGGCGGGGTTTGTCTTACCGCCCATCCTCTCGGTATGAGAAAGGCCCTTGAAGAGCAGATTAGATATGTCAGGGGAGCGGGCAAATTCCCCATGCCCAGGCGGGTGCTGGTTTTAGGCGGCTCGACCGGCTATGGGCTTGCGACCCGCATTTCGTCCGCGTTTGGGGGTGATGCCGGCACCCTGAGCATCTCCTTTGAGAGGGGTCCTACGGAGAGAAAGCCGGCGAGCCCGGGATGGTACAACAACAAGTATTTCGATGAGGCGGCCAGAAAGGCAAACTTGGCTGCAAAGAGTTTGAATGCGGATGCCTTTGCCCACGAGACTCGGTTGACAGTGATTGACAGTATTCGTGAGTTATTCGGCCAGGTAGACTTGGTGGTATACTCCCTTGCCTCTCCGGTCCGCAAGGATCCGAATAGTGGCGAGACCTACAAATCAGTGCTCAAGCCTCTGGGGAAAACCTACACTGCTAAATCAGTGGATTTTGTCAGAGGGACGGTTGGCGAGGTTAGCATTGAAGCTGCCACCGCCGAGGAGGAGGCAGATACAGTTAGGGTTATGGGGGGAGAGGATTGGACACTCTGGATTAATGCCCTTTTGGAGGCCGATGTTCTGGCAAAGGGAGCGAAGAGCGTTGCCTATTCATACATTGGACCTGAAATCACCTATGCAATTTACCGGGCAGGAACGATAGGATCTGCCAAGGAGAATTTGGAAAGAAGCGCGGGTGCTCTGAATTCAATGCTGGCATCGATAGAAGGCGAGGCCTTTATATCCGTGAACAAGGCCCTGGTTACCCGGGCGAGTTCTGTAATTCCTGTCGTGCCTCTATACATTTCGCTGCTCTACAAAATTATGAAGGAGAAGGGAATCCATGAGGACTGTGTTGAGCAGATGTATCGTATGCTAAGAACCAGGATTTATGGCTCTAAAGGCACACTGAGAGATGACAATGGGCTGATTCACATGGATGATTGGGAGATGAGACGGGATGTTCAGGATCTAATCGGAGCGAGGTGGAACAAGATTGACAATGAAAACCTTAAATCGCTTACGGACATAGAAGGGTTCAGGAAAGATTTCATGCACTTGCACGGATTTGATTGGCCTGGGGTGGATTATGATGCCGATGTCAATCCCATGGGCTAGAATCTCAGCCGGTTCCCACGACTAGCACTTTGCACTTCCAGGACATAGCTCATCGGATGCGTGTGGTGGGCTGTAAGGGTATAGACGCAATCGCTGCTTCTCCTAATCCGGGGAGCAAAAAGCAAAAGTGACTTATGGCAAAATTTCTTCCCCTTACAGTGGACCCAATACTGATATGCAGATGAGCGAGGAGGAAACCAAGGCAGAGATGGATGCCCGGATGCAGTGGATAGATAGTAACAAGGAGCATTTTGTGGGCCTCGGAGCTCCGTTTGGGGAATCTGCGGTAATTGCTGATGATGGCAGCAGCAGAAAACCGCTGGAGGTTTAAGGAACTGTTGGAAATTGGTACATAGTCCGGTTATGAAGACATCAAATAAAAGCGGTGGGAGTTCGATAGGAATTTTTGGAGCAGCTTCCTTTAGGGGATGTGACTCTCAGAATTCTATTGGGAAACCCCAGCGCAATCCCGCCTCCCGATAAACCCGTAGCTACTGCGATATGCTTGCTCCCATCTCCTGAAGAGGCGATGCAGTATCAGTTTTGCTGCCGATAGCCGATTGGTTGGTGCAGCTCCAAGAACGTTTGAAACCAGGAAGTAAGGAAGAAGCCAGCAATATCTACTGGCATCGCGAAGGAAAGACATGCCCAAGTATATTCCTTCCCGATTTGAACGAAAATGCTCTAGCCAAGGTTTCCCTGGATCTCCGATCCATGTGGCCCGATACAGCGCGGTTTTCTTCAAGCAGCAACCAAACGGCAAATCTTTCCTCAATATGTCAGTTTTTCTCATATCCATTGTAAAATCTCTTCACCTATATGAAAAATTCAATCTTCGGCACAGCCGTTCTCATTGTTCTACAGAGTATGGGCAGAATTCTTGACATCGCCTTGGATTTGGGTGATTTTTATTTTGCATGAGGTGAATCTAGTATGATTGACAATATTTTAGAGGATGTTGAGGTTGCTTCGGGTAGAAAGGCCGCGGATATGGTGCTGCGTGAGGGCAGAATTCTTGATGTTTTTACCGGCGCACTCATCCCTGGTGATTTGGTGGTAAGAGCCGGGCGAATTGTTGCCCTTGGCAGGGGATATCATGGATTGGTGGAAAGGAATCTGAAGAACAGGATTGTTGTTCCGGGCCTGATAGACGCTCATGTTCATATCGAAAGCTCCTTACAGGGACCTGGCGGTTTTGCTGAACTGACTCTGCCTAGGGGAACCACCACGGTAATTGCCGATCCCCATGAGATTGCAAATGTTCGAGGCATGGCCGGAATTCGCTGGATGCTGGAGGCCTCCGAGGGCTTGCCTCAGTCGATTTTTCTGATGCTGCCCTCATGTGTGCCGGCAACTAAGTTCGAGAATTCCGGCGCCGAACTGACAGCCTCTGATCTAGAGACCCTTATCAACCATCCAAGAGTGCTTGGTTTGGGCGAGGTGATGGACTATCCGATGGTGACGGCCGGGGGAAGGGAAGTAATAAAAAAAATAGCTATGACACGCTTGGTCAGCAAGCGAATTGACGGCCATTGTCCCGGGATGAGTGGGAGTGGTTTGGCCGCTTATATCGCTGCGGGTGTCGAAACCGACCATGAGTGCACTGATATTGAAGAAATGAGAGAGAAACTTCGCATGGGGATGCGCATCCTTATGAGGGAGGGTACTGCGGCGCGGAGTATCACGGCTCTGATAGGCGGCGTTGAGGGCGGAGCGGAGCGGAGATGCGCGTTCTGTACGGATGATAAGCTTCCTGGCGATATCATTACCGAGGGACATATTGATTTCAATGTACGGGAGGCCATTCGCCATGGTCTGGCACCGGTGAAGGCGGTTCGTATGGCCACCTTAAATGGCGCCGAGACCTTCGGATTGAGAGACAGGGGAGCCCTGTGCCCTAATCGTCGTGCCGATATGCTGGTGCTGAAGGGCGAGCTTGAGGATTTCGATGTGGACATGGTTTACCAGGGAGGACGGCTGGTTGCGGAGGAGGGAAAACTTACCCTTGATTTGCCCCAATCCGACAACCGGCCTGTCCAAGATACCATACGAATCTCCAAATTGAATTCGCGCGGACTTGAGTTGAAGCTGAAATCAAAGCGGGCAAGGGTGATATCCCTGATAGGCGGCAGCCTTATTACCGAGAACCTTGTTTTGGAAGTTTCGACGGATGAGGGAGGTTTGTTTACGGCCGCATCAGATTTGCTAAAATTGGCTGTGGTTGAACGGCACAAGGCCAGCGGACGAATCGGCCTGGGCATTCTCAGAGGTTATGGCCTCTCCGGTGGTGCGATTGCAAGTAGTATTGCGCACGACTCCCATAATTTGATCTGCGTGGGGGATGATGACGCGGCAATGCTGGCAGCGCTTCATGCTCTTGAAGAATCTGGCGGGGGTATCTCACTTGCTGTAACGGGCGGTCGGATACTTGGCGTTTTACCCCTGCCTCTTGGAGGACTCATGTCCGACGAGACAGGCAGTGTAATAACCGAGAAGCTCAGTAGATTAACCGACTTGGCCCATGAAAAACTTGGCGTCTGCGCGGAGCTGGATCCCTTTATGCCTTTAAGTTTCCTGTCCCTTTCCGTAATCCCCAACTTGAAGCTAACCGCCAGTGGTTTATTCGATGTGCAGGCCTTCAATTTTACGTCTATAGATCCATAGGAGTCGTGAACCCCTAAAAAAACCGGCATTACGCACGTTATCGAATCGCTGTACGCCTATTCATCTCATTCAACCGAATCCATGTCCAGCGATTGGCGATTTTCTTCTCGAAGGATCGAAATACAGTGATATTCATTTTGCATAGTGCTTTTCAGCGTATTTATCTCTAATTACTTTGTGAATAAATAATTAGCCCTCAAATGATATTTCCCTATCTGTGTAGCAATCATTGAGATTTGTAAGCTCCTAACATCTGTGGAAGAGGTTAATTACTTATTTCACATACAATAAGCACTTTGGCATGAAACTTGCGGTTTTATTCGTACAACCTATGCAAGGAGCAGATGATGATAAAAACTGAGAATAAGTCCTTCACCCTTGGTGAGCATCCGGATTTCAAGCTAATTCCTGAGGAAGTTGGCGTGGAAGATACGCTGATAATCCATCTTAATGGCGTAATTGACACCTATAATGCGGATTTCTTCAGAATTCAAATTTCGAAGATTATTGATAGAGGCTACATAAACATTGTCATTGATGCAACTGCGGCCACTTACATGACTAGCGCGGGAATCGGCGCCTTCGCGGCTCTGCTAAGAGCGGTTAGAAAGAGGGGCGGATCGCTGATCATCTTTGGAATGCCTAAGAAAATTTTTGAAGTTTTCAAGCTTCTCGGCTTTGCCTCCTTCTTCCATTTCTGCGGCACACGAGAGGAGGCGCTGCGCAGTGTGAATATTGAATCTGCCCCGGTTGACATTTTCCCGATTCAACTCATTTGTCCTGTTTGCTGTGGGAGGCTGAAGGCAAAAAAACCAGGGAGCTACAATTGCCCCTCCTGCAAAACGCCTCTCGGTGTCGACGATGGCGGTGAGCTGCAGCTTGGCTAGGACAAGTGTGATAATGAGCACCATGAGCAGACACTGGTGCAGCAGATTAGTTAAACGGATTCCGGAGCCCTCATGCCGAGCTACCCTGCCTCTGGCCTTGAGGGCGATGGGCAGTAACAGTAAGGTAAGGATACTTAGCAGAGGATAAAACCCCAGTGCCGCGAGGGAAACTACAGCAATAAAACTACAGGATAGTAGGGAGTCATAGAGCAAGAGCGCCCATCGGTGCCCAATCTTGCCAGTCAGCGTTCCCATGTCCCTATAATCTCTCATTTCGTTGCTAATCATCAGGGCGGGAATTAGCAGGGACAAGGGGAGGCCAAGGATTACAGGATTCCAGCTAAGAGTTTTGGCAATTGGGTAGTATGCCCCCAAATTCATCAGCGGTCCCATCAGTATGAAAGAAAGAACCGCTCCGAGGCCTCTGTTCTTGTAGTCGATGGGTTCTCCCGTGTAGCCGTAGGAACCCACTAAGCCTAGCAGGCCAATTATGAGCATCGGCCATGAGCTGATATGTACCAAATAGAGCCCGATTAATCCGGCTAAACCGAGCGACGCCATGCCTGATAGAAATATAAAAACATCGAAGGTAGTTCTGTCCCTGTTTAGGAATCGCACCGCTGTTGCTGTGGTAGTCATGGGACTCTTATATTTGAATGATCCCTCGAAGTAATCGTTGATTAAATTTGCACCCAATTGGACTGCAATCCCGGCTATGGTGATAAGTACAATGAGCAAAATTGCCCTGGGTGCTTCAAGAGCGTCCAGTGAACCATCGTACCAGGAGGCGATTATTCCGATGCTGGTAGAGCCGATGGCCAGACTTAGGGAAAACACTCGGGCCGCGTGGATGAATTCTTTGGTGTACAGGGCGATGTTTCTCAGCATGGAATTCTAATTCTATACTGCTTTTCAGTGGAAAAATGGTGTATAATGAGACTATGGGCAGAAAAATTTCGGACTTGTCAGGATCCGGGCTTTGGAATTCGCGATTTGGATTTCTGATTATAGGTTTTGCCAGTTTGCTCTGGTTTTTCATAAGGAGCGGACCAAAACCATCAAGGGCGGCTTATCCCTGTCAGAAGATGGCCTCGGCCAATGCGGCTCTTTGGCTCAGTACGATTTTCGGTCCTTTGGCCGGTGTTAGCAGATCTCTCCTGTCTCTCTGCATCCTTATAACCTTGGGCATCATGTTCTTCACCTTTACGGAGGGTGCCCCGGGCAATATCAGCTCAGCTTCCAATCTCGAAGTGGGATTATTGATGAAGACGACACCCCTTCCCCTGGTGATTGAGGAGCGGGAGGCAGCCGATTCGAGGGTTTCCACCGTATACGCCAGCCGAGCCGGAACAAATGCCGAGGCGGGCTTCGCTCAGCTTATCGAACTGATGGAGGGAGATGGTTTGCATTTCTACGCCCGAAACGGAGCGCCCGGGATTGTTGCCAAAGGCGATGTGGTAATCATCAAGGTGAATTCTCAGTGGAATTCCAGAGGTGGGACAAACAGCGACTTGGTAGCGGCCATTGTGAAGAGTATAGTCGCGCACCCGGATGGATTTGAAGGCGAGATAGTCATTGCGGATAACGGCCAAGCTCAATACGGCTCAGGCGGGAATGGAGGAAGTCTTGATTGGGAGAAGAACAACGCGGTGGACAGCTCCCAATCCTATCTGGATGTTGCGCGCAAGTTTTCAACCGAGTATCTGGTATCGGCGTATCTCTGGGATACCATCACACTGAAACGGGTAGAAGAGTACGCAAACGGGGACGATCAAGACGGCTATATCGTGGCCGATAGACCCTCCAGCAGAACCGGCATTATTGTTAGCTATCCCAAATTCGAAACCATATACGGGACGAAGGTGAGTTTTGCCAGGGGTATATGGGATAAGGGCGAATACGATTCGGAGCGGCTGAAAATAATCAACGTGCCAGTACTCAAGACCCATTTCATCTATGGGGCAACAGGTGCGGTAAAACACTATATGGGCGTGGTTTCCAACAGGCTTACAAGGCACAATGCACATAGGAAGGTGGGGACAGGCGGGATGGGCACGCAAATGGCGCGAACTCGTATGCCCGATTTAAACGTCCTTGATGCCATCTGGGTGAATGCAAGGCCGAAAAGTGGCCCTTCAAGCTCTTATGAGGATGCGGATTTAGCCGGAATAGTTGCGGTTGGACGGGATCCTGTTGCTTTGGATGCGTGGGGGGCCAGGGAGATTCTGATGCAGTTGGCGAATTTGCAGGGCTACGGAGATGCGGCATCGATGGATCCAAACGAAAGAACAAAGGGCTCCTTTGGACATTGGCTGTCTTTGAGCATGGACGAGCTAAGGCGTGCGGGTTTCAATGCTACAAACAATGCCGACGAGATTCGCGTTCTCTTTGAGGACGCTGTTCGATAGGGTGCGGAGCGCGGATACCTATTAACACCACCAGGGAATGGGCCAAAAGCTGATAGTGGGTGGCATTGTCAATGAGCTGCTCCTTCCCGGGTTCGAGTATGTCCCTCGGGCTGGGCTGGGCGGTATCTATCACGCGGCCCCAAGTTTGTCCCTTGCGCGGTTGAGGGATGAGAAAGCGTATAGTCCTTTTTGTGGCGTTGAAAAACATGCAAATGTCGGCATCATCATCGGCGCGGATTTTCCTGTGACTTCCATCAATGCGCAGTCCGAGTATGTTTTCGGGTCTGTCCCAGTTCATCG
>Ga0209364_1000337_pt1 | contig 10801 bp, 12 predicted proteins | sample WorMetHERISLAND2_3_FD_187387 | JGI IMG/M metagenome (GOLD analysis project Ga0209364, IMG submission 187387) | Marine gutless worms symbiont microbial communities from Max Planck institute for Marine Microbiology, Germany - Olavius albidus HERON... | ecosystem: Host-associated > Annelida >... | reverse complement strand
AATCCTTGATCCGGTCCCATTGCCCATCCGTCAATTCCCTGCGAAGCATGACCAGGCCCCTCACCTTGCACTGGTCTCACTCGATCACACCAACCATGAATAGTCCGTTAACTGTCAACAGGACCTAGGACGTGTTCGGCAATGTAGGAAAGAATGAGGTTGGTGGAAATGGGCGCGATCTGATAGAGCCGCGTTTCCCGGAACTTGCGCTCGACATCGTACTCCTCGGCGAAGCCGAAACCACCAAACGTCTGCAGGCACATATCGGCGGCATGCCAGGCGGCCTCGGACGCCAACAGCTTGGCCATGTTGGCCTCGGCACCGCAGGGCTCACCGGCGTCGAACCTCTTGGCCGCCTTGGCGACCATAAGCGCGGCCGCTTCTGTTTCCGCATAGGCCCTGGCGATCGGGAACTGGATGCCCTGGTTTTGCCCGATGGGCCGATCGAAGACCCGCCGTTCGCCGGCATAACTGCTCGCCTTGTCGACGAACCAGCGCGCATCGCCGATGCATTCGGCGCCGATCAGGATGCGCTCGGCGTTCATGCCGTCGAGGATGTAGCGGAAACCTTTGCCTTCCTCGCCGACCAGCGAAGACGCCGGAACCCGCAGGTCATCAAGGAAGATCTCGGTGGTCGAGTGGTTGATCATGGCGCGGATTGGCTTGATGGTCAGGCCGTTCTCGAGCGCTTCGCGCATGTCGATGAGGAACACCGACATACCGTCGTGCGGCCGGGCGCTCTCGTCGCGCGGCGTGGTCCGCGCCAAGAGCAGCATCAAATCCGAATGTTCGGCGCGGCTGGTCCATACTTTCTGGCCGTTGATGACATAATCATCGCCGTCGCGCTTGGCCGTAGTGCGGATGCGGCTGGTGTCGGTCCCCGATGTCGGCTCGGTCACACCGAAGGCCTGCAGGCGCAATTCTCCGGACGCGATCTTCGGCAGATAATCCGTCTTCTGCTCGTCGCTGCCGTGACGGAGCACGGTGCCCATGGTGTACATCTGGGCGTGGCAGGCCGCGGCGTTGCAGCCCTGTTTGTGGATCTCTTCGAGAATGGCCGCGGCCTCCGAGATACCGAGCCCACTGCCGCCGTAAACCTCCGGAACCAGGACGCCCAAGAACCCGGCTTCGGTCAGGGCGTGGACGAATTCCGTCGGATAGGCCCGGTCGCGGTCCTTTTCGCGCCAGTATTCACCGGGAAAGCCGGCGCAAAGCTGGGCGACCGAATCGCGGATATCCTGGTGACTCTCGTCCATAGTCCCTCTCGACGGGGCTTGTACAGCCAGGTTTCGGTTGTAGCCTATCGGCGGGCCCAAGCAAACAGGAGCGATCGTGGAAAATCTGCCGAACCGCCGCAATTCGGATGTACTCCGGGAACTGCTTCCCCTCGAGGGCGCGCGTATTCTCGACGTCGGCTGCGGGCCCGGTGCCCTGGTCCGGTTGATGGCCCGTGGCGGAGCCCGCGCCACCGGTCTCGAGAATAACCCGGCGCAACTGGCCAAGGCCCGTGCCGCCGATTCGGTCGGCGGCGAAGCCTATGTCGGTGGTGTCGGCCAGCAATTGCCGTTCGCATCCGGCGCGTTCGACAGTGCCGTCTTCTTCAACTCCCTGCATCACATTCCGACGGACCATATGGACGCGGCGTTGGCCGAAGCGACTCGTGTTGTCCAATCGAACGGCTCCATCGCCGTCTTCGAACCGGTAGCCGAAGGGCCGCTCCAGGATTTGACGGCGCCGGTCGACGATGAAACGGAAGTGCGCGATATGGCATTCACCGCCGTCCGGCGCGCCGACGGCGGTGAATTGGCGATGCGCCGGGAACTCCGCTACGTCTATGCGCAGCGCTATGCCGACTACGAGGCCTATCGCGAGGAAATGGTGCGGATCGACGGGAGTCGGCAGCCCCTCTTCGAGAAGCATGACCAGATCTTCCGCGAAACATTCAATCGCCTCGGCCGTCCTGGTGACAAGGGTTATGCCTTCGATCAGCCGATGCGGGTTAATCTGTTGGTCAAGAGCTGAGCCGAGATCGATCCGTCCTCTTACTCCACCAGTTGCCGGATCCGTTCGATCAGAATTGCCCGTTCGTCCGCCAACAGTGCCATGAGTTCGAAGCCGAGCCGGCCGGCCTGTGCATCGGCATCATAAACGAATATGGCGGGATCTCCCTCACTCAACGCGGCGGCGATCTCAACCGCCGTTCGCCCTGAGAGCGTCGGTCCGAACGCCGCTTCGACACGGCGGAAAGGCCCGTTGGTGGGGTCCGGCACCGTTCTCGCCGAAACGCCACTTAGCGTACCGAGCGCTTCAGCGAAGGCTTCGGCTTCGTCCGCCTTGGCGTCGCGCCACGTATTCTCGTCCTGGGCACCGCGCGCCCGGACAGCTGCGAGGAGACCAAGAATCGACTCCTTGCTCGCCTTCATGCCGCGACCAATGCCCTTGTCCTGGGCCCGGAAAGCAGCGACCGGCACTTTTTTACCGAGAACCAGCCCGACGGTCGGCGCGGCCAGATACTTCTGGGCGCTGAAGATGGTGAGATCGGCTCCGTAGGAAAGGACATCCGCCATGCGCAGGTCCTGGGCGGCGGCATCGACGATTACCGGGATGCCCCGTTCCCGGGCGAGAGATACGGCATCGGTCGGCGCCACCATGGTGCCCTTGCAGAGCCGCGAGTCGACGAGAAGAAGCGCCGCGGTATCCGCATGATCCAGCGCCGCATCCAGCGCCTCGGATGAACAAGCTTCCGGGCCCCCAGCGACAATAACCTGGGCGCTGGACAGGCGCACCGCCTGCTCGATGGGGTGCCCGTAATTCACCATATGGCCGGCCTGGATGACGACGCGGCTTTTCATGCCCCGCGTATCCGGGAGCCGGGCCACCCGTTCCGGATCAGCGCCGGCCATGACCGCAGCGCAAGCGATGGTGATGGCCGCCGCCGCGCAATGACAGACGGCGGCGTCCTCGGCACCGGTCCCATCGGCAATGATGCGCCCGGCCCGGTCCTGCAGGTCCCCCATGTGGAAGAAGTGCTGGAGCGCCGCACCAGTTTCGGCGGCGACAGTTTCCGACGATCGTGACACGCCTAAGGGCGTAAAGGTGCCGCGTGCGTTGATGACGCGGCGAAGACCGTATGTTTCGAAAGGATCCATGGGGAGCATATGTGGACTGACCGTTCCCTGGGTCAACCCCACAGCCCCGGTCCCGGCGGGTAGATCCGGCCGTTTTCGAAATGCAGCCCTTCCGGACGGTCTTGCTGAAGCAACAGCGGCCCGTCGAGATCGACGAACTCGGCGAAAGAACAGAGAAGGGCCGCCGGCGCCATGGCCAAAGACGTGCCGACCATGCAGCCGACCATGATCTTGAACCCGGCCGACTCGGCAGCGCGGGCGAGATCGATGGCCTCCGTCAATCCACCCGTCTTGTCGAGCTTGACGTTGATCATGCCGTACTTGCCCTGGAGCCCGGGAAGGTCGCCGAGTGTGTGACAGGCTTCGTCGGCACAAAGGGGAATGGGGCTGTCGAAAGCGGCGAGCCCATCGTCGGCATGAGCCGGCAGCGGCTGTTCGATCATCTCGACACCCATTTCAGCAAGCTGGGGCACCACGCCGCTCAGGATATCCAGGCCCCAGGCTTCGTTGGGATCGATGATCAACCGGGCCTCGGGCGCCCCGCGCCGGACCGCCGTCACCCGTTCGATGACGTGGCGGTCGTCGAGTTTGACCTTGATCAGGGGGGCACCGGCCAGTTCGCCGGCCATCCGCCCCATCTCGTCAGGTGTGCCGATACTTATGGTCACGGCGGTCACCGACGGGTCCGGTTTCGGGATACCGGCGATCTCCCAAACAGGCCGGCTCGTGCTCGCCGCCTCCAGATCCCACAATGCCGCATCGAGGGCGTTGCGCGCCGCTCCCGGTGCCATTTTCCGGCGTAGCGTCTCCCGGTCGAGGCCGTCGGCGACGGCGTCGGCTTGATCGCGGATGGCGTCGACGACCTCGGCTTCCGTCTTGACGCCGCGGGAAATGGCGAAGGGCCGGACCAGGGGCCAGGACTCGCGGCGAACCGTCGGCCGGCGTCTCATGCGGGAAGGCGGTCGACGATAGCGGCAACGCCGGTGCGCACGGGATCGACCGTCGGCAACCCGAACCGCTGCTCGGTTTCGCCGAGATATCGTTCCGCCGCCGCCGCGTCCAAGCTCTTGGTATTGACGGCGATTCCGATGCACTGGGCCGCCGGATTGGTCAACCTGGCCGCCGCCACATTGGCCTCGATGCACTCGCCGAGATCCGGCAATGGATAGTCCGGCAGGCCGCGCATGTGTTCACGTGTCGGCTCGTGGCACATAACCAACGCGTCCGGTTGTGCTCCATGGATCAGGCCGAGCGACACGCCGGCGTAGGATGCATGGAACAACGAGCCCTGCCCCTCAACGATGTCCCAATGGTCCGGATCATTTTCCGGCGCCAGCCATTCGACGGCGCCCGAGATGAAATCGGCGACCACGGCGTCGACGGAGACACCGGAACCGGCGATGAAGATACCGGTCTGGCCGGTCGCCCGGAACGACGCCTGCACGCCCCGGTCCTGGAGCTCGCGGGTGATGGCCAGGGCCGTATACATCTTGCCGACAGAACAATCGGTACCGACCGGCAACAGGCGTTTGCCCTGCCGACGCTTGCCGCTGGCGACGGCGAAAGTCTCTGTCGGATGGCGTACGTCAAACAATCGACGGCCATGCAGCTGGGCGATGTCGGCGATGGCCGGCACGTCGGCGACCTTGCGGTGCAGGCCGCTTGCCACGTCCATGCCGAGTTCGATGGCTCGAACCAAGGTCTTGGTCCAGCTGTCGGCGATTACGCCGCCGCGGTTGGCGACGCCGACGATGATCGTCTTGGCGCCCTTTTCGGCGGCTTCCCCGAGACCCATATCGGGGAGCCCGAGATCAGCGTTGCACCCGTCCTGTCGCAACTGACCGAGGCAGATATCCGGCCGCCAATCAACGACGCCCTGCGCCGTTTTCGCCGCCAGCTGATCGGCGGCATCGCCGAGAAACATCAGATAAGGCGTTCTCAGTTCCATCGCTCACCCCACCCCCGAATAACCCGCAAACCATAATCAAATGGCCCAAAGCTGTCAGCGGGCCAACGGCCGAGTTAACGGAGGACCAGAAATAGCCGAGCCGCCTTGACCGCCCTAGCGCCGGTCCTTAACCTTCAGCCGGTATCGGTGTGTTGGCGGAGAAACCCGGATGGTCCGGTTCATCGCACTCTTGACGTTTTGTGTCCTGTTGATCGACACGGTGTCCGTCGGCGGCACCAGCAATCAGGCGCTCGCCTTCAATACCTATAAGAACTGCTACAACAAATGCGTCCGCGACGAGGACAAGGCGATCCAGGCATGCCGCAAGGAGCTCTGTGCCAAGGAAAAGAAGAAGTCGCGCAAGGCGAAGTGCAACAGCTCGTGCTTCACCAACGGTGAAATGCGCCACAAATACTGCAAGAACGAATGCGCCCGCGGGGAGACCTGCCTCAGAAGCAAGAAGACCAAAGCCTGCCTGAAGACATGCGAACCGGACCGGAAATCCAACATCCGCGGATACTTGGCGTGCAAGAAGGACTGCACGGGTAAGTGTTCGAAGTGGTAGGCACTGCCGGGTTTAGGCGGCGCTCCCTGTGAAACGATTTTTGTCTCTGCTGCGGGGAACAGTCGACGCTACGACCGTGTACAAGCGGGCGTTGGGCGGAGCGGCCGCCGCATTCCTGCCTGGTGCCTTGTTGTTTCTGTTCTTCTCGACGAAAGGCGGCCCGATCGTCTTCGCCCTGATCGCCGTCGTCGCCTTGTTCTCCAATACTGGCAACGCCGTTCTCCTGAGCGGTGCATTGAGCGTCGCTACGATCATCGGGATCGCCGGCATCTGGTGGCTTCTCCCGGACATCCACTACCGCCCTTTCGAAAAATACGGCCGCATCGACCATTACGAGCCGGGCCTCGACGTCCGGTTTGAAATCCCCCACGGCGACCTCGTGACGATCGGCGGATCCGAATTCGCCGCCGCCGCCGAGCCCAGAACCGTCACCTTCGTCACCGACGACCGGGGTTTCCGTAATCGCCAGGAAGCCGGCGACGGTTCGATCATCCTGATCGGTGATTCCTTCGTCGCCGGCATGAGTTCGGACCAGGACGCGATGCTGGCCGCCCACCTCGAGGAGATGACGGGGCGGGATTTCTATTCCCTGGCCTATCCCGGCAACCTGCATTTCTATGCCGACCTGATCACGCGGCTGGGCCGCCCGGCCCATGTTTTCATGTTCGAGGGCAATGACTTCGGCGAAGGCGATTGCGTGACCAACAACCGCCCGCCCCGGCGCCTGATGGACCGGTTGCGGCGCCACCTGCCGATCGCCGCCAAAACCGCCAACTATCGACGACGGGCGACGCGCCGGTTCCGAAATTGGATCCGCGGTGTCGATAAGGCCGAAGAGATCCTGGTCGAACGGCATTTCGTCACCGGGAAGCCGGTGCTCTTTCACAAGAACTACGTGAAGACGACGCTCAACATGACCAACGATCTGCATGGTTGCTATCGCAAGACACTGGAACGGATTCGCGGCTTGGTCAAAAGCCTGGTGTTCGTGCCGACCAAATACCGGGTCTATCACGCGCTTTTCGACGAGGAGGCTGAGGCGCCTGCCGCCAACGCCCAACTGCAGGCTTTGCGGTCTTTGGCGAAGGAGGCCGGCATTGAAGTATACGACCTGACGCCGGCGCTCGTATCCGGTGCCGCGCGGGCCCTGGAGCGCGATGGGTCGTTTGTCTATTGGCGGGACGATACCCACTGGAACAGCCTGGGCGCCCGGATCGGTGCGCGCACCTTCGCCTGCAAAGTGCTCGACAGGTCCTTCTGCCTTTCCGATAAATGACCCGGTTTGACTGAGGCGGGGACAACTTTCGATGCGGCTCAAGGGATTAATACAGGGCGTTGCCGAGGGCTGCGTCGCCGCCTTCGTCCAGCGCAAGAACATCTTTCTGCTCGCCGTTGCCATCGGCATCGGGGCCCTCATGATCGTCGCCGGTGTCGGATTGCTTCCCGACATCTATTACCGACCGCACGAAAAATATGACGCCGGCGGGCGTTACCAGCCGAACGTCAACATCACTTTTCCGTCACCGATGGGAAGGGTTTTCGTAATCGTGATGAGTACCGAAAGGGCGACACCGTTTTGATCGGCGATTCCTTCGTCGCCGGCAACGGGTTGTCGCAGGAGTTGCTGGTCGGCGAACGCCTATCGAAACGCACCGGAAAAAAACACTATGCCATCGCCTTCCCCGCCAACTTCGTGACCTACGCGAAAATGCTCGCGGCCCACGGTCTCGCCGCCTATGTGTTCGTATTCGAGGGGAACGACTTCGACGACGGCGATTGTGCCGTGTTCCAACCGAGGAAAAGAAAATGGCAGGATGAAGTCCGTGCCGGCATTCCGCTCGCCACCAAGACAATCGCCTACAAGAAAAAGGCGGCCCGCGCCTGGCGGGCCCTTAAGAAGCGTTGGCAGGGAACGGTGCCGACGCCTCGTGTTTCGTCACGTCGTGTCGGCGGCGCCGAGATGCTGTTTCTCAATCACTATGTTGATATCACGAAGCGGGAATCGTTCACGCCGCCGCCATGTGTCACGGAGGCTTTTTCCGCCGTTCGTCACCTCGTTCGCGGGTTCGTCTTTCTGCCGACGAAATACCGGATCTATGCATCCCATCTCGACGACACCCCCGAGGCCACCCTGGGCCATGCGCAATGGGAGGCCACCGAACGCCTGGCCCGGGCGCTCGACGTCCCCGCCTTTAACATGACGCCTCATCTCGCGGCGGCGGCGGATGCCGCTCTCAAAAGCGGCAACTTTGTTTATTGGCGTGACGACACCCATTGGAACGGGCTCGGCACGGAAACCGTGTCCGAGGCCCTGTCCGACCTCATTTCAGCGGCCGACTGACCCCGGCCGGCCAGTCTTACCTCGAAGCGCGAATCGGATACCGCCTTTCAGCCGGGCGTGTCGCAGCCTTGCCCGTGGAAACCGAAAGGCGCGTTGACCGTGGTAGAATTAACATCTTCAATTCAATAACTTACCCGCAAGCATGCGGATCCGTCCCTTGGCTATTGAAGACCTTGTAAGTGCCGTTTATGGAAATAGGCGCAGACCAAGTTAAGACTACGGACCATGCACGGGCGAACAGCGTATCTTCGTCGACTCCTGACCGCCGGCTCCATCGCCGTCCTGCTCGCCGCCGGCCTTGTCCCGGCGGCAGTCGGAGCGGCGAGCCGCATCGGACACCTTACGGTCAATGCGGTCAGTCTCAATGGCGCCGGAACCAAGGCCAGGCTCAAGCCCGGTGCCGGGTTCACGGTCAGGATGGATTTCCGCTCCGATTCTTCGGCCTGGTGCCCCAAGTGCCAGAACCAGATCGTCGTCGGCTTTGCCAAACGGATCGACGGCCGCTGGGAAAAGGTCCCCGGCGGTAAATGCATCTACTCGAAGGACGGCCGGCGCACCGAAAAGGGGTTCCACTTTCGCATGACCGCGCCGGTCGAGCCTGGCCGTTACAAGCTGACCCTGATGGCCCCGCAGGCCTACAACTGCACCCGGGCCATGAAGTGGCAAGCAAGGCCCTCGGCGATCGCGTCGATTACGGTGCGGTGACACCGTACCACCAATCGGCACCGGAAACAGCGCAATCAATGCGGAGCGCGGAACCACCCAGACGCAAACGCCAAATAGTCTCGATAACGGCGCGTCACGCGACCTTTAACACTTCGTCCGGGCGGATCGGACCATCGGCCGGCCGAACCAAAGACAGACCATCGCAATCGCGTGCGGACACACAGGTGCTGGCGAGCGTGCGCTCTTCCTCGTAGGGCCAAGGCTGCCCGCGATGCATCGTCGCCCGTTCGTCCCAAACCAGGACGTCGCCCGGTTGCCAGCGATGGGTGTAGACATATTCCGGACGGGTGCAGAACGCGATCAACGCCTCGGCGAAGGCTCGGGCATCGGACCAGTCCGTACCGCGCGCTCCATAAATATGGTTGGCGATGTAAAGCGCCTTTTCCCCGGTCACCGGATTGGGCCAGACGGCGCGCCAGGCCTGCCCCTGATATCGGTTGACTTCCGGCAAGCCCAATAGCCGCGGGTCGGTATCGATCCGCGAAGGCAGGACCGAGTGCAGGAACACCGTTTCTTCGGCCTTGTCTCTCAGCGCTTGCGGCAGGTCCTGCCAGGCGGCCCGGGTCGAGGCGATTTCCGTTTCTCCCCCCGTTGACGGAACCACATAGGCGGTAATCGCGTTGATGAGGGCGGGGGTGCGCAAGAATGTGCTGTCCGTGTGCCAGTGCTGGTTGGCGATCAGGTTCAGGACATGCAGCGACTTCGCATCCATGGTGCCTTCGCCCGATTCGTTCAGGTTCGAGAGCCTCGGCACCGGTGGACGGGCACGCGGTTCGAAGCTGGCGGCATCCGCAACCCTGTCTTCCAATGGCCCGAAGGGAAGAGCAAATTCGTTGTGCACGTCCGAATCCATCGCCTGGTTCTTGAAAAGCAGGAGCGAGTGTTTCTCGAACAAGGCCCGGATTTCCAGGAAGTGCCGTTCCGCGGTGACGTCTCTGAGGTCGACATCTTGTATCTCGACCCCGAAACGGCGGTGAAGCGGTCGCGTCTCCATGACTGCGTTCCACCCGTTGGCTCAAATAGTTAGCGATAGGATCTTGAGGCACGCTAAACGGCTTCTTCCTGACCTGCAATGGGCTCACCTCGCGAACCGCGCCGGTCGTCGGCTCACAGGTAAAACGCCAGCCTCAGCTGCAGGTAGTCGTCGCGCTGCAGATCGTTGGCCGCCGTGCCGGCCGGCGTGTTCCAGGCGAAACCGCCTTCCAGCTCCAGCTTCAAGCGGTCGGTAAGGCGCCGGTTGGCTTCCACATTGATCGACCAGGCACCGCCGTTGAGGTCGGCGACGAAACCGATCAGCGCGTCCGTGTCCCATTCGTCGTTGAGGACCAGACGCAGGCCGGTAAAGAGGTCGTTGTCGAAGCGCGTCGACGGCGCCCCGGCGTGGCGGCCGTCGCGGTGGTACTCGGCGAGAACGCCGAGATCGGCACCGGTATCGGTAATACCGAAGAAGGTGTATTCAAAGCCGGCAACGGCGGCGGCGAACCGCTCCTGCTGTCCGGTGCGGAAGATTGATTCCAGTTTCCACAGCCAGCTGCCCTTGGTCGCCTGCAGGTCGACGCCGGTCTGGTCGATGGTGTCGTAGTGCGGGATCCAAACTGTTTCGCCACCGGCCGACGTGCCCTGGATCAGGCGCGGCTCGCGGCCGGTGCCGTGGAAATGGTAGAGGCCGATGTCGAAATCGCCGACGGTGTGGCTCCAACGAAGGGCCAGGTCGAGGCGCTTGTCGCGGGCCGCTGAATCGTAGGTGGCTGCACGACCGTCGACCAAGCGCCCGCTCCTCAGGCGCCCCTGGCGGCCCGGGTACCGGCGCTCGCGGAAGCCCGGAAGAAGATAGGCATCGACCGTGCCCCAATCACTTAGATAGGTGTAGGTCCTGTTGACAGTTAACGCAACCATATCATGGTGCCAACGAGGTGTAGCATGGCCAAGTAGGCTGTGGCGGTCTTTTCGTAGCGCGGCGCAATACGTCGGAAGTGTTTGATTTTGTTGATGAAGCATTCGACGACATGCCTTTCCTTGTAGAGTTCGGCATCGTAGCGGATGAGCCGTGCGCGTGTCGGGTTGGGCGGGATGACCGCCATCATCTTGAATTC
>Ga0209364_1000335_pt1 | contig 10844 bp, 8 predicted proteins | sample WorMetHERISLAND2_3_FD_187387 | JGI IMG/M metagenome (GOLD analysis project Ga0209364, IMG submission 187387) | Marine gutless worms symbiont microbial communities from Max Planck institute for Marine Microbiology, Germany - Olavius albidus HERON... | ecosystem: Host-associated > Annelida >... | reverse complement strand
CTTTGAGTTCAACCTCGGTGGGCGCGCCCACATTAATCACAGCCACGCCTCCCGCAAGCTTGGCAAGTCGCTCCTGAAGTTTCTCACGATCGTAATCCGAAGTGGTGTCCTCAATCTGAGCCTTGATTTGGGATATACGGCCTTTGATGTCGCCCTCCGTTCCGGCACCGTTAATGATGGTGGTGTTTTCCTTCTCCACCTTTATGGTGGCTGCCTGCCCAAGCTGACTGATTTCGGTGTTCTCCAATTTCAACCCCACTTCCTCAGAAATAACCTGTCCGCCCGTGAGCGTGGCAATATCCTCCAGCATCGCTTTGCGGCGGTCACCAAAACCGGGAGCCTTCACGGCGCAGACATTGAGGGCTCCGCGGATTGTGTTGACAACAAGGGTTGCAAGGGCCTCCCCCTCAACATCCTCGGAGATGATGAGAATCGATTTACCTGCCTGGGCCACCTTTTCGAGTATTGGCAGCAGATCTTTCATGCTGCTGATTTTCTTATCGAAAATCAAGATGTAAGGATTCTCCATCACAGTGGTCATATTGTCCCTGTTGGTGGCAAAATAGGGGGAAAGATAACCGCGGTCGAACTGCATTCCTTCGACAAAGTCGGTGGAAGTTTCTATGGTCTTGGATTCCTCAACAGTGATTACTCCGTCTTTACCCACCTTTTCCATCGCATTTGCAATCTCTTCACCAATCTCATGGTCGTTATTTGCAGAAATCGCGGCAACCTGCGAAATTTCCTCCCTGTCCTTGATAATCTTTTTATTCTTGCGAATATCCTCCACGGCAACATTGACGGCTTTGTCTATTCCACGTTTGATTCCCATCGGGTTTATCCCGGCGGCAACTGATTTCAATCCCTCTTTAATCATAGAATACGCAAGCACAGTCGCAGTTGTGGTGCCATCGCCTGCTACATCGTTGGTTTTTGTTGCGACTTCCTTGAGAAGCTGGGCTCCCATATTCTCGAACGGATCCTCAAGTTCGACTTCACGGGCAACTGAAACTCCGTCCTTAGTTACAGTCGGTGCACCGAATTTCTTATCGAGCAGCACATTGCGCCCCTTGGGGCCCAGTGTCACCTTTACGGCATCGGACAGTTTTTGGACGCCGCTATGTAACTTTTTTCGCGCGTCCTCATCGAACATCAATTGTTTGGCCATTATGAAAAACTCCCTTCCGGTATTTTGTTTTTATTGGGAGATGCCACGCCTATGAAGGCGTTTTCTCCGACATGAAAATACTAAAAAACAGTCCTTTGTATCAAGACTTTTCTTTAACTCATTCCTCCTCAATTCGAATTCTCTCAATTTCACCGCTGTAAACCGCGCGTATCTTGCCGGATTCAACTGCAATCAGCAAAGCTCCATCCACCTGAAGTCCCTGAACTATCCCGCGGAGTCTTTCCCCTTTGGCAGGATCTCCGAGACAGATATCCACCACCGCGCCGATATCCCCTAGCAGGCGAACAACCTCCTGCAGGGGGGGGCTGGCATCAAGGTTCTTTTCAATTATTCCCAAGAGGGCGGATAATTCGGACTCCATGTCACAGGATGATTCATGGTTTGAGTGAATGCCTCTGAGAAGAGAAAGACTGGTGGCAGGCTGTCTGAAGGATTTCGGAAAACTGCTCTGCCAAAGATTAACACCTACTCCGGCCAAGAAAAAGGGGCCCTCTTTTTCGACAAGTATGCCAGCTATTTTAGCTCCTGAAACGCACACATCGTTCGGCCACTTGATTTTGGGTTTCAAACCGTGATGTTTTTCCAGCCAATGACAAACAGCAAGGGCAATTAACTGGGTAAGCGGATATGCGGCGTCATATTTGCTTTCGTGAATCACAAGGGTGAACAGAAGGTTTCCTCCGCCCCCATCCTCCCATCTTCTGCCTGGAATTCTGCCTCGGCCCAACCTCTGTCTCGCAGCCGTGCAAAGGGTTCCATGCCCACAGCCTGAAAGAAGAGCGCCGCGTGCATCGTCCATTGTGGACTCTGTTGTATCCTTGTGGAAGACTGAGGTGGGCAGCATGTCCGTAACTATATCGTAATTATATAATGATGGTGGACTGAGCGAGCCTGCGGATCTCCGCTAAGGAATCTGACCACTTGAATATTTATGGTACTGCTGTGTATATACACGAGATGAACCCTCAGGATAACCGTTTGTCGGAGAGATTCCCCGCAGATCGGAAAGATTGGCGAGGGGGCAAATGAGAATATGCGTCTTTGGAGCCTCGGGTTATGTCGGTGCTGTTTTGATGCGCCTGCTTCTGGATCACCCCGGGGTTACGGAACTTCTCCCGGTATCCTCCACTGCCGCGGGCAGGCCTGTTGATGAGGGAGACTGGGGACTGGGCGCGGATACCCTGGGGAAATTGCCTAGTGGACGCCTGCTGCTGAACCGCGATCAAGCGCTCCGGGCCAGGCCGGACGCTGTCTTCTCAGCCCTGCCTCATGGGGTATCCGCGCGGTTTTGCGAACCCTTTTTTCCGAATTCCGCGGTATTCGATTTATCTGCAGATTTTAGGCTCAGGGATGAAGAGGCGCATAGGCTCGCCTATGGGACAGCGCCGCCGATGAAGAGGCAGCGCCAAACTGCGGTTTATGGACTCTCAGAGCTATACGAGGAGGATGTTAAAAGAGCGAATTTGATTGCTGTCCCGGGCTGCTATCCCACATGCGTACTTCTTCCGATACTTCCGCTCGCGCGCGCCTCAATTATTTCCTCCACAATAACGATAAACGCTCTAAGTGGAATTTCCGGTGCCGGCAAATCTGAAAAAAGAGATTCCATGTTTGTCGAACGTTCGGAAAACGCGCTTGCATACAATCCCGGCTTAAGACATCGCCACCACCCGGAGATGGTTCAGGAGATTAGGCTTGCCGGCATTAAGAGCGAACTTTTCTTCACGCCTCATCTTGTTCCCATGCGCCGCGGAATGCTTTCGACTATCAGCATCCCCATAGCCGGCGAGCCCGAAAGAATCGCGGCTGACATTGAAAAAGCACTTCAGGGGGCCTACTCCGACAAGTGCTTCATCAGTCTTACCGGCAGTCGTATTCCATCGATTCGAGATGTTGTTGGTTCAAACCGCTGCGATATTGGCTGGATTGTGGAAGGCGCCAAGAATGGAGCCTCAATGCTGTTTCTCTTCAGCGTGATTGACAATTTGCTAAAGGGCGCGGGCGGTCAGGCAGTCCAAAATTTCAATATCCGCTTCGGTTTTCCACATGAGTGTGGACTTCCTGTTCGGGGTGAGGTTTAGGATATGCAACCCACGGTGATAAAAATAGGCGGGGGTTTCGCGGAAAATGATGACCTTGTTTCCGAGCTGGCTGCCGAACTGCTTGAGTTTCTACCTGGCAGGGGACCAATCTTACTGATTCACGGCGGTGGAACGCTGGTCAGTGAAGTGGAAGAAAGATGGGGTTATAAACCCACCTTCGTGAACGGCCTAAGGGAGACAAGCTCCAAAACCATGCCCTTTGTGGACATGGCGCTGGCGGGGGCAGTCAACAAGCGTCTTGTCAGACTGCTAAGACGAAGGGGTTTGAATGCCTGGGGGCTCTCCGGAGCTGATGGGGGACTCATTTTGGCAAAAAACGCCGGAAATAAGGGATCAGACAGCAGAACCGGCCTGGTTGTCTCACTTGATACTCAGCCGCTTAGAGTGCTTTGGGAAAACGGCTACCTCCCGGTACTGGCCTCCCCGGCAAGCGACGCGGAGGGGCGGGGGTTGAATGTCAACGCGGACGAGGCGGCTCTGGCCCTGGCCCTGGATACCAAGGCACAGAACCTGGTGTTTATTTCGGACATCCCAGGCGTCTTATCGGATGACGCAGTGATTAGCCGGCTTGATGCACCGGAGGTTGAAGAGAAAATTGCCCGCGGTGAGATATGGGGGGGGATGATACCAAAGGTGCGATCGGCCATCAGTGCATTGGAAGGTGGTGTGGGAGCTGTCTTAATCGGCGACTATCTGGGATATGGAGATTTGGAGAAACTACTCCTGTGTCAAAAAGGCACCACAATTGGAGGTTGAGAAGAAATGCCGGATGCTTACGTGAATAACCCCCCTCTGCCAAGGCAGTATGCTGAGAGTCTCCTTGTGATGGAAGAGGGAAAAGGATGTCGAATCATCGACCGCAGCGGACGTGAGTATCTTGATATGGGCGCCGGGATCGCTGTCAATTCTCTGGGCTACGGGCGATCCGACCTAGCAGAAATAGCCGCAAAGCAGATGCGTAAACTGATTCATGTCTCAAATCTGTTTACCACTGGGCCGGCAGTAGAGCTTGCGAAGAAAATCATCTCTGCCGGGCCGCCTAGGGGCTCAAAAACAGAATTCGAGGCGGTTCATTTCGGAAACTCCGGCACCGAGGCCAATGAAACTGCCCTGAAATATGCGCGGCTGTATTCCAACCGCAAGCGGGGCGATGGGCACCACAGGCTGCTTGCATTCTCAGGCAGTTTTCACGGGCGTACCATGGGCGCTCTCAGTCTTACAGAAAATCCCCAGTATCGGCTTCCGTTTGGCCCTCTTATCCCAGGCGTTACAATACTGCCCCTAAACGATGAGGAAGCGCTGCAAAGCACCCTCAATGAGAGCTTTGCGGCTGTTATAATCGAGCCAATTCAGGGCGAGGGGGGACTGCGCAAGCTCGATAGAGCCTTTGCCGGAGTCTTGAATTCGCTTTGCAGGCAGTATGATGTTCTGCTTATAGCAGATGAAATTCAAAGCGGATTGGGGCGCTGCGGTGAGCTGTATGCCAGCAGCATTTTGGGGTTGGAGCCGGATATCATCACGCTTGCCAAGCCGTTGGCCGCCGGACTTCCACTGTCAGCCGTGCTGATCCCACCGAAGGTTAACCGCCTCCTTAAACCGGGTCTCCATGCCTCAACTTTTGGCGGCGGCCCGCTTACAACGGCCGTCGCATCCGCGACATGGGATTTACTGACTGATCCCGTAATTATGAAGGAAGCTAGACGAAAGGGCTCGTTCCTTGAATCGCTGCTTAGCAGAGGACTGGGAAATCTGGGCATCCCGGGTGAAATTCGGGGGATTGGCATGCTCCGCGGGCTGCGCCTAAGGGGTGAAGAGTATGATTCCTCATGGTGCAGCGAGGTACTTGGAAAGGCCCTTGATGCCGGTCTGATTATTTTGAAATCGGGCTCGGATGTGCTGCGGCTGGCTCCGCCTTTGGTAATTAGCGATGATGAACTCACCGAGGGAACGCGGATTCTCTTTGATGTCATAAAGGGAGCAATATGAAGAGAAGCTCAGGACATTCGGCGCGGCGTGGCTAGGCAATAGCCATTGGAAAAGAGTTCCATTTAGGTGAGTAGTGATGGGAATCGATTGGCGCTCCAAGAAATTACCTCAGCTTTTCTGGCTCAGCTTACAATGCCGCATTTGCCGCGCTATACCATTTTGAGAAGAGCTTTCTCTACTGAGGGTGGAACCATCTTTGATATATTTCCCCGATACTTCAGTATTTCCTTGATAGTACTCGAGCGAAGCACAAGATACCTGGGCTCTGTTGGGAGGAATACTGTTTCTATCCCGCCTAGCTGCTTATTCAGAATTGAAAGCTCAAGCTCGTAATTGAAGTCTGATGATGATCGCACACCTCTTAGCAGAACATTCGCTCTTATCGAGCGGCAGTAATCAACTATCAACCCATTGTGCACAGCTACTTTAACCGACGACAGTTTCAAAACCTCTATCTGCTCCTCCAGCAAAGTTCTGATCTGCGGCGGCTTCAACAGGGGAGTTTTCCGCGTATTGACTGCAACTACCACGTCTAATGAATCAAAAAGGGCCGCTCCCCTACTGATGATGTTAATATGTCCCAGGGTTGGAGGATCGAAAGAACCAGGGAAAACCGCTCTAATCATATCCCGAAATAATAGTGTGGCAGCCTTACTCGGGTCAAAGGAAGTATGGGTGTGTTAAAAGACCTGAATCCGATTTGCCTTACTCCATCTTGCAAGCAGCGGCAGAGGTTTTCATCAGTCGGACTTCATCGGAAATAATAGCCGCCTTTGTTCAAAAACAGGCGGACGAGGCTGCGAACTTCAGCGCTGCAACAAGGTTGAACAGGAACTGCCGCCGGACGGCCTTGAGTATACTCCTCCTCATTCGATATTGAGGAGGAAAGAGCCTGGACCCTATGAGTTGGAAAAAAACAATGCCGTGTGGATATACACGGAAAGCGCCGATATAGTAGGATACTTGGACTTCAATTGGAAGGAGCTCATCATGACAATTCGCACAATCGGCTTGTTTCTGGGAGCGTTACTGCTTTGCCAATCACTCGCCGCACAGGAAACTGAGCACAGCACAGAGGAATTACGCCTTCAGAGCGATTTCAAAACCATGATGATAAAAGCGGAGGCAGAATCTTCGGATAGGGATTTCAAGATGTCTGCCCTTGGGAAGATAGCGGGCATGGTTGAGGATGGATCGGCATCGGATAATGCGCGGATTGTAGATGTTCTTAGCCGCCTGGCCGGTGAGAGTGTAAGCAATGTAGCAAGAGAGCGAGGGTATGTCCTAAACGATTATCCCGAAGTTAGGCGGGAATCGGTGCGCCTACTGGGCTTAATCGGGACGAAAAGAGCGATTTACGAACTGGAAAGAGTGCTTCTTCACGATCCGGAACCAATGGTAGCCTCCGAAGCAATCCTTGCTGTCGCGCAAATAGACATTGAGAACAGCGCGCTTAGGGACAGGTTGATTACTGAGGCGATTCACAGGCAGACACTCCTCACAAAGGACAACCTTTTTGCGTCTTCCTTTCTTCAATCAGTGGAAATAATAATTCAACGAGATGGGAATAGAATCAGCCCTTCGCTACTTTCCGAAGTGATGCGTGTAGCCGAGGCGCAGAGCGGATATAACTACACGGTAAGAAAACAGGCGAGTGAATTGCTTCGCAGTCTCCGGAATTCCTAGATATCGGCGGTTTAGCTGAGCGTAATCGGGCAAGTTATGCAGGCCAGGGAGACAGAGAGCTAAAGCGCTTAGTCTGTCTCATCGTCGCTCCGAAGTATCGATAAGAGGGCAGACTGTGGCAGTTCTACGTTGCCCACCATTTTCATGCGTTTTTTCCCCTCCTTCTGTCTTTCCAGAAGCTTGCGTTTCCGGGAGATATCTCCACCATAGCACTTGGCGGTCACATCCTTTCGCAGAGCTGAAATTGTTTCCCGGGCAATTATCTCTCCGTCAACGGCGGCCTGGATGGGGATTTTGAACTGCTGGCGGGGGATTTCAGCACGGAGCCTCTTGCATATCTGCCTCCCACGTTTTTGGGCATTATCACGGAAAATCAGCATACCCAGGGCATCCACGGGTTCGAAATTTATCAGGATGTTCATTTTTACCAGGGCACTCTCCCGATAATCGCTGATCTCGTAATCCAGGGAGGCGTATCCCCTGCTGACAGATTTAAGCTTGTTGTAAAAATCGAATAAAATCTCTGCCAACGGCATATCGTAAAGCAATTCGATCCGTTTTTCATCCAGGTATGTCAGGTTTTTCTGAACAGCCCTTCTGCTTACGCAGAGCGATATCAGGGCTCCCAGGTAATCGGCCGGTGTTATTATCGATGCCTTGATGTAAGGCTCTTCAACTCTCTCTATGCTTCCGGACTCCGGAAACTCACTTGGGTTATCCAGGAAATAAGGCTCGCCTTGTTTCGGAATTATCCTATAACGTACCGATGGACTGCTTAGGACAATGTTCAGACCAAATTCACGCTCAAGACGTTCCTGAATCACCTCAAGGTGCAGAAGACCCAGAAATCCACAGCGAAAACCACAACCAAGGGCCTCCGAGGAATCCTTTTCCCAAATCAGAGCAGCGTCGTTGAGTTTGAGTTTATCCAACGCGCCCTTTAGCTCTTCGTATTGATTTGTATCCACTGGGTATATGGAGGAAAACACAACCGGTTTCACTTCTCGAAAACCCGCATGAGCCTTTTCTACCGGGCGCGCCGCATGAGTAACTGTATCGCCAACCTTTATATCGCCAATGTTTTTTGTCCCGGCAATAAACCAGCCAACCTCACCTGCCGAAAGCTCATTGGTTCTCTTAAGTGTGAGACGAAATTCTCCTATTTCTTCAACTTCGTAGTCGGTAGCTCCGGACATGAAGCGAATTCTATCTCCCTCCCTCAGTCTGCCCTCGAAAATCCGGACGTGGGCAATTACACCTCGATAGGCATCATAGTGGGAATCAAATACCAGGGCCTCAAGGGGTGCCTTTGAATCACCTCTCGGCGGTGGTATGAACTCCACAAGTGAATTAAGCAACTCGATTACACCCTGGCCGGTTTTCGCCGAAATCGGAGCGGCAATATCACCAATCAAACCCAAGTCATTTTCTATCTGATGAAGCACCATCTCCAGATTGGCGCTGGGCAGGTCCATCTTGTTGATTACCGGAATGATTTCCAAACCGTACTCCAGTGCCATATACATGTTCGAAAGCGTTTGAGCCTCAACTCCCTGAGAAGCATCAATTAGAAGGAGTGCACCCTCGCAGGAGCTGATGGCTCTGCTAACCTCGTACGAGAAATCAACGTGGCCGGGGGTGTCCACCAAGTTTAGGCGGTAGATTTTGCCATTCTGAGCGTTGAAGTCCAGTGTAACCGCCTGGCTTTTTATAGTTATACCCCGCTCGCGCTCTATCTCCATGGAATCCAACATCTGGTTGTGAAAATCTCTGTCTGAAACCATTTTGGCATGCTGCAGGAAACGATCCGCCAATGTGGATTTTCCGTGATCAATATGGGCTATGATGCAGAAATTCCTTATGAGCGACTGTTGAAATGACACAAAGTGATTATATCTATTGGATTAACCCAGGTCGACCTAAATCACGGTTAGGATTTTTGGCGGAAAGGTTAAGGATGATTGATTTCAGAGAATAGTATTAGTGTTTAGGTATGTGGCAATCTGTATTGCGGATTCCAAAAAACCAGCCTTTCTTCCCCTAAGTATCATTTGGATTGCAACGATATCGTTATCTTCATCGTGTATCCAACGTCGAAGCAGAAAACTATCGCCGGCATTGAAGCCTGCCTCATCGGCAACTGACCCGGGCAGCACCGATGTGATTCGATATTTCTTATTCAGGCTGTAACCACTGATTCGCTGAATATTAAGGCCGAAAAGCGGCGCAATCAAATTTTCCCTCGCGTCTTTCGCAAGGGCAGTTTTTAGAGGGATTCTTGGCCGCACTCCAAGAGCCGCGATGCCATCGGAGCGCTCTCCCATTCTCCTCCAGGCAACGGCAATGAGAGTTCCGGGGGCGCGGGAGAGGAGGTACTCTTGAACCTCACGAATTCTGGAGAAATGGGAACCATCTATTTCATCAATAATATCCCCTGGGAGGAGGCCCGCATCGGCAGCCGGAGAGTTGGGCATCACATAGACAACCTCTATTTTTCCCGTTGTATCCCAGACAGACAATCCCAACCATGGCAATTGAATCTCACCGCCTTCAAACAAAAGTGGAACCAGCTTCTTTATGTAGGCTTCAGGAATCGCAAAATTGATTCCCTCATAATCAAGAACTCCCGCAAAAACAACGCCGATAACCTCGCCATCCCCATTCAGCAGGGGGCTTCCGCTATTGCCAGGATTAATGGGAACATCGATTTGCAGGGATCCCGCAATAGGCTGTATTGAGCGTGCGTAGGCCGAAACAGTACCTGAAGTGAGTGTCTTTGTTAGGCCCCCTGGGGAGCCAATAGCATAAACCGCCGAACCAAGCGCGGGAATTTTTTCATTGGAATAGGTGAAAACGTATGGCACTTCCATTTCGGTTTTCAAAAGGGCCAAGTCAAGATTTCTATCCCATCCAATCACCCTGGCTGGTATTCTATCACCAGTCTCATCATCAACCTTCACAAACAGGCGGGAATATCCCTGATAAGTTGTATCCACCATGCTCTCGATTACATGGTAATTTGTAAGCACATACCCCTCAGGGTCAATAAAAAATCCCGATCCGATTCCCCTATCGGGAACTCCCACATTCCCAACAAGTTTTATTCCCCTGTTCACCCAAACCATAACTGTACCATCGATAGCGGATTCTAATTCCGGAACCTCTATCTTTGATTCTCCGCGCAAAGTCGATGCAAGCTGTTTATATCCCAGTGTCTCAAAACTGTTAGTCAGATTTTCCCTGACTTTCGGGCTGATTAAATCAAGGTTCAGCTCGGATTGTATAAGCGCGACGGCCGCGCCGCTTTTATTGGCATCCAGGTAGGAATATACGCCCTCAAGCAAGAGATCTTGCTCGCTTATCTCCGATGTTCTTTCTTCTTCCCCCAGAACTTGAAAGGAACGAAAATATGCCAGTGATTTTCGCCAGTCCTTATCCTTGCGGGAGGCCTCCCACTCCGCGATAAGTCCTTCAATTGCGCGTGCATAACGTCCCTCAGTGTATTCCCCATTCCTGTCACGATTAGCTATCAGAGGTAATGCCCGCAGGTTCTCCCCATTTTCAATAAGCTCATCAATATGTTCGAGCGAAAAATCACCTATTGGTTCTGTGTCAAATCCGGCAGAGCTGCGGCAGGCTCCAAGAAGCGTAAATAAAAGAGAAATCGAAACTACTTTGACGGGGATAGTATTATCCTTACCTCGCATAACTATACTCAATAATAGTCAATTTCTCAGAAATGGCAAATAATCCGCGGCCCAGGGAAGAAAATCATAACTGCTTGCCTCTGAAACAAAGAGTTCGGAAGTCAGAATTTCTTCGGCAGGAAGGGCAATCCGTCGGGCATCTATCCATCCATCCGAATTCAAATCCCAGATTTG
>Ga0209364_1000333_pt1 | contig 10852 bp, 14 predicted proteins | sample WorMetHERISLAND2_3_FD_187387 | JGI IMG/M metagenome (GOLD analysis project Ga0209364, IMG submission 187387) | Marine gutless worms symbiont microbial communities from Max Planck institute for Marine Microbiology, Germany - Olavius albidus HERON... | ecosystem: Host-associated > Annelida >... | reverse complement strand
GTGCCCACGGAAAGACGGATAGGCGCAGGTCGATGGTAGAGGCATCGAGCGCATAAACCGCGTTGTCAAGATCACGCCCCAAGTCCTCGTGGCATACAGGGGGCGAGCGGTGCGAATCAATGCCTGACGAGATCTGCCTAGATACGCCAATCTCGGCGTTCATTCACGCCGGCCACGGCGCTTCTGGAAACGTTGCCCCGGATACCCCTGTGGTACAACTTGTCCTTCTGGGCGCACAGGCAAACTTCTAATATCGCGTAGGCTCTCGCGATGGGTTAACTGCGCGAAGGTCATGCGCAGGTATTGGTCGAGACAGGAAAATGTCTTCTTGTAGCGGTTGCCGTCGTACCGCGCAACGCCTCGACGAAACGTATGCATCGGTAAAGAGTCAATGACCTGAGAAAAAACGAGCTTGCCGATGTGCATAACCGGGTCCCCAACATCCCCAGAAGGGGGTATTTGGGAGATGCGCGAGGTGATTCAAATCGCTGACACTCTTAAAGTGGCTGTCTTTCATTTCCTTACAAGGAGTTACGCAACAAGAATAAACGTTTTGTCGGACAGCAGTGATAAAAACCACATTTCCATCCGGCTCTTATACTCCAGCGGTAACCCCTTAGTAGGTGCTGGCTTGTCGGCGCCAAAGTGCGGGCAAGCCCGCGCCTACGGGAAGGGATCGAGCGAGTTTGCCTGTTTAGACAGCCTCTCAATATCTTCGTGAGGTAAGAACGCGATGCCCCGTGTAGCCGATCTGTCCTGTCACATCCTCGCACAGCGGCTGTTTTGTGGCTCACCCATGAACGACAACGGCGTTTGTGGCTCACCATCTTGAATTCATGATACACAAACATCCTTGTTGTCCATGGATGAGTCTCAAAATACCTCGCTACCTTCGGCGATATTCAACAATTCACGGAAAGCCAACACGGCCGCCCGCTGGCCGGATGCATTTCGATCAACAGTCCCGCATCGCGTACCTCCTGCACAATCCGGTTCGCGGTGGGCTGGGGAATCCCGGCCGTCTTCATAAAATCCGAGGTCTTGAAGATCGGCTTGTTAAAAAACCAGTCCAGTGCCCGCACTGTGTGCTGCAAATGGGTTTTTCCGCGATCCAGTTCTTGCGATAGTTGTAAAGCTCGAGTATGGCTGATGCCCGCTCCCGGCTGGCCTCGGCCTGCACCGTCAGCGCCTCCAGAAAGAAGGCCGCCCACCCGGTCCAATCTCCGTCACGGGAGACCGCCAGGAGCCGTTCATAGTAGGTATCCCGGTTCTATTCCAGATAGAATCATCGCCAGCTGCACCAGACGATCCGGCACGTCGGCGTGCAGATATTTCTCCCATACCGACATCGCAGCGGGCAATCGGTCGGCTGGACAGGGGATAAAACGCGTCTCCTCGATGGAGCATCCGTGCGGGCCGATCCAGTTGGGAACGCGCCGGTATTTGCCGGGCGATCGCGCACGGCCGCGAGCTCCCCGCATCAACACCCGGTGGGTCTCCTTGAGCAGACGTTGTGACAGCGGCAGCCTGCCGAGCGGGTCTTTGCCTCCGACAACGCGGTGCAGTAATTGACCACTTTCATGGATATCGGTCTCCTTCGGCGTGCTTTCATTCCCCTGTGCTCCTTCCGCCTCGAACTCCAGCACCTCGCCGAGTGTCGCCTGCATCCCCTCGATGCGGCTGGAGAGCACCGCCTCCTACTACAAGGTCAACGGTGACAGCGGCACATCGACGTTGGGGATGCCGCGCAACACCCCTTCATAACCGCCGATGGTCACATTGGCAAAACCAATCAACGGGACCAACCGAAGCCAGTCCAGATCAGTCGGAGGAAAATCTTCGGGACGGTAGTTGACCAGACTCATGCCGTCACCTCGACCGGTTCGTTGGCCTCTCAGGGTGAATACAGGGTGGCTCTTTCACAGTCTCCGGAGCGTGGGAACAAGCCGAGCTCCTAATGCATCGAATGCAGCCCGATCACGTTGCCTTCCGTATCCTCGACGATGGCAATGAAGCCATGTTCACCGATGGGCATTTTTTCACGGAAGACGCGGCCACCGCTCTCGGCGGCGCGAACGGCTTCGACTGCGCAGTCTTCGCAGCTGAAATAAACCATAGTGCCGCCCGCACCGGAGGGCACACCCTCCATTCGGATCAGTGCGCCGGCCGCACCGTATCCTTGCTCGGACATCGGGAATGTCCACATCTCCATGTCACCCCCGCAGGACTGGTCTTCGGGCGCAGGCGGGGGAGGCAATTGCTCGAGTGTTGCCTGGAACAGGGTTTCGTAAAAGGTCTTGGCGCGAGTCATGTCTTGAACATAGATTTCGAACCAGCCTACGGGATTGGGTTTCATACCTTTCTCCTTTCTTGTTTTAGCAGTGAGTATTATTCGGTGGCCCTGTGGAGTGAGTCGATGGGTAGGAACGTCCATGGTGGACCGCACCCTATGCCTATTAGAGTAGCCGCAAATGGTACAGGATTGACATAGCTGTTATTTCTGCCATTGAAGAAATGGTATATCCCTGAATATAAAGAGTGCGGAGGCGGATCGTCTCGTGGAGACCTTGTCCAACCTCACCGGTGAAAGTCAGTACCGCGCCTGTGAGATTTCCGAGGCGTTTGTCATAGGTGTAGAGTACCATGCCTCTATCGAGGCAACCTGCCGGAATTAGGCAGTCTGAGAAATCTGCGTTCGATCTCCTCGTCCGTTACCGATATGTCAGCTTTCAGGATACCGAAAGCTGCCCTGATGCGGCTCTCCCGCCGCATCAGCCGCACCGCACCGTCTTCCGATACGATCCCCGGTGTGCGGGCCAAGTCGCTTACGCAGTTCCGCTGGTATGGTGGTTTGGCCTTTGCTTGTCAGGATTGAGGTTTGCATGAAAGAGGTCCTCGAGTATTGCGACACCCAAAGAGTAATACGTAACTGCACTGCTGTCCGACAAAACGTTTATTCTTGTTGCGTAACTCCTTGTAAGGAAATGAAAGACAGCCACTTTAAGAGTGTCAGCGATTTGAATCACCTCGCGCATCTCCCAAATACCCCCTTCTGGGGATGTTGGGGACCCGGTTATGCACATCGGCAAGCTCGTTTTTTCTCAGGTCATTGACTCTTTACCGATGCATACGTTTCGTCGAGGCGTTGCGCGGTACGACGGCAACCGCTACAAGAAGACATTTTCCTGTCTCGACCAATACCTGCGCATGACCTTCGCGCAGTTAACCCATCGCGAGAGCCTACGCGATATTAGAAGTTTGCCTGTGCGCCCAGAAGGACAAGTTGTACCACAGGGGTATCCGGGGCAACGTTTCCAGAAGCGCCGTGGCCGGCGTGAATGAACGCCGAGATTGGCGTATCTAGGCAGATCTCGTCAGGCATTGATTCGCACCGCTCGCCCCCTGTATGCCACGAGGACTTGGGGCGTGATCTTGACAACGCGGTTTATGCGCTCGATGCCTCTACCATCGACCTGCGCCTATCCGTCTTTCCGTGGGCACTGTTTCGCTCAACCAAAAAGGCAACATCCCAGCCTTTATCCACATCTCCGACGGCAAGCTACACGACGTCAATGTCCTTGATCTGCTGATCCCGGAGCCCGGCGCCTTCTACATCATGGATCGTGGCTACGTGGACTTCAAGCGCCTGTTCACGTTGCATAGAATGGGGCATTTCTTCGTCATCCGCGCCAAGTCCAAAGTCCTGGTGCCGTGCGGAGTGCGCGCCGGGATGGAAGCAGGACGAACGCAGGCCGCCGAAGGCAATGGCCGTCGCCCCATTGTTTGCACCCGAAATCGGACGGACCCCATTTCGAGTTGCGCGAAAAATGGCGACGCTCCGGACGAATTTTACAAGCAGATATTCTGACTCAAGGGCTGGTCCGGACCTGATGGCGTCAAAAGCCCAGTCCTATCGGTCACTATAGCAACGATTTTGTCTACAGCCGCTTGGCTCCTAGTAGTCCACCCACAAGAAAAATTAGGATGCTAAACTGATTCTGCTGGCGTTGTGGTCAAGCCTTGAGGAATCAGAGCCATGAAGAAACGTTATGTGGTGCGATTGAGCGGCGTAGAGCGTGAGAGAGCAACTGGAAGGGCTGGTGAAGCGAGGACGGGAGTCGCCTGGCGGCGCCTCCCTGTATAAAGCGTTCCCACCGCACGTGGCCCGCTCGCTGTTAGACAAATTAGGATTCGTCTACACCCCCAAGCATGGCGGTTGGCTCAACTTGGCCGAATGCGAGTTCAGCGTGTTAGGATGGCAATGCTTGGACCGGCGACTACCGGATCTCACGACGGTCGTTTCCGAAGTTCAGGTATGGACGGAGACCCGGAACCAATCCAATCAACCTGTCGATTGGCGCTTTACCACAGAAGACGCACGGATCAAGCTCAAACGCCTTTATCCTGTATTATCAGATTGATGGTCTCTAGCGTATTAGATGAACTTCGGGAGCTTAATCCGAGGCTCCCATTAGGCCACCGCAGCAATCGACACCATCAATGGTTTACACCTGAATTTGGGCATTAACTAAAGGAACACTTGACAGCCGTCATAGCACTAATGCGCGCAGCCCCGAACTGGGATAGCTTTCGCCGCAGCCTTCAACGCGCATTTCCAAGATATGGTGAAACTATGTCTTTGTCACTTGATGATCAATTTTAAAAGGAAATTCCAAATGAATACACAATCAGGTTATGAGACAAACGAGCAACCAGATTTGGGGGATTTTGGATACGAACGCTGGCTTACTTCATTGATATGGAAATATTAATTTCCGGAGTTTTCTAGCTTTAAGGTATTGATATTTCTATTTCTAGTTTTTTGGGGATTAAAGCATGGGGTATTATTCGATCAATAACTGGCTTTTTTTCTTCCATTTGGCTTCGAGTTTCTCCGCCTTCCTGGTCAGCTTCTCCATAAGACACTTGATATCCTCCAACTCTCCGGCGTCCAGGTTCATCCATTCCAGATCGGCGTCTTCCAGATAATCTATATCAAATGTCAAAGTGTGGATAGACCATATTTTCCAGAGTATATCTGGCGTCTTCAGCCTTTTCTCTTTCGTCCATCACCTTGCAATATCGTTTGTAGGTCATTTCGCGGGCGAAATCCTCTGGAGAGTCCGTGTAATCCCTGGATATATAGGGGTCATTGTATAAAATCTTTCCTCCAAGTCCCGGAGGCCGCCTCGAGTTCAATATAGAGATTGATCAACTTATTTCCCTGTGACCCCATTGCATATCCTGTCAATCAATGTCAAGACCTTAAACTAGGAAATTCCGTTGATTTCAGTAGGGGTTGCAATCTTCTTTCCCGCAGGTGTCATCTTATCACTACTTACTTGAAATGGAAATGAAATCCCCACTGTTTGATATTTTCAATTTGGCCATGGTTTGGATTTATTTCTCAGTATTGGGTTCATCATCATGGCAAGCGTCGGTCGGAAAAAGCTTTGGGTTTGAAGGTTGTCGATAAAAATGACGATCGTATTTCTTTTGGTAGAGCTACAGGCCGACACTTCGCTAAAATCATCTACGGATTGACCATCCTTATCGGATATATGATGGTTGGTTGGACAAAGAGGAAGGGATGATGCCTGAGCGCACGCCGCTCCCAGGGAACAGCGCCGCCCTGGGTTCCCTGGTTGCCACTCTGGAGGCGGTCGCCGACCGGACCGGACGCGTCGTCTCCTGGCTTTCCTTCTTCATGGTGCTGGTCTCGTTCCTGGTGGTGGTGCTGCGTTACGCCTTCGATCTGGGGTGGATCGCCATGCAGGAGTCGGTGATCTACATGCACGCCGCCCTATTCACGCTCGGAGCGGCCTATACTCTGCGACGCAACGGCCACGTGCGGGTGGACATCTTCTATCAGAAGATGTCCCGACGGGGACGCGCCTGGGTGGACCTCCTGGGCACTTTCCTGCTCCTGACACCGGTTTGTATCTTCATCGCCTGGGGTGGCTGGGACTATGTGCTCAAGTCCTGGGAGGTCATGGAAGGCTCGCGGGAGGCGGGAGGCATCCCCGCCGTTTATCTGCTCAAGACCCTGATGATCGTCATGCCGGTCCTGATGTTGATCCAGGGGTTGGCCTGGATTCTGCTTACCGGGCTCTTCCTGGCCGGCATTCCAGGGATTCTGCCGCCGGGCGAGTGCGATGGCAATGTCTGAGCTCATGCCCCTGTTGCTGTTCCTAGGGGTGGGCCTGGTGCTCCTGGCCGGTTACCCGGTGGCCCTGTCCCTGAGCGGGACGGCGCTGGCCTTCGCCCTGGTGGGAGGCTGGCTCGATCTGTTCGATCCGGCCTTCATCGCCGCCCTCCCCAACCGGATCTACGGGGTCATGACCAACGAGACCCTGATCGCCGTGCCCCTGTTCGTATTCATGGGCGTGATGCTCGAACGCTCGCAGGTGGCGGAGAGCCTGTTGGACACCATGGCCATGCTGTTCGGACCCTTGCGCGGTGGCCTGGGGATCTCCGTGACCCTGGTGGGGATGCTGCTCGCGGCCAGCACCGGGATCGTCGGTGCTACCGTGGTGACCATGGGCCTGCTGTCTCTGCCCACCATGTTGCGGCGCGGCTATGATCCTGGGGTCGCCGCAGGCACCATCTGCGCTTCCGGGACCCTGGGCCAGGTCATCCCGCCGTCCATCGTCCTGGTGCTCCTGGGTGATGTGCTCTCTGCCGCTTACCAGCAGGCCCAGCTCGATATGGGCTTGTTCGCGCCGGAGACAGTATCGGTCGGGGACCTGTTCGTCGGTGCCCTCATCCCCGGGCTGGTGCTGGTCCTGCTGTACCTGCTCTACCTGCTCGGGGTGGCCTGGCTGCGTCCCGAAGCCGTGCCGGCCATCCCCGAATCCGAGCGGACGATCGCGCCGAGCCTGCTCCGGCGACGGGTATTCCTGGTACTCCTGCCCCCGCTGCTGCTGATCGTGGCAGTGCTGGGCTCCATCCTCTGGGGCGTGGCGACGCCGACGGAGGCGGCCTCCGTGGGAGCGGTGGGGGCCATGCTGTTGGCCTGGTCGCGCCGCCGACTCGACGTCGGGACGCTGCGGGAGGTAGTGGTTCAGACCACCAGCGTCACTAGCATGGTCTTCCTCATCCTCATCGGTGCGGCCCTGTTCTCCCTGGTGTTCCGCGGCTTCGGGGGCGACGAATTGGTGACCGAGCTCCTCGGCGGGCTACCGGGCGGTACCTTGAGCGCCGTCGCCCTGGTGATGCTGGTGATGTTCCTGCTCGGGTTCATCCTAGATTTCATCGAGATCACCTTCGTGGTAGTCCCCATCGTAGGGCCGGTGTTGCTGGGAATGGGGTTGGACCCGGTGTGGCTCGGAGTGATGATCACCGTCAATCTGCAGACCTCCTTCCTGACCCCGCCCTTCGGCTTCTCCCTGTTCTACCTGCGCGGGGTAGCGCCACCGGAGGTCAGGACCGGCCATATCTACCGTGGCGTTATTCCCTTTATCTTCATCCAATTGCTGATGCTGGGGGCGCTGGCACTGTGGCCGCGGATCGCCACCTGGCTGCCGAACCTAGTTTACGGCTGATATAAAGGTTGCGAAAGACCGTGACCTCTGCCCGGGCGATGTGGCTGCGACTGACCCTGCTCGGTGTGGTCAGCGGCGTAATGGCAAGCCTGGTCGTGCTCGCCTTCAGGGCGGCCATCGCGCTCGGCCAATTCCTCTTATTGCCGCAGGAAGCGCGCGGAACCTATTCGGGTCTCGATCCCTGGCTGCGACTCCTCCTGCCGGTGGCCGGAGGATTTCTGCTCGGGCTGATCTTCGACCGGCTGTGCGCCAAGCACCGCGAGGTGGGCGTGGTCCATGTGCTGCACCACCTGCATACCCCCGGAAAAGCGTGCCTGCCCGCGGCTAATCTGTTTACCCAGATGGGAGGCGCGGTGACCGCAATCGTCGCTGGACACGCGGTGGACACGGAAGGGCCAGCGGTCCATATCGGAGCGGCCAGCGCTAGCCAGCTCGGTCAGCGCCTGCGGGTTCCCGCCGAAGAGGATCATATACTTGCGGCCTGCGGCGCGGCTGCCGCCATCGCAGCCGCCTTCAATACTCCCCTGGCGGGCGTCGTCTTCGTAGTCGAGGTGCTGCGGGTACGTTACGAGGTCAGCCGCTTTCTGCCGATCATCGTCGCGTCCGTGGTCGGTGCGGTCATCAGTCGGCTGCTGCTGCATGCGGACCCCACCCTCAGCGTTCCCCCGCTGGATCTGAACAACCATTGGGAGCTGCCGAACCTGATCCTGCTTGGGTTGGCGATCGGCGTGCTGGCGATCGGCTTCATCGGCTGGTGCGAGGCCGTTGCCGTGCGTACACGTACCTGGTCCAACCGCCTGAGTTTCACCCTGGCGGGCCTGGTAACCGGCATCCTGGCCCTCTGGACCCCCGAGATCATAGGTTCCAGCTATGCTACCCTAGATCGGCTGCTGGCAGGCGAGGAGGGTCTCGGTGTGGGCCTGGTGCTCGCGATGGCCCTGACCAAGCTGGCGGCCACGGGCACGGCGGTGGGGTTGCGGATTCCCGGCGGGCTGATCGGACCGACCCTGTTCATCGGCGGGACGGCAGGGGCGGCACTCGGCATGCTGTTCGACACGTTTGGGCCCATGGACGCGGCCTCGCCTGCCTTCTACGCCACGGTCGGGATGGCGGCCATGATGGGAGCAAGCCTCAGAGCGCCTTTGGCCGCCTTGATCGCCTTGCTCGAGCTCACCGGTAATCCCAATGTCATCCTACCCGGCATGCTCGCGGTTGCCGCCGCGGACATTACGAACCAGTTGGTCATCGGGCGCGAGTCCATCTTCGAGATTCTGCTGCGCAGTCGCGGGAGCGGTCCCGGATAAGAATGGTTGACTGACTGCTAGCTTGTCATTCCGGCAGGGATTGCCAGAATCCAGGCGCCAGGGATGGCAAAAACAGTGGGGGTATGAATCATTACTTCACGTCGCATGACCATGCCACCTGAAATTTAACCACCTATCCCGTTGCCTTCGGCATGGATCGAAAGCTATACACCGATGCATCAAAGTATGAAACAAGCCGCGAGCTCGATGCGTGGTTTTGGCGTGCTTGGATTCAATTATTGAGTGCTTTCTCAGCTCAGCAAGCGCTTCTCTATGCGGCTTGGGAGCTGTGATGACTGGCTGCGTAGCGACATAGTGTCGTCGGATCTATGTCGATGGCTCCATTACGAAACTCGAGGCATCCCCAGCCAGGGTCGGTCCGTGCCGAAAAAAGCTCCTCTTCCGATACATGCGCGCCGATGAGTGGTTGCAGATCGACTACGACGGTTTCGTCGTCCGCAAACGTCAACGAAAACGTAAATCCGGTATTTTGGAAGCTCTGAAGTTTCATTGCTTACTCCAAAGGATCGATCTGGTGAAGGCTATGACTATCCCACATCTCGATGAGCTCCTGCTGGTGAAGCTCCGCCCATTCCCGAACGAGTTGCCGGCATCTTTTCGACAGCCTACCATCGACGATGTTGAGGTTTTCAAGCTCCATTACTACCATGTGCTCGCCGTACTTTATGTGGATGTGTCGCGGTGGATGCTCGCGGTCGACTAGGAACATTCGGATGACGATTCCGTAAAAGCGGCAAATCTCTGGCATTTCGGCACGTCGCTACGATATGTTTTGTTTGCGCCCAACGGCGAGCTAACCTGCAGCATCCATTGTCCCGATGGACAGGGACAATGGATGTTTATTTGCGTTCATCATCTTGATCTGCGGTGCGTTCATGTTGCACTTGCATTTTTGTCAGGCGATTTCCTGTTTTGGTGTCTGAAACGGTAAGGAGATCAAAGCGCCGCCGTGCAGGTTTCCAGGAAAAAGAAAAAAGACAAATTTCTGAGCACCATTCCACATCCTAGTTAGGATTGCAAGGCACCTTGAAAAGGCGCTTTTTATTAACGGTTTTCCTCAGAAGATCAGGCAGCGCGTCTAACTCAATCCACGTGGCGCATATAGTCAGGCGCGTAGGCCACGCGGGGGTAATGTGGGCGTAGGTTGCGTCAAGACGCCAATACGGGCCTGGCTGTAGATCAACGAGTCTTGGTGCATCGAACGCAACACGTCGAGTCTGTCCCGACGCGGGAGAGATCTTTTCCCTTCAGGCCGCGCCAAATATTCAGGGTTGCTCAGCCAGTCATCCGGGCCCTTAGCACATCCGCCAGGCGGTTTGCAATGGAGGTCACCTGAACCTCGTCCGCCCCCTCCGCCATGACTCGGATCAGGGGTTCGGTACCGGACGGACGTAGCAGCACGCGACCGTATTCACCAAGCTCCTGCTCCGCTGATCCGATGGCCTCCTGTACCTCGGGCAAGCCAATGACATCTTTCTGCTTATCCAACTGGACGTTGATCAGCCGTTGGGGATACTGCTGCATTTCACCCGCCAGGTCCCCGAGGTTCCGGTCGGCATCTTGCATCGCCGCCAGCACCTGAAGTGCCACCACGATGCCGTCGCCGGTAGAGGTACGATCCCGGCAGATGATATGCCCCGATGGTTCACCACCCAGGACTCCACCGTCCCGTTTCAAACGTTCCATGATGTAGCGGTCACCCACTTGAGTACGCACAAAACCTATACCAAGTCCCCGCAGGGCGTGCTCCAACCCCAGGTTACTCATTAGGGTACCCACGACTTCGCCCTTGAGAGCCCACTGCTCCAAGCGCGATTTGGCGATGATGTAGAGCAGCTGGTCACCATCGATCAAGTTGCCGCTCCCATCCACCATCAGCACTCGGTCTCCGTCCCCGTCGAAGGCCACCCCGAGATCCGCATTCTCCCGTACCACGGATGCCATGAGCGCATCGGGGCTGGTAGAGCCAACCTTCCGATTGAT
>Ga0209364_1000331_pt1 | contig 10913 bp, 10 predicted proteins | sample WorMetHERISLAND2_3_FD_187387 | JGI IMG/M metagenome (GOLD analysis project Ga0209364, IMG submission 187387) | Marine gutless worms symbiont microbial communities from Max Planck institute for Marine Microbiology, Germany - Olavius albidus HERON... | ecosystem: Host-associated > Annelida >... | reverse complement strand
ACAAACATTACAAAATACAGTGACTAATGTTATATACACAATGTAGGGGCCTACATATGAGATGATTCAGTATATGTCTTTATATAACATTCTTGTAATAAAATTACAGTCAAGTATTACTTATTGGACAGATGTGAGATAACACAATTATTACGTTTTTACGTAAGTAATCAGAGAATGGAATTCTTAATATGATCACAAATCTTATCAGCTGTATTGCTGAATGAACATTTTACAATGAAATTAGGCATATAAACCTATTTTATATACAACCACGATAAATATTAGGTACTACTCAGAAGAGAAACAGAAAACATATGGTGGACTTGAGTCTTGACAGCACAACTAAATTTACCTGTTGAGAATGTAATACCAAGCACAACACCAAAGCCAGTAATTGCAATAACGTCGTCAATACTGGATGCAGCTATGACCAGTGTTGGAATGCCTTTATCAACTCCATAGCCTTGTGCATCTAGTAACAGTAAGGAAGGCACCACAACAGCGGGAGACACAGCTGCCAGTACAAACCTACAAACGCATTTAAGCTGCTAAAAACAACTCAACAATAATGTACGATATGTAACACATCTCTCTACGGTTTTCTGCCTTTATGACAGGTTCATGACGACCTTTTCTTCCACCAACTTCTGTCTTCAACCTCTCTCTAATTCTTCATAGGACTTGCTGATTACGTCACTTAGCATTTGGAGCCGTTTCCTTCCTCTTGTAGCTTTGCCCTTCATCCTGCCTTCTATTATATCACGCAATAGTGAATCATGTCTCAGGATGTGTCCAATCCATCTGAATTTACGATGTTGTACAGTGCCTAAGATGCTCTGATTTTCTTCTACTTTCTGCAGTACATCTGCATTTGATACATTATCTACCCAGCTGACCTTTAACATTCTCCCCCATACCCACATTTCAAAGGCTTCAAGTCTTTCTCTATTAGCTTGAGTCATTGTCCATGTTTCAGCACCATACAGAATGACGCTCCATACCATTTTACAATCTTCTTCTTTAAGTCCAAGTTCATTGTGCCTGTCAGAAGTAAGTAAGTAAGTAAATGATTTGTAAAGCGCCAAAGTCTGAATGAACAGAATCAGGGCGCAGTCTTTTGTTATTCCCGAAGGCTTGCTTCCCCATAACGATTGTACTTCTCATGCTTTTTTCACAATACCCGTCACAGGAAATAATACTGCCCAGATACTTGAACTGTGTGACTTGTTCCACTCGTTGCCCTTCCATTAGATTTTTAACTTATGGTTTCCTGTGCGCAATATACACATCACTTTAGTCTTTTTTACATTGATCTTCATTCCATATTTCTTCGTTACTATGTTCACATTGTCCATCAGATTCTGCAGTTCCGTCTGAGTACTTGCCACTACTGCCTTATCATCTGCATATCTAATGCAGATACTATATGACCTCCGACCGATATTTCATCTAAAATATTCTCAGTTGCCTCTTTTATCATGGCTTCATCATAAATGATGAACAACAATGGAGATAGACAGCAACCTTGTCTTACACCCCTACCAATTTCACATGCTGCTGAATAACCATCTGCAACTCGCACATAGGGTGATTGGTGATTGCCCTTTATTTACATTCCATATAAGCTTCCTGTCCCTGTAATCAACTCCGGCCTTTTCATAATGAACGAAACAGACGTAGACTTTCTTGTTGTATTCCAAACTTCTTTCATACAACACTCGCACTGCTGCTATTGCATCTCTTGCCCCGAGCCCCTTGCGAAATCCATACTGATTCCTTCCCAGGAATAAATCCACTTTACTTTCTAGTCTTCGCATCAGAACTCTCAGAACTATTTTTGATGCATGTGGTATCAAGCCAATGGTTCTGAAGTCTACGCATTCTTGTGCATCATTTTTCTTTTCTATGGGAATAATAATTGCTTCTATAAAATACTGTGGCCATTCTCCTTGTATGTATATTTGATTAAAAATTTCATACAATTCTCTTTTTCCGTGTTCCGAGTGCTTTCAAAAGTTCTGCAGGCACTTCATCCACCCCATCCGCCTTTCCTGACTTCAAATTCAACAGTGCCTGCTCAAATTCTCCTGCCATCAACGCTGGGCCCAGAGCAGCTTCTTCCACTTCATCCAGTAGTATGTCATCTTACATCGGTTTATTGTCTTTGTCATAAAGATCTTCAATATATTCCTTCCATCTTCCTTGTACTTGGGCAGCCTCTGTTAGTAATGTGCCTTCTTTATTTCCTATTTGAGAGTTCTGGCTTTTCTTCTTGGCCTGATATGTATGATACGTGGTATGATATGTAACACATATCATACCTAAAACAATGACCTCAGAAACTGAACTTTAAACCTCCATAAACAAACTTAGGAAATGTCCAATAATGCAGCATCATTTAACTGGCAGCAGCAACACTAGTCACAATCATTATCACTGAGATGCGTGACCGGTGATTTCACATACCTGTCCCTTCACTACCTGGACACTGCTGGTTAGGCAATAGCGCCCGTAAGTAAACAAATATAATTTATCCGCGATCTACTTTTAATCGGCTGTTTTACTCTTTCCGGTGACAAACCCTGAATGTCCTGTATGGGAAACCAACATTATTGTAATATAATCTAACAAATATTATATCCTCCGCCAACATTTATATGCGATATTCTACATGTACAAGTAGCCTATGGCTCATTAACAAACCTTAGAATTCATTAGTTATCAAAAACGAATTAAATCTACACGAATTAACCACAGTAAGTGTCACTGGAAGTGAATAAAATAAACACTAAACAACAAAATGTAATGACCTGATGTAACGTAACTGACAGGCACCATAGAAGTGTATCCGGCTCCAACAATACACAAAGTTCCCTTTGGGGACCAAAATAACAAGGAGGTAGTGAAAAGCCAAAAGTTAGTATTCATAATTAGTTATTTACCAGATAACTGCCAGGTTACACGATTCTCTAAAAATAACTGCCAATAACTCATAAATCATAAAATTATCATACAAACCCAAGCATGAAGCCCCAAACCCAAGGAAATCCGAGAATAAAATGAGATGCAATGGCGGCTGTAACTGCTTCAACAAGACATGGTGTAAAAGCCAAGCGAATCACTCCGAATGACATCTTACGAAGAGCTACCGGATCTAAGCCAAGACCAGCACGAGCCAGAATAACTGTCAGTGCTAAAGCTCTGCATAAACGTAGCAACAAAAACATCAATACTGCACATCACTCCTGCATAATTAGAAGCCACAGCCATTACAAAACAGTTTGTGAAAAATACACATATACACCAAATAATATAAACAATCCCTAAATGCACATACTCTTTCTGGAAACCAGGACTTGTCCCATGCAATTCTAAAAAAGGATCCAGTTTAACAAAAACCCAACCAAATGGTCTAGATGTACTGAGCTGAAAGCAAAATAATAAACTACATGAAATTACTGCAAGTTATAGGTGAAATTCTTGTCAGAAATGAATAATATGCAAATATTCATCTGAGGTCATTCTCTATATGTGGTTCAAATGTGAATCATTGTCTGTAGCACATATTTATTTCAGTAATCACAGCTGACCTGAGTGCTGAAGACCACTTTGGATCAATGTCTTTAGCAACATTAATTACTGGAATGTTTCGAAGAGCAAACCCCATCAGTAGCATACCTGACAATATAAAATATCCACAATCAATACCATGCAGTGACACCTACAATAAAATGGATAAAATTACGGCTGGTACTGATTAAAATTTTTTAATTGATTAATTGCCAAAAATCAATCACGATTAATCGATTAATTTCGAACAATTTTTACACGTCATGACACTGAAGAATTTTTGGCGAATTGGGGAGTGCGCGTTGACGATAATGATGATGATGATGATGAACGAATTTGCTTTAACGTGGCGTGAGTCCGAGGACTGCAAGGACACGTAACAGTAACAATGAGGTCATGTAGTAGTCAGCGCAGTGAGACGTTCATTAGTCAGAGCAGCTGTAAGACCGGTCAAAAAGTTCAGTCTTCAGTCTACTGCGGAAAACTAGCAATGACGGCGATGAGCGTACTGTCTCCGGCAGACTGTTCCAGACAGATGCAGCAGCTGCCGGGAAGGCTCGGTGGCCGATGGTAGCACGCACGGTGCGTGGAGTGACAACCGCTGACATGGTCGACGAACGCAGTCGCCGACGGGCGCCGAGGTCTGAGACGCGCTGAAGATCAGACGCCAGGTAGCCGGGTGCAGAGCCGTGGAGACAGCGATACACTAGCACTGCCAGCCGGAACGAGATCCATTCAGGAACCCGAAGCCAGTGTAAGCTCCACAGCGTTATCGCATATCATCAGTGGCGTTCCCACACAGTAACCATAGAGCAGAGATTGGAGTGAAAACAGCTAAAAGATTGATTACAGAAACATCGGCCCATGTCAAGAACTCGACACTAACAAATTTCAATGTGCCATTTTGCAGTATCAGAATGTTCCTGATCAGGACACAAAGCTGTCGCCTGCAATAGGGCGTGTAAGCGGAAATAGTTCTATTTTACGTTTACTAGTTGAAGTCGCACTTTAGATTCACTTCCGGTGATCAGAGGTGGCACCGCCATTGTGTGTTTGTGAGCCACGGTGTACAAAATGGTCATTTGTTTTGTATTCGGATGCAACCACAGCAGCCATAAGAACTGCTGCAGCTTTTATCATTTCCCAGCCAGGACAGGACGCAAAGGGAAGCCCTAATATAAGTGGTTCTACAGGGTTTGGCGCCGGCGGCAACCATACCATAGCCGTATAATAGCGCGAAACAGTAGGAACGCGGAACGCATAACTATGTACGCAATGCGCTGTAATAACTCTGCAATGTCTGAAGCATTTACAAACGATACGCATTATGCAAGATGTACAAATACAGTAGTAACTTCTCACTAACAAACCCTAAAGTGGATTAATCAGGCAAATTATCACCGCAATACAGCAGGCTATCACTGGAAGTTGATAAACATGAAACTAATGTTCGAAACTTGAGGACATAACGTAACGTTACTTACACGCCCTATGATACTCGATAAACGTCCAGTTAGTGACGTTCAAATGGCCAAAATTTAATCGAATTTTAATCGATTAAAACAAAATTAATCGAACAATTTTTTAACGATTAATCAAGTAATTAATTGATAAAATGAATTCACGGTAAGAGTGGTGCAACCACAGCAGCCATAAGAATAACTCTGCAATAACTGCAATGTCTGAAGCATTTACTGTTACTGTTACTACTAATAACAATCTCCCACACAATACAAATATTAAACCTCAGTAAATTGGTTCTAGGAAAATGTCTCGATGCCTCTGACACCTGGTATTTGTGGCAAATTTCATAAATTCCATACAGCAGGCACACTGCCGAGACAGTCCGGAGTATCACCGATTGCTTGCCAGTTTCCAATACGGTAAGGCTTTTCATCTGAGGTTCTTTGGACACTTGGCTCACTCGGTCCCAGACGAAGACCACCAGCATGTCATCGCCATTGCACTAAGACCACAGATTGGAGGAGACCCATTGATCGACCACAAACCACCTGGCTGAGAACAGTTGATGAGGAATAAGGATGTTCAGCCTCAGAACTATGGGGTCCATACAGCATGGAGGAAAGCAAGAGCTAGAGATACTTGGCAACAAATCGTCAGTACAGCAATGCTCTGCTAGGAGCTCGCCACGAAGAAAAAGTCAGTTGCCCCTGTGATTTTCATTCTAGTTTTTTTTTCTTAAATGATGCATTCACTTGGGTCAGGCCAAAACTTCCTGAACAGCATCCCACCAAATCTTCCTCAGATTTTACACACAATACAAAAGGCAAAAACACAATAATCTCTCAACCAGATCTACGCCGAGCAAATATAATCTAAATTACATAATACTGTGACCTTAAAGGGAAACTATCATGACAATATGAATTCTTGGAAAAAATTACACGTGTTCATATAAAAAGGTAAACTTTATGGTGAGCCAAGTATAAACAAATTTTTCAGTTAACTTTAAAATCTTTAGGGTTCGACACAGAACACCATTTGATACACAAGCACAACTGTGTCACATGTATTAACAGCACTGCAGTTAATGATAATACAGGGTAAACAGGGTAATCTCAAATTCTGATCAAACACTATGCTGGAATATTTTTCACCGGGATGTTCCAGTCATCATGATCTGGGCACTACAGGCATAATGCTGCACCATCTGCCAAAAGACAACAAGCTGTAGACTGTCTGGATGAATTAGACAAGGAGTGCCGATCAACCACCTCCACCATCTTTTAAAATAACAGTTGGCCAACTTGCAGACGAATCACTCCTTGATCATCTACATTTAAACTGATATAGGCTTGACGGACTAAATCACCACAAATTCCCCACATAAACTTGCTTGAAATCAACAATCAACAAATCAAATCAGTCAACAATCATGCTCAAACAAAGCTTAGTACCAATTATGTCATCAGCACAGAAAAATGTGTCAACACATAGGTTCATTTCAGATCGCGAATATCACACACTTTACCCCATTTTTCTGCAAGCTACACGTGCATTGTCTGCTACAAATGAACATAGGCACAGTGTTATTTCATTTTTGTTACTCTTAAATGACGATTTTTCATGTTGATTCCCGTTTAATTGCTGAATACTCTTGAAGAAAAGTCACCAGTTGTACGTCATGTTCATTCAACCTATTTTGGTTATGTTTACAAACCATGCACTGCTTCTGTACTCACCAAGCAATGGTGGAAGACGAATCTTTCCAATCAGAACGCCGGCTATATAACAGCACACAAACAAGACTGAGAGGGCAAACAGGTTTCCGCCAGGCAGAGCAGCTTCACCAGTGATTGACCACAGACTACCATACAGCAATCCAGCCATGAAAATGAGAACTGCAACACTGGCCAGCCGACCGTGTATAGGACACATGCATCCATAACGACACCGCTGCAACCTGCAGCAAATAGACAGCACAAAATACCTTAAATACATTATTTTGTACGTGATGGAACGATGCAATTAGGCTTTTCCCATTACAGGTTGGGTGATAGCCCAAACCAGTTGAATAACCCAACATGCAAAGTATAGGAAAACTGGGATATTCGACTATATGTGGAGTAGAAACCCCTGAATCGATCACTATGATACTTGGGGGTGAATGCAAGGCTCGAGGGTATGCGTACGCTAAAATAGAATACGTTAGCGTACGTATGTATCTTTCAAAAAATAGAATACGTGTATGATACGTTTCCTTCGCTAAATTAAATCCACTCAGCAGACTTATCAGAAACGTATGTTTACCTGTTTACTCCAGTGCAGTGCAGCTGTATTAATAGGTCCATGACGCGATAAAAGATAATCGCGTCACAAAATTTAATTAAATTGACCATTTTGCACTACAAAGTCGGACAGTAAATAAATTGATTAGAACAGTAGCAAAGAACCAGTTTGCAGTTTCAGCAATCATTGTTTGTGTACGTATTCTATTCATGTTTACGTATGCTAAAATAGAATACGTTAGCGTGCGAGCATATCTTTCAGTAAATAGAATACATATGCTACGTATCCTCGAGCCTTGGGTGAATGAACTAAACTACATAGTACATACACACGGACAAATGCACAAACGGACATCTCTGCTGTAGCAATACCAGCGCTTGCATTGCTTGCTATACTCCACACTGGTAAAGATGCATTACTGCATTACTGCACTACTGCAGTGCTGGTTGGCAGGCAGGAAGAGCATCTGGACTGTAAAAAGTCCTGCTAAAACAATTCCCAAGAGTTCATCTTTGATGGATTAAGCCTGATCTTAAGTCACTTGAAAAGAATACCTGGTTAAATAAAAAGCAATTTAGTATTACTAGTAGCTGAAAGATATCAAACCTGGTTGGACTATCAGGAAGTGGATTATGCTTTGTCATACATGGTCTGCAGCAAGCATTACAGCACACAGTACACAAATAACATCTGCCGTGAGTTTCATCACCATCATTGCTATTGTTGTGATTTGCCCTCGATTCAACTTTTGCATCAAATTGTTCAGTGACTGGATTTGATTGATTCTTGTTGTCATTAAGTTCCATATTCCTTGTTTCAACATCCACTTCTGACAATGTCAGCAAACGTTGATAATTCTGCTTCTAAATGCTTGATATGATGCAATGTTTCATCTGCAAAATGAACGGAAAAAATCACTGCATAGAAAACAACGCAATTCATAACAATTTACAACATGCAGAAGAAGTGCACAGTCAAATGAATGAATCCTTAGATATTTCGGCGCTGGGAATCGGCTAGTAGATGCCATGCCCATTCCAGCGGCTGTACCAGTAATTAGTGATGCTGCACTCCTGCTACAAGCTGGATTGCTCCACCTGCTCAGGCTGCTCTGCGAGGGCTGTGCCTTTGCCCTGGCCTGGATAGCTTACCCAGATATGGTTGCCATAGTGTAGCTGCTGTCTGTCAGCATCAGTGTCGCAGTGTTGACCTCTTTGCATCATCGCATACAGCTTAGGCTAAATAATATCGAAGCCGCCACCCAAGCAATCTAAAATAGGCCCCTAGATGATTTTAGATCCGTTACAGAGGACATTGAACTTCAGAAGCGTACCGATAGCGTCGACGTCATCAGCAACACAAGGTACACAAATTTGTCATTTCGACCAACTGTTCCACGCATACAAATAGGCTATCCATAAATTCACGTCAGCATGCGCAAAAAAATCATCAATTTGGGGGCAAAAATCTTTAAAAAAAATTTCTTGTGTCCCCTCCCCAGGGGACACCCCCCCCCCCCCCCACCTTCCGAATATCCTGCATACGCCACTGGCACTTCAAATCATGTCAAGTTTTATGTGCAACTGTATAAAGTGGTAGCACATTCATGATGGGCGGCGAGTCACAGGAAACAGCAGTTCGACTTTCGGACCGCTACTTCGTTCATCAAAATCGAGTGACAACTTATCACTGACAATTGCGAGTTGCGACCGTAGGTGAGGGGGCAGACATCAGATGTGACAGACCCCCGGCGGTTTTACAATCTGTCCCATGCTATACTGTAGCAGTTGGATAGATAATGACTATTGATAATACTGTTTAATAACCAACAGCCTAGTGCGTACTGGCATTCGCATAAGTTCGTTTTAACCGCTCACCGGGAAATAAAAAAAACGCGAACAGCAGACAAAGTCCGGTTTAAAACGACATCGAAGTTGAAAATTAGTAAGTAAGTAGGTGGAATGTTTCATTGATTTGAACGGACTGCGGAGTGCACTAGTGCAGTTGCAGTAGATATGGCCTACCGCGGACGGCGCGGAGAGGCGATCGAGGTCATATTTTCAGATATCGACCTCATGTTTCGCATGATATTAGTTGAGTGGTAAAAACTGGTAACTAGTAAACTCTAAAGGGACATGGGAAATTTGAGCGAAATAGTCACACAAATTTTAAGAGTGGGCCCTTGGAGTTGAAACGCCCAATTTTTCGTTTTTTTCCAGTTAGTATTAAAACCGAAAACCGAAACGATACTGATGTTTTCTTTTCTAAAAATCGAAACTAAAAACCGAACAAAAATCAAAAACCGTCCACAAAAACGAAAAACCGTAGTCGACCTAAAAAATCGAAAATGACTCAACACTATTTACATATTCTTCGATGCTGCCATTTGTTTGTTTACATTTATTTTTTTGATGCACTGAAGCGAAGAGGAAGGCTAGTATTTGTTTAATTGACTGTTCAAGTAAAGTGTGAAGTTACTTGCTAAAGGTGTCTAAACTGTGATACCGTCAGCTAGAATAAATTACACCCATAGATATGTTTGTTTATACAAAACGTGCCAGTGGGCGATAATAGAGATTGATCAGTGCCTCAGAAACGGGGTTTAGGCGGTTCAATGAATCGGGGCCCCGAGCTCGAGACTGGTGAGGATCCATTTTGGGGTACCAGTGGATGCGCCCCTGAGTCGATCCACCCCGGGTCGATCCGACCCACGTCCGCACCAAACGCGGTCGTTCGGCCCCGGGTTATGGGTCATTCGCCCTCGCCCATGGTGCTGGGTCGTTCCACCCCAACACCCTGCTTTTTTCTATAAATTTCCAGGACCTGGAAAATTATTTTGGTCCTCGAAAGTCCTGGAAAAATATCCTTGAAAATTATGCGTCACTGAAATCTCCCACATCTCTAGCACTAAATTTGGTCAGTTGATTCTCAGCAAAATAGTTAAAATTGTTGCCACCAGATGTCATATTTTAAGACTAAAATGCACCAAATTCGATTTCGGCTGGGCTCCACCTCAGACCCCATGCTGGGGGAGCTCACAGCACTCCCACAAACCCGCTATCTGGATTTAAAGGGATTCCTAAGGGAAGGGGGAGGGAGGACAGGTCAGGAGGAGAGGGAAGGGTTTTTTCTTTATATTTAAGCATTCATGGGCTCCGAAAAGGTCCTGGACAATTTTTCATGGGGGTCACGGAAAGTCCTGGAAAAGTCCTGGATTTTTTGTCAGTAAAAGAGTGGGAACCCTGATTATAGACCAAGCATTATATTTATGAGTGCCATAAATATAGCATCGGTCTAAAATTTTAGCTAGTTTTGTGCCGTTCTTCGGTGATAGGGGCCTCCCTAAATATTGTTCATAAGGTTTACCACATCTTTTGATCATAGAGCTCATCAAGTTGAATTCAGTGCATTAATTGCCTACCAGAACCATATAACTCAACAGTTTTTTCACTGAACCCTTCAACTTATTTTCGCTAAATACCTTCATAAGGATAATTGTTTATAACAGGTATTTGATGCCAGTCAGTTGATGCAGTGTGTTCGTTACTGCTACCATCTACAATGCTGATTGTTTAGTTCATGAATAAACT
>Ga0209364_1000329_pt1 | contig 10937 bp, 9 predicted proteins | sample WorMetHERISLAND2_3_FD_187387 | JGI IMG/M metagenome (GOLD analysis project Ga0209364, IMG submission 187387) | Marine gutless worms symbiont microbial communities from Max Planck institute for Marine Microbiology, Germany - Olavius albidus HERON... | ecosystem: Host-associated > Annelida >... | reverse complement strand
CTGAAAAATGCATTTTTCGACTGAAGAGGTTTATGATTGTTTGATAATATTTTTGTTTTCGATGTTTTACACGAATTTCAGTCGAATTACCCAGCAAGAGTGAAGCAGCTTCACATGTACAACGCCGGCACCATCGTTGACCTGTTAATGACCATCGTCAAGTTCTGTATGTCGGAGAAGATGCAACAGCGAGTAAGTAAATCAGCTTGATGTAGCCTACTGTATTTGTCCATGTCGTTATAAATAAAACAATACAGCCTTCTTACTGCCCTCTACAATTCTAGAGTAAATAGTTATTTTGCCACGAAGCAATGCATATAATACAGTACACCTTGTCGGAAAAAAAGAGTCTACTCTACAGTATTCTACACATAACTTGATCAATTATAGTGGCTGATTTGCGAAATTCTTTCACTTTCACAATCACAGTCTGTAGGAAATTGCAATAAAGCGATCATTAAAATATACCACCTTACCTTAAAAGCGTCGGTATACACTATTTTGTGAAATATTAATGTCAAAAAACTAGTTAAACAGTGAAATCCATCACAAAATTCCGTTGCACAAAGTGATATTTAGGCTACAGTCCAAATCAATGATACTAGTTTTGGTGTCAAAATTAACATCTTATCCGTTGTTCAAAATGTCACTCGGTCGTTAGGCCTACGCACAATCGTCAGTATACCACTAGTCCACTAAAATGCTTGGACTTGGACGTCCCCCTTTTAAGCAGCTTCGTGATAAGATTATCCAATCCAATGTCATCGTAAAAACTGATCTAAGTGTATTCAGATTCATAGGCTTGCAGTGATTGCGTGACAATTTAAATAATAGGCCTATTGGGCCTGGCAAATAGGTGCGTGAAGTTGATCAGTTAATATATCGACTGGCTTGGCGACGCCGACTCTGATACAGAACAGTGTTGCTGATGCAGATGAGGTTGCACGGACAAAATCTAGAGTCGCTGTACAAGGAAGTACCGATGAGACTGCTACCTGTGGAGTATCTGCCCGATGACTACAAAGGTCCGAACGCTGGCACCGAGAAAGAAATCATCGGTAACAGCAGCAAAACATTCTCCCGTTACTCTACATCTGCACGTTAGTTAATAACAGTTTAATGCCCAATAGGCCTACACACCGCCGACGCCGACGCGACGAAACTTTTGTCGCGCCGGCGGTGTGAACACAATTTATTCGCAACCAGCTCACGACGATTGCCGACGGATTCGGTCGACATTTGGAGACTGACCAAACAGAGTTTAACAGACTCCATGGCTGTTTGACTACATGAATTTTGATAGATATTCATAACTTTTTCAAAAATGACGACATAATGACGTCATTGTTGAAAAAGTTATCAATATCTATCAAAATTGGTGTAATCAAACGTTATGGAGTCTGTTTGGTCAGTTTCCAAATTTATGTCGACCGAATCCGTCGGCAGTCGTGAGTCGTCGTGAGCTAGTTGCGAATTGTGTTCACACCGCTGACGCGACAAAACAGTTTCGTCGCGTCGGCGGTGTGTATTGGGCATAAGTTATCGCAGTGTGTCAGTCGTGCAACGCCGCCTGTGTTCGGCATCGGGGCAATAGCTTGATTATTTACCCACAACGACCACAACTACTAACATACTTTCGACTTCTATCTAATTGTTCAGTTTTTCAGTGCGGTAATTATTCCAGATAAGGCAAGCATTTACAATCAAACCAATCTACGGATATCTTGAAAGCAGATTGTCTCTATGTGCGTGCGGTGTCTAGACCGAATGAAGTCGCAGCTGCTGAAACCGGAAATCCGCGATCGCATCATGTACCTGAGTAGCGATCAATTCGGAGTCGACGAGAAGAAGAGGCCAGCCGCTGAGGACGTTCCACAGGCTTCGTTCAGAAAACTCAATATCGATTGATTCCTCAGATGTCGAGGGAGTCCCGGCGTAATTGAATAGCTTACTGCATAGTTCGACGCTTAACTATTAACCCATGTCTGTTCCGTTCCGTCAAGAACCGAACTAATTGGTAGCATGTAAAATATACTCCACCACGATGTCGATGTGTTTCGCGAGTTAGAGAGATAGGCCTACTATACTTTTGTCCATTCGCCATTTATTGATCGATTTTAGAAGTTCTTTCACTGGCACTCTTAGCAGTAAATTTGCATTAAGATAACCATTGAAAGATCCCATCAAACCTGAAATACGTCGCCACATTACGCCTGGTGAAATGTCAGGAAACTAGCATGCCGGTGCCCAAAGCTATAAATATTGTTCAGCAATAATGTTTTAAGCGGCTGAGTCTTACATGGCCGAATGCTACAGTCAGTTCTGAAGCACATCGTCTCTTTATAGACACTTGAAACCAAGATCGCGGTAAATGATCTCTTGCATAGCCTTAGGCCTACTTTTCAGTACGTTCACTCTTTGCTGTGCTATAGCTTCTTTCGGTGCGATTTGCGTTGCGATGCGATTTTTGCATACTGATTTGCAAGGTAGCGTATAGCGCTTAATGTTGTAATATTACCGCCGATTGTGCCATAGAAAGAAGTTTGACAATCAGTCAGTATCTGGCAAAGATGGACAACAGTACAGTCTTCTTTTCGACTAAAGTTGTCGGCCTACAGTGTCCTACAAAAGGCCACTTTGTCTATACCCATAACTTAGCCAAATTATAACGAATTTTGTTACAGTTCAGCCTACAACATAAGTAGACATTCAGCAACTAAATATGTGGTTCCTAAATATGTGGAACCTATAGCTGCCACAGGCGTCCATGTGAAAGGTTAAAATAGGGTGAAATTTTTGTAGGGGGAATCGGCGGCCGATGAGGACCGCCTCGTCCGCCCCTTACCCTCTGAACCTTCAAACCCGCCTCGCCTACGCCTCTGGATCTGGGAAATTAATATACAGGCATTTAACTGCTGAATATCTATACTTATGCTGTAGGACAAAAATATATTCGCTATATTGGCTAAGCTATAGCGACGACAAAGTATAGGGTCTGTTTCTGGAACATGGAGTAGACTTATTGCACAAGCTGTCTGCAGTTAGTTATTAATGTTATGTTGATTCAACTAATATTAATGCCGGTACATGCATCACGTCAGGTACTAATAGTTGTAGCTTATTTCAGTTTTTTCTGGTTTTTAGGTTTTCAGTTTGTCTTTGTTATTTTGTTAGGAGGTATTTTGACCATAGCTAATCACTCTTGTAGGCTTTTCTTAATGTAAACTAGTTACCGGTATCAGAAGTAGCACTATTATTGCACACTGAACTGAACATTGTGTAACTATGACAACAGATACACTGTATACTATTCTTGAAGTTTAATATATTATATCAGCGACTTATCTTTAGTACTTCGTCAGTTTTATAAGATTGTAAATTTATAATAAAAATACTGCTATGAAACAGTGTTAACGTGCGTAAAAATACACCATTACATTGAGTGACTATTTGGCTCATTGGCAAATAAAATACGACAGTCTTAGCAACTTGTATGCTGCCATCAGTACCGAGGAGATTAGCGCTGTTAACGTAAACCAAGGTTAAATTCTGCAATCATGTCTTTTATACATGCTACAGCCGCCTAAAACGTCGTTGCAAAAACTGAGTTTATTCAAATGAAGGAGGTAATTGAAAGAATTTTGATAAATCAAATTACAATGACCCCGAGTGGTCTGTTCATCATTGATAAATCATGATAACAGACCACTTGGTTCGATATAATTTGTAAGTCACTACATTGTCTGTATCAAGATAATTAGTCCATTGTATAGTTAATAACAGAATATAGTACATAGGAATATAATCAACATTGCAGATCTGAATCCGTTCAGTAGTGACCTGTGCTTTGCCATCCTGCTCAATGCTGTGTTCTTATGTTTACTATTTTACGTATTTGTATCGACAAATTAAAGGTGTACATGTAATTGTGTTGCCTAAATTAAACACAACTGAAACCAACCGCTAAATTGCCATTTGAGATCTTATTAATACTGATCACATGGTTGCAATGGCCGTACTAACAGTTGTAGGCCTATACGTGTAATAATATCAAAGAAGCGGTGACCTTAATGACTGCAGAGACAATATGGTCCAGTACTGCACAGTGAATTTTTCAGCATACTTCTGCAAGTTTAATATCTCTGAGGAATCACCAAGTAACACGCATTATATTGTGCCTGCAATTTTATGCTCAGTTAATGAAACCATCTCTTGGCAACATGTTGCCCTTTGAATTTCCAAGATGTCATATATATATGGGCTTTTCGGGGCTGGGCCAGGCCATATTTTATGCACTGCAGGCTGATTTTTTACAGGGCGGGTGGTTTTAGACAGTACTGTGCAGGGTGTACAACTCTTGAGTTTTGCATCATACAGTTTTGTAGATTTAAAAAATATTTGTATGGATCATTTGATTGCAATATTTCCTGTGTCTGATATCACGTGGTAATGGCAACCATATGAACAACAGACGGATGGACAGACAGAAGGCACTGCTATGGGATGGAACATAAAAACAAAAAGAGTTCAATTTACAACATTCAATTTATAACAGGGAAGAAGTGGCACACTCACCAGATTCATTAATTTCATAACAGTAGACAATGTTACATCTGTATGTGATTGTACAAACTCAGCATTTTGCATTTTACAATATGCTGACAGACGAACACATAACAGAACGTGTGTTCTGATTGTAGCCAACATCATAATAGTCATGAAGCATAAGTATCACCTCTGAGTATGCCCTGAGGAAACTCTAGTTGCGTTTCTGACATATACAGTATTAAACAACATCAGAACAGAACAAGAAGCTCAGCTGTTGCTGATGGACTGCGCAACGTTCGTGTCATTTGAAAATGCGGTTATATTCTCTTCAGAATAGTATACCCAATACCCATCATAGACGCATAAAGCACTGATATATTTGGCCATGGCATGCACAGTTTGCGAGATATTTGCCAGTTTAAACTATACTGTGACCTTGAAACTAGGGTTCAGGGTCACTCAAGGTCATCGATAGTGGCACTATTCGACAGAGCACATACGACTTCATATTTCATCTTCCATAGTAACTATGCCTCTATCTATTACCGTTTCCGAGATATAGCCGCATATTGGTCGAAAATCGCTACCCCCTTGTATTTTGCGCCCCTGTTGGGGATGATGCCCTCAGATTTACTTAACGACCCTTGGTGACCAAAAACTAGAATGATGGGCCTATCAGATGGTGAAAGAATTTCAATGATACGTTCAGCCATTTTGATACAAAGCACGCGTGTGACAGACAGACAGACGGAATTGGCGTAGCATATACCGCGCTCAGCATGTAGCGTCGCGCAGTAAAAATTACGCATCTCTAAGAGTCCAATATACAGCATGCAAGTCATCTCGTTTTCTGACACTTGAACTCCATTAAACAGTATTCATGACTCAACATATGTGTGAGTCAAAAAAGCATACATGCAGATTGCAGATTTTTGTTCACATCTTTGCTAATTACTGACCGATTTTTAAAATTTCTTCACTGCTAGATTTAGCAGTAAATTTGCAATAAAGTCATCACTACAGATCCCACAACACCTAAAACATACACCGTCGCTACACCACACTGAGAAATGTTAGTTTTCAAAAAGTTAACCTAACCTAACCAACAGCGCAGCAATGGCAATCAATGCGTACGTGTTATATTGTTGGCGCAGTGTTGGACAAGTTCAATTTTTGAAAACCAATATTTAACAAGGTAGTGCAGCGACACGTTTTATGTATGTCGAGATCTTTACGACCTTTTTACTGCAAATTTAACGCTGAATGTAGCAATGACAAATTCGTGACTCAATATATGTGTGGTCACATATCGGTCAATCGGTCAATACTTAGCAAAGATATGGTCAAAAGTCTGCATGGTTGTTTTTTGACTCATAGAGTATGATTTGGCACAGAGCCATCCTATCTACAAGGCCACTAAGACGCCACTTGCGTCACAGAACACACTGTTTCTTACCCAGCAATGCCAGTATGCCTACCCATGAAGGGAAGGTCAAGCTGGGTTGGTATATCCAGAAATGGTTGGAAACCAGCTCGACGTAGAGTAACTTCACTAACATGACCAACACTGTTACCACCAAGCCAAGACAACACAGTGCAAACTATCAAATAACATCTTTGGCAACATTTAAAAAGCGACAAGGCAGAGCTAATATTAGCATACTGGTCCAACGTTAGTGCTGAAGGAGTAAAGGCATAAAATAACACATGTACACATGTGCACGCACACTCACTGGACTGACACAGTAGACTTTACAATCAATCAGAAACAACCTACATAATGGCAAAGCCAATACGGAACAAATGCAGCAACTTCTCCCATGAACTTTCAAAGGCCACTCTTCCAAACTGTGCAAATGTGCATTTTTTTGAAAGAACAATAAACTAATCATGGTAGATGGTAGATGTGCTGCTAATGCTGCATTCAACTGGGACTGTGAACTTGTGTTTACCATAATCAGCAGGTTGAATGCATCCCAGACTGGTCATGAACTCGAAAACAGAAGTTGCGAGTGAACTGGAGACTATATGAAGCACTGCCAGTTCACGAGTGGGATTGTTGTGGTAATAAACAGCAGCCACAAAATGTTACTATTTTTGCCTGTCACAATTTTTATTTTTGTTATTTATCACTGTTTACAAATATGTGTTAGTACAACTGTCACTTCTGCAGTGAACAGCACACACAGCACAACACAAACACCAGACTGCACGACTGCATCATTTGCCATATTTATTTAGTGGTACAATGAAAATGGTTGGGACACAATCAGTGATGATCATCAGTTTCTGATAATGGTATTTATCTGTTCTGTACTTGTTTAAACATAAAACGAATTCACTATCCCAATGGAATACAGCATAAATATGCACGAAAAAAATACTTCTGGATGGGCTTCTGCTAAGTATACACCCACTCCCCATAATCAGATCAGGGAAATTCCCATTCCCAATCCCTCGACGTCTTCTATGACTAGTTTCACTGGCTGCTGCACACCACAACCATATTTGCCTACTTCAATCATTTTTCTGGCTAAGCCACACAACCCGCACGCACACCTGTTGGCCGCAAAGAGCTTTGTGGTATGAAATACGGGTCACTCGTGACTGCATCAAGCGTCTCGAAACTGACCAGATATCACTCGTGCAGAAAATACACAAATACACACTAAACTAACGAGACATGGATATAGGAAGCAAATAATTTACCGAGGAATTTACACCTCCAAATGTATCACCAACAAGACGATTTCAAAACTGCTAAATTTTGAGCATATGCATCAAAACTGAACTGCACTATTTAACTTCTTATCTTCTGTACAAAATCTAGTAATCTGCAAATCTATTTTACACTGCATTTGCCTGCACAGTAATCATACTCCGCATTTTTTCAGATGAGAAAAACACTGAAAAATCAGCAAACCACATCTTCAGAAACTGGTACATAATATTCACTAGCACATCAATCGTATAGACTGTGAAACAATAACTAAAACAAATGTATATAATTCTTTCATTTTGCGATACCTTACTATCAATACCATTTGTGCCTTTATTTATAGTTCACATTTACTTCAATACTTCATTGCTTGTAACTCACTGCAAATACAAATTAATCGTTTATGGTAATAGGTCAAGTGTCCAAATAATGCCAATATTCATTTTAAAATGAGTGTCTGTACTGTATGTTTATAAACAAATGTGCAGCAGCTGTTCTGTGCAATGCTGAAGGAATACATTGTATATAAGCAGAAGCTGCATAAGTCATTTTATTGCAATTACCCTGTAAGCACTGCATACGAGACATTATCAAGCAATGAGAGATTATTCAAATTCGTTTTATGAAAGATTTAACTACTACACCAAGTCATGGTCATATAATAACTAATGCAGCCTTCTTCATATGATAATTAATAATGTTACAGTAAAAACATATCAAAATTAGTGAATGGTGATCAATCTCTGTATTTTCCAGTTGTTTTTGTATATATCTGGCTGGCTGAACTACAATACAATAACATGATTATCAGTATCAACTGAAATCAGTCTTATATCACCAGACCATAGACATGTTATTTCATCCAAGGCAGCCAAGTAAGAGGATTTGATGAAATTTTCAATATGCCAATTTACAGCACATTTATGTGAACTTTGTGCTGCAATCCATTCACTTTAGTTCTCACCTCACCCATTTATACAATGAAACAAGCATTAACAATATTTTTCAGTGTATAGTCGCACAGCAAAGATGTTGCAAAAATGCACTTCACCAAACAATCAATCACAAACACTCATCACTCTGTACACTATGATAACTGTATATTGCTTGCAGTGTCAATATTACTGCTCAATGTCATGTATAAAGCACATAAAAACTTATAAACTTCTACAAACCAAGTCTCAAAAAAATTTACTGATAATTTAATTAATGAGTTATCAGCTAATCACCATAAACAAATGTGCCTACATTGTTATGGTACAGTATAGGCTCTGGGCTAAATTTACTACCATCACAGCATTCTTTAGCACAAGGACTGTGGAACCTACATGGCAGGGACAGTAAATTCTGTGCTACTTTACTTTTAAAAGTGGCACAGAAAAGTGTTGATTTTCTGAGCTGTCATCAGAAGTAGCACAGAAAATCAAAACTTTTCTGTGCCACTTCTGATGACCCGATGTCATCGAATTATCTTCAAAAAACCTAAATTAAGCACACAGCTGAACATTTTCTGTTGCACTGGTTGCCAGTCAAGTGACGATGATAAGAAGTTGGTGGTAAGTGGTAAGCTGGTTACTGTTTGTATTTTTACCTGTTGACTGGTGTTTGAATAATTGTATGTGCATTTTTACACCCCCAAATGTTCCTAATCGCACAGATTTGCACCTATATTTTCAAAACTTTTCTGCGGGTGACATCCCCATACTCCCATAAGTGAGAAGGAGCAAGCAGCCTCTCCAGACCCCTTCCTCATGGCACGCATCCACTGTTCCACTTTTTCCGAGCTTCCGCAGCCGGCCGTGGCTTTAGCATACAAAGATGTCTGACAATGAAAATGCACACAAATGCAGGGCAGTTAAGTCAACATCTTAAACAGCTGCACACCTCACAAATGCTTAAACACAATGGCAAAACACAATGCCACGAAATGAAGATTGGCATGTACACAAACACCAACAATGTACTTTTGGCATAAATGGGTTCTAACACAATAAACCTTGAAGCATATCACATTCTGCTGAAAGTCAAGGCACTCGTGTCGCAGTCGAGGCTGCAGCACGCTGCTTCAACATTGTCCAATCGAATATAAAGTCATAATTATAACCTAACGTGCGGAAAAGTATGCGAAATAACTGCCGCAGGTACATGTAGTCCGGTGCCTCATCGAAACGGAGTCCACGACAGTAGTTCAGATACATCACAAACTCTGTGGGAAATCCCTTGCAAAGAATGTCAATCGGCGTTGCCATTTTCTTCTCGCTGATTCGCTCATACTTCTGTTTTTTGGTTGCGGCTTTCAGGCCCTGCCACGGCAAAGAGCCACGGTTGAAGTACATCATTACGTGACCCAGGGACTCGAGGTCATCGCGCCGACTTTGCTCAAGACCGCGGTGTGCGTTGATGCTTGCGTAACGAGCCGTGCCTGTTAGATTCTTGTCTTCTCGATATGGGATGTGTTGACGTGTCCTGCTGTCGCGGTACTTCTTCGCAAGACCGAAATCAATGACGTACAGTCTGTTGCAATGTCGGCCGATTCCCATCACAAAATTGTCCGGCTTGATATCACGGTGGATAAAATTCTTGCTGTGTACATACTCGATATTGCCTATCATCTGGTCGGCAAGCATCAGCACCGTCTTCATTGTGAAGCGGCGCGAACAGAAGTTGAACAAATCTTCGAGACTCGGTCCGAGGAGGTCCATTACCATGGCGTTGTACTCACGCGATTGGCCGAACCAGCGAACATGGGGTATGCCCTGTCCACCCTGCAGAATCTTGTACAGCTTGCTCTCATACAGCAGCTGTGGGTGACGGGTCTTGAGTGGTTCCAGTTTAACTGCCACCTCGTCGCCGTTTGCTACGTTCACGGCTAGATAGATGTCGCCAAACGATCCGCTACCGATCTTGCGAACCAGACGATAAACGCCTTTCGCCGGCTCGCCAACAAGGAACTCCTGTTTCGACGATCCTCTTTCGTTTACTGGATCCATTCTAAAACTATAACCGCGTTGCGCGCGGCCCTATTTCGCTAACGTCGAACGAATTACGACGTTTTGATAGCCATATCAGACAAAGAAAACACAATACGCCTTCAGCAACACAACTAAACAACGAACGACACGCAGAGCTTTGTGGCCACCGACATAGGGGCGTGGCCGTTACTATAAATAGCACGACCAGGTCAGCTGACTACGCACACTAAAAATAAACAAATAACATGACGTCAGTGTCGACAAAATCAGCTGATTGCGAATGCGAACATCGTCACAAGAATATCTACGCGATGGCATTACTGGCACCGCATATCAGTAGAGATTTTCAGTGTAACAGTTGATGCAATTGAACGGTAGCTATCGTCGTCGTCGTTCAGTGCCTTCCTCCTCCATCAGAAGGGCAAGGGTTGGCGGCGCGTAGTAGGCCCCTATCTCTTTCCAACAGTCGCGATCTTCCGCTGATGCTGCCGCTTCATTGATCTTCATCCCAGTCCATTCGGTGATGTCATCTGTCCAACGCCGGCGTTGTCGTCCACGATTTCTGTAGCCTGGTAGTTGGTACACTACACATCCTTGAACCATTTCCTTCTCCAGACTAATTCTTATTTCCGTGTCGTATGGCCATAAAATCCCAGTTTCAGTGATTTCACACGGTCCAGAAGTTCTCTGTCAACATT
>Ga0209364_1000328_pt1 | contig 10940 bp, 2 predicted proteins | sample WorMetHERISLAND2_3_FD_187387 | JGI IMG/M metagenome (GOLD analysis project Ga0209364, IMG submission 187387) | Marine gutless worms symbiont microbial communities from Max Planck institute for Marine Microbiology, Germany - Olavius albidus HERON... | ecosystem: Host-associated > Annelida >... | reverse complement strand
TCAGAACAAAAGCCCATGAAAAATTTTGGGAAAAGTAGCCGTGTGCATAGTCAGGGAGTCCAGAAAATTTTCATGGCACCCATATATGGGGCGCATTGCACAATCATCTTTGCGACAGCACAGCTTTCTTGTAATTATAATAATAATAGGGCTAAATGTGTTAACAATATTGCTATAATGTGCATCCACAAAGCACAAGCACTTCAAGGTCTATAGCCACAGCTCTAGCGATAACATTTGATTTCTTGTGCATCTGTTGTAGACTTATAGCATCAGAGATTTATCAGTTACTACTGCAAGTGTATGGAATGAGTGAATCCCAGCATGTCATCTCACATTCATTTACCTGTGTTTGAATATTACTGTAACACTTACCGACTGCCCAAATTTTCATCCAATGATCAGTTACAACAAAGCAAAGCAATTATCATTCTGGCTATAATGACAGTTAATCAGTTAATAATCACCCTCCTGTTCTTTGGTGCACTGTCAACAAGTTTACTTTTTAAGACATCAAAGTAGCTCCAAAAAAATGGCCAGATAAACAATCAAAGGTACATAAAATCACAGTTAAATGTGTTATGAATGAAACATTTACATTGAACAACAGTTACCTGCAAGCAATTCTTCTGTCTGTATGTTACCAACTGAAGCTGGACACTCAGTCGGTAGCCGTGGCACTGACTGAGGTGACAGAGTGTGAGAATTATCATTACTGACAACCACAGCCTGCTGCTGAATACTGACGACATTCTCCTCAGCATCTGAAAGATCTCCATCATCTGAATCTACATCTGGTATACTTTCTGTGACATCCGAAACACTATCACCATCGTCGTCGCCGCCGCCGTCGTCGTCATCGCCAGGATCTCCTGGATTACCAGCGACAGCTTCACAAGGATCACAGTTCACTGGGGAGTGAGCAGCAGGTTCATGTGATGACCATGTAAGCTCCACGTCTTTACCAGTACCACTACCAGTCTCAGATATACTATCTGTACCATCCGAGCCATCAGCATCTCCATTCTCATCACTGGCTCTATCAGCAGCAGCCGCAACTGTATGTATATTATGTTCTATATGTGAACAAACATCATTTCCCATGCTGCTACCATAGCCAGGTGTATCTTCTGTAATGCCTGCACCACTAACATCATCATCATCATCATCAGTAATAGTGATATGCACATCATGTTTCAATGGTGAACACGCAGTGTCTTTTTCATACTGCTGCGCGACATCTATATCTTTATCGGTACTACTATCGATGCTTTCTGTTACATCCAAGGCATCGTAATCCCCAGTGCAATCGTCATTGACGTCAGCAGTATCAGCAACTCCATCAGCATCACATTTCACTGGTGAACACACACTGGTTTTCACAGACTGTTCTATAACATCAACCGGTATTTCTTTGTCTGTACCATTAACCTTATCAACCCTGTCAGTTGCATCATCAGTACTGACTGCTTCCTTCATGTTACTATCACTCTCTTCTTCTTCAACTATTACGGATAGGATCCGACCTTCCTCTGCACTGAATTCATTATCGTGTGAGTCAAGAACTGCGCAATCACACAGTTTGCCTGCTATATCAGATTCAATTCTCCCACCATCAACTGTGACCCTAGTCTCAATACTAGCAGCATCTTCTCCGGCTGTCATCCATTCCTCTGCTCCTGTATCTTCTTTACAACCTCGCAGCTCACATGCATACTGATGGTCTCCCTGTTTTAAATAATGAGGTAGTCTATCACCAATCATTTGGTCACTTATACCGCAGAGATTGTCGTCATTAAACTCCGAAGCCGCATCTTCCTCCTCCCATCCTGCAGTCTCCCGACTGTGGTCAAGTCCTCCAGCCGTACTCTGGCTTGAAACTCCACGCTCTCGCAGTTCCATCAGCAGATCAGACTCGCTGGCAGTTTCCAAGTTGTTCTCAATATCTGTCGGCAGCTCATCTTCACTCTCAAATAGTTTGGCACTGTTAGTCAACTGTGGTTTCCTATGATCCAATGCATCTAGAGAACTTGGCCCCTGGCTTGGCTCTAAGTATAAATGCAGTCCATCAGTATCTGAGCAGGTCGTCGTTTGGCTGTGTGATACATATACTTCGTTCTCTACCTCCTGTGATACTTCCTGGCTACGAACCAATGCATGTGAAGTACTTGGCTCTTGGCTCAGCTCTAGGAATAACTGCAGATCATGGGCATCTGAGTTTGTATCAGCCTGGTCGTGTGAAATGCAGAGATCATCCTTTGTGGCTTGTGATATGCACTGACTGAGAAAAACATCGCCAACTGTGACATCGGAGCCGACAGTGGCTTGCGAAGCAGAAATTTCACCCGTCACCTGTGACGCACACTGACTAGCAAAAAACTCATCAGTCCCAAAGCTTGTAGTCGACGCATCTGCGGCATCAGATGGTAACAGATGTGTAGCAGTTTTGTCGGAGAATATATTTTCTTGAGTACACGGCATAGACGCTTGATTACACAGTGGCTTAGCAAAACATGGTGGATGACTAGATAAAATCTGTACAGAGTCAGTAACACAATCAGAATTCTCCAGTGATGATGGCAATGCTACATCCACATCGGTTGACATGTTCTCTGGCAGTTCTTTGTCAGTTCTTGGCACATCTGCCGCACAGTCCACTGGCTCAGCATTAACATGTGCAGAAACTGAACACGAATCTGAAAAACTGGTTTCTTTGACATTGGAGGCACTGGTGCTACTAGTTACTTCAACCTTCAACAAGTCCTGCTGCTCGTGCATGCAATCATCAATACAGTAATCGTGGCTGGTGGTAACTAACAATGTTTGATTGTCAGCAGCATGATCTACCTCAGCTCCATTACCACTGCTGTATTCTGCTCCCAGCTCCATACTCTCAGCAACACTATCCAGTTGTGAGCAGCAGGCTGTGTCGGCAACAGCTGACACTGAGGTCTGACAATTTGATGCCGTGTCATCCAACTTTGATGCAACATTAGTTCCCTCGCTGTCCATTACCTCAGCGCTGACAAAAGATTCAGTTTCCACCAATGTAAATGCTGCTTGTACATTTTCAACCATACCTGGTCTTTCTGAGTCTTCAGTATCCAAATTCAGACTCTGGTTATTCAATAAATCACTTTGTACGGTAGGCGTATCCTCCTGCGAAAGAATGCCGTCAACAACTGAACTCTCACTTTCAGCAAACACATTTTCCTTGTCATGTACATTGATCACAGACATGATCTCGGAACTCTTTGTGGTTTGCACAGCTAAAGAATCAGCTGTAACAGAACAATCATCACATGGCATTGAGATGACAGGAGGGTATGAGACGGTCACACTGCTTGCTCCATTCTCATCTTGAAGCTTTTCACTAGAAGCAGTATCCTGTATCATGGAGTCCACTACAGTAGTGGTGGCAGTTACTGTCACATCCTCAGTGTCACAGCCTGAACTGATAACTGCATTCTCAGCTGGAACCACATCACAAGGTCCGAGAGTGACTGTATTATTACCAACAAAGTCATCTACTAGACTGCGCTTGGAACTGACATCAATGTCGTCAGCCGAACGTTTCCGTTTTCTAAATTTCTCACTGGAGGATGATTCTGTGTTTCCAACAAGCAACGACAACCTCCGAGAGTTATCACAAATCTGCAAACCAGTAGTAGCTGAATAAGCTCCACTGTGCTGCATTATTGGTGACTGAGGAAATCTTGGCCTAGTACCAGGCCTGCCAATTGTGTCAACATTCTGACCAACTGGTGACGACAGCAAAGGAGAACGTCCGGGCATCGGCTGAACAAAAGTAGACATGCTACGATTGGTGACGACTGGAGAATGCCTCGATGAGGGGGTTCCTGCCGGACTGCGACCAAATGACGAGGGACTCACAGGGGGCAGGTTTCTGCGAACATTTAGCACACGAGACATGGCATGACCAACAGGCTGATGTCCTGGTCTCAATGCCGGACTCACATAACAAAGTTGACGACGGCTACTTGTCGGAGTTGCAAGTTCAGCATTATCATCCGACTCCACGTCATCAAACTGGCCTTCCTCGACACTGCTGTTTGACATCTGGCTGTTGGACTGACCAGCTGCATCTGATACGGCTTCATCTGCTCGATCCTGGTCAACTGATGTGCCAATATCAGCTGACACTAGCATCCGGTCCTCGCATTCAGCACTGCTGCAAATGCCAGTCACCATAACTGCATCTTCATCTGCCACGGAGATCATCACTTCACTCTTCACTGTACCCTCAAAGCCAGTAACAGATGCAGCCTCGTCATTATCTGTCACGGAAACCATAACTCCACTCTGTGCTGGATTTTCTGAACTCTTGTTGACATCCAAGTCTTCATCAGCTGCTGAAAGCAAAACCATACTCTGCACCGTATCCTCGACACTCACATGCATAGCTGTGTTGTTAACTGCAGTAGAGATCACAGGTTCACAATGTTCTGTATTTTCTGCACCTCCAGAACATACAGATGCATCATTATCAGTCATGGAAATCGGAACTCCTGTCTCGTATGTGTCCTCTGAATCTGTAACAAGTGCAGAAGTATGAGGTAGTGAATTTGTAACAATACTCACAGTCATGTCCTCAGCATTAATAACTGCATCTTTTTCTGCCAAAGGGTTCGCACCTTCACTTTGAACAGAATATCCCAAACTTACGGTGTCTATAGCTGCATCTTTATCAGCTGCAGAAACTGTAACATCACTTTGAACTGTGTCCTCTGAACTATGAGCATTTAGAGCTGTGTCTTCATCTGGTATGGAAATGACACTGCCATGGACTGTAGGCACTAAAGTGTTGCCAGATGCTATTGCAACTTCATCTGCCATCTTTATCGCATCCTCTGAACTTGCAAGAAGTACAGCCGGGCCTTCATTATCTGTAGAAATCATGAATTTGCTCTCTACAGTATTGTCAGAACATGCAGTGTGTACCGACATGTCTTTTGCTGTCATAACTGTACTATGCTCTGCAGCTCCTGAGCTCGCAGAAGTCAAAGTTGTGTCTTTATCAGCCTCTGAAATCATTCTTTCATTCTGCACAGTATCTTCTGAACTACATGTATGTACCAATGTGTCTCTAACCAGCACAAAACTGATGACTGCACTTTCAACTGCATCCTCCAACTGCTGATCTGCATCACTGCCTACTGCAGATGTCACAACTTCACTCTGTACTGTGTTCTCAGAATTCAGAGCACATGTGGCTGTGTCTTTGTCTGCTATGGAAACGATATTGGAACAACGAAAGGCATCTTCTGAACTTGTGTCAACTGCATCATCTGGTGTTGTTGGCTCTGCACAGGATGCATCAGCCTTGTGTTCATACTGTTTCACAGGGGAGACAGCAGCCTGTGCACAAGTTTCTGAACCTTCAATGCTATTTGGAGCAAATGTTTCCATTGTAGATATACCGACTTCAGTGTCAGAATCCAGAACTTGCTTATTAAGCCAAACTACAGCACTGGAATTATCAACAGATGTGACTGTGGCATCATCTTGTTGTACATGTTTATCATGCAGATCAGACTGCAACAATGGTGGAAATACTGGGTCTTCAAGTGGCATACCGGTGTCCATAGCATCAATAGCATTCAATGGTGATTCCATCTCCTTCTCTTCTGGCACTGATAGCTCCAATTCATCAGTATAAGATCTATCAGTATGTGGAACTAACTTTGACACAGGTACAGTAAACTCCTTTGCGGCTTCAAACTCAGGTTCAGATTCAGACACAGGAGCTGAAACTGGTACAGTGAACCCCTCCATTGCTTCAGATTCAGGCATCACGGTCATAACAGGTACAGTAGATACTTGCACAGATTCAGGTACTACTGCTGAAATAAGGACAGCAGAGACTTTCACATCATCAGGTTCAACTTCAAGTTCAAATTCAGGTACTACTGCTGAAACAGGTGCAATGGACATCTCTGCAGCCTCAGGTTCAAATTCAGATTCAGGTACTACTGCTGAAACATTTGCAGTGGACACTTCCACAGCCTCAGGTTCAGGTACTACTGCTGAAATAGGTACAGCAGAGACTTCCACGTCATCAGGTTCAGATTCAGGTTCAAATTCAGGTACAACTGCTGAAACACTTGCAGTGGACACTTCCAGAGCCTCGGGTTCAGGTTCAAATTCAGATACTACTACTGAAATAGGTGCAGTGGCCATTTCCATAGACTCAGCCTCAGCTTCAGATTCAGGTATTAGTGCTGCAATAGGTACAGCAGAGCCTTCCACAGCTTCAGGTACTGTCGCTGAGATGGCTACAATGGACTCTTCCACAGATTCGGGTTCAGAAGCACGTACTGATACTGAAATAGGTGCAGCGGATCTTTCCAGAGATTCAGGTTCAGATTCAGATACTAGTACTGAAACTGGTACACTAGCTTCATATTCAGGTTCTTTTGTAATAGGAGATGCACAAAGTTGGTGGCAGAATGCAGTAACTGTTTCTGAGACATCATCTGGTGACAAATCCATGCTTGATGCAGACACCACTCCACCCAGAACATCAGCAGCTAAATCGGATGGTGCCATGTCACATGCAGTACATTCTTCTGCACCCTCCAAAAGTCCCGGAACATTTCCAGCAACATTAGTAGCTCCATCTGTACAGGACGACTTTACAACCTCATCGGCCGGTGCCGTAATTTCCACTTCCATCGTCTCATCGTAATGCAGCTGCTGCAACTGGTCTCTTTGATGTGCCAAGACAGAATCATAACTGCCCGACTGTTTCAACATCTTTCCATTATCTTCTAAAACTGAACTGTCAATGTCTTTGCAACCTGCTACAACTTGCTCAACCTTTTCAGACTGGTTCAATAACCCTCTGTCATGTTCCATCACTGAATCAGCATTACTGGCCACTTTTAATAACTCTCCATCTTCTCGTCTAGCTGCTGCAACACTGTGACAATGTTTCGATAATTTTTCATCTTCTGCAACTGGTTCGACAACAGTTTCGGGTTGTTGCAGTAAGTCTCCACCATTTTCCATTGCTGACTCCACATTCTTGCACTGCTCTAATAACTCTCCATCACCTTCTACAGCCAGTTGAACAGTTACAGTATGTTTCAGTAACTCATCGTCATGTATTGGCACAGATGCAACATTACCGGATGATGTTAATGCATCTCTCGCTTCAGCAGCAACTGGCTCAATGTTGTCACTCGCATTCACTAGCATTTCATTACCTTCCATCACCGAATCAACACTACTACACTGCTTCAATATCCCGTCAGTGTCATCAATAACTGGTTCAACGGAGTTTCCCAGCTCTGCTGACTCTTGCACCAATCCAACATCATTAAACTGTTTCAGCTGCTCTTCTGGTTCTAAAACTGGTTCAACAGATTCGGCCTGTTTCGGTGGTTCTTGTTCGTGTTCCTCAACAGCACTCGACTGTTTTTCGCCTTCAATACAGCACACTTCAGTCTCTTGCACTGCATCGCAAGGTAAAAGAGAGTCAGTTCTTGAACTCAGCTTGAACTCAATATCAGAATCCACAACCCTCACATCTGATTCTCTGCTTATAGAATAATCCATGTCTGGTGTTTCAGCAGATGGCTGCAGCAGTGGAGATGGCCTGTGCATCACATATGCTGAAGTTTCAGATGTACTGCCAACATATGATACCTGTCCACTTAACATCTCAACCGATGCATCTGCATGCTCAATAGCTGTATGATTCACTTCAGAATACGATGCTGCTTTATTAAATTCATCCATCAATTCTTTTTCTTCATCGGATGTAGATGTGCATTCTGATTCAGATTTCACCACATTAACTGAAGCTACATTTTCGAGCACTGCACTGGAACTGGCTACAGATAATACAAGCTCATTGGACACAACTGCTGCATCTGTGTCTACATTTCTTGCACAATTCACTTCACTACATGACACAGGTTCATTATGTTCTTCAACCAATTGTGTCTCTTTACCACACTTTACCATGGTGGACTCTGATCCAACAGCCTCGACTGTGCTAGCCAAGACTTCAGATAACACAGTTTCATTTGACACATTACCTGGTACCTCTACATCCAACTTCCGGACACAAGCCGGTTCATCTCTGTCATCAGATTCATCCATTACTTCTGCGTGTTCATCATGCTTTATAACAGTAGCATTGAGATCAGTCTCCGCAGTCTCTGCCGGCATATTGCCACTATCATCATCCACATCACAGTGATTGCTGTATAGCTGTACCACAGAATCCGTATCTGTCTTCATTCCTGCATCTCTGCACCCACTCAACGTTATTGATACAGCAGTCGCAGGCATATCCAGTTCTGAGTCATCTGGCAGTTTTTCAACTCCAGCTGTAGTCTGTTCAGCCACCGCACATTGAGTACTGCTGGCATCACGTGTGCATGTCACTGGAACTTCTGCTATAGAATCTGTCTTAGATGCTTCATCTGTATCAAGTTTACTAACCGCTGCAGAACTGAGAGTCACATCAGCAACATCAGTCAGTGCAATATCAGCATCATCATTACCATCTTGCTCTGCTTTCAGCTCACTGGCAGTGCTCTGAATGGCTACAAATGAATCAACTAAATGCTGGATAAATTCCCCGCCGGAACAATCCATCTTTTCCACGGACGTCTCATCACGATTACAGTCACAAGCTACCACTACTGGCTGCTCCGTGGTGAGTCCAAGTTCACTGCTGGGATGCTGTACATCAGAGATGCTCGTCTCAAGCTGTGGTGTGTTGTTACCGTCACGGGTAGAAGTATAATCTGCTCGTACTCCTCGTTGCGATGTCAATTCTTCAACTCGCAGTTCTGGCAACGTGAAATCATGACCCACAGCTGCCTCCGCCTGCTGTGGTGGTTCGGCAATCAGTGCTGATGTCCCTGGCGTCGCCTGATCGGATCGTTCAGCTTTAACTACAGCTATCTTCTGCTGCACTTGCTGCCCGTTCTGTATTCAACACACACATAAAGACAACACAACTTAAACTTTATTTCAATAAAACAAACATAGCAGGGTGAATAGCGGCTTCTGTTTAGCCAGATATTCTCTGTCAAGACCTCAGGTTAGGCCATGTCCACGAAAGTATTCAAAGAAATGTCATAAAATTGCGAAGATCTTGACATTTCACAGATGCCATTCCTGGCACCCAAATGCACTCGACGCATTGAAGGCAGCTCATCAGACTTTGTTGTGTGAATTTGAAAAATCTGCACAGTATCACACTGCAAGAGATACACTACGTTAAATGCCTGACATGAAAACATAATGTGCACTCAAAAACTGACAAAATTAATATACAGCTTTCATCTAATGGACTGACCCAACAGAAAACTAATAACAAATAAATGAACTAAAAAATACAAAAATCATTCACTAATTCTTAGCTGTGTCACTCACCTACGCACTTTCCTCACTCAAGTTTCGTCGTCATGTAGGGCCTACTTTCCCCATATTTACTGTACTAGCTTTAAACTTCTTATCTCAACTTATCAATCAGAGCCCTTAACACATTGTACATACTATATTTAGCCATTTGTTTTGCAGCCTTCAATCCAGCTGTCTGCTATCATTTAACTCTTTTAGCGCTGTCGACTGCTAGGCAAAAGGATAATGTTGAGAAAAGTCTACACTACTAAAGAGAAAGGGAAGACTAGTGCTGTGCGAAGTGTTTTATCATTTTTAAACAAATCGAATAGCTGAGCTATTATTTGAAATTTAAATCGAATTGGCTAGTTGGTCACCAGTAGTAAAGGCTACTACTTAAATTACATAAATTAAATAATTGTTACAATTAAGTAAATTGTTTTAAGGCACCGCACTATTGTGGTTTCTGTTGTAGGAGTTTCAGTACTTGGTGCGCCATAATGGACTCCATGTTTGTTGATTTTGCTGGTTGCTAGGCGTGGTGGCTAAAGTGAAAAATTGGCGTCATTCTGTTAAATAAGAAATTGGTGACCGTAAGTATTCGAAAATTTCGAATATTTGTGCTCGTTTCGAATCGAATACTGACAAAACTATTCGATTCAAAATTTTGAATATTCGCACAGCACTAGGGAAGACAGTAGCTGATGTGTCAACAGAAGTAGACACACTGAACACGCAGCTGTGTGACCATCAAAAACCAGCCTGATATTCAACCTTTAAACACCAAGAAAAAATCAGCCTAGAAAGAGTTAAGCAAATTTCTTTTTCACACTAGTCTCCTGTTTCTAGGTTACTTAAGGTTCAAAATTCCCACCTGCTGCTGCTGGTTTGTTCTGTGATGTATGCAGTTGCATCTTTCAAACTGCAACACAGAACATCACAGAAGTCTGCAAACTGCACACACGAGCTCAGGGTTTAAGGTACGGGGGATTTTGCATTGCGGAGGTACACCAGCCAAGCCGCTGCAGAACATGCTGTGCACGAACTGTACACAAACCTGCTGCACACGAACCGAATCACTTCAATTCACCAAGTTATGTTTTTTTTGCTAATTAATTGGGGAAGGGGCTAGAGTGGGTGGGGAAGGCATGGGGTAACACAACAGAAGGCACTAGAGGGGTCTGACAAACACATACACGATCTGTTCATTATATGATGATATTGATGATATATTCTTGACCAGATACCCCACATTTAAAGGAGGGATATCATCAACTATCTTTAAATTACATTAATGCGTAAGTGCCAGTTCAAGAGAATTGCACGGTTCTTCGAAAGCTAAACTGTCTTCGTTTCTACAAAAAAAAACAATTTTAAAACCACATTTCAGATCTGTGGTCACCACCATATTTACAAAAAATGACGCTTGAGACGCCTTCTGGCCAATCTGTGCAAACAGCATCTGGATTTCCATGACATCACAGACAGTATCACGGCTTGTGCGGTAGCAACAAGCTGTTGTATAAGCGATAAGCCTTGTCAATGGGAAATGGCAA
>Ga0209364_1000327_pt1 | contig 10944 bp, 6 predicted proteins | sample WorMetHERISLAND2_3_FD_187387 | JGI IMG/M metagenome (GOLD analysis project Ga0209364, IMG submission 187387) | Marine gutless worms symbiont microbial communities from Max Planck institute for Marine Microbiology, Germany - Olavius albidus HERON... | ecosystem: Host-associated > Annelida >... | reverse complement strand
CGACCAGCCTATATCCTATTAAGTTAATAGGATATAGGCTGGTCTGGTACTTATACAGCTAAAAATTTCTAGACCAGCAACAGCATGTTGCTCACATTTTCATTAACTGTGCACATCAGCGGTAAAACTGCAGCGGACGTACAGTAGCTAATGCGCAATGCTGCCGTTGGAAAGTCCCGCGTGATAAATTCACTAATGTTAAGCACTGCAGTGTTTAACATTATTAATGAAGAATGAAACAATGTGGAAGAAGGGTACAACCTGTTGACTACAACATTATAGGCATGTCGTCTCTGCTGATGTTATGAATCAACATTCTTTATTCTCTATTTCAGAACATAAGCACCATAAAACGTTAAGACAGAACAATACATGTAACTTAACAGTGATGTTTCTGGTCAGTCGTAGATAGCGTATAATTTTGAGCTTATTTAGATCGCGTAACTGCTATATTTGGTAATAAATTTTCACTCTTGTGTACTGTCGGCAACTGGATACATCAAGTACGCAGACCGTAACCGCAGACGATCTGAGACATTTTCCGCTGGGACGCAGAGTTCCGGTCAATATGCAGGATCAACGCTATACGGATTCATTTCCATACATGGACGCTGGTCTTGAAAATGATTTGCTGCCGCATCGGAAGCCAGTGGAGTTTGTGTGATGTGAAAAGCAGAATGTATCGTTCGATAGCAAGTTGAAGGTCTGCGGTTGGTCTGCAGACAATGCAAGACTGAATTTGCGGACGCTAACAGATTGCGCTTTTGCTTTAGATCCCACAACTCTTTCAAGGCTAATTTTTTACAGTCCTTGAAGTATTGGGTTTGGTTTTCAAAAAATGAACTGACCAACTTACGCATAGACCCTACACAGACTTTTAGACCCGGAAATTGGTCTCCATTCTCCTAGTGCTACGAACGTTGTTCTTCTTCTTGTTGTTCTTGTTCTTGTTGTTATCAGTACTAAGGCTTTTCCAATTCACAGCCGATCGTCATCACACTTCGCATACAGTTTGGCGACAACATTATCCAAAATCGCACCGTGTCGGATGTTTAAGTTAAATCCTAATTAGTTAAATTAGTTAATAATAGTTAGCTTTTTATCACTAAAATGGCCGTATAATGCACAGTCAAGCAGCAACAACAGCAACAACAGCGACATGGGAGTTCACAAGTGCCTGCACGGCCGCGTGCAAATAAATTAGGCCTATAGTGATGGGCCAACATATCGACATTATCTCAATATATCGGCGACACCGATATTATCCCGGGTCCAACAGCTACGGGTGGCTGTTCTTGTTTGTCATAACTCAGTGCTAGGTTAACTGGTGTTCTTATATAGCTTATTCAGCAGTTTACAACAGTAATAATATATTATAGCATTACAACAGATGCTCAAAATGTCGTCCCTCAGCACAGACTGCAACCTTCGCCGACACTGTTCGATAGCCTTGTCAACGACACTTTGTTTCACATCAACCCACATGTTCATCAGTCGTTGCTTAAGTTCCTCCCGATCACGAATAGGCTCGCGGTAAACATGTTCCTTCCTGTAATAGTCCTCATATTGCATAATCCACTGGATTTAGGTGAGGAGAGATGGGTGCTTATTGCAAATTTACTGCTGAATGTAGCAGTGAAGGAAATTTAAAAATCGGTCAATAAAAAGCGAAGATGTGGACAAAAGTCTGCATGGGTATTTTTTTGACTCACAGTGTAATATTCATAAAAAAGTTTGGTGAAAGCTATAAACTTAACAGATTTCGCACACTGTTGACGTGCGAAAGCGAGTCCAAACCGACAAACGCTTATTGCGATCAACATGAACATAAACACGGAGAATATATACAAATATCTTTCCCGTTGTATTTCGTTGCGTTTTGTCAACGTCTTATATACGAATATATGGATATGGATATGGAATATATACAAAAAGTAGAAACGTGTAAGCAGCTGGAGGACGCTCGACGCTGATGTTACACCTGTGGCGGTGAGTGGATTTCTCTGGAGGCGTCTGGCAAACCACTCGCTGCGATGATGTCCGTGATTAATGCAGATAACGTCAACAAGTCGACCGCACTCAAGCAGAAGCATTAACGATCTGCCTTATCAGCAGCAGACGCCGCCGTGATATCGCTGCCGCCGCCGCGCGCGCCAGCCGTTCGTTGAGTTACTTGTATGTCCGCGAATATAATCTATGTGTGTGTGTGTGTGTGCGTGCATTTCGACAAGAAGAAAAGCAAAACAGCAGCTTACTTTAAATGTAACAAGCCGGTAGGCGACTGGATCTCCGCGACTAGCCCAAATTTCGTTTCCATGACAACAAGGGTCGGCCCACAACATTTTGCATGGTTCCATTGAATCGACCATCCCCGAAAACCCCCTAGTAGGCCCAAACATCTCCGGTCTATCTGCCATACATTGGCGATTTTTTCAAATTTTGGGGAGTGAATTTTGGGCGTTAGGGGCCTAAATCAAAAATCGAAGAACGTTTTGTAGTTTTTGTCACTGATGGCCAAGAAACGGCTCGATTCCATCGAGAAACAAAAAAGAAGAAGCAATGTTTGTGACAAACAACAGACAGACACAGACAGAGTCAACGACAAAAAAAATAATACACTCCTAGCTAGGCGCGAAGATCAACAGCGGGAACAAGACACAGTAGCAACAAGATGATAAAACAAATGAGACTTAATAATGTACGGATGCTAAAAGTTGACATCAACACAGTTTAAATAGCACTGTATAACCGTTGTTACGAGGAAGTCGGTTGCTGTCATACACATCATTCAGCAAATGTGTAAACACTGTACAAACCAAGACGATGCCTCGACTATCGATCGATTAATCAATCAATAAAACTATTCAGCATCATGAATCTAATCTACATGTACATAGAGCCTTTGTGACCTTGAATGTCGTTCAAAATTCCAAGCAGGAATGAAGAGAAAGTTCAGCGTGAAGTGCATTAAAGACAGCATTTGTAACGCTGCAATTTCACATCATTTAGTGGATATGTTTTGCCAAAGAGCAAGTCTAAAGCCCAAACACACCGCCGACGCGACTCAACTCGACAGTTCAGTCGCGTCGGCGTCGGCAGTGTGTACTGGGCATAAGTAATATGGGTTGTCGTGCGTCAGTTGAGCGTGTTATTTAAGTAACAAAATTAGATACTCAGCTTAATACTTAGCTTCGATACCGTTTAAGTATCAAACCAAAAAAGTATACTACACCGTAATAAACATATGCAACGAAATGGAGCAAAAAATCGGATGAATTTACCTATCATAAGTTACAACAGTCTATGTCACCAATCACCAGACTGGTAAAGAGAAAGTCTTACTAAACATAATTCATTTACTGCCACTTTGGCTGACTGGTTGGTTGTTGGTAAGTCATGTCGCATATCTGTCCGCGCTATAAATAGATCAACGTCATCTACTGCCCATACTGCGTTACGTCTGGTTTTCCCAACGCGCTGAGAAAACCAGCGCGTTGGAAAAACCATACGTCATTGCCTTTACTAGCGTCATACAAAGGAGGTTTGCTATACGTGTTGACAGTGTACCCAGCAGAAAGCTGGGCCCCGCGCGTACGCGCCCACGAGTACCTCCGCCGAAGGAGATTATGTTTTATTTCGGTCTGTTTGTCTGTCTGTCCGTCGGATAACTGAAAAAGTTGTGAACTGATTTTTAAGAAATTTTTTGGAGGCGTAGGGCATTGCCAGGGACCAAAGAGTTCAATTTTGGTGACTGTCCGGATCCGGGAAGAACTGCCACAATTCTATTATGCTGGCGTTCGGCGGAGGTCTGTACTCTCTGAGTACTTCTAGTTACATAATGTTGTCAATGTCATTTTAAGATGAAGAGAATGGGCGGAAAAATGACGCATACGCTGTTTAGATTCGCTGCATCAGCGTAACTTGAAGCGAAGCCAATGCACACCAGTCGATTGATCAAACCTGCGGCGCTGTTGCTGCAATGCGAGGTTGGCTCGCTAGTGATGCGCGCCGCATCTCAACACTCGTTCTGCTGCTGAGACAGTGACTGCTCATCAGTGTTCGCCGGGCATCATCATCATCGTGATGGACAACCGACCGGAGAGAGGCGACGTACTGAAGAGAACAGCGGTCGAACACAGCCGGCTACAGAGAGCCAGGCCGCAGGCCACCCGCCCGTCCGACCGTCGCCGAAAATATCGATAAGGGTGCCCGTTAAAAGATCGCCAGCCGACGTTCAAAGAACGAAGCTCCTCCCAGCGCTATTCTCTGCAGCACTGCGCTGCTGTCAGCCGTCTGCTCATCCGAACCTTCATCTGATGAAACGACCGCACAATATGGCCGTGCGATTTGCTCATTATACGTCGCCCCTGGCTTCCTTCCGCCGCAGTTTCCGTCCGACGCACTCGATGGTATAATAGTTTATGCGCCGACTTACATCAAAGTACCGGGCTTCGGCGGATTGGTATAGGATGTGCGCTGAGTGCGAAGAGAAGTGGAATTCGGCGTTCGAAACGATATTGCGCCTTCGTCTTATTAACAGGATATTGCTGAATTAGCGCGATTAGTTGTCCGGTGCAGACGCAACTCTGCTTCCTGTATTTGTAAGTTCGTCGCATTGTTTGCCGCTGCGGTCCTGGAACTTTTTTCTTATCTTTTTCATCATTTTTTCTAGGACATCTTGCTTCATGAATGACCAAGGAAGATTTAACGTCTTATTCCACATGTCGTGCGTCATATTGGAGACGTAATTATGAGTCAATCAGTTGAAATGGAACTGAAAATTGGAAAATAAACAAAATCTAAATCAAAACGAAACGAACTGGTTTCGATTTGCTGTAAGAATGCCTCACATAATAGTTCACAAATGTGTGTGTGTAGACAGTCATCACTAATAAAGATGTTGTCAGTTGCAGTTGACTTTGTTAAATGGGTTAACCTCCTTTACTGCTTATAATAGCTAAACATGTGGAGTACAGTTAAATGCGGTAACTATAGTTTCAAACAATCATCTTTAAAGATGGCTGAAACAATATGCTCCCGCGCTCATCCAGTGAACCCACTTCAGCACACGTCCATAGCACTTAATAAGTTTATTTGATTTTTCTATTGTTTAGATGCGGGTGAGACCAGGGATATAAATGAGACCAACTCACCAAAACGCCAAAGTCTCGAGACCGGAAGAGACAGAGACGTTGGACTTGGAGTAGCGAGCGAAACCGAGAACGTCTCGACTATCGAGACGTTAAGAGTCGAGACGTTCGAGCCGAGACTACAGCTTCAACTCTAATGTGTAGGCGTATAGCCACACTCTTTTGAGTTTGTAGCCATGTTTCTATGATGTTTGTTTTTTAATCGGCCACAGCACCGGATCGAAGAGTCAGCACAGCTATAACTGAGGCCTATAATTTTAGTAATGAAGCCGTTTTGAAATTTTGAAACTTTCGGTAATAAAGATACAACATTGGATTGCTGAGTGATAATTATCATCGTATTTTCATTTTCGAAACATTATAACCAGTTGTTCCAGAAGAGAAGCAGACATTAAGGCAACCAACTCTGTAGTCACATTTGTGTTCTGCAAAGTGCAACTTAAGCGGTTCATAGTTCAGAATTGAAACAGACAAAATACGTCAACGAAATTACGAGACATACTGTGACAGCGCAGCAGATCTTTATTCCCTCCAGAGATACTTGTCCACTATTGAGAGAATATAACTTTGCAGAATCGGTCAAGTTATAAGTTTGAAGTTTCATGTAAACGAGATGATGCCGAGACCGAGACGTTCAAAAACGTCTCGAGACCTCGATACCGAGACGTTCGAGACCGAGACTATACACCTGGGTGAGACAACACCCTTTTGCAATGCTCCATGTGGCTGGTAGCATAATAAAAGAACTGCAGAATGGTACAAAAAAACCATTGGCTGACCCAAGTGACTAGAAGACTATAGTCGTACTGAAAGTAAAAGTTTTATATAGATTTAAGCGGCAAAGTTTAGATGGGTCACTCCAGTCATCGTAGGTCATGTGCACCGTCATCGGTCAGAGAAGCGTATCAGCATCAGTCGGCGACGACGACATCGGCCCATGCAGCAGCAGCAGCAGCAGCGTAATTGTGTAGCGGGCGGTCCATCTCCATCAGTTTCGTGATGCGGTCATTACTCGCATATTTCGCGCCATCATCGGTCTATTCGGCCGCGTGACCTTCGCTCGACGTCTTTATTACCGGCGACTAACTCGTGCATGGCGGCGGCTGGCTCCGTCTGAACGATCGCCCGTGAGATCGCATCCTATGGGATACGAGCGAAGCGGGCGCGATTGCGCGCCGACAAGCAACCCCGCCGCCCTGGTCGCTCGGCGTCTAGCGGATGTTGGTCGGTCGAGCCCATCGAACGCCGCACCGACGTTGATCGTTTGCCGGCGGCTTGAAGGCGGCCGCGCAGAAGAGACAAGCATGGCGACAAAGTCGGCCATTAATTATCGCCAACGTCTACGTCGCTGTCTAGCCTCTCTAAGTAAGTAACTAAGACACTCGCGGACGTCGGCAAAATCACAAGACAGCGCAGCTGCGCCGGATGCTGTTCGTCAGTGACGCTGTATAAAAAGATGCATTCAGTTACTGTTCGAACTCGAAGTGTTCGGCGATAAACGGTTACTGTGCACAGAAGATGACACACTGTTCCACAGAATAGATCCATGATTCTCTATTGTTCTGTCCAATCTAAGGCTCGTTCTAGCCTCGTGAGTCGTGGCGATTATACGCTAACAACAGACCTGGGACTAACCATTTACTGGACATGCACAATATACACATCATCATCACCATCATCATCGTTTGTTCAAACTTTTTGTTATGACTAATTTCACAATAATATTGTTGCACTGACTTACTCAATAGGAAATTTGCAATAAAGTGCATGGGTGTTTTTTGACTCACCACAGTGTATGTATAGAAATATCATGACGGACATACTGGTCATCACGGAGAAAGCCTATATAGATGGATGGACACTCCGCAAAGTCCTCTTCTCGTTGTACTATTATGTAACGACCAACTTATTAAAAGCCAGTTTGACATTTTCAGTTACTACAGTTAGCCTATACCGGGTGAGCCAAAAAAACTAGTCCACTCTGCATTTTGCTGAATACCTAGAGAACTACCGGTACCAAAAATATTCATACGATTTTTTGCAGATATCAAGACTAGTATATACTGAATATGACTATTCACACCAGATCTAGTAACTTTATTTAATACATTGGCGCCATCTGGCGAATCTTGACTATTAGCGTAACAGCAGGCCTATGATCTACTTCACAATGAAAATGCTAAACGAGTATGACTTGGGGAAATTCAAATCCCTAGCATCGTTGGTAGTTAGACCTCTTTAACAAACATGCGTGATGTGTCCGCCATTACTCTGTACTACGTTTTCAAAGAGACGCTGCAATTCACTGATACTTTGGTTTGGTCAAGGACAAGGAACGCTTGATTGCACTTTTTACCGCGCGATGCACTATGCATAGTGCAAAGCGCGGTCTTGCGATCGCATGTCGTCCGTCTGTCCGTCCGTCCGTCTGTTCGTCTGTCTGTCCGTCTGTGACGTTGGTGATTTGTGATCACATAGGTTGGAAATCTTGGAAAATAATTGCACAGACAATTAGCCCGGCACCTTCGCTCTTTGTAGCCAAAAGGCGATCCACCTAGTCCAAGGGGAACATGGGGAAATTTTGGGGAGAATAGAGGTGGGGTAGGGAAAAAGTGGAGTTCTGAAGAACATAAGCGGCAATATCTCTGAAACGCGTAAAGATAGAGGAAAAGTTACTATGGACGACCTATAGAAACTGGTCGACGCTCTTTCGAATGCTATTATTCCCGACCCCCTACGGCCTCCCCTTCCTCCATATTAGGGGTTTGCAACTTAGCTACCCCCTCTTATCTCAGGAACGGGTAAAGCTACGGACTTCAAATTTGGCGGGTACGTTTAGAGGGCCAATCCGAATAAAAGCCCGTTAAAAATTTTGGAGAAAAAAACGTGGGCGTATCCAGGGACTGCCCACATTTTTTGGGTACCCCCTATTATCTCAGGAACGGGTAAAGCTACGGACTTCAAATTTGGCGGGTACATTTAAAGGGCCAATCCGAATAAAAGCCCGTTAAAATTTTTGGAGAAAAGAGAGCGTGGGCGTATCCAGGGACTGTCCAGTTTTTTTGGGTACCAGCTATTATCTGAGGAACGGGTAAAGCTACGGACTTCAAATTTTGTAGGAACGTTCATAGGGTTGATCGGAACAAAATACCATGAAAATGTTGGGAATAGTAGCCGTGGGCGTAGTCAGGGAGTCCCGAAAATTCAGCGCACCCATATATGGGGCGCATCGCGCGGTCATCTTTGCGACAGCACAGCTTTCTTGTTCGTTCTTGCACGGACTTGAAACTTCTACCGCGGTAAACCATCTCATGTAGCGCTCCTCAAACAACGTAGTCCGTCTGATTCAGATATGGGTTGTTTGTGGTCGTAAACTCGCAATGTCACATTCGGCTGGATGAATGACATTTTCGCGTTAATAAGAATAAAATTTTCCTTTCAAAATCACGAACTTGTACGAGTTTTAAAACCAAAACTCAAGAACGACCAGTGGCGTATCTAGAAATCTGAAAAGGGGGTTCCCGTGGGTACATTTCAGGTGTACATATTTTCAAAAGTGTTAAAAATTTATCCTAAAATATTCACATTAAATATTAGTAGCCTACAATTTTTTCACCTCCAAGGGGGAGCCAGGCGCAAGGCCTAGATACGCCCCTGTAAACGACGTCTCGATATACGACGATGGTGACTATATGCTCCAGGTAAAATGCAAATTGATCCGCAGTCCTGACCGGCTGTGTGTTGATTACTGGCGACCGTAGAACTGGAAGCAGTCAAACGGATAAGAAGATATTTACTCTGTATCTGGCTTCCGACGTCGGGGTGACCCGCTCGCGGCGTCTTTACTGTATCGAAGGCAAGGTATAAGATGCGAGGCGAGAGACCGCGACGACGATCGGCTGCATCAGCGGGCGGGCGGGCTTCAGGTCGGCGACGAACGCCTTGCCTTGGGCGAGGTAATGACGACGACGCCCAGTCGCTGATGAGATTGCTCTCGATACGGCGATGTTCAGCAACCACATCGTACATTACGATCTCTCCGACGTACGCACATCTCTCGTCGGCCCGGTGGCCAGCCAGCCAGACCGTTGTCCCGGCCGGCCCGGGACGCCGCGCGCTCAATTAGAATGATGGAAAAAGACCGGCGTACTGGAACGTCGTCATTCATTATGAAAGATTCGCTGTTGGCTTATTTGCTGTAGACAGCGTCATCGCTGAACGAAACCAAGTTACACTGAAGACTATCGCCATAGATCCTGTTTATTGCCGGTGTGGAATCACCGACGTTTCGGTGACACGTGATAACGGCCGTAAAGTCCCATCACCAAAATGTTCCAATCTGTCACCGATACCAATGTTCTTACATTGGTTCTTCACGACCATAGTGTGTGCACTGCAATCCCTTTAACAAGAACAGCAACGCATAGCTGTCAGACCCGGAAACGCGCTGTTGATGTCTATTCGCTAGGTGGCGTTCGACGCTGCTGCTGCTATAAGGCAATTTACTGATTAATAAGTAATTATTAGTAATTAATTAGGGCTTAAGTCAAAAATCCGCCACGGTAGCTAGATGCAGAATGCCATTGATATGTGTAAAAAGTTTCATAACGATCGCTTGAGAAACAACAGAGCCTTAGTACTTAGAAAATCTGATAACAACAACACCAAAAAAGTATACTTTGGAAGCCTACGAAAATGTACATTAAAATGACACTGCATCAACTTAGTTAACTTAGTCTCAGTTCCGTCATCCTCGCTGTAGGCTATTCCCGCATTTTCTTGGCATCTCATCCATTGGCATCGCAAATTTTCCACGGATTCCGCGGGATTTCCGCCATATCCGCACCCCAGTACAATCACTGCTTTGATGCGTGCGGCGTGATGCAGCAACAATGAACAGCAGCTACCTAGCAACGAGCGTATAGCATCTCCCGTAAACTAAACCGATAACCGTGCAATCATCCACCTACTCAGAAACCCGGACGAGAAGACATAATCTACCCCTTAGTCTCCAGCGTAATTCTCCCAACGGAAAGTAAATGCAACGGCTGTCTCCGTCGTTGAAAGCCTACGCGTGGCGTACGTAACGTACGTTTGATGTGCTAATCGCCGTAAATAGCGGAGTCGGTGTCGTGTGTAATCTAAGCTCTTAGCTCAAATTATAATGTCTCGGTTATCAGCAATAAGCCGCCACTGACGTGTTTCTGATCTCGAGTCGCCTGACGCTCTGATGTCCACTCGACGGGAAAACGTCAGCTTCGACGACTGACTCGGTCATAAACAGGAGATGTGATATACAGTGTGAGTCAAAAAAATCCCTCCCTGAGCTTTTCTGACATTTTCCCCAAACGGTTGGGAATTTTCAGTCTAAATTTCACACGCCTATAATACTTTCCCATTTACGCTGGATTACAAATTTTTATTCAATTATCTGACATTTTGACGGAGTTATGCCATATTAAGCGCGACCACCATCATATGGTCAAAATGTCCACCATCGGCCGAAACGCACGCTGGGTGGTCGGCAGTCGCACTCAATATGGCATAACTTCAACAAAGTTGCAGGTTATTGAATAAGAATTTGTATAATAAACATATAAAATTTGGAATAAAAATTCCCAACCGTTTGGTAACAAGAAGCTCAGCTATTGCTGGGAGACCGTGCGACGCGAAAGCGTGCCAAGGATAGCTGAAATGGACGTGGAAATGACAACCTAGGCTGAAATGACCTTCAAATGTACTTCAAGGTCATCAAAAGTGGCACCAATCGAAAGCTAGTGTATGATTTCCTATT
>Ga0209364_1000325_pt1 | contig 10980 bp, 7 predicted proteins | sample WorMetHERISLAND2_3_FD_187387 | JGI IMG/M metagenome (GOLD analysis project Ga0209364, IMG submission 187387) | Marine gutless worms symbiont microbial communities from Max Planck institute for Marine Microbiology, Germany - Olavius albidus HERON... | ecosystem: Host-associated > Annelida >... | reverse complement strand
CCAGACAATGTACATGTATCGCCTTCACTGTGCCAGTTTTATAGCGCTACTGTATGCCTGCTGATATAGGACTTTCAGCTGTGTCTGTCTGTCTTTCTGTGTTTGGTGGATTACATGAAAATGTTATTATGTCACGGTCGACTAATGTATTGTATAGCGTGATAAAACTAATGGTGTAGTAGCGTTAGAGTAGCGTATAGGCCTATGCATCACTTAGAGCGCTCGGCACATGCTATTAGTATAATAGTGTGCTGTATACAAGTTACACAGACGCCAGTCGGGCATGTGGGTCTTGATCGAAGTTGTTGTACGCTGAGCCCGGTTAGTAGGGGATGGGTAACCATGATGAGGCTGTGTAACCGGCGTGTAAAGCCGTCCGCGTAATTTCGTAATTGGGATAAGACTAAGTTAAAACACATTTTTGTCTCACCTTAGTCTTATTGCAGTTGTGAGCACGGCTTAAGCGTGGCATCTACTTGGTGGTGGTCACTGACTGCATGGAGGAACAGGTGCTTGCTAGTTGCTACCTGTCCATTCGTTCTCACTGCCCACTCTTCATACCTAACAACAGAAATGCAATGTCACCGCACCGTGCAATGGCCAATAGTCATTAGTCAACATACACACTTGCCAGCCACCGATTGAAGTAGGTTGGCGTTTCGGCAACTATATGGCACATCTTAAATACCGAACTCGTTGAAATTGCTTGAACAGTGAATGTGAGCACCCGATTGTCGTACAAAACCCTCTCCACTTCACTGTTCATTTATAGTTCTGTGTGCGATGTTGATTTGTCTGTTTCAAACTAGAACGTCACAGACGTTAAATCACCACCCGCGCACCCCTATGTAGCCGTTTTCGAACTTGTCGGCCCTTTCGAATATAGGATGATGCCCTGAAAATTTCGTGACGATATCTCTGATTGCTTGATTTGTCACTGATTCTGATCCGTCTGTGTGTTCATGGACAAGATATCTTAAGATATCTCAACAGGTTATGAGCTGACTTTAAAAGAGACAGCGTGACGTCACGTCCAGCTTTCGAATGGACGCTGTACAATGTACATATTAGCTATAAAAGATCGGTCAGTTTGTAGTCTGTACGCTTGGTGTTCACGTGCCGTGTTCCCGTCGCTATACGGCTGTGTCGACGACGGCGGCGGCGGCGGCGTTAGTCAAAGAAGCCGGTGCGTCGTCGGTCAAAGTTTATGTTTACGCAGACATGCGTGACTGACGGCGATGTTGGATGTTGATGTTGATGAGATGAGTGAATGAACAGACAGCAACCGTTGATTGCTGCACTAGAATTACCAACCCTGTCACCCTTCCCCTCCCATCTCCGACCATCGGCGTGCTTGCGTCATGCGGTCTGTACTGTACTGGCGATTAGCGACAATACAGTCAGCAGCTGTGACGTTCGTCCAGTTCGTCCGTCTTCTGTCTGTCTGTCTGTTTGACGTATACTTGTGGGTTGCCGTTATTTATTCTTAGGCACAGAAAATTTGGTTGCCATATGGAGCAAAAAATATCAAAAGTCGTTAAAACTGCCCAAATTTGTTTCGCTTCACAGTTGTCCAAAAAACCGGCGTGACCCGAAAAACCGCGCAGGAGTGCCTAATACATGGACAGCGTCGTGTCGTTTGTGGCGTCGTTATAGCTGATGGACACTGCTGCACGTGCTGTGCTGGGTGGACGTCTGTGTCGGTATGCACTAGGACGAGTTTTATTGTGCTTTAACACACAGGTGTTACAGACGCCGTCGACGTGTGAACTGGTAACCGGTTGCTGTGCTCTGTTTCAGGCAAGCAACAACGTAAAAACGACTACGCACTATAATTTGTAGTACTGCTAGGTGTAACGTCCCACGTGTAAGTGGCCTATAGTGGTAGAGTATCGGACTGGTAACTTCCACGTCGCGGGTTCAAATCAAGGCTCGAGGATACGTAGCGTACGTATTCTATTTTCTGAAAGATACGTTCGTACGTTACGCTAACGTATTCTGTTTTAGCGTACGTACACAAGAATAGAATACGTACGCAAACAGTGATTGCTGAAACTGCAAACTGGTTGTTTGCTACTGTTTCTAATCAATTCACTGTTCGACTGCGTATCGCAAAATGGTCAATTTAATTAAATTTCATGACGCGATTATCTTTCATCGCGTCATGGACCTATACAGCTGCATTGGAGTAAACGGGTAAACATTTGTTTCTGATAAGTCTGCAGGGTGGAATTGGATTGAATTTAGCGTACGAAACGTATCATACGCGTATTCTATTTTTTGAAAGATACGTACGTACGCTAACGTATTATATTTTAAGCGTACGCGTATCCTCGAGCCTTGGTTCAAATCTCATTCTCATCTCACCCGGGTCAACCTTGAGCAAGTTGCTAACCTACCGTGTGCTCAGGCCAACTCAGCCTCCTACCGCCAGCGAAGCGAGAAACGGACTGTGGGGTGAAGACTTAGTGTGCTTGATTGGAGCAGTGGTATGTCTGCATGCTGCACCGCCGGTCTGTTTGTTCGCTGTCGTTGGCAGTGGATGGCCGCATAATGCGCTGCGGGTTTTATCACATCATGCCGATCAGATTCAGCTGCCACTGCCGAGATAACCAGAAAGTCCGGCTATAGCTGACAAAACCGCGCGACGCTTGAAATCCGGGTTATGTGTCACTCAAGGGCATCGAAAGTGACACCATTCGATAGCTTGCCTATGGTTTTCTATTACCGTCCTATAGTAACTTTGTTTCTAAAATGCACCGTTTTCGAGATATGGCGACATATTGGTCGAAAATCGCCTAAAACCTACCCCACTCTACCACTTGGCACGTTCCTTGGGGGTGACCCCTTGCGAATTTTTCGACAAGTCATACCTTGTCAGAAAGTGAAATCATGTGGCTATCAGATGGTGTACACTGTACATTTCACGATCCTGCTTTCGCTCCGCTAGACACAATACTGGCTGTGACAGACGGACGGACAGACGGACACGTTGCTGTCGCAAAGACGCGCTATGCATAGCGTCGCGCGAGTAATAAAGCTATTCTGTGCTAGAGTTCTTTAGGTTCGCAGTGCTATAGTAAGTTGTAAGACCTTATAACTGGTGTTCACTGCAGAGTGCAGACTTGGTACAGTTTGGTTTGTCTGCGGCACGCCGCGTGTATATGCGTGGCTTATGAGGTCAAAAGTCAGTTTTACAGGGTCATTAAATTGCCCTGTAGTGGGCATTTTATGTGAAGCCTTATTCGCCTGAAAGGCAGCCATGAAGACAAGATAGGAGACAGAATACACTGTAGAACAGAGATGATGACACACACGACGTGAGAAAGAAACTGGTGGCGCACAATGCACTTTTCTTCTACTTTGGAACGTATTTTGGTGGACTGTGCGGGAAAATTATTCCGTGCATGATAGAATCCTGTTTATGCACTTGAGCGGGTGGTTGTAGGGCGACAGAAGTTCTGGAGCAACAACCTACCTGATACCATCCGAGACTCGTCTCTGCCATTATTAACACAAGCCGTCACGTCGTTCCGCTGCGTGAAGGCTTGTCTGTGACGTCATAGCAGCAGCAGCAGCAGCAGCAACAAAGTATCGGCGGCAGTGTGTAGCTTTTGTCATGCTGCTGCTGCTGCTGCTGCTGTGACGTCACAGAAATGTGACGTCACACACCAACCCGTCATCGTTACCGACGAACTGAACTATTTTGTAAGATAAAACTGTTAATATCATATCTGTTTGTTTGACTGCCGCGGCGCTTGTGATATTTAACTGGCGCCTTCCAAATGTACTAACTAACTAACTAGAAGTAATGTTGGCGTGAAATGTGACTAACGAGGCAGAGGTTTGCACTCTCTGGGCACTTTCTGGTTAGTATTATTATTGTTTCTACTGTACGTGTGTGTATTTAGTGTGAACGGGCTGAGTTCAGTGACGTCATGCCAGACAGTGAATGACGTCAGAGTGATGCCGTCGTCGTGTGTTGACGGTTGTTCCTCCTACCTGAGTGTCTGCAGTCCAAGGTTAACGTCCTCGATGACTGTCAACGCTGACTGCTGCCCCGTGCAGACTTCCTCCTGCTGTCGGCATCACCACAGGCACCACCACCACCATCACCACCAGTCTCATTACCATCATCACCATGGCAACCACGTGAACCATTATCAGCAGCCAGTGTCCTACAGGCCAGTCTTTCACTTTGTCAGTGTAGTTCTGCTTATTACATCGGCCAAGGAGTATTGTGATCGGCCGTGTTTGTTGATATCTCTGCGCCTAGCTAGGAGTCTATTATTTTTGTCGTTGACTCTGTCTGTCTGTCCGTCTGTCTGTCACAATCATTGCTTCTTTTTTTTGTTTCTCGATGGAATCGAAACATTTTTGGCCGTCAGTTCTCCATGTGGCACTCTACAAAACGTTGTTCTTAGATTTTTGATTTAGGCCCCCTGACGCCCAAAATCTACTCCCCCAAATTTGCACAAAATCGCCCATAAGTCGGCTTATATGGCAGATAGACCGGAGATGTTTGGGCCTACTAGGGGGTTTTGGGGAATGGCCGATTCAGTGGAATCATGCAAAATGTTGTGGGGCCGACCCTTGTTGCCATGACAAACCCTTGTTGCCATGACAATGAAATTTGGGCTAGGCGCGTAGATCTATTGGCCTACCGGCTTGTTTGTTTGTTTGTTTATTAAGATGGCTTGGCGGAAGTGCTGTTGTTATTGTCTTCGATTTTATCAGTGTTGATTTCCGTTCAAAGTGTTAATTTACTCACATAAATTATACTAATTTTACTTAGTGGAGTTAATTCGTCTTATGTACGTGCTTTGATTATTTTATCAGGTCAAAAATGGGTTTGTAGTTAACAAATTTTCCTCTTTCTGAAAACCATCTGTAGTTTAGTCTATGTTTTAGTCTTCTTTTTCCGCTTTAGTTTCAATCTCTGGTTTAATCCTGAATTTTAAGTGACTGAAAGTATGATTTTGAGAATTATTACTTGTTTCCTGTTTTCCACTGAAAACAGGAAACAACTTAATAATTTTAAAATCGTTAGTAATGACTAACGAGCATAATATAGAATATCATTATAGTAATGAAATGATAATTTAGTATATCGACGAGGGGGGGGGGCTGTTTACAGGCCGTTGAAGCGTGCGGAGGATGACGTCAACATGACGTCAACACGGTGGCGGGTGTCGACGTCACGTGCCTACGAGCTGTCTCCGGACCTACGTGAGAAGCAGGTCGAGATGCTGTGTCGTAAGTACGGCGGCGCTGTCGTGGCATCACATGCCGCCCGCGTCATCCAGCAGGCTTATCGTCGCTACCGGCTCAGTCGTAGCTTCGCCCGGATGAGGCTGGAGGCGGCCGCCGCGTCCGGCCACTCTGAGCGGCGGCTGTCCCGCTGCCTGACCGACGTGGACGCGCCGCTGACGGCCGCCGAGACGCGCGTGATCGGCGGAGTTTGCTGCCGCGTGCGGGAGGTGACGGACTCCCACGGGCACGTCGACACGGTCCGCTGGACGGGTACCGACCGACGTCGTCAGGTGGCCGTTCACAAGTCCCATAGCGTCAGCGTGACTTCGACCACGACCACCAAACATCACCAGAAGGTCGTCGTGCGGGCCGGCTGCTGCGTCAGTCCAGACACCTCCTCGGTGGTGTCTTCCGACGACGTGGCGACGCGCCCGATGATCGGGGTCGTGGTCTATCGGCACGAGCGTCGACCCGTCCCTGTCACCGTCTCGGCCGTGCCGACCTCGCGCGACCACCCACGTCGCTCGGACGACGAGCTGCTGTCGACGGCCGCCGTGCCGCGTTCCACGTCCAACTTCGACCACGTCGACGAGCTGACAGACCCCGATGAAGAACATCCGGTGGACGAAGATCAGACGGCGTCGACCGCCACATTCCAACAGCTGTGTCTGACCGATTCCTCGTACGGCGATATGAACGCCGCCGAGGCAGAGAGCGACAACGATGATGGTCGATCCAACTACCTCGACGGCGACGCCCTGGAAGCCGTAGTGACGCCAAGATCCCACGTCTACTCCAGTCTGAGGCTGTGCAACTCGAAGCACTCGACGGTGACGGTTGCCGGTCAGTCGAAGGGCGAGGTTCCGGCTGGCGAGTCGCCGATCTGGAAGCGCAAGGACGTGGATGGGACTGGCGACGAGTCGAGACAGACGACGACGCTGCGGTGTGTTGGCTGTGGATGGCGTGGTCAGTCAGCCCCACAACTCAATGATGAGCCTGCCGTCATGACCTCTGCCGGGTCTGGATCCGCCTCGACCGGGTCACTGGCAGCCATCGGTAACTGCAACTGTAGCTGCTTACACCGTAGTAAAGGAGCGATCACAAGTAAGATAAAACATGCAACAAAACTTAAAACCAAGTCCTGCAAGACTTGCACAACTGTTGCAGCCCGCATAGCATTTTGTTTTAGCTAATGCTTGCAGCCAATGACGGCGTCATTGGCTGCAAGCTAAAACAAAATGCTAATGATGGCTGCAACAGTTGTGCAAGTCTTGCAGGACTTGTTTTAAGTTTTGTTGCATGTTTTATTTTACTTCTGAGCGTTCCTTAACAGTTGGTTGCTATAATTAGCTGGTGCATTCTGAAAACAGTTGCAATGACTCTCTTTAAATAAACTCATAGGTTGAAATGCAATAAACTAATTAAAAAAACTTTATAAAAGACAACCTTTAATGTTTTCTATTGACGTATTCTGTTGACGGAACACCGGCAAGAAGTTTCACAACGTGATGGTAGAGCCTATACACAAGAAGCACCGGCAGATCACTGGCCACCGAACAGAGCAAGTAGCAGTCACAGATCACGCCATCACTCTTAACCATGTCATAGATTGGGACCAGGCCAAGGTCGTCGACAGAGAAAGTAATAGAATGGATCGGTGGATCAAAGAAGCGATACATATCAGAAAGGACCAAGACAATTCGATGAACAGAGATGAGGGGTCCTACCAACTTTCCCAAATCTATGACAGGCTGTTCGCCACATCTGGCGGCGAACGGAAGTTATCAAGACCATTCCGAAGAAGGCAACAGCCGTTGATGAAATGTCAATAAAAAGATTAAAGGTTGAATTTGATAAAGTGTTTTACTAGTTAGAATGACTGCCAGACTCAGACTGTGTAAACTAAAATCAAAACGTAACAAGTGGCATTTTCCGATGCATGCATTTGACCTGAAAAGTCACTGAAAGTATAGGAATCATATTGTTTTGGAACAAGCACTCAGTTATGATGCCCACAGTGCTTAGTTGGGCAGTTAATGTTACTAGCTATAGATTTAGTTGCCCTGTTATACTCACACATCGAGTATTTTGTAACTAAAATACTCTTGGAACTGGTTTACTTGTATGAAACTAGCTGTTCATTATTTATTAATGCAACGAAAATCAAGGCTCGAGGATACGACGATTACGCGTACGCTAAAATAGAATACGTTAGCGTACGTACGTATCTTTCAAAAAATAGAATACGCGTTTGATACGTTTCGTACGCTAAATTCAATTCACCCTGCAGACTTATCAGAAACGTATGTCCAGTGCAGCTGCATAGATGTCCATGACGCGATGAAAGATAATCGCATCACGAAATTTAATTAAATTGACCGTTTTGCACTACACAATCGAACAGTAAATTGATTAGAACAGTAGCAAAGAACCAGTTTGTAGCTTCAGTAATCATTGTTTGCTTACGTATTCTATTCTTGTTTACGTACGCTAAAATAGAATACGTTAGCGTACGAACGTATCGTTCAGAAAATAGAATACATACGCTACGTATCCTCGAGCCTTGGCGAAAATTAATTAAATGTTGGAGTATTATGCTGTTTAATAAGTCTGAAATTACAGCATTTAATAGGCTTATGTAGATTGCACATAATAAACACTGCTTTCCTCCCACAGTCATTATATGATGACGTCAATGATGACGTCAACTGCGGCTGCCTCCTCGAGTGGGGGGGGGGGAATGCGTCATATTTAGAAACCAATTTTGACATTTTCGCGGCTGAAATATGGCGGTAATGAGTCTGTAAATCCAAGCCAGTCATTCTTCTGCTTCAATAATTCAAGTATGTGACTGTCAACTGTGTGAACACATAACAGCAAGATCGGCAGCTTGTTAAGCCTAATTGACAGCAGTTATTATTAGCTTGCCACATATGATCATCAAGTTTATTAGTCGCCGAGGAAATTAAGTGTTATCTCCGCGAGGATGTATTGCGATCCGTTGTGTTTGTTGTTGGTTCGTTCCATAGTGTGTTCGTTAACATGTTTTGGGGCCGAATATCTCAAAAACGGCTAAAGATAGAGGCTCGGTTCCAGTAGAGCACCTATAGGAAATGGCATCTGGGTTATCAAATGGTCACGTGCGCGCGACGTCACGTGACCGTACTGCCGGCGTGCTGGGCTACTGGCGGCCTGGTGGAGGTTGCGCCATACGAGCACTTGTTCCAGTTAGAAATGTGTTTTAATTATTTAGCGGCGGCGGAGACGTCTTCAAGTGGAAGTAGTGAAGTGACATCTAACTACCAGTGTGTTGTACCAGCCGTGGAACGTCAAGCTCACACTGGCTGTCAACACCACACTCCAACACCGCCGCGAGTTCACCACCGAGTCTCTGACAAACAGCGCAAACGAACATATCGCATCGGTCTCAACCTCTTCAATAAGTAACTACGACCACTTTCACTTGTTTATAGCACAGGAATTTAAATTTATACGATTGATCTTGTTAATGGCCAATGCCGACTTTATTTACTGTAAGCAGTTTATGTGAAATTGGATGCATGGTTGTCTGCAGTTTGCCTATTAACGTCATAATGTCTGAAACTTTAAAACTAGCGGAATGAACTTCCACGATGGAAGTGATGGGTTAAGGCAAAATTTTTTGTGTGTTTTTGTGCTTATTGGTTTACTTATTTATTTTTCTTTAAGCTTTTGTTCCTTTGCAGTAGTTTAAGGTGGCTTCTTGTTAGTCTTTGAGCACTTGTTAATTGTTTGTATCATACCGTATTGTATGGGTAACAGATTTGGATAAAAATTATATATTTAATGTTCAACTACAACTGGTGTTATTTACAAATGTTTGAACAGGAAACCCGAGAAAGGTATCCGTTACCTGGTGGAACATCGGTTCCTAGACTATCGGCCGAACGCCGTGGCTCGGTTCCTGATCACACGCAAGGGACTGAGCAAGTTGATGATCGGAGAATATCTCGGCAACTTACAGAAGCAGTTTAATGCACAAGTCCTCGCGTGAGTCTGACACGTAGACCTGTTGTTAAAATTTACTGTTTATCCAGTGATGTTTTACGTTGTGTTTGTTTTCATAGCATTCATGACATGTATCGTTTACACGTGTATATGAAACTAGTCGTCTTTCTTTAATAACAGTCCTGAATTGAGTAAACTTTTTAGTTGATGATAAATTTTATATTTCTTTTTGTTTTTTTTTTAATTTTCTCCTATCATTTTATCGGTGTATGGTTTCTACTGTGTCTATTTTGTATGCTTGCTGTACATCTGGGGTCTTTCTGCTTCAAACATGTTGAGTTATTGAGTTTAAAAAAACATTTGGTCTTATCCTGCCAATCAGATAAGGGTTCAGTGTAAGAGCAAATAATAGCAAGTGGCTCAGTGCCAATGTGTTGACCAATCAGATAAATGTTGGGTCTGAGAGCAGCTCTATACCAGATTTATTGATTGTGTGTTGTGCTACTGGTGTAGATGTTTCAGTGCAGAAGTTGATCTGACCAGTCTACAGATTGACGTTGCACTCCGCAAGTATCAGTCGTACTTTCAGATGCCGGTCAGTGACATTGTGATTTTGTCTCGTCCATAGAGCACTTGTTAACTCATCTGACATAGAGTCTCGGCGAAAATTGATATCATAGCTCAGAAAAATATGGTAGTTTGAATCATAAGCTATAAAGCATACTGACTGATGTGGGTTCGGTGATTTCAATTGATGGTCTGTTCTATGTGAATACTGCTCATTCAGTATCTGTTTTATTGGCCAATGGTTGCAGAGTTACTTCCAGGTAGACTGAATCTATGTAAATGAACTTTTGGTAACCTTGGGGGAGGCCTTTTTTACACATTTAAATGCAGTTCATGTTACTTTGGTAAAATTGGAAGATTAAAAATGTTAGTAGAACTTGTGGTGATAATTGCTGCTTAGTGCTTTAGTATATAAATCTGTTAATTTGTTGATGAAATAGGGCGAAGCACAGAAAATAGAACGACTTATGGAGGTCGGTAATTTGCTGTAGTGTTCACAATGTTAATTTCCATTTTTACTTGCGTAAAAACAGTGGATAATTACAGTGTACGAAAAAATGTAATTGTTGTGTATGATATTTCACTTTGCACTGTCCATCAGCTCTGATGCCAAGACTTTGTTTGGCGATTCGTTTTCCTAGCATTTTAAGTTGGTTTTTTAGCGAGAAATGTCAATTAACTTGTGAACTTGAATGAAGTGATTATATTCTTTGCTATTTATTGTATTTTTATATTGTGTTATATTTTTTATTATATTTTATTTATTTTTGATCATACTGTACTGAATTTTCTGTCCTGTTTGAAATTTGTGCATAATGCATATGTGTTGCAGAAGTGTCAGTTTTATTTTGGATGATAATTGAGTACAGATGCCAGCTAGAACGCTTTTGAGGGTGGATATACATGGCTAGAAGTAGTTAAAACTGTTTGTTCTTGTGAGAGAATTAACATGGCACACTGGAGATGCATCAGATACTTCTCAGGGAATTTGTTATTAGCCAATGGTACACACTGCCCAGCCCGTGGACCTCATCCAGCCATCCATTCGTCAGTGGCCACAAAGTGCAAGAGAAAAATGACAAAAATACAAAATGTACCTTGCAGCATCTGCTGTTATTTATTTGCAAGCTCAGCTCTCGCATTTATGTGGTCCGTCTGGCATTAAGACCACAT
>Ga0209364_1000323_pt1 | contig 11026 bp, 8 predicted proteins | sample WorMetHERISLAND2_3_FD_187387 | JGI IMG/M metagenome (GOLD analysis project Ga0209364, IMG submission 187387) | Marine gutless worms symbiont microbial communities from Max Planck institute for Marine Microbiology, Germany - Olavius albidus HERON... | ecosystem: Host-associated > Annelida >... | reverse complement strand
TTTCTATTAGGCCTACTTAGTTAGGCAATTGTGCACTTACTAACTTATTTACTTACTTACATAGTTGGCTCTGGGAGTATAAAACCGACAATGTCTCCGAAACGGACACTGTTGATGATCGAGCGAAAGTTACTATTTACGTACACGGGCTTTCGATTGCCGCCAAAGTGTATGACCTTGAATGACCTCTGCGCGAGGTTCGAGGACATTGATTCTTTAAATGCCGCAAAAATTGCGAAATACAGCTCAGTAATGACTCCGACGCCATGTAGAGTGGCTGGATGCATTATATCTGTTATGCGTACGTAGGCACGTGTGCACTTGCTTACTTACTTACTTACACTGTTGGCTCGGCCGTATGAAGCCGGCAATATCTCCGAAACGGTTGAAGATAGAGCGAAAGTTACTACAAACGGCCTATATAAAGTCGTACACGGGCTTTCAGTTGCCGCCCTTTGACAAATAAAATTGTCTTTAGTGCAACACGACACGAATCGACGGACGCATTCTGCGTATATACTACGTGCGACGGTGCGACGATAACTATCATGGAAGCAGGCACAAGACCTCTATTTGCCGCTGATTCTGAACGACTACAATGCACAAAAACTCAACTAAACTCTAAAGATGGTATCGTTCGAAAGTTATATGCCGCGTCGCTTTTGTTATGTAGGGATCCGCGCCCCCTACCGGCAGCTCAGCGGGGGCGGGACCCTCTACGTCCTGTAGGGCGCTATCTAACTCCCGAAAAGACTGGGCTCCTCCATCCTCTTCCGCTGGGGTAGGTCCTGAAAGCGCTGCTAGCTCAGAAGGTCCTACGCTGAAAGACCCGTTGTCGCCAGGCCTGCCCACTCCGAAACTCCTTCCAGATCGGGTGATTATCTGATCTACATCCTCTGTATCCTCACTCATGCTGGTAGGCTTAAACTGTAACTAATCTGGGCATAAGATACTGCTTAAAGTGCTAAATTGTGAAATAAAAAGGCTTAAGAGTGTTGAAAGACAAGAAAGATACCGGATGTATCCAGTTTATAAATCTTGTCCCTCAAGTAGCAAAGCCAACCACGTGGCAACAACGATCAACAGTAGCAATTGAAGCAGCAAATTTCTTCCGATCGACGACAACAGTGCCGATAACAACGATCGGCAGACGATAGCAGTGCAGCGAAATAGTTGCCGCACTTTTATAACGTTCACTCGCGACTAAAACGTCCAATAAACTGCTCGAAATGGAGTTACAAAACTCACTTTCAACGACGACAATGCTATAGAGCCGACGTGAACACGGCAACGTCTAGCGAGAGAGTGAACGCTTGGCCTGAAAAGCGGCCTCTATTTATAACGTCGCCGTCAGGCAGGGGGAGGGGGGGGGGTCTGCGTTTGAGGGGGAGGGGGTTCGGCACGAATCGATGGAGGGACAATAATGGTGTATTTTCAAACGGCCATAACTTTGGAACGCATGGACCGATTTGGACGATCTTCAGCTCATAATGACCGGAAGAAAACGGGATTTAAGATGGACGTGGCGCTATTAATATAGTGTCTGTAGTTTCCGTAAAAAGTGAATTTTGGTTGAATTTACTAGACCCCGCCTCGCGACGACTATCAGGAGTACCAGGTTAGTAAGTAGATATGAATGGGGACTAGGATGTGTAGGTAAATGTGGAAATATGGATTAGGAACTATGTGAATTTTGAATGTAAAGTTGGAGATGGGGAATTTGGTTAGGATTTGGAGCGTGCGGCAATTGCTATGCAATATCAATCAAGCACAGTAACAACGCATTACACACAGACTCAAACACCGTGTATCCGAGGGCTCCCTGGGACTGTGTTTTGACAGTTCTTTCCAGACCTACGTCTCGGCTTGTACGGATCAGGGAGATCCTAAACCAGGATTTCTGTTTCCCAGGAGCTTGTCTCACCTTAATCTATCGATAGCCAACAATAATCGAGTACAATAGCTGACTGTATTCATTCGCCAGGTGGCATTGAGCAAGTAAGTGAACTGTATCAGATAAACTGCGAGCATGACGTGATCTGGAACCCCTCACCACCCTCGACTTTTAAATCACACGTCTCGTGTGAAAAAAATACAGGGGTGGGTGGGTGAGTGGAAGCCAAAAAACAGAAACGTCATGCAGCAAGGGGGAGGGGGTGGGCAATAACATCGATAATAATGCGATGACGTCAACATAAAATGCATTTAAACTACACTTTAGAGTTCCGATGCGCCCGAATATTCACATGCGCGGTTCACGTTACAATCATATCGCAACATACGATCAAGGGGGTAGTGGTATGTGACCTTGATATGACCCCGACTTCATGTGAAATAAAAGACATGCAATCTCTATACAATGAACATAACTCAATACGGTTGCATGTACATAACATAACACAACATAACACAAGTGGGTGTAATACACTAGGGGGATCTGCATATTATATCACCCCGACTCGATGAGATTGACCCAACGTGATGTGTTAAAATTGATTACTAATGACCCGACGTGATGTATGATAATAAACTGACATGAGTGTTGTAACTAAAGAAGGGTCCAATATCATTATCAAACTGTATCGGTCACAACGAATATACAAGACATCAAGTCAATCAGCGACGTGGTGTGAAAAGCCAAAGCGAAATGGCTGAATAGGTGCTTATTTTTGGTATTTTGCTATAGACTGAGATGATTAGCGCTCTCAGTGGCACAGCGTATAACTGCTAACGGCACGCTGACTGGAGAGTACACAAGTGCAAAAGTCGGAATTAATTAGCAAATCCGACAGCGGAAGCTAGTAACTACTTACATGTACGCAGTCTGATTCGGTGAGTAAATGTACGTACAGAGTAAATACATGTCGAAGTTAAATGTCATCTGAGGACTTACACGCCTCATAAGTCTTAGCAAAGACTTAGATCCTGCAAAGTTAGACAAATTAGCGGTCTAACGGCTTAGCAAAGTATTTCGCCAACGCGTCTTGATTAAGAATCCTTAGATCGCTGATCAACTGACACTTTAAACACAATGTACACGAGCAGTTTTGTGCTTGGTCCGTGTACTCGCAGAAGGCTTAGTGATCATCTCATGAACTGACATAAATCACTTTTAAACGTAGGAGTGAATCGATTGGAAACGCATCTTACTATAATTTTGACGAATATGGCCGAAATTACGCTCATCTTCCGCGATGTAGATTCAGAACAGTTTGGAATATCTGGTTGAAGATATATGTCCGGCGATTGCCTGCGTCTGACACAGGTGTCGTAGATGATATAACTGTGTATTGGCACTACAATAAGTGACGCCGGAAGCAATTTAAAAGTGAGGGGCACAACTTCCGGCGCGCAGCGCCGGAAAAAATTCTTTGACTGTGCCCCTCCACTTTTTTGTGGTGCCTAGGGCACTGTAGAAAACGAGCAGTGAGCGGTAACAAAAACTGAGCAATCTTTGACCTTTCAAGGTCACGATGTGTCAAAGGTGACCTCGCCAACCGGTAGAGCTTGGGTAGTTTCATGTATAGGTCCTCCGTATCATGCAGTGTTTCCGAGATGTTGCACGTCAATCCTCAAACATGTTTTTGGCCAATTTAGGGGGACCTCGGCCCACACTTTGGCAGCTGGAAGTCCTGCCTCTGGAGCGATTTGGACACCCGCCTAACACATCGTTACTAACTTACTGTTGCCGTTTGCAAGCTGTGTGACAAAAACTCAGTTCGATCGTTCAATCCGTTTGGCCACAATACACTCGCATCCCATACAGACAGACCGACAGACGATGACAAAGGTTTCACCTTATGGTCGGACGAAAAACTAACGCGCAGCTGGTGGGAGGGTGCATTAATTATTGTTTGTGTATTATACTGTGATGGGCAACTAACTTAAACATTAAACTAAAATAAATTTTAACTACATTTTAGTTAAACTTTAGATGTCAACTAATTTACAAAATTATTCAACTGAACTAAAAAATAAACTTTTCCAACTAATTTTTAACTTTCTTATGTCCAATTACTGTAGCAGTTGCTAACAATAACTGCCATGTTGACTATGTTTAGTATCAACCCGAGTTCTCAAGAATATTCAAAGCATACTTGTTCAGCAATACATCCGAGTTATTAATGTCACAGTTATACTAATTAATTTAGTCAGCAAGTAAGTAAGTATGGATATCTTACATTTACAGTGCACCCAAAAGACAGCTAGGCTGGCTTAATCTGCCGCACTTAGATCATGTTATAGCTGACAAAGATTTTCAGAACACTATGCAGTCACTATGCGATAAGATTAGTCCGAAAGAGAAAGATAGGGAGAAAGAAAGACTAAGGAAGAAAAGACTTGGAGAAAGGTAGGTTTTAAGCCGAGAATGGAAGAAGCATCAGACAAATTGACAGCAGATTGACATTGCGTCACAGTTCTTGTTGTACACATTACATTAGACCAAAGGTTCCAAGCTTCTAGGAATAGGAATAAAATATGTATGTAATTATGTCTGTAGATGTGGAAACTGACAATTTAGAGAACAATCATGAACTGCGAATAATTGCAGATCTTGTTGTAATAAATTAACAAAAACATTGTAGTTAAACTTTAGCTACCACCCTTCAGACTTTCTACTGTCGGCAGCCGAGCTTTTCATATGACACGATGAACATGTTGAAGTTGAACACAATCTAAAATAGCACCAGATATTATGAAAAAATGACTTTTGGTCATGTTTACTTATCTGTGTCCCCTCCCCTCATTCACCAGTCAAGTCATTCAGTCAGACTGACTGAATGACTTGACTGGTGAATGAGGGGACGGGGACAGACCTTCAGTAGATGTGCACCTCCACTGATCTCATTTCTGCACTACAGTGAAGCCTGGAAAGTGAACAGCCATTGTTGAATTGATGTCCCTACATGCAACTGTTGTGCAACTGTTCCTACCCGCCACTCATGCTTGTTGTATTGGCTTATATCTCTCTCCATCCAGTCCACTAATTGGTTACAGCTGTGCATCTGACGACTTCAGACTTCAGAAACAGAGAGCAGTGGCGGTGGTGTTAAATTACCTACACATTGCCCACTGGTCTAGGCATTAGTCATTGTGTCGCACTTTTTGTTTTTTATTGCTACACGAAATTCATCTTGTATCGCAGGACGTTAAATTTGGGTCGCAAATTGCGATGCGATACCGCTTATTGGCAACACTGTTCATGGGTGGTTTGGGGGTCAAAGTTCAGCATTTCCCATTGACTTTGCAATCGGGTACGTCGGCACCGGAAACGGAAGTCCAGCTGACGCAGCAGACGGCATGCCGTAGTAGTACGCCGATGGTGGAGGACCACAGCGACTGTCAGCATCGATGAACGGATTGCCTGGCCGCGACGGACCTGGACCGAAGATGCCAAGCGGCGGGTATGATGACGTCATCTCTCGATGGACTCGATGTGTATTAGTACTCCAAGTAGTAACTGGACCTGGACCAACCGGAACCGGAAACCCCGAAGGACCCGGGACATAATTACTAAACATGTCAGAAGCAGTCATGTTAGCATGAGAATAGTAGGCCGGGTACTGTGAAAGAGAAACAACAGACTGAGAGAAGTCATTCTGTTTGTTTGCGTTCTGATTATTTTCTGTGTTCGAGTTTGCAAAATTATTTGCTGTGTTCCGATCAGAATTATTTTCTTTATGCACCGTATTTACTTCGCAAGTCACTGAAGCTAAAGCTACATTCGACGCATCGAACGCCCAGGGTACCCTCACCACAATGTGTGCGTGAGTGCGCGCTTCGTCAGACGAGCTGATATCAGCATGCATAATTGCATATACGGCACTTTCCCGCCAGAGCTATCACGCAATGACAGCAGCGTATTCGCCGCCCACTCACTCGACTCACTCGGTGCCGGTACAGGGGGCCGGCATGTGGCGCAAAATTGCCGCGCAAGTCGCATTCGACACGCACGCATTCGCGCCAAAATCTCTGCCGCCCATCTGCAGTGACGATTCATACAACGGTTCATCGCGAGCACTAGTCTCTCTATTCGCAGTATGTATAGTGCGTGTATACCCCGGGTCGCGTTCGCCCATAGAGGAAGGAGACTGTTTTGAAGTTGGTTAAGTGCTGCAGTGTGTTTGGTGATTGGTGATTATCGTGTACGCTCAGAGGGACTGACTGTCTTATCGGGTCTGTGTGAAGATTCGACACACGCTTAGTCGTTTCAAAGCGATCACTGCCACCCGCCATTAAATCACCGTGCCATCAAACCCCCTGAAACGCGGAACGAGGCATACCAGAGCGCGAAGGTGTACGATTACGCGGAGCATGTACGCCCAAATCTCGCAAAGCAGTATAGTCGTCATTATCACACATCACACATTCATCATCGGCAGACGCCGACGGAGTCTTTTTCGCTGACGACGATTCAGCGCGCAATAACGACAGTCGGTTTTTCCGCCTCAGTAAGCCTATCCGCCCGAGCCTCTACTCTGTTCACCTGCGCCTGTATTTCCCGCATTTCGCTCCTCAAGTTACATTCGACATCATTCAACTTATCGCGTGTTTCGCGCGTTGCTTGGTGCATGCTAGCAATGTCGATCGAGCGTTGACCTTCCTCGGTCTTCACTGCTTTAACTTCACCGATCACAAAATGCAATGTATTCTGAATACCGCCTAACACGTCGTGCGTTTTGCACGTATAGTTATCCATCATTTGCTGCATCGACAGAAACAGATCATTACCGGAAGGCGGTGGCTGAGATTGGGGTTCCGAAGCCCAGGACTGCCCGTGAGAAGGCGTAGAAACACATTGCGCATTTAAAACAGGAGATTTCGGTCTGACAGTACTATAACTATCATCATCATCGATCGGTTTATCGCGGTATCTGCCCATTAATAACTGAGTTGGAGTTTGGTGGGCGACATCTGGTGACAAAACATTGCGGCGCTGGTCACCCGTGTAGGGATCCGCGCCCCCTACGGGCAGCTCAGCGGGGGCGGGACCCTCTACGTCCTGCAGGGCGCTAACTCCCGAAAAGACTGGCTCCTCCATCCTCTTCCGTTGGGGTAGGTCCTGAAAGTGAAGGTCCTACGTGTGGGTCGTAAAAGACCCGTTGTCACCAGGCCTGCCCACTCCGAAACTCCGGCCAGATCGGGTGACTGTCTGATCTACATCCTCTGTATCCTCACTCATGGTGGTAGGCTTAAACTGTAATTAATATGGGCATAAGATACTGCGTAAAGTGTTAAATTGTGAAATAAAAAGGCTTAAGAGAGTTGAAAGACAAGACAGGTACCTGACGTATCCAGTTATTAATCTTTTCCTTTAAGTAGCAAAGCCAACCACGTGGCAACAACGATCAACAGTAGCAATTGAAGCAGCAAATTTCTTCCAATCGACGACAACAGCGCCGATAACAACGATCGGCAGACGATAGCAGTGCAGCGAAAGAGTTGCCGTACTTTTATAACGTTCAATCGCGACTAAAGCGTCCAATTAACTGCTCGAAATCGCGTTACAAAACTCACTTTCAACGACGACAATGCTATACAGAGCCGACGTGAACACGGCAACGTCTAGCGAGAGAGTGAACGCTCGGCCTGAGAAGAGGCCTATATTTATAACGTCGCCGTCAGGTAGGGGGAGAGGGGAAGTCTGCGCCTGAGGGGGGGGTGCGGCATGCCCGGGCGTGCCCGCGCGAATCGATGGCGGAAAAACAATGGTGTATTTTCAAACGGCCATAACTTCGGAACGCGTGGACTGATTTGGACGATTTTTAGCTCAAAATGACCGGAAGAAAACGGACTTTAAGATGGATGTGGAGGTATTAATGTAGAGTCTGTAGTTTCCGTAAAAAGTGAATTTTGGTTGAATTTACCAGACTCCGCCGCGCAACGACTATATGGATTAGGAACTATGTGAATTTTGAAGGTAAAGTTGGAGATGAGGAATTTGCTTAGAATTTGGAGCGTGCGACAACTGCTATGCAATATCAATCAAGCACAGTAATAACGCATTACAGACTCAAACACCGTGTATCCGAGGGCTCCCTGGGACTGTGTTTTGACAGTTCTTTCCAGACCTACGCCTCGGCCTCTATGGATCAGGGAGATCCTAAACCAGGATTTCTGTTTCCCAGGAGCTTGCCTCACCTTAATCTATCGATAGCCCACAATAATCGAGTACAATAGCTGACTGTATTCATTCGCCAGGTGGCATTGAGCAAGTAAATGAACTGTGTCAGATAAAACTGCGAGCATGACGTGATCTGCAACCCTTCAATTACTCTTCACTACTAAAACTCAAGTTTACAGGATGTGACGTGAAATCGGTGCAGCAGACAAATAAGTAAAAGGCAAAGGACACTACGTGGCGTCGGAGTAAGTAATAAGCTGTATTTCGCTATTTTTGCGGCATTTAAGGAATCAATGACCTTGAATCTCGCTCGTACGTTATTGAGTGTCATACATTTTGGTGGCAATCGAAAGCCAGTGTACGTCTTTATATAGGCCGTTAATAGTAGCGTTCGCTCTGTCTTCAACCGTTTTGGAGATATTGACGGTTTTTCACGCCCAGTGCCAACTGTGTAAGTAAGTAAGTAAGTGCACGAGTGCCTACGTACGCCTAACGGATATAACGCACCCAACCACTCTACATGGCGTCTGTGCTAAGATGCATTTCGCCATTTTTGCGGCATTTATGGAATGAATGACCCTTAATCTCGCACAGAGGTCATTCAGCGTCATAGACTTTGGCCTCAATTGAAAGCCCGTGTGCGACTTTATATCGGCCGTTTTAATAGTAGCTTTCGCTCTATCTTCAACCGTTTCGTAGATACTGCGGCTTCATACGGCCGAGCCAACTGTGTAAATATGTAAGTAATTATGTAAGTAATTAAGTAAGTAAGTGCGCGCGTGCCTACATACTCCTAAGAGATATAATGCATCCAGGCACTCTACATGGCGTCGGAGTCATTACTAAGCTGTATTTCGCCATTTTCGCGGCATTTAAAGAATCATTGACCTTGAATCAGACGCAGAGGTCATTCAAGGTCATAGACTTTGGCGGCAATCGAAAGCCCGTGTACGACTTCATGTAGGCCGTTGATAGCAACTTTCACTCTATATCTTCAACCGTATCTTAAATTCGGCGATATTGACGGTTTTATACTCCTCGAGCCAACTGTGTGAGTAAATAAATAAGTAAGTGAGTGCACCATTGCCTGAATAAGTAGGCCTAATAGATATAATGCATCCAGCCACTCTACATGGCGTCCGAGTCATTACTAAGCTGTATTTCGCTATTTTTGCGGCATTTAAGGAATAATTGACCTTGAATCTCGCTCAGATAGGTCATCGATTTTGCTACCAATCGAAAGCGTGCATACATATTCCTATTAGTGGTCAATAGCAACTTGGACCCTATCTTTCACCGTTTCAGAGATACGGCTGCTTAAATGTCGAAAATCGGCATTTCCCCTACTCTACTCCTATTCCCGCTAAATTTTGTTGTGTTCTCTTTGGAATTGATCCGTCATATTGGGGTTTTCAGAGAGCGAAAAGGTTAGTCTTATCAGCCGTGAAATTATTTTCCAAGAATTCCAACCTATATGACCACGATACCTCAACGTCACAGGCAGATAGACAGACGGACAGACGGACGGACGGACAACTTGCTTTGGCAATACCGCGCTACGCGTAGCTTCGCGCTTTAGAAAGTATTTTATACGACACTGTTCATACATGTCAGACCGCTGCATGCGTTGTACTGACACTGTGTCAGTGCAAGTGCAGCGCTGTACCGACATATTACAGTGACCCATATAGTTATGTACAGTTTAACGACAATTTTATGCTAAAAATCTACGGTGGACTCTTGCGTGCTAAATTGAAATTATTTTCCAAGAATTCCAACCTATATGACCACAATACCTCAACGTCACAGACAGACAGACGGACGGACGGACAACTTGTCTTGGCAATACCAATATTTTATACAACACTGTTTATACATGTCAGACCGCTGCACGCGTTGCACTGACACTGTGTCAGTGCAAGTGCAGCGTTGTACCGTCATATTACAGTGACCCATATAATTATGTATAGTTTAACGCCATTTTTTGCTAAAAAAATCTACGGGCAATCTTGCGTGCTAAACTGAAATTATTTTCCAAGAATTCCAACCTATATGACCACAATACCTCAACGTCACAGACAGACAGACAAACAGACGGACGGACGGACAACTTGCTTTGGCAATAGCGCGCTAAGCGTAGCTTCGCGCGGTAGTAAAAAGTATTTCATGCAACACTGTATCAACACTGTATATACATTTCAGACCGCTGCACGCGTTGTACTGACACTGTGTCAGTGCAAGTGCAGAGCTGTACCGTCATATTACCGTGGCCAATGTATAGATTGACACCATTTTTGCTTAAAATCTACGGCGGACTGTTGCGTGCTAAATTGAAATTATTTTCCAAGAATTCCAAAGTATATGACCACAATGCCTCAACGTCACAGACAGACAGACAGACGGACGGACAACGTGCCTCGGCAGTACCGCGCTAAGCGTAGCTTCTCGCTTTAAAAAGTATTTTATACAACACTGTTTATACATGTCAGACCGCTGCACGCGTTGTACTGACACTGTGTCAGTGCAAGTGCAGCGCTGTACCGACATACAGTAACCCATATAATTATTTATACTTTAACGCAAATTTTTTGCTTAAAATCTACGGTGGACTCTTGCGTGCTACATTGCTAATACTGATTACTTCACACGTCGTCATCATTGACTGGTTTAGTGACGTAAGCGATGCTAACGACCGTCCGTTAGTACATATGCATAACCGTCGGCACGACACAGCACTTGTACTGTCATGTCTGTATAACGGCTGCAGCGATCACGTTTATACACAGGTCAGCACAGCGTCTTTATATATGTCAGTACAACTAGCATCGGGTACCCGGTCAGTACAGCGTAGGGTGGATGAGTATATATATATATATATATATATATATATTTTTTTTTGGT
>Ga0209364_1000320_pt1 | contig 11046 bp, 6 predicted proteins | sample WorMetHERISLAND2_3_FD_187387 | JGI IMG/M metagenome (GOLD analysis project Ga0209364, IMG submission 187387) | Marine gutless worms symbiont microbial communities from Max Planck institute for Marine Microbiology, Germany - Olavius albidus HERON... | ecosystem: Host-associated > Annelida >... | reverse complement strand
ACACTACTCCCCCCAACTCATTCCCCCGCCTATGGGATTGGCGCATTGGACCTACATGGATTAGGTCTCAGCGTTGGGGCGGATACATCGGCCCGGCTGATGCCGTCCCCCCATAAGGCAAGGCAAGGCAGTGATTAGCAGTCGACAGATGAAATACCCGTAGAAGAACACGCAAACCATCGAGTGGATGTAGTGGTAACTCAGGAGAAGCTTGCTGGAGACGAAATAGCTCCAGGACATGTTCCGTAGGTGTACTTAACCCCATGGCTAAATTGTAAATGGTGAAAATGGTGTAACATTGTATATTGGACACAGTTTAGAAAATGCAGAAAAATGTGGGAAAATGAATACTGTTATAATGAACTGCTGACATTACAAATAGCAACACAATAAGCACTGACTTGTGATTTGCAGGTATGCAGAAAACTTGCAAAAAAGCCAACAATAGCACCAACATGAATGCTTGAAACTCAAAACGAAAAGCAGTAATTGTGAACATATTTGAAAACAACTGCGTTAACTACGGTACATCTTTCTGTGGTACCATGGTTTTTAGCTGACAACTTACACTATGTTAATATATGTTGTGTGTGGACATGTACATTACACAGGTCTTTATGGTTGCCGCTGAAGAAACCAGCCGACAGGAAGAAGAGGTGAAGAGGATGTCACTGGCTTTTCATAACTACTACCATGTTGGTACTAGTGACGGACGTGCCCAGACAGTCGATGCAGCTACTCAGTGTGATCTCATTACGACATCGTCAGTTGGCACACAGTGTCAGATTCAACCATGTACAGCAAATAAAGGTAAATTTTTCTTTTCAGATATAATTTGTAATTTTCATTAATTATTTGCTTTCTAAAGTAAAAATTGCTGTATTATTCATCAATTTAGCTATCAAGCTGCAAGTATGTTTAATAATAAATTCAGTATTGAATGTTACTGTTACTGTTCTTAATGTTACTTGATAGTTGTCTGTTGTGACAGTTGGACTTTTATGTGAAGACTTCGTATTTGACACTGTTTTGTTTGCTGTGAAAAAAATTGTTGCTAGTTTTTACAAGGAACAGCATGAATGTATGAAATGAGATGTGGCTGGGGTATGGATGACATATTGGATGACGTCTGATTTAAGTTATCACAAATGTGAAAGATTAGACTCTGGAACCAGTCGTGAAGGCCTTAGCGACTGGTCTGAAGCCTTAGCGACTGACTTAGCGGTTTAGACCGTTAAGGCCACGACACACGTGCTGATATTGACGGCCGACATTGCCCCCCACCTCCCGGGCCATTGAACATGTGTGTGTGTGTGTGTCTGTGAATTCTTTAGGTTTACAAGTTGGTGATGGAGATGATATGTTCAGTCACACTCAGATACTTTCCAGTACCACTCAGACTCCGATCATGGCAAAGAAACACAAAGTTGATCCTGCTTTCTCTAATGGTTCTCTAGCAACAGTAAGCTCCAGTGACACTATAGAACCTTTGGACACTTCGTTCCACATTGAGGATGACTGCTGTAGCAATTATCAAACATCACAGGGTTCATGCAGTCAGGAGCAAGTACCAGTTCACGAAGAACCAAAGTACATAGTGTTTAAGTCATGTTTGTGGCAGTTATTCTCCGAGTGTCCTGTGTGTGCTTCACCTTGTGCGGTAAATGAGCAGTGTAGACTTTGCTGGTTGTTGATCAGAAATGCTCTAACAGCAGTTGTCAGCACAGTCGCAGATGGGAGAGTCAGCCATATGTTGCCAACATTCCGGCTTGTAACATATTACTGTCTGCAGCAATCCTGTTTAATGGTGCATCACATCGGAAAACATTGAAACTTCTGTCCTCTCTTGGTCTGGTGAACATTTCAGAAAGTACATATTATTTTCATTCTAAAATCTATCTGCAGCCAACAGTCTACAAAGTTTGGCGGGAGCACCAGAATGCTTTGCTGGCAGAACTTTCTGTCACACCAGGAGGACTGGTACTTGGAGGTGATGGACGAGCGGACAGCCCTGGACATTCAGCCAAATACGGTTCGTACACAGTAATGGAAATGCGACTGAACAAGGTAGTCGACATACAGCTCGTTCAGAGCAACGAGGTTGGTGGAAGCTTTCACATGGAATTAGAGGGACTGAAACGCACTATTCAACTGCTGTGGCAAAATGATCTGGTACCATCTGTAATCATCAGTGACCGGCATGTGTCTATACAAAAATGGATTCGTGAAAACCTGCCAGACACTACTCACTACTATGACGTGTGGCATGTTGCGAAGGGTGTGACGAAGAAAATGGAGCAGTTGGCCAACCAAAAGGACTGTGATGTAGTCAGGGAATGGATTCGCAGTGTGAGCAATCACCTGTATTACAGTGCTGCTTCCTCTGAAGGAGAGTCCGGTGATATGGTGGTTGCCAAATGGAAGTCTGTCGTTTGCCATGTGCAGAACATTCATGAAGGATTCGATGACCCACTGTTTGACAGGTCAGTGTTGTACTTAATTAGCTTATTTCCTAATTAATTGGGATTAGAATTAGCTGCCAATGTTCGCTAATTAATTAGAATTACAATTAGCCGTCTGAAATATGTAATTAATTAGAATTAACAAAAACGATGGAGATAATTAATTAGAATTTAATTAGTTCCATACTGCAGTTACTTTACATTTGTCAACCATTTGCAAATGATAGACCCCCAAGCTGAATTATGAGGCCCTTTGTCGGCTGGCTTAGCATGCTGGCGGCTGGCTAGCCAGCGAAGTTTGGCTTAAATTGGCTGGCTTAATGAGCCGGCTTAAGTTAGCTAACTTTTTACGACTTTTTTGCAGGTTCCAGGTGCAATTGGTAGGTGTGGCACAAAAATGTAAAAAATAACGAATAATACTATTTACAAGCCGCCACGTCGCTCCGCTCCGTTACGGCTTGTCTGTGACGTCACAGCAGCAGCAGTTTAGGCTAGCTTTTGTCATGCTGCTGCTGCTGTGACGCTATTTTTTTTTAAATTTTTTTACAACACATGCCACAACTCCACCTTCTTTTAATTTCTTTGTCTATTTTTTCTCTTTTTTGTATTTGTTTTGCTTTTATTTTAATTTTATTTTGTATTTTTCTTTTTTTTATTTTTATTTTTCAATCAGGTGGCAGCAGTTGTATGCTCGACCAATCAGGTGGCGACATATTGAAATTTATCGATAATGACGTCATGATAGGGTGACGTCATAACTAAATCACCATATACTGGCCAATCAGATGGCTGCATATTGTATTTTATCAACTCCACCTTCTTTTAATTTCTTTGTCTATTTTTTTTCTCTTTTTTGTATTTGTTTTGCTTTTATTTTAATTTTATTTTGTATTTTTCTTTTTTTTATTTTTATTTTTCAATCAGGTGGCAGCAGTTGTATGCTCGACCAATCAGGTGGCGACATATTGAAATTTATCGATAATGACGTCATGATAGGGTGACGTCATAACTAAATCACCATATACTGGCCAATCAGATGGCTGCATATTGTATTTTATCAGCAGCGGTCAGAATCCGTCGGAAAATATAATATAGATTGTTTGTGGAAAATGTAGGCTACTTGTGTTACTCGCCTCATCAACTCAACAATGCATTTTAGCCTATTTTCCTACAGGAAGCAACCTTCTTAAGCTTGAAATTTAGTGGAATTCCAGTGGCTGACGGGTCCTTAGGCTGGCGATGGCTTGTACATTTTTCGGCGGCTTAACCAGTGTGAGTCGGCTGGTGATGGCTTAGCACTGAATCGGCTGGCGTTGGCGAGAAACGGCTGTGGCTTACAGGTCTAGCAAATGATACTGTTCATCAACTGACATGACAAAACAGTAAATCTCACAAAAGTACAAGGTTTCTTACTTACTTACTTAAATAGTTGTCAAGAAAGTTTCTTGACAACTATTTAAGTAAGTAAGTAAGTAAGTAAAACGTACGGACTCAGTTGATAGGACGGTACTATATGTACATGATCATTTGCACAGTTTAAGGAATGTTAATGCATAAAATAGCAAATACCAAATAATATTGTTTGTGACAGGTGCATTCATCCTCCATACGATCCTAACAACGCGCGAAAATGGCTGAAGCCACACACCAAGGCCTGTGAGAAGCTGGCTGATATTCTGCTCAACAAGAAGTTGCTAAGTGATGTGAAAAAGCTCAGCCCACTGCAGCAAACGTCGTCACTGGAGGCATTCCACAGTCTCATTTTACAGTTTGCCCCCAAGTCAGTGGCATTCTCATTCAGAGGCATGTACTGCAGACTGCTGTTAAGTGCGTTGCATTACAATGAGAACTCACAGCGACCTCAGGCATGCAACAAACAAGGTGACCTCCTGTATACTTTGCGCTTCCCAAAGTACCGGAAAGGCGGTTACACAGTGCAGCCTGTTCGTGAGGCACCAACGTTTAACTACGTTGCCACTCTGATGTGTGAGCTGATGGAACAAACTCTTCTCAGTGCAGATGCTGCCCGTGAACTGTGGAAGGAAGTACAGGAGCCACCCACTCTGTCATCTGCGTGTGAACATCCTGCATTGAAGATTGCCGTAGAACAGCACACAAGCAGATTTGTTAAAAAATAGAATACTGAATTGTTTGTGTGCTGTTCTATGGTAGACCCCTCAGCCGAATTTTTTCTTCTTCAGTTTCGGCTGGTAGATTAAAAAATTTAGCTGAAAATACCACAATTTTTGGCTGGAATATTTACGGCTAATTTAATTTCATATTTTAATTGTGATTTAAGTTTAGACTGATAATAGTATCCATCATCAACAAACCTCTAACTAAGATATCGAATGACATCAGGCACAAACAGTATTTGCTCTAATTTGTAATGGGCGGCAGCGGCTGAAGGGTCTGTTCTATGGCAATCTTTAATATGGGCAGTTCCTTACTTTCTAATCTGACTTGAAGATACTTGATAGTATGGTGATTTATAGTACGGTGGTAAAAATAAAATAAAACCTTTGAAATTTAAGCATGGCACCCTCTCACTATGTTTCTACGTATGAAGTATGAAGAAAATAAATCAGTGAAAATTTCAGTATAGGTCCATAAGCATTCGGAATTAAAAACAGTTTGTCGGCCGATACTAACCCTAATTATTATCACACTTCCATCAATTTTTACTTATTTTTTTTCATAAGGTGTGACATAATGGGAGGGTGCCCCATGTAAAAATCACAAATTCATATTTATGACTAACCATACTTCGTAGACCTGAAGTGAATGTCGCTGATAACATGTAATAGGGGTGTGCAGAACCGTTTTAGCACAACCGAACTGAAGCCATCGCACACCCCTAATGTGTAATGACATTTCATTAGTCTCGACATTTTAACTGTATGATACTGAAGTATTGTGGTACACACTACTACACCTGTGAGTGATTGAGGTCTTTAAAATCAACTCCACTTTAGAGTCGCTTTAACTTTGTTTGGCAGATATGTTATATAAGCCAATTTATAGCTAATTGTGTGTTAAAATTCGGAAATTTTTGTTACCGTGGTAACAAGGGTCAGTCTGCAGTAAATATCAACACACTGTTAGTGTTAAATTGCACGACCTCACAAACCCATTGTTTGGTGAAGGATATCTCTTACTCACTCCCTGGTCTACACACCATGTATTATAGTTCTAGCTGCTGTGTATTTGAATGATGACATTGCAGATACTTGGTAGGTGTAAAGTGAATGTCGTGAGTTGGTGTACTGTAGTGTGTATTATTATTATAATGATTATGATTATTACATTTTGACCTCTGTGTATGGATTAAAAGTCTGTATGAATGTAAAGGTTACAACGCTCGGCAGCTTGTAACAGAATTTCCAGATAAAGGTGGGACGAAGAACAGCATCAACAGGCTTTTTGCCCGAAAAATATGTATGAAAAATTAACAAAATGTCCGAATTTTACATGATTCTTGCCCGAAATATTATCAAAATACCCGAATTTTTATTATATTTGCCCGAAAAATTAACAAAATTCCCTAATTTTACATGATTTTGTCCGAAAAATGCCCGAATTTTCCATAAAAATTGCCCAAATTTTTTTTGCCCGAATTTGGGGGGGGGTGCCCCCTCCTCCCCCGTCTCCTATGCCACTGTGCACTATGTTTCACGTCTAGCTGCTGTGTATTTGAATGCTGACATCACAGATACTTGGTAGGCATAAAGTGAATGTGACTTAAAGTTACTTTAAGCTGAATAAAGCCCTCGATGAGAACTCGTCCTTGAGCATCGGGACGTCACCTGCCATATGGGATCACACAGTGTTACCTGCCACCCGACACAAGTGAATGTGCTCCACCTTAACCCCAGCCAGTAAGCTGGTACTCGATTTACCTACCCTAGAGGGATGGAAGGCTGAGTTGACCTAAGTTACATGGCAGTGCACCGGCCCGGAGTCGAACCCGTGGCCTCTCAATCACGAGTCCCGACGCCCCACCACTACACTACCGAGCCACCCACTAACCACTCTTTAACATTTAATAACTAATATTGAAATTCTAATGTACTGCCAAGAACAGTTTGATTTCCATCTACCAAGTAACTTAATTGCCTGTCGAACTGAAAATTCCATAGTCAAATTGCAAGTTTCAATAGTTAGAACATCTAAGCCATCTTACGTGAAACGTCTCGTGTAAAACCTATTCGTTATAGTTAAGTTTAGTTAATTTTTACCCCATCCCCGATACATCGGGGGACGGGGTATTGTTTTCGATCGATTTCTTTGTTTGTTTATATCTTTCATTGTTAGCAAGATTACGAGAAAATGGCTGGACCGATTTGCATGAAATTTTCAGGGAAGGTGTGGAGTGACCATGGGATGACCTGATTACATTTTTGGTCAATTCCGAGAAACCGCGCGATGCCACGATGCGCAACATTGGGACGGGGTTTGTTGTGCTTTCGCACCAAAGCTTGTTCTTTTCTTTTTTTATTTTGTTGCTAACAGCATTTGGTGAATAGAGATGTACATATATACAGGGTGGGCCAAAAAAAGTAAGCCTAAATCTTAATAAACGTTTTATCTTCTTCAGTGAAAAGCATTTCTGAAGCTTTCTATTAAACTGTTTGAGTTTACAGGAAAATCGTCTGCTAATAATTTCAAACAATATCGAAAAAATTTTTGATACGGGAAGATAGTGAAAGAAGTTATAATCAATACATTTTATTTAAAATTGCAGCTGCTGCCTGCCACGAGTCAGGACTCTGGAGAATTCACCTTTTGGCAAGATTGCCGCAGCGCACAGAACACGCTATTTTATTTCACAAGGTAGTGTATCGACACGTTTGAGGTGAGGTGGGATATTTAATGATTGCTTTATTGCAAATTTCCTGGTGAATGTGACAGTGAAAGAATTTTGAAAATCGGCCAGTATTTGACGAAGTTATGTGTAGACTATGTAGGCTTACTTTTTTGTGGCCCACCCTGTATAATGACAAGTCTACCGTAATAAAAAATGCACCATTTCTTTATAGAGACTTGGAAATCAGTAAATATTTGTCCATTTGCAAATTAGATACGTTATAATAGGTGGAGTATATGTGGATGAAAATCAGAAATTTCACTAAAATTTTGAACAGTGTATTTCTTGTGTCCCTTCAACTACATTTTCTTGTGTATCACAAAATTGCAGACACACACACACAGCAAAATGAACAACTGTCTGAAACTTATGGACACATCCTTCCCAGTCAGGCCCTACGTCCTGCCATTATAGAAATTCGTTAAATAAAAAAAAGAAAAAAAACAGACACAAAATATAACAGTCTTCCACTTGACTGCCAGCGGGACGGCTGTAATAATGCAGGACTACGGGACGATCTGGATGGTCAATGTCAACAATATTCCAGCAGTAATGACATGTAGTTGTCAAATGCAAACAGTTACTACAAAATACATATCAAGTTAACAAGTAAGAAAAATCACAGATAAAATAGTAAACTGATGAATGTTATTGCACATCAAAAGCCACTTTCACAACATTTTAGGTGCCAATGTGGGAAATGTGTGGCAATAGAGACGGCTGCAGAATGTGTTTGCTGTCAGCAAGAGCAAATGTAATGAAGTGGTGGCATTGGGTCTCGGAGCAGCACCTGAATGCATCACAAAGCATCCGGGATTTGCGTCAGTCTGCCTTGACACCTGGGACCCCCTGATATCAATAACAATGACTAAGTTACTTTCCTGAATTCCTAACAGCAAAATGATTTTTCTGTGATTATATTTTTTATACATCCTTACATTCTGTACAATTATTATTGCCGGTAAAATTCAGGGGCGCAGCGATGGGGGGTATATATATATGGGTATATATACCCCCAAAATCAGTCCAAGTAAACTTTTTATGGGGCAGAAATGACGTCAGCACATGAGTATTGAAGTTTTATACCCCCAAAAACTTTTATACCCCCAAAACAAATTTCTGGCTACGCCTCTGGTAAAATTATCCACCATAAAACAAACACTATAATAAACCAGAAATTAAAATGTCAATCATCAGCCATGGGCGGTAGCTGAAAGCCAGTATAAGCAGATTTCTCAGCCGGAAAACGTTGTCTGATGGCAGACACAGCACAGGCGGGAAGCACAATGCGGTGATGCTTGCCAACATATCCCCAACACCACCTTACAAGGTGACGATAGGCGCAGTATCGGTACCGGCTACAAATACACAAATGAACACAATATGTTAAGTTTTAGGTAAGTCTATGTAGCACTGTTGTTAATGGAGACTTAATCCCAAGGTGAACAACAATGCGGGCTAATGTAGCATTTGTAACTCGTAGGAGTTTTGTCTTTAGTAAGAGTTACTTAACAAGTGTGTTCTTGGTTTGCGGGCCGTGGTGAGATATTTGGGGGCCCTCCCTCCCATTCTTTCTCCTCCCTTCAACTCAAGTTTAGTAAGAACGGTAGTCTGCCGTGTTTTTTTGCCATTTTTTGCCTTGTAAGAACGGTAGCCTGGGGGCTAAAAGAAATACAGAAATGAAACATAGGTATGACTATAACACTAAATACAATAAAACACACGAGCACAAAATATCTATATAAAAATCCGTAAATGGCAGATTCCAGTCCTTCATGTCGAACTATCAGTCAAGTTCACTTCAAATCACATATAAATCAAGATAGCCATTATACCAATACAGAGCACACAGTGTTGTATGTTTATTAATAGGCCTATTTTAGATTACTGATATTTAGCCAGGGCAAAGTGAATAAAAGATTGGTATTTGTTAGTTCTAGTCCGTGGTATAGGACAGTCGGTGTGTCGTCGAAGTCCTTAAATAATATCTGAGTCTCGTCGTTGGGGAAGAAGGTCATGTAAACAGCTGTTGGATTTCGCAATCCCTTCTCCTGTCTCCCTCACCCCCAGGAAAGCAGCCATCAGGGTTTGGAATTTATTGCAGCATTGCACATTTTTCTCTCTGAGCATTACTGTCTTGTATTACTAAGATATGGGAAACTATTACTACTATTTATGCCTTTTGAGAACTGATGCAGTTTTTGCTTTGCAAGAGGCTGTGGGCAAATGCTAGCTATTTATTGTCCATGCTTGAGGGAAGCTATAGCTATAACAGATACAGGCACAGTGGCTGCTGCAGCCATCATCTGAACAACACCACACAGTAGACTATCTCTGCTGTTAAGAAAAAAACACAGCTGTCAGTTACTAACTCAAACAGAGGCTTCTCGATGTGACCATATCTTTGCCGGTATTTGTTGTAGACTGCCTGAAGAACCCAGGTGTCAAGGCAGACAGACGCAAATCCCGGATGCTTTGTGATGCATTCAGGTGCTGCTCCGAGACCCAACGCCACCACTTCATTACATTTGCTCTTGAGCTCTGGACTATGCTGACAGCAAACACATTCTGCAGCCGTCTCCATTGCCACGCATTTCCCACACTGGCACCTAAAATGAAACATCTGTTAATGTTAGACACTGCATTTAACAACTGATTTCAACGTAAGCATTAACTGCACTAGATGCATTCAGATCTCCTGATGTCTCCTAACGGACTCTAACCCTAACCAACCTATACCCCAGCAGGCCAGCACTGACCCTGATGCTGACTCTATCCCTAACCCCAATGGTTGACTCAACTTTTATACATGGCACTGAGATTACTGAAACAGCCACAGCGGCACTGGGTGATATTGCTTAGAACTGCTGGAACAGATAACTCTTTAGTCTGTTCTTATAAACTGTTAGTGTCAGATCAGATAAGCAAAGTAAAGCAGGTAGTATGTTCTATATCATCAGACCACTGAATGCTAATCTCCAGCAGATAGTGGTCCGGGTAAGACACCAACAGTACACCAGATGACGCCGTCTGCTAACCAAAAAGTTGTCAAAAGTGTATGGTGTGTCCAACTGCGTTCAGTATCTTTTGTCACTGAACGCAGTTGGACACACCAGACGTACTACTGTGCCTTCCGCATTTATAATGTGCAGCAGAAATTTCGATCCCATCTTGAAGTAAGTCGAAAAGCCTCATTTTCGTTATAAATACTGACAGGCAGATATACTTTGATGCTAGTAAAGGTCCGATATTAAAAGATTTACCATGTAGACACATCGGAGACGACGGACGAAGCAGCAGAAGAAACTGGTCCATCGTTGCATCTAGCTGCATCTCCAGCTACCTGTGGCTCGAACATATATGGACGAACTGGTCCGACATACAGCTCGTCCTCATCCGATGATGACATTGCGTCGGACATTACGCACTATACTATCACGAGCCTTAAACTTAACGATAATACGCAGGTTGACGCACACTGTCGCAAAAATGACGTCACACTTCATCACGTACATAGAATAACTAACAGAAAATAACATTTTCCAAAATCGAAAATAAAATCACTTTTTTTCCACTTCTTAATATACTAAGGGCTTCATATAATTACGTATTTGTTGCCGTTTTGTAGTTTCTTTCACAATGCCAAAAAGAAAAAAATACGTTCAACCCCGTCTTTAACGCCCAAAAAATTGGGGTCACGTGACCCTGGCCACGCCC